>JAABUK010000156.1_pt1 | contig 161597 bp, 140 predicted proteins | sample 5559141 | NCBI WGS metagenome assembly JAABUK01 (sample SAMN10711869, study PRJNA513367) | rock metagenome | isolation source: Antarctica rocks | place: Antarctica: Victoria Land, Pudding Butte nord | collected 2016-01-03
AATTATAATCCTAATTCTCGAGTTAATTATAAAAGTAATTATATAATTATTTTAAGATATATTTTAATATATATTATAAACTTATAATTAAATTATTAGAGAGTATATTATAGATAATAGTAACTTAATAGAGTTATTTAAAGATACATTATAAAATAGTTATAAAGATATTTAATAATATATAAAATTATATAAAAATCAATTCTAGAGTAGTAATATAATTATTTAGGAGTATATACTATAAGGTAATAATAAGATTATTTAAGAGTATATATTATAGGGTAGTAATAAAATTATTTAAAAATAAATTATAAAGTAGTAATAGAGTTATTTAAGAGTATAATATCGAGTAGTAATAAAAGTATTTAGGAATATACTATAGAGTAGTAATAAGGTATTTCGGAGTATATACTATGGGGTAAAATAGGGCTATTTAAGGGTATACTATAAGGCAGTAATAGGGCTATTTAGGGGTATATTATAAGGTAATAATAAGGCCATTTAGGGGCATGCCATGAGGCAGTAATAGGGCTATTTGGGGGCATACTATAAGGCAATAATGGGGCCATTTGGGGGCATACTGTGGGGCAGTAATAGGGCCATTTAGGAGCACATACTATAGAGCAGCAATAGTGCCATTTGGGGGCATGCCGGGCCATTTGGGGGGCCATGCCATGGGGCAACAATGAGGGCATTTGGGGGCATAGTATAGAGCAGCAATAGCGGTATTTGGGGCATAGTATAGGGCAGTAATGGGGGCATTTAGGGGGCCATGCCATGGGGCAACAATGGGGGCATTTAGGGGCATAGTATGGAGCAGTAATGGGGCCATTTGGGGGGGTATGCCATGGGGCAGTAATGGGGGCATTTAGGAGCATAGTATGGAGCAGTGATGGGGCCATTTAGGGGTATACTATTGGCCAGAATTTGGGAAATGAGATCACGTGAGGAACCTTTCTTGGCGACAAATCATAGCCAATCGTTAAATGTGTTCCAATACAATATAGATATAGATACAAGGATCCCTCCACACCTAACGAGTTCAGCCAATCAAGAGCGTCCCATCCTTATCAGCTCGCCTATCTCGCCACTCATATTGCAAGTCGCATTTGGACTTTCCCCATCTCGCAATCAGCTTCTCCGTCGGTGTCACTACGAGTACAACCGTAAAGTAAAGTAAGTAGCTATCTTACGACATGGCCGCCGCGAGCGGGCGGAAACCGGGGCCTGGAACTATGCTCGTCAAAGCTGCTGCAAATCAGGAGACGAAGACGAAGATATGATCCCGCTCTACCATGTCATACGAGTAGTGAGTTCTACCAACGTGGATGGTCTGGGGAGCGTTGCCTTTGCCTTTCTCGTGGCTAAGTGCTTATCAGCAAGCTACCATGGCAATGGAATGGAGAGCCTTTCTGCTAAGGAGGTTCCTATCGGTGAAATCCACTTGACACAGAATATATATTTACTTCACTTGTCGCCGTCTCTTCTCGTTGTGCGGCTCGAAGGAAGCTCTCTTCCTTTACTGCTCTCCTTGCGCCTGCTTTACCGTCCCTCTTCTTTCTCTCTATACTAACACCCCACCCCACCTTGAGGTAACCCCTCACGCGACCCAGAAGTCGTCGTCGTGCGCTTCATCCCCCTGCGATAATGGACCTTAAGAACGACTACAAAGTGGGCAGCCACTCGCCTGATGGCATGGCAATCGATTCCGAGAAGGGTGTCCCCATCTACACCTCAGTAGCCCCCGCTGTGCCTGGCGAAGTCTTCATCACCGGCAATACCTGGTACGCAAAGACCCAAAGAGCCGTCAGCAAGTTCGGTGTCGAGCCGAGAGGAATTGAAAGAGTACCTGAGGATGAGAGGACGGATACTACTTTGTCGAAAGTGGGGACAATGGTGGGCTTTAGAAATCAAGGTGCTGGTGGGAGCACGAAGCGCTGATATACGATTCCATAGTGGCTATCCGCCAATATGGTCGTCTCCTCCTTCGCCATTGGCGCATTGGCAATCACAGTCTTCTCGCTTGGCTTCGTCGACTCGCTGCTCACCATCTTCTTCATCAACTGTCTCGCCATCACTCCAGTTGCCTTCTTCTCTACATTCGGGCCCCGCTTCGGCCTGCGACAGATGGTTCTGTCACGCTTCTACTTTGGTTTCTATGGCGTCAAATTGAGTAAGTCGCTACACCTCTTCTCGGGGAACGGAGGCGACAGCTGTCTCAGCAGTCCCATTCTTCGTTCCAACAGAAAAGCTAATGACTAACAATCCCCCAGTCGCCGTTTTTAACGTCCTTGCCTGCGTAGGCTGGTCAGCCGTCAATGTCATAGTCGGCGCTCAACTCATCAACGCCGTGAACACCAACGTTCCCGGCTACGCTGGCATCATAATTATCGCAGCAGCAACCTGGATAGTGACCGTCTTCGGCTACAAAGTCGTACACATCTACGAATTCTACTCCTGGATCCCGTCCACCATAATTTTCCTGATCGTGCTTGGCGAATTCTGGCATAGCGGAAAATTCATAAATTTGCCCATGGGTAGCGGCAGCGCGGAGACAGGAAGCATTCTGTCATTTGCCTCATCAGTCTTTGGCTTCGGTACAGGCTGGACTAGCTATGCGGCTGATTATACCGTCTACCAGCCTGCCAATGTTAGCCGCACCAAGACCTTCATCTGGGTCTACGGTGGCTTGATCATCCCACTCTGCTTCACCGAAATGCTCGGTCTTGCAGTAGCAACAGCCACCCTTGACACAGTCGACACGTCCTACTCCGAAGGCTACAAGACATCCGGAGTCGGCGGTCTCCTAGCAGCTGTGCTCTTCCCTCCCCTCGGCCGCTTTGGGCAATTCTGCCTTATCATCCTTGCGCTCAGCATCATCGCCAACAATTGCCCCAATATCTACAGCTTGACATTCAGCTTGCAATTAATGGGCCGCTGGACACAGGCTGTCCCACGTTTCATCTGGACATTCGTCGGCACGCTCGTATACTGCGCCATCGCCATCCCAGGCTACGGCCATTTCGAGAGGTTGCTGGAAAATTTCATGTTGCTCATCGTAAGCCTTCTCGTCCCACGTAAGCCCACCCTCTAGCTAACAACACCCCCAGGGTTACTGGCTAGCCATCTACGAAGGCATCTCCCTAACCGAGCACTTCTTCTTCAAAAAACGCCAATACGACATCTCTATCTGGAATAACGCCGAGCTCCTCCCTCCTGGCATGGCCGCCGTCCTAGCCTTCTGCTTTGGCGTTTTCGGCGCTGTGATGGGAATGGCGCAGGTTTGGTTCGTTGGGCCGATTGGGAGACATATCGGTACGCCGGGGTATGGGGGTGATATTGGATTTGAGCTGGCTTTTGCGTTTAGTGCGATTTCGTTTTTGGTGTTGAGGACGTTTGAGAAGAAGCAGTTTGGGCGGTAGATGGATTTGGGGGTTGGGGGCTTTGGATATGGGGGCTTTGTGTGGTTCATAATAGCTAGGAAATTGGATATTGATACCCTTATTTGATGAGATGGTTACTTGCATTCTTAGGTGAAATCGTTTATTATGTATCATTTATAACTCCTGAGCTCAGAACATGCTTGATGTTATGCTTGCAATTTGACGCTTCTATAAGATGTCTCATGTTGTCGAAAAACCCATGTATCCCATCATTCGTATCGAACCAATTCCGGCTCCGTCCCATCCATGTATATATCTGTATTTCCAATTGCAATATACGTGAGCAGATCGTCCGGTATCGTACTTGTCGAGAATGTGCTGAATATGCCGCTAGGACTGTGCTTGCTGCTAGCGATGTTATGTGAAATGCGGATGCTGCTCAAAACCCACACGTATCAATATCGTAAACATCCATTTCCGGCTCCATCCCATTTCAAAGCCATTTCCATTCGCCAATTTTCATACGTACACGTACACATTTGGGCATCTTACCTAAAAGCACCCTCATCAGTAATCTGTTCGGTGTAAAAGGGGTAGCCGTAGGAGCGGTTGGTAGCCTTGTCTTGAAATTGTATGCCGAGGCCTTGAGCCGGTATGGTATGGGATGGATGGGCTGCCATCTGTGAACGAGACGACGGATTAGGGTACGCTGCCAAGGTAGGAGTTTTTTGGAAACCAGACATGGTGTAGCCGGTCCGTGTTTGCTGTGGTGCCGGAACGTTATGTGGGCCGATGCTGGCGCGAATGGCAGGCGTCGACGGGTCCGGGGGATGGTAAGAAGCTGGTAAGAACTGGGTGATGAATAGGTTGTAGTCGGCCGGGAGGGTAGGATTGGGAAGGCATCGGGTTTCTTTGCCCTTCAAGGTCTTGCCAACCGTGTTCCCCAGTTGGTCGTAGAGGGTTTGCTCCTCGGCTCTGGCCCTGAGGTTTCTTTGAGCTCGAAGCCGATTTGCTCGTCGCAAGATGGCTCTCCACACTCGACGGATCCATGGAGCACAGAGGCAGGGTACATGCCGTAGGTTGGCTCTCCGGACGACGGACCGGGCGATGCCAGGGAGATAGCGAGTGGTATTAGTCACCGTGGTGGTCTTTGGCTGCGCTGCCCGCTCTTGCTTGGGGTATAGAGGTGGGAAGAAGACGCTTTCGTCGTCTGCTCCGGAGACAGGGGGATCCGCCAGTATCCGTCGTGCTGCTGGTGAGATGCTGTCGTCAGGGTCCCAAAGCATCTTCTCCGTTGTCTCGACATTGTCCTCGATCGACGTCGTTGTCTGTTGCTGGGAGAGCCCAGGAAGGCATCTGGTGGCTCGATTCTCCAGTGTAAAGCCGACCGTTCTCCCCAATTGGTCGTAGGCTGCTTGCTCTTCGGCTCTGTTGTGGAGGAGCCGAAGACCTCGATGGCGGATTGCATGCCGTAGGATTTTGGTCCGCGCGATTCGTTTCGCCCTGAGCCTTCTGTCGGGCAACATCGTGGGTGCTGATGCCTTTCCGGTCTCTGGTTGTGTTTGCGGATTCGTGGTGGATGATCTCTGGTTGTTGAATTGCTCGGAAGGAGCGGTGATGCTACTGATGATGAGAGTGCTTGTGGTTTGAGATTGAGGTTGTTAAGAAGTGTTTGTGGAAGCCGCGATGAAGGTGGTTGTAATGAATGTTGTGGTGGATTGAGGTTGGGACTTGATGTGAGAAGGGAAACATTTGTGCGGATCTCCGTCAGTAAAGTAGGCAAACTTGGCGCTAGTGTTATTTGTAAACCTCGAACAGAATTAACAGCGGCGATCTTGAGTAACAAACTTTCTCATCCCTCTTTCTGCGGCTCACCATTCCAAAAAGCTCGAGCAGTATACTGTTGCTGCGAGTCAATGGGTATATTATCCATTTGGAATCAATCTCACCTGCTCGCCACCGTGCGAGGCTCCTTCCCTCCCCATCGCCCAATTCCACATGAACGCACACAGCAGGTACGGAGCCACAAAGACGCGAATATCATAATGCTAGCTGCTCACCTACGCTCAGGGAAAGTCGAGTTTTCCGGCATGCTGGTCCAATACCGCACTGGCTGATTAGGAGAGAGCGCTGTATACCTCAGTGCTTGGGTTCGAGCTTCGGGATTACATACGAAACGTACAGCGACATCAGACCATGACATGGCAAACTGAGTTGCATCTGCAATGAACTCCCTCATATCTTGATTGGAGGGGCAATTGATCTCTTGAGTCTTCATTGTCTTCCTTTTTCTAGTTTCTTTCTCTTTTCAATTTGTGTTCTTATTTGTTTATATTTGTTGTATTCTTTTAGCATCAATACTGAGGAAACTCGCAGGCTTTCAGATTAGTCTCAATAACAACAACAACACATTATTGCGAGCCTCATTCGCAAGAATGTCACTCAAAATCGTGTGGGTTAATCCACACTCAAGACGACCCCAGTCATCTACATGAACCTTCAAACAACAATATTTCTTCCGCCAGCTCTCAGCCATACCATCTTGAAGAGCGATGTTGCCTTGACTCGAATAATACCCGGGGAACATGATTGCTCTCAAGGAGGACCGTGAATATTGAAGGCGTAAAGTGATATTTCAGATACAGGGTCCCGCATGAACAGGGTAGCACTGCTCGCTTCAGTCTGGCTGCGATAGCAACTCTGTCCGACCTGTCAAGTTGTATGCACAAGAAAAGCTCAAGAAATGAATTGATACTATCAAGCTCAACAACTCTAATCTATCATATTTCTCTACCTACCACTCCACCTTCAGTGTCGAAGAGGGCCGAAAATCTTGATGGCCAGGGATGGGGCTCCTCTCTGCCGTTCTTGAAAAGCACACTATGATGCCTATATTCATGCAATTGTATCATTATATTCATCTCTTTTGGGACATATGGTGTCCAAATCCGGAGCTAGTCAAGCGCGGACTGACAGTCTCCATGAGAATCAGAGACGTCAAGAGGAACGTGTTCCGATAGGTCCTCAGTTCAGGAGGGAAGAGGTTCGATTCGCTCAATCGAGAGCTGTGTTGGCCTTTGGTAGGGTATTGCTAAGGGGTATGGCATCGGACGCGTGCACATTCCGGTGAAAGGGGACCCCTCGAGCGGATACGAGTACATTGATGCCTAGTCAACGGACACATAGCAATGAGAGTAGAACACGTGAAGTGTTCTAGAGGGAGATACTCTGAGCGTGACCATTCGATGATCCAATCGAGCGCATTTCCTCTTTGTCGCAGTAGCGGGTCGTGTAACTGGACAACGACGGTTTCGGATCAGGATGGATACAGGAACAGTCTCAAGAAGTCGCAACAAATTAAATCTAAGGACGTGAAGTTGATGATGGAGGTGAGAAGTCAAGTCACCGAGGGACATGGTCAAAATCAAAGTGAAGTCATAGTGCGGACTTGGCGGAAATTGACCGAGAGGTCTGGAACGATCCGTAAAGATGTGGGAATGTATTTCTAGATCTCTTTATCTCGATCGTACATGATCACAACCATGTGTACACTATGAAAGGCAGGCCAGTTGCGAGCCGTGAGCCTACAGTACCGCGCATGTGGCCAGTCCCGCAGATGCGCGGAGTTGGGTCTTCAGAAGCCTTCATATTTCTACCAACGGTTGTGTAGTACGGCATATCTCGACACTAAAATAAGATCATGACGGCCAGCCTCTTGATCCAGGCCTTTTTTCGTCAATGCCTGAAGCGCGCTGTGATCATCCTACCGCTGGACGATAGCCAAGACGTTGTTGCAGAAAATGTCCATCACCCTACGAAACTGGGCGACGCCTGTACCCTGGAAGTTGTGCCCGTACAAGCCTTGTGAAGGGCGTAAAGACGGTTGAGATCATGCCATCGAAGTTGGCCACAAATGGCATGGCTTGGTTAAACATTCTTGGAGAAAAAGAGGTTGTTATTGCGTTTATGTACTCGCTCGGGCACATTAGCAGACAATGGTTGGGCCCTAAAAGAACGAACTATCAGAAGAGAAATTTCTATTTACTTTTATCTACTTTTGTATATTTATTCCCGGGTTGTTGGCTGGGATTACCCAGGTATTGTTCGAGGGTAACACCATTGATGGCTGTGACGCGATGTTATGAGCCTCATCAACGCTAAGTTGGTTGACTGGGCACTGAAAGAAGCGTTGAGTGTTCCAGTTGTTATCAATTATTCCTTTAGCAGTATATGGAACCTGAAGAAAAGCCAGAGTTTTAGCAAGAGAAGATTTGCTTGGGAGACTTTCGGGGGCTCACCCCATTGATGTTGACGTCAACTTCACCAGAGGTCGATGTAGCCCCGTTGCTACCGTGCGAGAGCTCAATGTCGACACCACCACCATAATTGGTGATGTAGAAGCTACGGTGGTGCTTGTCAGATGATAGATACAGCAATGATGTGTTTGCGAGGAAGACCCGGGAACTCACTCAACAATCACCGATCTGCCTACGTCGGTACTTCCGCCTGTCGAATTCCAGAAAACTTTTGTGGCCGTTAAGATAGTACCTGGCGGAGGTGGATTCCTCGGATCGGCCTCGATGTAGGCGGAAGGAGACAACAAACCTGTTTCGGCCCAGTCCGCAGAAATGGCCATACGGCATGGTGTCTTGCGTATTTGAGGATTCGAGACCAGATAATCATACGCGTTTTCGACATCCGTTGCATAATTAGCCACCACTTCATCCTTTGCAAATGCCATAATACTCCAGAGCGTCTCCAAATGAAAGCCAGTCACATCCGGCAGTAGTTGACTGCTCTGCGACCAACTCAAAAAAGTCTGGTATATCCCTTCGGCAGCAGGATCGGTGTTGATAGCGGTGGCCAGGGTGGTATTACCTCCGTTGCAAGAGCAAGTCTGTTGCACAGTATCCGAGAATGTCTTATACTGAGAACTAGTCTTGACATCGACATCGATTTTGCCAGATACTGGAAGACCATTCAATTCTGCCCCAACGTCTGCCGCGAAATTGGAGTTGACTTCAGAGTCCGAATTAGATGCCCATACGGCCTAGATTTGATCACTCGCAATTAGAAGTATCGGACGAGAAGATCGGGTCAGACTGACCAACGACAAACGACTACCATATGTTGTTGTTGTAACGATGTGGGTACCGATTAGGCGGAAGAAATTCCTGTATTGCCGGATGATATTCGTGTCTCTCGGGTTGAAGGGTTTAAGCCGATTTACCATTTGCCTAAGAAAGCCTTCATTGACATTGTCCTTAAAGGAGTCGAAAGAGACTTGGAGCTGTTTAGCCTCGTAGCTAAACAATGCGTATTGGAACGAATCCTGAAACATCTTCTCGACACCTCGGTCTAAAGTCGCATCACCTTCGACCACTTTGTATCTCGCCGAGAGAGCACCACCGTAACTTGTACTGTCTCGGGCCTCACTCCCCGTCGCGAATGTGTTGAAAGTTCCTAAGAGGGGAATTTAGATGTGGCACCTTAAGATAAGGCCAAGTACTTAAGAATGGCACTTACGTCCACCAGCACTAGTGTCAGGGCTTATGTTTATATCGCCTGGAACCAACCAAGTGGCTCCGCCGGCAATGGTCACGTTGCTGGCATCGTCACCAATGTTGATGATGCGGCCATAAGTGGTTATAGAACTGGTAACCTAGGCATGCGAGTTTAGCACGTGAGAAAAGCAGTGATCAATGAGTTCTCGTGAAAAGCCTACCGCGGTTATATCAAGAGGCATGACCGCCGTCATATCGAGACCCTTACCAAGCCAAGCCCCGGGTGGAAAATTGACGAATCCATGTTTGTATGTGGCCACGTCAATAATCGAATTCGAACCATTGCCGTTCGCGATTAGCACCGCAGAGACGTTACAGATGAAGAGACTGATTGTCAATATATGAAAGAAAGAAAAGGCCCCCATGTCTTTGTCGAATGATTACGACGATATGTATTCAATAGTGGTCCAGCAAGGAACTCGGAGGCTGGGCAACATTTGACATAATGGTATATAAGCATGCTTACTTTCGATCTGATGATAGATATTTCAAGGCAAATTGAGCTTGCGCTATATACTCTAAATAGATACAAAATATGGCTGTGTAAGGTTTCATCACGACGGATCGCATGTGTATATTTCCACGGGCTCGATGGGCATTCTTGAGGCCAATTCCGAGCATCGTGACTGTGTACGGTAGAGCGTTAACCGCGACGGATCGTATCCCTAAAGTATGTTTGAAGTGTATTGCTTTTCGAGCGTCATAACGGATCGCATCTCGACCGGTCAATAGCCGCTTTCAGCCTCGTTTCGGGGGATTTTGGCTCGTATGAACAACAATAGTATTGGGAGAGTAACGCAGATACAATTTTGCTTCAAGCAGCCACGACCCTTTAGTCGAAATCAGGAATAGGGCAGCAGACCAGCCAAACAGCGCACAATGACACAGGTATGTCGCCTTGATTGCGCGACTATGGCTCACGCGCGAAACGCTTAAGCAGTAGCCGATAGGAGCGGCTTTCCGAGATAGAACAACACGTTGTTCGCCAAGCTGTCCCTCTATCAAACGTGCAAGTCAGAGACGAAGGTGTTTGTTCCAAAGGCATATCAGGGTAGGAGTAGGTGCATAATCTAATAAACAAGCAAGATAGTACCTTAATTTCCGTTTGATCTTCACCTCATTTGTCGGTGCATCTGGCGAATTGTGTATATAGAGATAACGCATTCTCCGAACCTCGTACCCTTGCCCGTTGTATGAAGTAATTAAAAAATTGAAAAGTACGATTTTGTCTTCTATGCGCGACGGTCACTCGTGTAGTGCCAGAGCAAAAGCGGCGCTCGATCTACGCTCGATGAGACTGGGGCAGATCTCTGAAATCTTGGCGCCCTCCTCGCTTGAACTCCATGGACGTGTATGAATCCGTTGAATTGCACGCGCATTTCCCTTGAAACAGTCCCGCAACCATGTCTTCCCTAAGGAATGCAACCCAACGGCGAAACCACCGAGAGCGTGCGCAGCCTGGAAATCGCGAGAAATGGGGCCTCCTAGAGAAGCACAAGGTCCGCCGTCCCATCTATCATCCAAACACTTCCTCACGCTAACACCATAAAAGGATTACTCCCTGAGAGCAAAAGACTACAACGAAAAGAAGAAGCGCCTACAGATCCTTCGGCAAAAAGCCACCGAGCGCAATCCAGACGAATTTCATTATGGCATGCTTAGCTCCAAATCGAAGGATGGCAAGAAAATTATGGATCGTGGCAATCCGGTGCTGAGTCCGGATGCGGTCAAGCTGTTGAAGACGCAAGATTCGGGTTATTTGAGGACGATGATTCAGAAGACGAGGAGGGCGTTGGAGAGATTGGAGCAGGAATTTGTGCTGAGGGAGGGGGAGGGGGCGGAGGTTTTGGGGCAAGAAGATGGACGGGAGGGACAGCATATGATTTTTGCGAGTACTACGGAGGAGCAGAGACAGTATCTTCCAGGGAAGGGTCTGGGTTCTTGGTTGGGGCAGGGTGGGCCGATCGGAGAGGATCTGACCCGTGAAGAGGATGGAGATGAGGAAATGGTAGACTCGATGCCTGTCGCCAAAACACAGAGACCACGCCGTGTTGCTGAAAGGGAAGAGGCAGCCTTGAAAGAAGAGAAGCTCCTACGGAAACGGCACAGAAAGGAGCAGGATGCCCGCAGGTCGAAGCTTGCGGCACTCAAGGCTCGGGAGAAGGATCTCATGGACGCAGAGAACGAACTCGAGCTACAGCGTGCTAAGATGAGTAACAGCGTCGGAGGGACTACGAAAGCTGGTGTAAAATGGAAGGTAAGAGAAAGGAAGAAGTGATAAGGGCTGCGGACTGATCGTGGTGCTATTGCCTGTATCTGAGTCGCTCTAAGATACCCAATGGTTCCAAAATTCAATATGAATAATTTCGATAGGCTATGAGTCTATACTACCACTCACCAATTACTCTGCCTCCCTATCTTACCTTGGTGGTTCGTGCGTTCCTGAAGTTAGGGCTAAAATTCAGGGCAAATGTTCAGAAATGCCTCGGCCCCACTGCGCCAGACCAACCTGACCTCATATTCACTTGCAGAGCTTTTCAACTCTCTTCCTACCTCTGGAGTGGAACTTCGCTATTAGTATGAAGATCGAGGACAGAACGTTCGTCGTGTCCGGTGGGTGCGTTCCCCTTCTTCCACCAGGTCTAGAATATACTGACTTGTTGTATGTTTACAGGGCATCTGGCCTCGGCCGCGCAACAATCCGCAACCTGATCTCTGCCGGTGGTTATGTTTCTATCCTTGACATGAACGAAGAAGGCGGCCAGGTACTCGTCCAAGAGCTTCCCGAGCGCCATGCCAAATTTTTCCAGTGCGACGTCTCAGACACCGAAAGTATAGCGCAAGCCGTTAGCGGCAGTCTCTCATGGATCAAAGACTCTGGAAAAGAACTCGGGGGCATCATAGCTGCTGCAGGCGTGAGTACGCCGGCGAAGATATTGGATAAGCATGGCGACCCGTTTGATTTGAGGGGATTCGATTTCGTTATGAATATTAATGTTAGGGGGAGTATTGATTTGGTGAGGCAATTGTTGCCCATTTAACAAGGGTCGAGCCGGAGAAGGAGGACGGAGAGAGGGGGGTTATTGTTCTGGTGTCGTCGTCTGCTGCGTAAGGCTTGATGTGCCAATTTACGGCTCTTGAGATACTAATCAGATCAACAGCTTCGATGGGCAGCCCGGCCAGGTCTCATACGCAGCTTCAAAAGGAGCTCTGGCATCTTTGACGCTGCCATTGACACGAGATCTGGCGAGATATGGGGTCAGAGTCGTAACCATTGCGCCTAGCCTGTTTGATAGTGGAATGACTGCTCTCATGAGTGACAAAGTCAGATCGAGCCTGACGAGGGTCATGGAATTCCCCCTCAGGCCAGGAAAGCCGGAGGAGTTTGCAAGGATTGTAAGAGAGGGAATTGAGAACTCCATGCTGAACGGGACTGTGATACGGTTAGATGGAGGCATGCGTATGCCTAGCAAAATGTAACAAGCTCCTATAGTGAGAGATATAGAGTGAGATAGAGAATGCATTATTCTAATTCTGAGATGAATCTTTTCTACCGAGTAGAAGCTTGACAAAGCTCGCATGTGAGCCTAGACAATGGAGATAAAGTTTGGATATCCGAGCAGTTGGTATTGACTCTACTATCAGTAGACAGACAGAGGCGTCTGGCTTCGATTATCCATTCCTTTGAGTGAACCACGCGTTCGCCGTAAAGCACATCGCCATTGGATCCTTCGGCAGTGGCCAAAATCACTCGGCCGAAATTTGTTATTTTGAAGAATGTCTAAGCGAAGATAGTGAAGTATGTAAGATCCCAGTGTCCACACCAGCTATTTCCAGTAAATGCGATCTGTAAAGTTGCGCCGGAATAGCCATTGGAAAAAAATCTGGGGATCGTCATTTAGACCTGCCACCGCTCCTTCCTTGGGGCAAGCTGGACAACATTGCAACGCCAGAGGCGGACCCCGGTCTCCAAGTCTTCGAGTTTTTCACTACTCAGGAGCTCCTTGTGTTACTGCTTGCCATCTAGGGAGTTGTCACAGATAGCTTTAGGTACTTGTCGTACGAACTCTTACGAATGTTTAGCGACTCGACCTCGACCTTCGACCAAATCCAAGTTTGAATTGGCAATTTGAAGCTTGCGAGTCTTAGAGGGATGGATTCGAGGTGAGCCGGTCGAAGCTGTCCGAGAAAGCCCTATCGCAGTGCTCTACTGGATCACTGCAGGGTGAAATCACAGGCTAACATGGAATTTTTAGACAATAGGATGCAACTTGCCATTGCCATGTCGGAATCTTAGCGCTCGTCGTTGCAGACAACCCCAATCAGTCCTCTAATCCCTTGAGAAAACAAGCATGTTAGGAGCCTCTTTCCTTCCAGCGCGTCTTCGCCATGAACATAGCAATGGAGCGCCCGCAAATCCAGGGTACATAAACCGGCAAATCACACGCCTCCTCCAAACGGTCTCTCGCAGCGCCTTCACACACCCTATACACACTATCGTCTTCGTGGCGTTACTGGCAAGCACATCCTACGTGGGCCTTCTAGAAGGTAGTCTCTTTGACCATACGAGCCTGGGCAGTGGCTTGGGAAGCACGGATCTCAATGCGCTGGTTGAAGGCGGCAGGCGATTACGGTTAGGAGAAGAGACATTATGGAAGTGGCAGACGGACAATGGAGGATCCGAGGACACAGCTATCGTACGCGAAAGACTCGAGACTGGGCAATTGGACTCTATTGACAGGTTTTCAGGATGCCCACCCTTCGATGGTTATGACCCTGGTCTTTCCTGACTCGCTCTCGAACACTTCTCCACGGACTGCTCCCCTTGGTAATGAGGTGTCCATACCCAAGAACAGCTCTATAAAGCAATTGCCCACGACATGGAATCCCCTTTCACCAATCTCCCAAGATACGACTTTGGCTTTCGCTGTGCCATGTAGTGAAGCATCCGATTTCCTTGCTTCAATTCAGGAGCTGCCAAATGAGCCCATACACGAGACACGGGGAGGCTCAAATGATGCAGGGGTGCAGGAAGCAAAGTCATGGGTCATGAGAGCTGCAAAAAACGGCGGACTACCCACCCAGAGTACGATGCGTCGTTCGGCTGCCAACTTTTGGACAGGCTTCGTAGATCTGATCAAGGCACGCTGCTCTCAGCTCTCCTTTTCAAGCCTTGGCTAATTCGGAATAGAATGCCGAGTCGCTCGACATCGTCATCATGGTTCTCGGATATCTATCTATGCATCTGACATTCGTATCCCTCTTCATGTCGATGCGAGATATGGGATCCAACGCCTGGCTTGCCACTTCGGTTCTTATCTCCTCTGTCTTTGCGTTTCTCTTCGGCGTCATCGTAACCACCAAGTTCGGAGTGCCAATTAACCTAGTCCTACTCTCTGAAGGACTGCCATTTCTGGTGGTCACCATAGGTTTTGAGAAACCGATCATACTCACCAAAGCAGTGCTATCCGTTGCAGTAAGCCCGCGACGCCAAGGAACGAAGTCCGACTCAGACATGTCGAAAAACGCTAGCTCGTCAAGCAACATTCAGTCCTCGCTCTATGTAGCTGTACAAGAAAAGGGATTCGAAATCGTGCGAGATTATTGCATTGAAATCGCTATCTTGATCGCAGGAGCTGCCTCTGGTGTACAAGGTGGACTCACACAATTCTGTTTTCTTGCAGCTTGGATCTTATTCTTCGACTGCTTGCTGTTATTTACCTTTTACACGGCTATTCTTAGCGTCAAATTGGAGATCAACCGCATTAAACGACATGTAGCGTTGAGCAGGGCTCTACAGGAAGATGGTGTCAGCAAGAGGGTCGCTGAAAACGTGGCTTCAAGTGACGAGTTGAAAAGATCCAAGGCAGGAGGTCAAGGAGAAGCCATCAGTGACAACCCCGCTGTTTTCGGTAAGAAAGCACCTGACACCAGCATCCCCAAGTTCAAGGTCCTCATGGTAACTGGCTTCCTTTTGATCAACGCTCTGAATCTATGCACCATCCCGTTCCGAAGTGGTAACAGGAAAGCTCCTTCGACTTCTGTCTCTGGTTTGTCTAATGTGCTTACGCCTCCTTCCATGGACCCTTTCAAAGTGGCGCAAAATGGCCTTGATCAAATCTACAATCAGGCCAAGAAACAGCGTTCATCAATCGCCGTCAGCGTTCTACCACCAATCAAATACGACCTCTATTCACCTATTCCCGATGTAGATCCTGAGGATGCCGGTCACTCTATATTTGACGGTGACTACCTTGATTACGTGGTTGGAGGACGAGTGGTTGGAGGCGTTCTTGCCAGCTTGGAGGACCCGGTCGTGAGCAAATGGATCATCGTTGCATTGACTGTGAGCATTGTGCTCAATGGCTATTTGTTCAATGCGGCAAGGTGGAGCATCAAAGAATCTCGAGCGACTCTAGAGAACACCCCTGAAACAGATGTCTCTCAGAAAGTCAGGCCTCGAGCGCCCCTGGAAGTCAACACTGGCTTAGCCAATACTAATGGCCACGTTCCTGAGCCCCAAAAAGCCAACCATAATGAATATGCTCAAGGCTCCGGAGGAAGAGACGTGAAAGAGTGTGAGCAAATGGTAAAGGACAGGCAAGCTGCTCTCCTCAACGACGACGAGCTGAACGACTTGGCCATAAGAGGCAAGATTCCGGGCTACGCACTTGAGAAGACTTTGGAAAACCCAAGTGTCATGACACGGCTTGACTCTCTTACCCGAGCTGTCAAGATCCGTCGGACAATGGTATCAAGGAACCCAGCGACATCGGAACATTCAAGTCAATTGGAATTTTCCAAGCTTCCCTACCAAGATTACAACTATGAGAATGTCCACGGAGCCTGCTGCGAGAATGTCGTGGGGTACATGCCACTACCGGTTGGCGTTGCTGGACCCATGATCATAGATGGGCAGCCTTACTACCTTCCAATGGCGACAACTGAGGGCGTTCTCGTGGCCAGTACTAACCGAGGCTGCAAGGCTATCAATGCAGCTGGTGGCGCCACCACTGTCCTTACCGGCGATGGCATGACTCGTGGACCTTGTGTTGGCTTTGAAACATTGGCAAGAGCTGGCGCTGCAAAGCTCTGGTTAGACTCTGAGGAAGGCCAAAAGACTATGAAAAAGGCATTCAATTCGACCAGTCGGTTTGCTCGATTACAGTCGATGAAGACCGCTCTTGCGGGTACCTACCTTTACATCAGATTTAAGACCACCACTGGCGATGCCATGGGCATGAACATGATCTCAAAGGGCGTTGAATGCGCTCTGAACGTGATGATGCAGGAGAGCGGCTTCGATGATATGTCCATCATCTCGGTTTCCGGTAATTATTGCACAGACAAGAAAGCAGCTGCCATCAATTGGATCGATGGGAGAGGCAAAAGCGTTGTTGCTGAAGCCATCATTCCCGGCGATGTTATAAAAAGTGTGCTAAAGAGCGATGTCAACGCCCTGGTCGAGTTGAATACGAGCAAAAACCTGATTGGGAGTGCCATGGCCGGAAGCATTGGTGGGTTCAATGCACACGCTTCAAACATTGTCACTGCGATATTCTTGGCTACTGGTCAAGATCCCGCGCAGAATGTGGAGAGCAGTAATTGTATTACTATCATGCGGAAGTAAGCCTACTGATTCCAATCTCAGAAGTACAATGCTAATCCATCAAAGCCTGAACGGCAACCTCCAGATTTCCGTCTCCATGCCCTGCATCGAGGTCGGCACCATCGGTGGTGGCACAGTCCTTGAACCCCAAAGCGCTTGCCTCGACCTTCTCGGTGTTCGAGGCGCGCACCCTACCAATCCTGGAGACAATGCCCGTCAACTCGCTCGTATTGTGGCCGCTAGTGTCCTTGCGGGCGAGCTCAGTCTTTGCAGCGCTCTCGCTGCTGGACATCTCGTCAGAGCCCACATGGCGCACAACAGGAGCGCTGTACCTACACGATCGAGTACGCCTGTATCCACTGCCGTGAACGCTGCTCCCAGTAAGGGCCAAGTCATTGAGGGACTATCTATGACGTCTACTCCTCGATAATTGTCGTGTCACCATTCCAAGTTCTTTACGACTGTACATGATTTGTACTCTGTTTGCTGCATGGCTGCTCACTTTTCTATTCTTATACATACATGGACTGCATTAGCAGCTACGGCTTGGTTGGTTTGCTCCGTGTTGCATTTCTAGAGGTTTGTTCAGAAAAAGAAACAGGCAACCGTTCGGCTTGGGGCAGTCCATAGTATTAGACTTCTTGGCCACTCAGGTGGACAGAAAAGATAGATGCAATAGAAAGCACGAGGACTTTATTTATCTTCGTGTATACCTTACCCTCAAGACCTGAGAATATCGCACTAGTCTTCATTGATGATGTATGGGTTACCTTATGTAAGCAGGCCAAATTTCGATCCGTGCCTCCCCTGAGCGGCATCACCACTTTCCTATCATCATCTCATCGAGCAGCGCAAGTCTTCATTGTTCTCCACATTCACTTTTCCTACAGCAGTGTGATATCGTCTTCCTTTCGCCCTGCATCGCTTCTGCCGCTTGTCTGAACAGGATAGCTTTGAATTGAGTTGGTAAGTTACCATAAGCGGCCGCAAAAGTCGGGCTCGAAGCCCGTCTATGTTCAGCGGATTTCTTGCGTACCCTTCAAAATACGCCAGAAGCAGAGCTTTCCTCTTTTGACTACCTTAGGCTAACTGGGAGGCTAGAAGCTCGACTGTTGAATCTTGGAGGAGAGCACGGCACGCTAAAAAGACCCTAATTCTACCTGCAGCATCACTCGTACCGTAGTAGTGGGGCAAAATGACCCCACCTTCGTTGCAACTTTCCTCCAAGTTGCTCCTCACACGCACGTCCTTCTTACATTCACAACCTCTTCGACAAACAATCCCATCAATCAGAAACTTCTCAACATCACCAGCGACAATGGCTATCAAGACCTACTTCGATGTCGCCTGGCAGGGACCAGTCATGGCCAATGGAAAGGCCACCAAAGAAGTCAAAGGTATGAGTTTATGTGTCCTACCCCACATTGCCACTTATACATCCTATCGGCACCAATTGCTTCGACCCATCGCTAATTTCTTCATAGACCAGACCGGCCGCATCAACTTCGCCCTCTACGACGATGTCGTCCCCAAGACCGCTGAGAACTTCCGTGCCCTCTGCACTGGTGAGAAGGGCTTTGGATACTCTGGCTCCAAGTTCCACCGCGTGATCCCTCAATTCATGCTCCAGGGCGGTGACTTCACCCGTGGCAACGTAAGTCTCTACAATTCTACCAATGTTCAAAATATTGAAACAAGCTGATTTCTGATGCAGGGCACTGGTGGCAAGTCAATCTACGGCGAGAAATTCGCGGACGAGAACTTCTCCAGAAAGCACACCCGACCAGGCCTCTTGTCAATGGCCAACGCTGGCCCCAACACGTGAGCACCCCCATATCATACATATCAAGCATGTGCTGACATATCCTGCTTTAGCAACGGATCCCAATTCTTCGTCACCACCGTCGTAACCACCTGGCTCGATGGCAAGCACGTCGTCTTCGGCGAAGTGGCAGATGACCAGTCAATGGAAGTCGTTAAGGCCATCGAGGCATGCGGCAGCAGCTCCGGCAAGATCCAGTACCCCAAGGATCCCGTTATCACTGCGGCTGGCCAGGCATAAATGATTTAGGAGCATGACGAGGAGTATGTAGATCATGAACGTTTCGGCGGTTCTCTCTGAGGTCTACTCGAGCAGAATGCATCAGATAGGTACTTCAGCATGAGCAGTCAATAAAAGCGAGATACTTTCGGCAATATACTCCGAGCTACAACTCACTTTCCACTCTCCAATTTCATAATGCACAATCGCATCTGCTCACGTTTGCAACTTCATTTGATTCTATTGTTTTGGCCTCAGTCAGCTAACAACACTCTCCAAAACCTTCTTCCCCTGCCTCCTAACAACCCCATCTAAAATCTCCCTGACCTGCTTACACCCATCCACCCCGACCGCCAACATCCCCTCCAAACGCCCAACCTGAGCTCTACTCTCCATAACCAACACGCTCACCCTCTCCCCAGCCCCGAGGGTCCCTACAGTCAGGAACGGCAACTCCTGCTCCTCTATACCATTCAAATCCAACAGCGGATCCGCACTATCGTTGTTACCTGATGGCGGCGTCAAGCCAGACGTACATGCGACAATGTAGTCGCTCATTGGAATCCCAGCATCTATGAGCGCGAGAGTAGCGGCATTAAGGCAGGCGGCGAGAAGGGAGCCGTCTTGGGAGAGGATGTGTAGTGCGATCGTAATCGTAGAATGAGGGTAGAGATGCGTAAACAGAATACTCGTAAAGGCCGAGGCAATCGTACTCTGCATCTCTATCGTGCGCCTGCCCATCACACATTAGCCGACACTCCTCCCCTTTCCCTTCTCCTCCCCCATCCATACCCACAATCGGCAAAGTATAGAGGACATACTCACTTATCGCCCCTCCCCCTCTTCTTCCTGTCGACCCCACTAAAACCCGCCACGCCCACCTCCACAGTAACAACAGCATTATCCCTCTCGGCGCCCTCTCTGCGTTGGGCTCCACGCACTTCTGCAGGGCCGGCGACTGTGCAGATTACCTTTGTGTTGCCCATTTCTAGATAGGAGGACCCGTCGGCGGAGGCTTGCGTGCTGATTTGGGCGTGTAGCCGGCGGAGTTCGTTCCAGCGGCGGCCGTCGAGGCGGAGGAGGGAGAGGTGGTAGGTGGATGTGTCGAGGGGCATTTTGGAAGGCGTGGGCTCCAATTGAGGATTGTGGGTTTTGAAGAGGATAATAGGGGACGAAGATGAGGTTGGACAACCTCAAAGTACTTTGTGAGCTCTCAGAATTGTGTTGTGTTGAAGGTGCGGAACAGTCTGTTGAGTTGCGGAGCTTTTTGGTGTTCGACGCGCTCTTTCTTCCGTCACCACACAGGGCCCACCATGAGCAACTTCATGGGCATGACGAGCAATGACGATGACCTTGACATCGTGAAGTCGGTCAAGAAAGATCTAGGCCATGAAGACTACATCGAAAGTACGCATTGCGCTGCCCCGCCCCTACCACCATCCACCCTAACATATCCTACTTCCGCAGAGGTTGTTGCCACACAGGTTTCAAGCGAGTCGGAATCAGAGAGTCAACACGAGCCTGTTAACGGGCGAGGAAAACGTAGCTCCCGGCCAGATGGCGAGAAAGTCGACTTCTCAGATGGAGACAGTGGCGAAGCGTACAAGAGATTCAAGAACCGCAAATCTGTCAAGCGAAAACAAGCAGCAGCTAGTACGCGCAAAGCCAAGGCTGTCGAGAAGGAAAATGTGGTCGGCAAGAGGCAGAAGAAGATTAAGCTTCCTGGGAAGGGAAAGGGCAAAGAGAGGTCCTGGGGTGATGAGTCTGATGATGATCAGTTGATGGAATACACACTACCCGACTATCTCAAGAGCAGAAGGGCAAGGTTCAATAAGAGAATGGAGAGATTGCAGGCAGCAGGATTGAAATTGCCGCCCAACTACAATGACGTTGATTTTTCGGACGACGAAAGACTACAGGATTTGGCTGAGAGACCAGACTTCCCGAAGGGCAAGCCAGCGGCCCCGTATAAGGACAAACAATTACCGAAGTCGCTGGGACTGATACCGGCGCCCATTGCACAATGGCTGAGGGACTATCAGGTAGAAGGTACTGCGTTTCTGCACGCGATGTTCGTCTATCAGACTGGAGGAATACTGGGTGATGATATGGGTCTTGGGAAGACGGTACAGGTCATCGCATTTCTGACCGCCGCGTTTGGGAAGACGGGAGATGAGCGCGATTCCAAGCGCATGAGAAAGATGAGGAGGTCAGAGGCTCCTTGGTATCCTAAAGCTCTAGTCGTCTGCCCAGGGACCTTGATTGAGAATTGGAAGAATGAGTTCAATAGGTGGGGGTGGTGGCATGTTGATGTCTATCATGGAGACGCAGCCTCCAAAGAAGCAGCTTTGGAGGCCGCTGGGAAGGGTCGACTTGAGATCATGATTACAACGTATACGACCTACCGAATGAACAAGAGCGCTATCAACATGGTAGAGTGGGACTGTGTCATTGCGGATGAATGCCATCAGATCAAGGGTCGAACATCGGAAACAACGCAGTCTATGAACGAAGTAAACTCTTTGTGCAGGATTGGGCTTACAGGCACTGCTATACAAAATTCTTATGATGAGTTGTGGACGCTGCTCAATTGGACCAACCCTGGAAAATTTGGTCCGATCTCGACGTGGAAGCAGAGTATCAGCCTGCCTCTGAAGATGGGCCAGTCCCACGACGCTACGGTACATCAACTTAGCAAAGCGCGAAAGACAGCCAAAGCTCTCGTCGAAAACCTTCTTCCTCAGTTTTTCCTACGGAGAATGAAGACTTTAATAGCGGACCAGCTACCAAAGAAGAGTGATCGCGTGGTCTTTTGCCCACTCACAGAAACCCAGGCTGACGCCTACGAGAATTGTGTTAATAGTGACGTGGTAAGCTACATCACCGAATCCACAAGTGATTGTACCTGTGGCTCTGGGAAGAAGCAAGGTTGGTGCTGCTATCAATTTCTCCCCAACGGCGGAAAATGGCAATCCTACGTCTTCCCAGCTATCAGCCATCTTCAGAAGCTGGCCAATCACCTCGCCATACTCATTCCCAATAGCAACGATACCAAGGAGAAACAGGACAAAGACCTTGAGATTCTCCAAGTCGCCGTCCCAGAACAATGGCGCGAGCTTTACCGCACTCGCACTCCCATATCAAACTACTCTAACCCAGAATTCTGCGGCAAATGGAAGATACTAAAGAAGCTGCTACGCTTCTGGCACGGTAATGGTGACAAAGTGCTCGTCTTCAGCCATTCCGTCCGCCTCCTGAAGATGCTTCAAATGCTCTTCACACACACTACCTACAACGTGAACTATCTCGACGGCGCGATGAGCTACCTTGACCGTGCAAAAACGGTCGACGACTTTAACAGCGACCCAGATCAATTCGTGTTCCTTATCAGCACCAAGGCTGGCGGCGTCGGCCTTAACATCACCTCCGCGAACAAAGTCGTCGTCGTAGATCCAAATTGGAATCCTTCTTACGACCTGCAAGCGCAAGACCGCGCCTACCGTATCGGCCAGGTCCGCGACGTTGAGGTCTTCCGCCTCGTCTCGGCTGGCACTATCGAGGAAATCGTCTACGCGAGACAAATCTACAAACAGCAACAAGCCAACATCGGCTACACGGCCAGCACTGAACGGCGCTACTTCAAAGGAGTGCAAGAAAACAAAGATCAGAAAGGCGAGATCTTCGGCCTGGCAAATCTCTTCTCTTTCCAGAACGAGAAAATGGTACTTAGAGACATTGTCAACAAAACTAACGTCGCGGAATCGAAAGCTGGTGTCACAATCGTCGGCGTTGATTTGGACAATCCAAATGATGACAAAGAAGGCGATGACCCATTCGCACTCGGCGACAATGACGAAAAAGATGAGAACAGCGCTATGTCACAACTCGCCGCCCTCATCGTGGACGAAGCTGAAGAGGCGGCCGGGAAAGCGAAAAAGAGGAAGATGTCGAGTGGGAAAAAGCAAAGTGATCCCGTGCAAGCTATCCTCGCGAATGCAGGTGTGGAGTACACGCATGAGAATAGCGAAGTTGTTGGCTCATCGAAGGTTGAAGCTAGCCTCTCTCGCCGTGCGCAGGAAGCTGGAAACGACTTGGACATGGGTGGGCAGCATGTCTTCCCGGACACCCAAGAGCGCCTACCCCTCAAACGGAGACATCCTGATGACGACCCCGAAAGTGGCAGTGACGTCGAGGCAATCGAGTGGCGGTACCATCCTCCGCAGGATGTGATGAAGAGGCAACTTTGCACCATGGCGAAGACACTTGGGTTTTCTGATGCGGTTGAGTTTGCGCTCGTGGTTGAGGGATGGACGCAAGCGCAGAGGAGGACTTACTTGGAGAAGTTCTATGCTGGCAGGCGGAAGGAGCTTGGGCTTGGTGGTGGTGGAAAGAGGGACGAGGTGCCATTAGCAGAGAGAGAGTGAGGCCCGGGTAGCGTATACTGAGGGCAATTTTGCAGTTGCTGGAAATCGCAGGCTGGTCTTTGTCTTTGTGGGAGTGGAGTTTGAGGCTGCGAAGATACCCTGGGTTTGATGCATAGTGCAACGGTTCATACATGTCTTGGCACAACGCCGTTTAGATTCCACTTTCTCAAAGACGTGAGGACTGAATGGCTCATTATGTTCTGCTAGGCATGCGCATTCAATCGTATCACGACCTCAACCAGACTCACCGCACCAGTAGCGCCCAGCTTGATTCGTGTCCTATCCACAGCGTGTTACTGTAATGTCGCTCCAGATCGAGGATATCTCACTAGGAAAGGACCACTATCCCTAAATCCCAACTCTAAACGTCCACAACGTCTACCGCTAATTGCCGGAAAATAAACCTCCAGCTTCATAGTTGCTTCACAACCTGGAAGTCGCTAAGGGACATGTAGTTACATTCCTCTTCTAGAGCTTTGTCATAGACTGTTTTGTAGAAGAAATCTCGTCGTTGTCAGAGTATCTTTGATTACCGCGAGATCGCTACTTTGGACGCCGCTAGCTAGGGCTAGAAAATTACCTTTCAAGTAAAGCCACTTTTCTTGTAATGGATCCTGCTCCATATGCCAGCTTCTGAAACGGGCTTATTTGGTCAGGCCAATATTGCTACAAATGTGATTAAAGTCTACTGTCTCTACGATCAGTTGATTCGCTGCCTCAATTGTTCACAAGCACCCTCGCACAGCTTCTGGCCGTTCTATCTTGAAGGAAATGACCGAATCATCAATGCAAGCGAAGACAAATGATTCTGTAACGGGGTTTGATTATCGAGCACTCAGTGGACAAAGAGGTCAGGTCCCCATGTCAGTTCTATGTTTCTGATCCAGCCGATTCCTTCGTGGCCGGTTCCAGAGGCTACCATATGAATAGTGTTTGCACCAACTTTCAGATGACCGCATCATGTATTCAGCGACTGAAAAAGGCTACCTTTGTTAGAACTATTAAACGTCTCCGTTTCCCCCGTTATCAGCCCCTAAGCAAGTCACCGAGCAGACACCACAGCTTTACCACAACCTGACACAGACACACTGCGACTCTTACCCCCCAAGATCATCTAAAGATGGCCTCCTTACCCAATGTCAATCTCAACAGCTGTAAGTATCATCACCATTCTATCTTGCGCATACCACTAACCGTCTTCAGTCACCCCCTCATCAGCTGCCAGACTCACAGCAGCCACCCCCACCTTCTCCCAAGAGGGTTTCCCGCTCGTGATACTATACGCACAGGCAATCATGCGATCACTCGACCACCCAATCATCTCCGTGTCGCAGCCTTTGGTCTTGGCGCAGAATCGACTTGCGGACAACTACTATTCTGCTTGTCAAAGATTGTATGCAATCGTCAACGATATCTCCAAAGACGGTACGGATGACTGCAAGGTCACTGAACGCCAGGAGCGGTTTGATAGAGCCCTGGATGCTATAGTTACGTGGAGTGAAGATCATGCTAGGATCATGGCGAGGAATAATATAAGGACTTTTATGGCTGAGGAGGAGAGAGCCGATGCGGCTGAGATTTCGAGGGGTCAGCGTGCTTAGACGACGCCGCATCTGACAGTACAGAGACGAATTAGTCTTAGAGACTAGAAAGAACTCCCATGCAACCGTGAGGGCTACTACCAGACCCCTTGAAGGTTTGGAATCACGCTCTCCTCTCCGCCCTCCTTCGATTCTCTTCTTTCACTTCCGCCAGTCTTTCATCGAAGATTTCCCGTTCTAGATCCTCTCTCGTAGCTCCCAAATCAGGTGGAATATACTGCATCTGCACACTGGGGGCGTGCTCCAAGTATCGCAGTTGTTCCTCTATTACCATCACCAAGCTTGCCAAGTATGATTTGCTGTTCTTGTTCTCATACCGCTGCGTTGTATCTAGTCTTGGAAAAAGAGTCTGTTCCTGGCCGAAGTGTTCCAAGAAAGGTGTGTGGGCTGGCAGGTTGGGATGCACTTCAGCACCGATACAGAGACTCGTTTCGTAGGCCCAAGCTCTCGCGACATTGCGGGCTGTGTAGCCTCCACCACCAAGTACGAGAAGAGGCAGTCGGAATTTCTTGACAAATGCCACGCAGGCTCCATGGGCTTTGATGCCGACATTGAAGCAGCCAAGCCTGTCGCCACCAAGCGAGTCGGCGCCGCACTGGAGAACGATGGCAGTGGGACAATAAGCGTTTATGCACGGTCTCACAATCTCTTGGAAGAGCCTGATATATTCTGAGTCTCCAATGCCGTCATGCAGGGGCACATTGAGAGCATGGTGAGCTCCAGGGCTGGAATTGTTGTCGGGTCCAGTGTCGTGCGTAGCACCTGTACCGGGGAAAAATTGTTCCTTATCGTATTTATGGAAGGAAAGGGTCATGACGCGATCGGTGGACCAGAAAGCTTGCTCGACACCGTCACCGTGATGAACGTCGATGTCTATGTAAAGCACGCGAGGGTGGTGAAGAAGTAGTTGCAGGATGGCGAGCACGATATCGTTGACATAGCAAAAGCCTGAGGCCTCGGTCTTTTTGGCGTGGTGTAATCCGCCAGACCAATTAATGGCAATGTCTGACTGGTGGTTTGTCAATTTGCGGGCTGCATCGAGAGAGGCTCCTGCATAGAGAGAACAATAATCATAGACACCATCAAAGATGGGACAGTCGTCACCAGTATTGTAAGCGTACGCTTCTTGAATTGGATCCCAGGTATTATCTGAAGGCGTGACTCTCTGTAGAAATTCAATATAATCCTCTCTATGAAAGTCCTTTAGCTCTTGGGGTGTAGCAGCGCGTGGAATGTGTACGTCCATTGCCTCGTGCATACCATATGCCAACACAATCTTGTTTGTCAAGGTCAACCTCCAGGGCTTCATGGGATGCTTTGGCCCAAAGTGCATCTTCTCCATCTCGGGGTTGGCATGGTAAGATACAGTGTAGCCTTTCGGCTTACGAATGCCATTCCTCTCGATCTCTCTTCGGACCTTCTCGTCAACGGTGAACGTAGATGTAGTCCCCAATTGGGGATGATTGTAGTCTTGCACCACAGATGTTTTAGTCATGGTACACCCTTTGCGATGAGTCCTTGTCTCAACCCAAATGTAGTCACTATGTCAGGATAATTCTTCGATCTTCGCAACCATCTGTTGGGCAGACTAACCACAGCCAAGATAGATGCAGCGAGGTGCAGGGTTAAGAGAAGATCGTCAGGAACCAGCCGAAGCAAGCGGGTAAACGATACTCCGGTTGCGCTCTACCAAATCTAGCCTTGAGTCTTAGCCCTAAGAGACTCTGAATTTTCGCCCTCGTTTTCTGCTGACCAGCGCAACAACAACACCATCAAGATTGAGAACATAGAAAAAGATTACCATCAAAGTTTTGAGGCCAAAGTCTGGCATTCATATCAACGAGAGGACCAGTGTTCTCGAAAGTTCTAGCGGTCATCCACAAGTATCCTTTGACACACATTGTGCAATAAATCCGGCCTAAGTCTCAAGTGGCCAGAGAAACATCGAAAGGCACCAGCACCTGTCCCATCAAATTTCTTGTGGTCTCTTTTTACCAAGAAAAAGTGCTTATCTCGGCTTCCAGTCGAGTTCAGCATTTGCGCGCAAATTTGAAGACCAAATCGGAAAGAAATATCCATTGTGATTCATGTGTTAATTTCTGAATTCTGTACTCCCAACAATTCGGAGAGACCTACTGCGTGTTTCAAAGATCAGTATAGTATCTCAGAGAAAATCAAGCCTTAAAGTCTGCACGTCTCTGATTCCCTCGATAATGGCCATGGCAGAAGACGCAGCTTCTGTGCTCGAGCAGTTTGTTCAGGACGGTAAGCCTTGTCTCCTTAGCCACATTCTTTTTCAGTCTAACAGAATCTTCCAGTTGCAAATCTTCCCGCTGAGATCCAACATCTGCTGGAAGAAATAGCAGCCAAAGATCGACTCGTTCAAGAATGTAAAAACCAAATTGCGAGCCGCGATGGCAGTATTCAAAAATTTGTAAAAATGAATGGAGCCGGCCAGCCAAATCCGAAGGAGGAAGGGTATTGCAAAGCTGCCATGGCTCAGTATGACAGAGCTCAGGTCATCCAAGAGGAAAAGGTTGGCCTGGGTGAGAAGGCTCTTCTACTCGTAAGTCCTCCCAATCCGTATCCTTGATCCCATCTCCCATTCTCACATAAACCCCAGCTCGAACGTCAAATCAAGCGCCTCGACTTCAAAATCCGCGACCTCCAAAACGAAGGCGCCATCCAACCCGACCCCCAACTCCCTTCCCTCCTAAACAATACTTCCCTCTCCACCCGTCTTCCCCCACTCTCTGCCTCCGCAACCGGCGCCTCCACGCCCTTGCACCCCCTCTCCGGCAACGCAGGCCCCTCCACAACCATCGCTAACAACTCTATAACCCGCCTTGTACAGCCCTCAGCCCGCCAACCATCTCCCCTAACTACCGCCATCCCATCCGCCACAAACGCCGCCACGCCACCCCATCTCAATCCCGCGCGCGGAGCGAATCGCTCGCCTTCTACCGACCCTTCGAAACGTCGGCGTATGAACCCCCACCATCTCTCTATCCCAGTAACGTCTTCGTCGCTGCGTCAATCATCTCTTGGCCCCGGTACCCCCAAAGGTCTCGACGCCGCCTCCCGCGGCTCCTCCGCCGGTCCCACCCGCCCCTCCAATAAAATCAAACCCTCCCGCGCCGGTGCACCCCACCAGCGCATCAACCAGCTCGCCGCCACCACCAGCAACAAGAAATCAACCTCCACCTCTCGCCGACGCGGCGGCGGGCACAAAAAATCCGGCACGCCGGCTTCCATGACAGGAGAAGATGATAGTGTCGCTGGGGATGAAAATGATGAGGATGTGGAGATGGAAGATCCGGATGATGAGGGGGAGGGCGATGATCGGAAGTATTGTATTTGCCATAGTGTTAGTTATGGGAATATGGTTGCTTGTGATAATGATGGGTGCGGGAATGAGTGGTTTCATTGGAGCTGTGTTGGGGTCAAGGAGGAGCCGAAGGGGAAGTGGTATTGTCCGGACTGTAGGAAGAAAACGGGGAGGGGGTGAGAGGTGGAAAGGAGGTTTGATACCTGTAGGGATGGTGGTGCTTTGCATGCAAGGCAAGGGAAGCCTAATATCATACTGCAATATCTAGCATTCGGACAGCACTTCAAGAAGGCACTTTTGGTTTGAGAATGCCATTCGCCTACTTATGCTGTGCTACTCATGAGGAGGGGAAAATCTAGACACAAAAGCCCCTCCAAATCGCCCATTGGTTTTTCGTGTTCTGCAAGGTCATCTTGCAGGATTGTTTTGTATCGCATGAATAACTCATCATGTCAATACCATATTCAAGGTGCTGGTGCATCGACAAACTCATCTAAATCCTTCGTAAGCGTGTCAACGCGCTTGAGGGGTTGACCTGGCTGCATTGGCTCCTGTAAGCCGGCTGGTGCGTTCATTGGTTGTTGCACCGTTTGTTGAACAGGCTGTTGCTGTAGAGAAGAATTCCTTGGCGGGATCGAAGTAGCTTGAGAGTCTGCCGGGCCGAAATCGATCAGGTCGCTATTTTCTGCGGACTGATGTTGGGCCTGAGGTGGCTGCTGTTGAGGCTGAGGTGGAGATTGAGCATGTTGTGACTGAGCTGCTTGGGATTGCTGGGGAGGCTGTGGTTGCTGGGACGGACGTTGTCCTTTCAGTATAGGCGCGATGGCAAGGATTTGCTTGGTTTTAGCTTCGGGTGTTTGACCGTCGCTGCTCCTGTTAGCGCAAGTATAAGAGAGAAGTCTAGCCCAGACTAACATATTTGCATTCAATATCCAGTCCAGGTCCTCCTCTCCTTCTTCCGGTCCACCAGGGCCTCCGCGGACTTTCCTGAACAGCTTCGGTTGCCATTCTACGCCTTGTTCGGCCCTCTTCGCCGTTTCGTCTCGCTGCCGGTCTTCTATCTTTGTCTTTTCTTCTGTAGCAGCGGTATGATTCGATTCCTTTATCGCCTGTACTGTACTATACCACAGCTTCTGGGATTCACGCTCATCCTGTTCTTCGAGTGGACGAACAATTGGGGCTGTGTGTTTTGCGTGTGTCGCATCAAAGAGGACTTCCTTCTTCCCTGTCTGCCCAGCTGTCAGCACTAAATCCCCGGTAGCCCATGATCTCCCATACCCTTATATTTCTTGCAATCATCTCCCCACTCCACATCCCTGATAGTTCGAAAAGCGTTTCTCCTGTCTTTTCATTCTTTATCGAGCCACCTATAGCGTTATAGGTTCCGCCAAAGTAGCCCTTAGTCTTGAACTCGAGGTCAGCCACAAGACCCAATTCTGGACACCGTATAGAGCTGTGGTCGCCCAACTCGTATTTCATCTTTCCGAAAAGAATGCCACGCGCGTACATATTAGGCTGTGTGACGAAACTGTAACCCGTCAGCGGCGCAGGACCAAGGTTGTCAGTCATGCCCACTATTTTTCTCCACCTCTCGACGACCCTCGATTCGTGAACCGTAAGATAGCTATGCCTTCCATTAAGCTTGCAGCTGAGTTGCCTAGGAATTTACTCCTTGGCTTGAGTGCTCCATCTATCCTTATATGGTGCTCAGGAGCCATGAAGAAGTAGCTTGATTTTGGAGGGTGATGTGAAGTCTGTTCCGATATGTAGTATCCACGAGTGTGATCCGGGTATTCCCAATAACAAGTGAACGTCTCACCCAGGATCGGATTTAGTGGTTTCTTTACGCCTCTACCCTTTTTTTAATTTGTGGTCCAGCACTGTAATATTGCCCGCATGGCATGACTTACGGTGGTTTTATGTGCCAGCCGCTCAAGTAGAATTTGACCACAGACAAGAATCGCTCCACAGGATCTTCGATCTTGGTCATAGGAACGAGGGTTTCGGGATGTGCCATGAAGCTGGGGCCAGCTTGTCAGCTAGAAGCCTCGGAAAGGATTCGGGCAATGAACTTCGTAATCCGCTCCAGCATAGATCTTGGTTCTAGTATGAACGTAGGAAGCGTAACCTTGCTCAGATCCGCACCTGGCCGTAGCTGTGATATAATGTGGGAGAGCACTGTAGGTACCGGTGCCTATCAGCGACTGCATTGCACTGGTTGACGTCCTTGGGAACATTTGACTGACCATTGCCCTGCTCGGGCTCCACAACTGCACTTGTATTAGACATCGAGTCAAGAATTGGTGTTTCCCTTCCTGACCTGTTTCATCGTCCCCTTCTGTATTTCCGCCGTCGCCGGATTTCTCTGCTCAATGCAGCAAGGTCAGCTTGTGCACCCGGACACTGTCTGCTGCCCCGAAGCAGCTGATCAGACGAGCAACGATGGTCAAGGCTCACTTCCTAGCGACATGCGCCGGTGATCGCTGTGGTGACCGAGAGGCATTTTGAGGACCTTTGTATGCTAGCAAGTTGGAGAAAGTATCCTGCCAAAGTTTGAGGCTATCGACAAGGTGGTATAGAGAGCCAGGTAGAAGCGAAGTATTGACGGCTTTGGGCCGTATGTGACAGCCTTGGAAATGTTTCGGTGCTTCAGGACTCCGCGCTGACTGGCTGACCGCAGAAATGACGTCCCAGGTCACGAGAATTTTCCCCGTCTCAAACCTCTTGGCAATTTTCGCAACTTCCAATACCTTAGTTCACGTCGACCATCCACCAAACATTGACATCGATATCGTTCAAGGTCAAGGCTAATCACAGTAATAAAGTCCAAGAGCTACACAAAATATTGAACGGTCCAAGCGGAACCATTTCAAAGTCTTGGCGTGAGAATTCAGCACAAGAATTCAGATGAAAGTACTGTAAGCACGCCAAATCCTAAGTTGTTGTTGAATTAAACATTCTACTCTATAGCTCGCCTTGCTGACCTGCTGGTTATCGACGATACCCGTGGGATTTTGAGCGATTGGGCTACAGTTCTTGTCAAATCCCTCATGCACATAATGGGATAGGCTTGCGGTGTCACGAGGTACAATGCTACTTTTACTTGTTCAATTGCTGCGACTCCAACCTCGATAGCTATCTCAAGTTTAAACCGGCCTGCCAATTTTCGACCACAAGAATGGGTTTTCCGACCCTCGTTCTACTCGATCGATCTCCATAATTCAACCTTCGAGGCCGTCCAAAACTAAGCGTCCAGCAGCACCGTTCTTATTGACATCGTCAACTATTGCTACCCAAGTCATCTAATTATCACGGGAAAGCTCGCATGTTGCACACGAGGTTCGATGTATTAGAAGTTGTCTAGGAGTTAGCAAGTCTATACAATATAGGCGCAAATCGCAAGACAGCATACCGGACACCTTCTCTTCTTTCTCGATAGACAAGCTTGATTGTCTAATTCATGGAGGGCAGCAAGCGCCTCGAGACGATTATATCTGCTTTGTCCTTGTATGATGGCTTGGTGTGAGTTTCGATTGACGTTTCTACACTTTGTTCATCATTTCCGCGGTCGCTAGGCGTTCGGTGCCATTATGGTAATCGTCCACAGGGCTTTTGCTAGGTACTAGTATCAGGCACGACTAGGGAGAGATTTTGAGAGCGCTAGAAGAGCTTGACAGGAGACAAGGCGCGAAAGGGAGAAGACTGTACCTTAGCAGACTCTCTATTGGGAGAAACGATTGTATCTGCTTTCAACTACTAGGGTAGCCTTCGATGATTAGGCCCACGATTGGAGGAATTTGTCTGTTTCTTTCAAAAAGATTTGCTGGCGCTATAATGATTGTTGCACAACTACGGGTTAATGACAAGAACGACTACTGGGAAGGGTCATTATCAGGAGGGAGTCCTAAAAACAATTGATACACTGAGCATTCGTTTGCGTAGCCCTATTCAATAACTGGCAAACGTCCTCCATGGCCTCTGTAACTTAGCTTCCCATGATCGGAGTCGCCTAGCCACGTCAGGATCCGTTTCCCCTCCCCCATAAAAACCTTAACCAGTGAGCATTCTTTGTGACGTCCTGGCTCTGTTCATGAACCATCCTAGCGCCGACGAACTTGTTGCGAAAGAAAAAGCCAAAGTTTTGCCAGACGTAGAACCATTCATACGAGGCCATTGTACAGGGAGAGTGCAGATACAATCGTTTCGTCGCGTTTGCTGCCTTCCTTGTATTCCACTGTATCACGAGAGCCGTTCTCGTCTTTGTCAGTTCAGAAGATTAGATTCTGCGTACGTCAATATTCAGAGAATTCTCATCGGCGGGAAGCTTGACCATTGATCCAAACTAGGAAACCGGTCAGTCATAATCCTTGAACGACCAGGAAAGATTAGTGAATTGCATCTGCTCACCCTCTTGTAGATCGCTTCAACGGTCTGGAGCAATTCATCGTAGGGGATCTTTTCTCATCGCCGTCGATGTCGTACGGCTGGAACGCCCAGTCCAGCTTGGTCTTTGAGTATAGTGAGGGGAATCTTCCAGATAGAAGCGGACATACATGGTTTTGACATGCGCGCAAACGACGGCAACGATTCCTGGAGCGTTTCAGAAGCTGTTCGACATACTCTTGTCAGTCTTGGGCTATTGAATGTTTATCCTGACCCTATCAGATCATGGTGGAAAGCTACCCTCGCCTGGTGGAATTCGACATCGCCAAAGAGTTCAGGGGCGTATGTCTACCGAACTCGGGTGGGCGTGGGTGCTAACCTTAACCTTTTGCTTATCTCGTCGTTCTCTGATGAGTGGAGAATGGGGTCATGGGGCAAAGACAGCGGCGATCCGATGAGGGTTGGCGTAGAGCTGGTCTGATCTGAAAAGGTCGCAAGCCTCCTTCTATGGATGGATGTAGAGGGACTAGCGTTCCAGCTCGGCGTTGTACCTTGGCCATGAGGGCGAAAGGGATGGACGACAGATCTGCACGACGTCGTTGTTTTTGGTATAGTATCTCAAGACAGTGAGCGAGTTAGGCCTTGACGGAAGGCCAGCTTCGAGGTAACGATTCAGGACACAGTGCAAATTCTCCTTTCGCCAAGAAGTGGGCTACATGGTGGGAACGCCAACAATATCTCGAACTCGACCGGAACATATTTTGTTGAGCAGTCACACTATAAATTCTCTCTCCGGGGAAATGGCAGAGAGCCTCGTTAGGCACCTGCGGCTTATTTTCAAGTGCCACTCGGCTTGCAAAGATTGATGGCGGAGACAGACCTACAAAGAGAGCTGAATTGCTTCCTTTCTTTTCATCAGTTATTGTTCATTCGAATTCCACCCATTACCTGTACAGTGTCACCACAAGACACTGTCGATACAATCACACATCCGTACTCTCATCCTTTCCCCTACCCTACTCACCATATACTGAATTTTCCATATTACACTATGCAATTCAACACCTGGCTCCTCTTCCTAACCTCCTTCTCCGTACAAGCGAATCCTCTCGCATTATCCCTCTCGCACATCATCGATGCGCAGAACACGACTAGATCGTTAGTGCCTCGATGGACGGGTGAAGAGCATTTGAGATGCCGCAGATGCTGGAACGCTCAGTTAAATGGCAGCAAAGCCGGCTGCGAATGGTTGCGGAGTACGTTAGTTTTGGATAATGTTTCCTTTCCAATTCAGATCCTTTCAAGCCGTCGTATGTGTCTCAAGAGCGTTACGCTCCCATGACATGTCTCACGACTTATTTTCCATCCCAAGAAAATGACGCTGACTCCATAATTGTCTAGGCAAGCATCCGTGCCCATGCGAGAAGGATCACTCGCGATTATCCCGTTCTTGAGCTGCCTGCCCAGAAAGTAGACCATCACGAGAACCGGCTCTGAGCGAACCACCATCACACATCAACGGTGGTCCCTGCCATCTGGCTGTGTGAAGCTTGGAGTGCAGCAGTGGAAGAATTTGACGAAAGCTGCTCGACAATTGAGGGAATTGGATGTCGGAATACTCTGCGCGCGTTGTGCCGACTATTGGTTGGCATGAGCCAGTATATGACTATATTGTGAAATAAAACAAGTTCTTTATATGGCATTTTGGGTTCTATCATTTTCTTTGTTCGCAACAATCAGTTACCATGTAATAGATACCAAGGTATCAGAACGGAGTCTTATATCAAACCATTGAATTCATACTTGTACCACCGCAAAACCTTTCGTTGTCAGCTGTCTGAAGTATGCCTTCCGTAGCGCATATGCCAAACTTATTCAATGATATTGTTGGACAAACTATCAATAGGACACTATCCCGTCTCAACCCGCCAATTAATGCACGCAATAGCCCGAGAGTACCAGTTCCCTCGACCGTCTCTTTCCTATTGCGATAAGTAGTAATATATTTCAACCCAGATAGGTGACGGCAACCCATTCCCGCTTCCCATATCTGGATGCGTCCGTCGAAACCCCTCAACTACCTTCTCAGCAAGCTGTGCCGACCCTGGCCTCAAGACCAAAGGCGCCAGCTGACACCATAATTCTATGGCAGCTTCCTTTTCGAACTGCGGAATCCCTAAGCTAAGCCCCAAGATGTAATTACCGGTGTTTCCACCTAGAGAATATTCTATCTTCAGCGAGCCAAGCTCTCGAATTGAACCCAGGTTGTCTATCCAGGCCATCAATCTCCTCTCATCTTCGGAATCCGAGTGTTTTATCCTTGGAGATAGAACCATGGGGTCCCGAACCTTGACCGCTAGGTGCTTGAGCTTCAGAGAGGATGAGTTGGCAATCTGGGCAAAGACATGTTGATGGATCTGGCTACCGTGGCCGTGCCAGTCTAGCAATATGGTGAGTCTTATATTCTTGAAGCATGACCAGAATTCTTATCGGTCGTTCAAGAAAGGCATCACAGCGCTCATTGAGCGAAAGTCGAAAGTATTCTTGCCGTAGAATACTGGTGCGGCTTCCCTCCAAATCTGTCGATTGACGCTCAGAAGTCCAAGATTTAGATTGTGGAAGCCGTGGGTGTATGATGTGACCTCCATCGGCGACGACTTCACGCAAAAATTGTATACTGATCCCAGAGAGCAGCGATTTGGGCACAAGTGGTTTTGGTGGCAGTGGAGCCCGTAAGCTGTTCGGTGCTTGCACGATCCGGAGATGGTCCTTTTCTGGTAGTCGGATGGTGCCAAGTCTCTGACAATTATGGTGCTCAGCCTGTTGTAGTGGGTCTTGTCCTTCCCCAAAACAAGAGCATGGCGGTATATCATGAGTCTGACCTCGGTTGGGAGACCGAGAAAAGGGAATGGAGTCTTCCCCGCTTCACTTGGCTGCGCACTTATAGGCTCCGGAGGCTTTCGAGACCTGCCATGTTGATCCTTGTCTGAGTGGCTGGTTGCATCTATCTTGCTTGGCTCCAGGTTGTGAACTCGGCGAGACCGACGCAAGCTAGAGGGGTCTGATCTCTGCTCTCCTTCGTTCAAACCCATTTTCTGAGCGCCACGAGACCAACGTAGATTTGATGACATGTTGGCGAAAGATGGGTATGGATGGTTGTAGCACGCATCGTGCAAGTTGTGAGATACGAAGCTGCGTAGGTGTTTCAAAAGTTCAAGTGTCGTCGATGCTGAGTGTTGACAAAAGTAATGGGCTCGAAACCCAACATAGCAAAACAAAATTTAACACTTCGTGACTTATACTTTGAGTGCCATCCGTGAGATCCAGATCGTGATCGTAGAATTAAACTGACAAACTCGCTTCGAAATAAATAACCAACACCTTGTCACCACCACCAATTTGCCGCTCAAACATACCTGATCTTCGCCATAACCAGGTTTGATAGGCGACATATCTGGAACTCAAATGCTTGGTCAAATTGTTGATCCGGAATAGACCTGGGCCACTCTCGAGGTCACACATACAATGTAAATAGCTGATTCATTATAGGAGACTCCTCAGATATCTGGCAAACTTCCATCTTCAGGCAGCCGAGAGCTCATAGCAACATCTCCATTCGTAATCTCTTTGATAAAGTCCATATCTGGCTCATATAGCATCACGTGAAAGTGCTCCATAGAATGTATTGACTTCAGTGAACTCCAATTTTTGAACCAAATTAGCTAAAAACGGTCAGCTTCGTATGTGGTCCATCTCATGCTGTCGAATTCGCAGACACAAGAAGGATGGTGAACCTTGACGGGGCACTTACATCCTTCGAAGGGACCCGTGTCTCAAAAGTCTTATTGACATACTCGTCGATCTGTGCCCTCATCTCTTTCGTCAAATCACCAGTATCCTTGTCATCTTCAAGTACGAACTTCGTCCAGACGACTAGATGAACAATATTTGGGTCGAGTCCGTAGGGCCAGTCGTTGTATAGAATGCACAGATCGCCTATACAGAGGGTCAATCGTTCAGATAAACCCCAACTGAATGCCATCATCCTCGAGAAGATGGAATTACCTGGATCTTTGAACGGCAAAGCTTTCGGCACAAGATCCGTCCACTTGAGACGCTCATCCCGTACAAAATCCATGACAGAGCCATATCTCTTCTTGAGCTCGAACATGAAAGCGAGATACTTCCGGTGGTCTGTTGGAGAGCGGCAAAATTTATCAATCTCATTGTTTTCTTGAGAAAATCAGTACTTCAACAAACATATTCATCTACCAAAGATCTCTAGACCTACTTATCAGCTCCTGCACTTCAGGCCACGTCAGACGATGGAACTCGGCCTCAGGGAGACTGATCATGCCCTTATTTCTGTCGGAGATGTCGAGGAGGAATTCGGGACAGGTCGCTGGTCGTTGGTGTTCTGGCACGTTAATCAACCAGTACGGAAGAGGCTCTTTTGCTTCTAATTTCGGCATCTTGCGATGCTCTTCTTTCTCTGAATATCAAATCAAGGTGTGGGACTTTTGGTAGACTAGATCCCGGACTTCTCGAGCAAGAAAATTGAAGGACGTGGATGAGATGATGCAGGAAAATTATCCAAAAGCGCAGCTCGGGCACATGTGCAGTACATAGGCCGGCCGTGCAGATAGAGGAGACAGGTATGTCATGAAGATCCACTAGTCCTTTTCATAGTACCGAAAAAAGGTGGTGCACTTATGGATTGGTTCTAATGACGAATGTTCGCGGTGGACGTGAAGCAGAGGGTAAGCTACCGCAAAAAGGCCCTAACACAACGCCAGAGATAGAGGAGTAAATTTTACATATGTACATAGACGTCGTTGCGAGATAGTTGCCAATGACTATGTGCAAAACCCTTGGATGAATTCGATTGAAAACCTTCATGTGATGCTATCAAGGAGTGCAGTATCTCAGTATTTGTTTTAAGTCTGCTATAAATACTTGCTACTTTCATGAGAAATATCAACATCCGATTGTGGACCTGTCAAGGTCTCTTGAAGTGTGTTGCTCTATATGTTCGGAGTTGAGAAATGAACTGATGCCTGTGGGGCAATGCCACAATTCCAACGCTCGAATGCATGAGAAAATCCTCGCTACCCAGGAAACCCACCCAGATGGAATGGTGTCTAGCAAAAGGGTATATCAGAGAGTAAAACCTTCTTCCTAACGCCCAGACCTACTCATCTCCAATCCGTCCCATCAGGGTACCGCCTCCCTCTCACGCCAGTATCCCGGCCAGCAGATCTTCCTCGGCCCGTTTCATCCCAGAATTTGTCTCCGGATCCTCTGGCGTTCCGATAGTCATTTCCGTTCTTGTAGTTGTTGCCGCGAGAGCTGGGTGGACTGAACTTGGGCCCGTCGAAAACATCGTCCATGTCCTGCCACCTCACGCTCTTTCTCCTCTCCGGCTGCGTTTGGTGAACCGTGTCGCCTTGCGGGTGCGACGCTGGACGCTGCGGCGGTATATGTGTAGAATGCCGCCGCGTGCCTGGGGAGACAGGCGGATGTGTTTGGGCATGATAGCGGACTGGACTCATGGATGCGGAGCTAGTTGTAATGCTCGACGAGTCAGAAGTAGAGGTGCTGATTGTAGAGACACCGCTTGCGGTTCTCACATGGTAAGGTCGTCGAGGTTTAGGAGGAGGCTGGAAGGCTGTAGGTGTAGGCCCGTCTTGGGGCCAAGATGCTGGGAATCCGCGACTGTTGTCGGGCACGCTGCTGCGGCGAAGTTCAGGAGACCAAGGCCCTTCGTGGGAGTATTGCGGTGGTTGATGACCTGAGAAAGGTTTGTTGGGAAAGGTTTGGGCGCGGTGCGGAGCGCGAGGACCTGCAAAGTAGCCCGCCATTGAGGTGATGGAGTGTGAGTCGACGGAGGAGTCTCTGGAGCTTTCAAGATCGACGTCGCTGAGAGCCATCTGGGGTCGAGGCGGTAGATTGCGTATTGCTGAGGCTTGCGCTTCTAGCATGAGCTTCTCTGAGACGCTCTGGTGCCATTCCAGCATGTTGGGGTCAGGCTGATTTGGGAGAGCTTCTTTGGGCAGAATGCTAGGGAAGAGGCCCCCGTCAACCGGGTTCGTGATTTCGAACCTCTTCACTGCATTCTGTAGGAATGGGACATGCTCTTCTGGCTCCAGCAATAGCTGGACAGTCTGCCATCGTACGAAGCCTTGCGGTGTGAGGGCTGGGGTCGAGGGTGCGTTGTAAGGATTGCTCTCGGGTTGCAGAGTGTGGAAGCAGCCGAGCGACTGGTATATGAAGGAGAGCGAGGCTTCGGAGGTATCGAGGAAGAGAGAATCGTAGTCGCCCCCAACAAGGCGGTAGAAGTGTGCGAGTTTGGCTGGTGTAAGGCAATTGGTGTTCCATGGCGCGATGTGCCAATTCTGCCGGCGCAGAGCTCTGTTAGCTATCTTCCTCAAAAGACCACGTCTTGAAGGAGTCCCGTACAATGTAGTTTGCGAGTCCAAGTAGGAGCTGTTCGAACACTGGTGATGGGCTCTTGTCTGGCCTGATCAGATAACCCCAGTACTCTTGAGCAGCTACTGCGGAGCTTGCCATAGCTGCAGTTCCACGATCCAGAGAAGCTTAGCACCACTGACATAACCATGCAGGCAGCCAATTCTCCTAAAGGGCGCTATAATTTTGTATCTCTCACGGCTCAAAGTGTGGTCTTGTGGAGAGAGGCTGAGCGCTTTTAAGGATCCCTCCATGACCCGGAAATGACCCAATTTGGCGGTGACCGATTATTGATTGTGCAGGGATATACAGGTTTGTGCACGGTGTGCAGGCATCAAACCCAATCGAAAGAACCTTCGGAACATCGTGCATCATGTTGTAACAGCATTGCATTACATACTGTCTCTGTTGCGGCCACGATCTATCTGAAGATAATTCACACAGAGCTAAAGTACCGTAGGTAGCAAATGCCTAACCAGCAATGGTAGCCAATTGATACGCCACCAATTCCATTCATATATCCCTCATTCATGACACAGACATTTTACATCAATCCGGCGTTCGACGCTTTTCGCTTGAACGTGTACACAGGCCTCTTCTTCCAGCTTTGCCTTGCATCCCTCTCGTCTTCCTCGGGACTTCGCCCAGCAGTGCTCCTCTTCCTCCCGTTCTCCAGCTCCTGGTGATCTTCCGCTGTCATCATCTTGGTCCATCTCCAATCCTCAATTCCTGCTTCTCTCATGTTCTTACTGGCCTTGAAAACGTTCCATTTACCACCCTTCTCGAAGAACGTATCCATTTGCTCCAAGCTCCTTCCAGATGTTTCTGGATACAAGAGGATGACGAACGGCAAGCAGAATATGTTGAGGCCGAAGAATAGTAGAAGGGTGCCGTAGCTGATGGACTGGAAGAGGAAGGGTGTGATCATCGTAATGACGCCGTTTCCAATCGACCAGCCGACGACTGACCAGGCTCCTCCTTTAGCTCTCACATTGAGTGGGAAAATTTCGGTAGGGTAAAGCCAGGGTGTCGTGAGCCAAGTTGCCCCGAAGGTAGCAGTATAAAGGAAGACCATGGTGGCCACGCCCGCTCCGTAGGCTCGTTGATTCGGACCTGGGGCATTGGCGAATTTGTCTAGGATCCCGGCAATGAGTAAGATAAAGGCCATTGCGACAGCTCCCCACACCATTGTCGCTCGACGACCATATCTATCCAGTGTAATAACCGCGAAGATGACCGAGAACATGTAACTAAGGTTGTTAAAGCCAGCCAAGAGCTTGCTCAATTCCTCGCTAAAACCGGCGTTCTGGAACAGATCCACTGCATAGACTGTGATGACTCCAATGCCAACCAATTCTTGCATAATTTGAAGCCATACAGCAAGGACAACCCTCCAGCGCAACTGTCGTGCGTATTTGTCTTTGGGAAACAGCATAGCCCAGTAATGGTTGGTACTTGATGTCTCCAGCTCAAACCTCACGACTTTCTTGATGCCCTTTAACTCAATTTCCACGTCACCTTCTCTCGTGGCCTGTAGAACGCGTCGTGCTTCTTGCTCACGTCCAACCTTCATAAGCCAACGAGGAGATTCTGGGAAGAAGTTGATGCCGATGCCGATGATGAAAATGAAGATAATCTGGAGCGCAAGGGGGGTACGCCATGCCATAACCATGTTCGGGTTGAGGGAGGCAAAGTATTCGATCCAATATGCTAGGGCAAGACCGCCGATGTTCTACTCATATTAGCCAGATCAGCGCGCGGAAAAGATTTTACGTACCATGAAGAACTCAATGGCGAGGAAAGCACCTCTGGCCGAATGGCTACTGACTTCCGCAGACCAGACAGGGATGACACAGTCGATCGCACCAACTCCAACTCCAGCTATGACACGAGCACAGCACATCCAGGCGATATTCTGTGCAGAGGCCTGGAGTACTGCACCCAGCAAAGCCCACATTGAACCGAACACAACAGCCTTAACACGTCCGCAGCGATCTGCCAGTGATCCAGCAATGAGAGCGCCGATGAGCGTGCCACCGTAGTAGACCGAAACGATTCCACCTTCGGCAGCAACATTCCTCTGGTTGCCCTTAATAGGGTTGATTCCCATGTGATTCCAGTAGTCTTCATTCAAGTTGACCAGCGACATGACACCCTGATCATACCCATAGAACATGATAGCAACACCAGCGAAGAGGTTGATGGCAGTGTACATCGTTTTCGGCTTCTTGAACTTTAACATCCGACTTTGGCTGTAGCCACCAAGGAGAAACTTCTCCCACTTCCATGGTGCTGGGTACTGCAAATTGTTCAAGTCCTCTTCTTCCTTGGTGTGGTTTGAGAGTGACTTAGGGTTTGTGGTAGGATCCTGGACGTCATTGGTGAGCTGTGTGTCCGAGGAGGACTTCGAATCCCTAATTCCTTGGTGTTTTGTGGCCATGAGAGCTGAGAGTATTGCAGGGGCTCACAATCAATCAAGCTGTATTGAAACGAAAAGTAAAGTTAACGACCAGGCTTGAATGATAATTCAGAATTCCTAGCTTCGCACAGTCTACCAGCACACTTGAATCTCAGGAAACGCATGCACAGAGAAACCTGGCGAAAGTCTTGTATAGAGAAAGACATGGATGCGACGGGAAAAAGGTGAAAAGACTAGCTTTCCGTGCACAACCATACAAAAGTCGAAAGCCGCCTTTACAACGCCAGGGCGTCAAGTCCCCGCTACCACGGACCATGGTACTCTGCCTTGACACAAAGCGACCGCAGTTCGACATCATAATGCTATTCTCCGACCTATCATTTCGTTCCATAACAAGACGGGATTGAAAATAGAGAAAGCCAGGGAGAATGCTGATCTGAAGGTGTCAGATTGGCGACCCAATCAGATCTGGGCGCTTTGGCCAAGGCAGCCACAGAAGCGGCCGCGAAGATCACCGATACTCTCGTATCTCTGTCTTCGCGACTCGGAGGAGTTCGAAGAACCTGATACAAGCGATCCGCTCGGAAACGTACTGAGGTCAGAGTAACGGCGAGTGGGAACTTTAGCCGTCAGAGTTGGCACGTGATTGCCAAGCCGAGAGGTAAGCCAAAACAAATCTAATGGTGCTCCTCTTACAAAGGAATGTATCAAGGTAAGACGAAGCTCTCTCGATCGAGAGCCAGAGTGACTACCCGAGCTTCCACAGGCGGCCGGGGCATACGAAGCATATTTGTTTTGTCACGAGTCCGAACACATGGCGATTCTTCCCCCGTTGAAAGCATTTTGTGGTAGTCCTTGTCCACATGATGTTGTCTCCTAATGTGATATATACATAAAGAATAACGATGGCTTCTAATGGAACAATATCTTGGAGGCATCTTTGACGTAGACCGCTAAAAGCTTGAATCTTCCCCTGCGATCTCAAAATTTTTCTTCCTTCCCTGCTGAATAGCAACTCCTTAGTGTACCATTACCACATTACGACTAACGACTCACGACTTACGAAGTTGCATATTTGAGCGGGAAGAGAATCATGATGTCAAAACAGATACCTGCGTACAACCTCGTCCTTGTAGCATGGCTTCTTCCCACAGCTTTCTCCCTACCCACAGCACTCGACTCCACATCATCCTCTAACCTGATGAACCAGAACTCCAACCTTGGCATAACAATGAACGAAAATTCCTGGCTGCCTGGGCCAGGATCACTATAGGATCAATGTTGTCAATGACGCTATGAACGTTCTCACCTTTTCCGCAATCGTCCTATTGTCTTACTAGAGCTGTTTCTCAACGAGTAGCTCGATTTCAGTACTGACGGTTTATATTCGTTCCCGTTCCGAAGGACAAGCGACAGCTGCGAGGGCAAGTAGTCCCGTACCAGTGTATACACTTGTCTGAGAAGGCCACCGTAGGAAGAATCGCAGTGACATGTCATGATTTGGCGAATGGCGCGGCGACAGTAAGTCTAACGTTTGGTCTATGATATGTGATTTTGGACTCCGCTAACATGTTGAATAGTGTTTTCGACTATGGTATCACTGAACCTCCTCTTTTTGGTCCAAATCTGTGCATTTTGATGGCAGGGAGGAGGGTCAAATCTCAAGTCAGTTTCTGAGTTCCCAGTTTTCTTCAGTATCACCGCCTGCGAGTTTCCTGCAAATACGTAGAGTAGACAGAGATTGGACTTTTCTTCCCACTTACACCTTATTGCGTGCCACTTTCGTTGAACATTTCCAACAAATGGCTACTTGGGAGCTCATCTGTTTCAGAGCGTAATTACCACTTCCAGAATCTACGCATCTTATTCAAGACATCGGGGCCTATCTTGGTCAATTGTAATCAAAAGTATGTAGGTTGCCAATGTGTCTTCGGCGTGGCGTTCACAAGCTATCGGAATGGGTATATACAAGACTGACGTCTGCATCATAAAGATCTGGATTCTGCAAGGTACAGCTTTGTTTGGGATGCATATGCCAATTGTAGATGATCGGTAATTACATGGCCCGAGGGGCCCCCTGAAAGGGGCGATCACGCAGGGAATCTACCCCTTTGAGCAGAAAGATCCTACAATGAGCTTCCAATTCTAGAGTGCCTTTTTAAGAGATTCGACGAAAGGAGTAAACAATCGATATCGATATCGATATCTTTATGATATCGTTTCAAGTTTGAGCGAGCGAAAAGGCACGTTTTGTGCCAAATGCGGGCGCTTGCCTCGATCTAGATTAAGGCAGGTTAAAGGGGCTCAACGAACAAAAAGTTCAACAGCCTGCTAAATATTCTCCTTGAAGTTCCACACGTAAATTTGATTGAAGCTCCTCCAAAGCCACGAGGCAGCTGCATCCTCAAACAGTGGTGCCCACAGAAAGTTTGACAAGCTCAATTGCGTGAGTCCAACTCCCACTTTCCCCAGGTCTTCAAGCTGCGCACAGCTTCCCCAATCACTACCATTGCCTCAATGACGGGGCACTGAGGATCTTTGTGGCTTCAGATCTCAATCAACCCCCTACCATCTCTCTGGTATCATACCCAGGCTCTTATTCCTGTTTGCAGGGCGTGCGGCCAAAGGCCCCCTTCAGACGCTGTCTTGTGAAATGGGCTAATGAATTTGCCTCCTACAGAACGTCGACGTCAAATCCTCTTCGTACAACAAATTTTTGAAAATGGCAGCAGCACAGAGAGCTATTCCGTCACACCTTAGGGACGGTGCTACAACGAACGGAGAGGCAGCTTCGAAACGGAATCACCATGGCAAGTCTCAATCGCATGTGGTGAGTTCAATTTCTCTACAAGGTGAAGCAGGATCAACCCGGAATTTGCTGGGGGCTACTGTTGCTACTGTGACGTGCTACCCTTGTGGCATAACTTCCATGGGTGTTAGCCTCTCGAAACGTGCTTTCCCGGCGTTCCGAAAATTAACTTTGTCATACAATTGGGCTGGCAGCTTCACAATTGAACGTCAACAACGACGCCAGTACTTCTACTCAGTACTCATGTCATTGGCTCCAGCCCACTAGTATCAATTACATTCTTCCATTGCAACTCATCAATTCAGACGTTATGACGGTTCTACACAGTATAAATACAGAGCTGACTAGGCCTCGTGCCAATCCAAAGGCTTTCGAGAACACTTCTACATCTGTCGCCGCAGGCCAAATGCGAAATGCCCTAAATGCTCTCGCCGAAACTTGCAAGGATGACGACGAGAGGGAGCGCTTCGAGACGGAGATGGACAACTTCTTCGGACTCTTTCGACGCTACCTCAACGACAAGGCGAAGGGAAACGTTCTGTCGTGGGACCGTATTGCCCCACCTGCACCGCAGCAAGTTGTGGACTACAATGAGCTTGCAAACTCAGAGTCTGTCGAATACCTGAAGAAGCTGGCTGTGATCAAGCTCAATGGTGGTCTCGGTACGTCCATGGGCTGCGTTGGTCCGAAATCGGTGATCGAGGTCCGTGATGGCATGTCCTTCCTTGACCTTTCCGTCCGTCAAATTGAATACCTCAACCGGACCTACAACGTCAACGTCCCCTTCGTTCTGATGAACTCATTCAATACTGACGAGGACACGCAAAACATCATCAAGAAATATGAGGGCCACAACATCGACATCATGACCTTCAACCAGTCACGCTACCCTCGTGTGCTGAGGGACTCTCTCCTTCCTGCTCCCAAGAGTTTCGATTCACAGATCTCGGATTGGTACCCACCCGGCCACGGAGACGTCTTCGAATCCCTCTACAACTCGGGCATCCTCGACCAGCTCATTGAGCGGGGTGTGGAGATCCTCTTCCTCTCCAACGCCGACAACCTGGGCGCCGTGGTCGACCTCCGCATCCTACAGCATATGGTCCAGTCGGATGCCGAGTATATTATGGAGCTGACCGACAAGACAAAGGCTGACGTCAAGGGTGGTACTATCATCGACTATGAAGGTTCCGTCCGTCTCCTTGAAATTGCACAAGTTCCCAAGCAGTACACAAACGAATTCAAGTCGATCAAGAAGTTCAAATACTTCAATACCAACAACATCTGGCTGAACCTGGAAGCCATCAAGCGGGTGGTTGAAAACAACGAGCTCGAGATGGAAATTATTCCCAACAACAAGTCGATCCCTGCCGACAAGAAAGGAGAGTCGGACGTCAACATTGTCCAGCTCGAGACGGCTGTCGGCGCTGCCATCCGTCACTTCAAAAATGCACACGGTGTGAACGTACCCCGTCGACGCTTCTTGCCAGTCAAGACTTGCTCCGACCTTATGCTCGTCAAATCAGATCTTTACAGCTTGAAGCACGGCCAGCTTATAATCGACGCCGACCGATTTGGCCCAGCACCCTTGATCAAATTGGGTAATGACTTCAAAAAGGTCAGTGACTTCCAGAAACGAATTGGCAGCATTCCCAAGATTCTCGAGCTGGATCACTTGACTATTACTGGCGCTGTCAACCTAGGACGGGGTGTGGTATTGAAGGGGACAGTCATTATTGTCGCAACGGAAGGGAGCACTATCGACATTCCTCCAGGATCCATCTTGGAGAACGTGGTTGTCCAGGGTAGTTTGAGGTTGTTGGAGCATTGATTGCAGATTCTTCAACAGGGCATACGATTACAATTGTATCGGTGTTTTGATGAGATGGGTATCGATAGCCCATTCTGTCCCACTCATCGATCTTTGTCTAAACTACGCCTGCATGATCATAGAAGAGGGATGAGTTGACTCCTGCGAGAGCAACACTCTAGATAGATAATATATTCAAATCACTTCGAATAGTGACTAGGTGCGCCATGAGCGTAAAGTAGTGCTTAACGTAGCTTTCTGTGGCCTTATACCAAGCTTTCCACACAAGCTTTCCCTCCCGTGGCAGATCGCTTGTATCTCTCCGAGCTTTGTCTGGGCCAACGGTCGCTAAGAACGTTAGATTTCATTCCAACAGCTTTGGAAACGAAGATCGTTTGTTTGTTCAATATACAATTCCGGACGTAAGGGAATCGCATTGTCTTGATGCGGAAGTTGTTTTGAAGAATCCGCCAATGACATCGCCAAGACTTACCTCCATTTGCATCATGCGATGACGCTTTGTTCCCGCCGGTTTAGGAATCTCGATCTGCTTATTGCGACCTGTTTCATCCCTCGCAATAAAGGTATCAGATACTGCCGTCCAAAGAGAAGCAGCTACCCGGCATTTTGCTCAAAGGGGAGTGAACACCGAAACAAGATCAGCTGTGCCCTGGACAACCCCAACAGAGTGCCCCTCGCCGACGGTTGAGGTTGGAGCACGCGACCACCGACAAGAAGTCTTCCCGTCCAGTCCCACGATTACAGGACGCTTTCTCTAGCCTCTAAAGCTTCTACATCTTCCTAGCTTGGACTGCCATTTACTATGTGGGGGTCGCGCGTACAGGAGCCGTTCCAATGATCCTTCGGTCACCTCACTGGCTCTCGCTTGCCTTAGCCTTCATAAACCTGATCCTGCAATTCAGCTCCGTATGCGCAGACGCAGACTTCGAGAGTGTACGGATCGGGTTCGACTATCCATATAGTGGTGGAAGAGGTGGAGACCCAAAGGAGAAGTACTGGCGTAAGTCACGCCCCCATGCCTTGTTGTCCAGCGCCACTGATGATCTTTGCCATGATAGATGAGTCGGTGTAAGTCCTCCAGTCAACTCTACATTCATTATTGTACTCTAAATGACAGCTACAGCTTCCATCCCCACTACGATGGCCGGTATGATATACTGTACTTTTCTGCTGCAGACAGATGGGCTGACTGAATCCAGATTTACCGACCATGAAATCCCCTACGAAGAGCAAAAATCCAACCTCACATTACTTATGCAGTCCTACCTTGCGTCGATGGCGGATCTAGGTGCAGAGACATGGATAATACACGGGACATTGCTGGGCTGGTGGTGGAATCGCAAGGCAAGGCTCCAGAAATTACACGAAGGGTACTTTGTCCTAATGAAGTTCAGATTCTGCCATGGGACTCCGATATCGATGTGCAAATGACGAATACTACCGTCGCCTTCCTCGCCAACTACTATAATATGACTATTCACACCTTCAAAAACCGAGATTATCTGCTAGAAGTCAACCCCAAATATACCAACCCGTCATATAGTGACTATCTGAATGTGATCGATGCAAGGTGGATCGACATCGATACGGGCTTGTTCATAGACATCACGGCTGTGAGGCCGCATGAGGAGTTAAAGGACGTCATCTGCTCTAAGGACCAACATGAAGAAAAGGTACGTCCTGTGCACGGGGCACTGTGACAAGCCAGCTTACTAACGATCGCCTTACAGGTCGACGATCTTTTTCCTCTGCGCGACAGTCTGTTTGAGGGCCAGGCGGTAAAGATACCGTATAATTATGCAAAGCTGCTCACGATAGAGTATGGCAAAGCGTCGCTTATAAAGACGAGATATTCAGGGTAAGAGACCCCCTATCTAGCTCGATGACCTCCAACCGCTAATTGTCGTCCAGCCACGAGTTCAATACGACTAGTATGGAATGGGAAAGAATGAAGCAAGCCCCCAGACTTGGAACAGCAGACCCGCGCTGTCATTCGCAAGCCGCAATGCGTGGCCGGAGACGTCCAGCGAATTGTTTGGGCTAATAAGTCTTGCGATTCGCAGGGGTCGGCGACAAAAAGTACAGCGTGAGAACACAGAGGCAGGCGAACATGATGGCGCTCCTCCCCTTGGGCATGGTGAGGGTTCCATCCATATGGTACCAGATAGTCGTGATCATGAACGAGGAACGCCTCGGCCGAGAACTCAGCGGTACCAACCGGACTATTCACGGCTACTTGGCTTGCATTGTGATTTTGTGAATATGCATCGAGCGATGGAGTTTGGGCTTGAGGAAGCATGTTTACTTGAGTTCTGCCAACTTGGCAAATCTTGAACATAGTGCCAAAGGATTAGAGCCTGAGCTGGTTATAGACAGCCAGTGGAACTGGCAGGCGAATGTATAAACCATTTCACAGTTTGTCTACTTTGATGACCTTTGTTTTTCTGGCGGTAGAACATTGTTTTCGGAGTGACGACCAATGCTTTGAGGCATTTTATGCAACCGCTTTTTTTTTGGAACGGTTTTGTGAGTCACAAAGCCTTCTCTTGTCGCATGTCGAAAGTGAACTTCCCCCAGTCGGGCACGCTAATTTACCCCGCGCGAAGGATCTAGCCTTGCGTTGTACTTGAACGGGGCAAGCCTGGTTGGATGGACCGCAGCAACGATACATCATCTGCCTGGAATGAGTACAACTGATTGGCATTGTGGGCAATCTCCTTTATTAATTCTACAGCAATTGACACCTTCATCACCCCGTCGCTTTCAAATAACGTATATGCTATTTGACGACTGCGTCTGCCTGGTCGACCTCGACTCGCGCTTAAAATCCGTGTTTACTAATCACGTCTCTTGATTTGTTATTCGACTCGTACCTTGAAAGCCTTTACCATTACTCACGTCGACAAGCCTCAGCATTCAACATGTCTCAGATCGACGGCGATTTCTCAATCTCTCCAGTTACAACTAGTCCGCGTAATCGTTTTAGTCAAAATAATCTTACTCCAAACAGCAGCCATTCTCCCTGCGACTCAGCTCCATCTGCGGCTAAAAGACCTACACCCCCTGCTACGAATGGTACAGATGGACAAGGCCTGAATGCAAAGTCTTGTGTCACTTGCAGAAAGAGAAAGGTGAAGTGCGATAAACGGCATCCTTGTTCGAACTGCAACAAAGCAGCCATCGAATGTGTATTTCCAGGTCCAGGACGGGCGCCCAGGCGGAGCAGGAAACCCCCGGACACGGAATTGCTGGCAAGGCTGAGGAGGTTGGAAGGAGTTGTGCAGAGCTTGGGAAAGGGGGTCGATGAGAATGGCGAGACCATCATCGAGGACGCCAATGTCGAAAGTCTAAAACCACAGGCGACGCAGACGAATGGAGCGATGAAAGCTGAACCACCAAAGAATTGTGGTATCATTGGAGCTCATGATGTGCATCCCGAATGGCCACCTGAGACAAGAAAAGGTGATAAAGGGACCGATGGCATGGTCAAAGAGTTTGGAAGATTGGTCGTGGATGAAGGCAGGAGTCGATACGTCAGCAACAAGTTCTGGAACAGCTTGAGTGAAGAGGTGGCAGAGATGCAAGATATACTGGATGATCCTACAGATGAAGAAGACGACTATCCATCACCTGGCTCTGGCTCTTCCGCATCTGCGAATCATCAAGGCTTCATCTTCAGCTTCAGCTCAAATATACTCTCACTTCGCAACTTCCATCCCAGGCAGGAGCAGATTCCTACGTATTGGAATATCTACAAAACGAACATCGATCCTGTGATCAAGCTTTTTCACATACCTTTTCATGAAAGCATGATCTCGCAGGCGTCGCAGGACCTGAACCATATCAGTAAGCCTTTGGAGGTCTTCATCTTCGCTATCTACTATGCTGCAGTGACTTCGCTATCCGCAGAGGACTGTATACGCCATCTTGGCCTTGAGAGGCAGGCTGCGCTTCGCAAGTATCGATTCGCAGTTGAGCAAGCCTTAGCTCGTGCTGGATTCTTGAGTACCTCAGATTTGGTAGTATTGCAGTCAATGCTACTATTTTTGACCTGTGTACGAAGATCTGACGATACGCGCTATGTGTGGACATTGACTGGTCTTCTCATTCGACTCGCTCAAGCTCAAGGGTGTCATCGAGACGGGCAACAATTCAATCTGTCGCCGTTCGACACGGAGATGCGCAGGCGATTATGGTGGCAGATATGTACGCTCGACGTGCGTGCGTCAGAGGATCACGGTTGTGATCCTTCAATCATCGAGCAGAGCTTCGATACGAAGTTTCCGCTCAATATCAACGATGAAGATATCACTACCACCATGAAAGAAACACCAACAGAGCATGTAGGTGCCACTGAGATGACCTTTGATCTCATAAGATATTCTGTCAGCACAACTGTCCGTCGTCTTAGCTATGCTCCTGTAGGAGGACCATGTCGTACGCGCAATGCTGGTCTCAGTTTGGAAGACAAGGAGCACATGATTGAGGACCTTCACCAGTATATTGAGAAGAAGTACCTTCGACATTGCGACACTACTATCCCACTACACTGGGTCGCTGCAACCGTGGCACGGCTGATCATGGCAAAAATGTGGCTTATAGTGCATCACCCATTCGCGCGCTCAGACCGCGGCGCAGGTCTCCCAGAGGAGACCAAAGATCGCCTCTTTCTCACTTCAGTCGAAGTCATCGAGTTCTCGCGACTACTAGAGACTGAAAAGACTACACTAAAATGGGGCTGGCTCTTCCGAACATACGTACAATGGCACGCTCTCGCCTTCGTTATCTCCCAGCTCTGCATCCGCACCACAGGCCCCGAAGTCGACAAAGCCTGGCGCGTCATCGAAAGCGTCTTCGATGACTGGGGCGGTACCGTCTCATCCAACCAGCGAGGTATGCTCTGGAAACCTCTGCGAAAGCTTATGGCCAAAGCTAGGTCCGAGCGATCAAAAGCACTACAAAAGCGAGCTACATTCCCCTTAGATGGCTCGCTCGGCCCTTCAGTCTCGTCGCTGGGTATTCCTCCAGGCCCAATGTCGACTGCTAATGGCTTGAACGATTTCGCAGCTTTCGACGCTACCGCGCCGTACAAAGTGGACTATCCAGGCATTATGACGCCGGAGTCAACTAGCTCGAATGGTATGAATAGTTTCCAGCAGCCAGTGGCTCCAATGGAGCGGAGCCAAGCTACTAACGGTGTGAGTACTATCAAGGGTGTGAATGATACGGATCAGTTTCTTCTTGATCCGTATGTGTTCAAGCAGGAGCGGCCGATTATGGAGGAGGACATGAACTGGAATGGGTGGGATGAGGTTATGAACGATTTCACGACGGATGGGTATGATGGACAGGGGAATCAGGGAGGGCCAAGGCAGGATGGGATGTTTAATTGGCTATGAGGGATGATTGGTATGGGGAGGCTTTGCGCATGCTGCAGGGATTGGAGGTGAACGTTTGGACTATGCCTTGGGAAGGTGATGGGATATGGCAATGCATACTCCGCTTATTCTACAAAAGTCAGGTCACTAGCAAAATATGAAATATGAAATGCACTCACAAATCCTGTTTCGGTAATATCAGTAATTGTCATCACATGTCGATGTTGTCGTGGCCAGGCGAGGTGGCGAGCCAGGTATGAATGATCCCTCCTCTGATCACAGCCCTTCCCTTTGAACTCCTCTCAAAAGAGTCCCAACCGGGAATGCAGCTCCCTACCAACTCAGCCCAAGCCAACTACACCATCCTCCGCGATTGCCTTTCAACCCCAATCATCCAACGCAGTGCGCCCAAACCAAGCAATGCCAAACGCAAGCGATCCAAGGCCGGCCGCAAAACTGCACACTCGTCTTCGAGCACAACTTCAACCACAATGTCAGAGGCCGATGCCAATGGAGCAGAGCATCAGACAGAATTCGTAGAAGTATATCGCCTTTACGTAAGATCAATCACTCAAGCTGATTAGTCCCAGTAGTACATTGCCACTGAAATCTTCACCTCTCTACCCTCCGAACTGCAAGAGCTCTCTTACGCAGCTATCAAGGACGATAGGCGTCTCGCGGAGGCGTATGCGGACCCCCTCCCTCCAGCCACGCAGACTCGCATCCTCTCTTCCGTCCCACCAGCCGTCATCGACTCCCTGGAAACCTATGGCCTCCTGCCTCCCACAACGGACTTATCCTACTTCCTCACACCTATCCTTCACTCCTACATTTCCGCTGTCACTGCGCCTCCCCCGCCCCTCGACCCTGGCAGAAAGGCTTCAGCCTGCGAGATCTGCCGCCGAGACTGGATCCCCCTTACCTACCACCATCTCATCCCGCGGCAGGTGCATGCGAAGGTCGTCAAGAGGGGCTGGCATGAGGAGTGGAGATTGAATAGTGTGGCGTGGCTGTGTAGGGCGTGTCATAGTTTTGTGCATGGGTTGGCGAGTAATGAGGAGCTGGCGAGGGAGTGGTGGAGTGTGGAGAGGTTGCTTGGGAGGGAGGATGTGAGGGGGTGGGCAGGGTGGGTTGGAGGGGTGAGGTGGAAGGCTAGGTAGGTTGTTGGAGGAGGAGGTGCTGGAGGTGTGGGCGAGCGAAGGAGGGAATGAGTAGATAGAGGCCTGGAAAAAAGATCGCTGCTGAAACTGCGAATGGATCTTGGTGTCTAGCAATATTCTACTCTCATTTTCTCCCTGTATCGTCACGGTATCCGCCCTGAATCATACCGCTCTACACGATTACCTTGTTGCTCGATCCCAAGCATGCAATGCACAGAGCAAACCTCTTTATCCATCATGCAGCGGGGAGTCGTCATGGACCAAAATAGCATGCAACGCTTTCAATGACCACGCCTACTCTTCATCAAGATCCTGGTGACGCGCTAATACCAGTCGCTGGAACTCCGCTGAGTCTGAGTCCCACAACTCTGCGGCTTGCCCGTTGAGGGGGCTTGCACTGCAAAGGATTTATATTAGCACGTCTTTTCCAAACAATCTGAATAACTAAGTGTCTTACTTATTTGGCTCCCCCAACAAACTCTGCAAGCTCAACAGCACACTCTGCACATTGTACACGGCACTCCACTTATCCTTCAGAATGTCCAAGCAGATTCTCCCACTGAAATCGAAATTCGGATGGTAGATGGGTGTCTTGAATAGTACCGTGGGTGGAGCGTATGGATAATTCGATGGGAATTGGAAGGATAGTTTGAGGGTCAAGCCAGCATAGGGTGTGTCTGTGGGGCCGATGATGGTGCCGGTCCAGTTGAGGAGGTTTTCAGGCGAGGAGGGGAAGGCGGAGATGCCGGGGGTGGAGGAGAGCATTAGTTGCATGAGCTCTGTTTGTAGACTAGAGGGGTATCAGTATTGGTGCTCGGGGCTGGGCGAGGACAGGGAGGAGTCCTACCGCTTGGTGACACTTTGGGCATCCTGACGACGCGAGGTTGATGGTAACTTAGCAGCTTCTTGAGCTGTTGGCTGCCCTATAGAAGAATTTGAAGTGTCTTCCATTGAGATATCTGCCATCTTTGCTGTGGACTCGACCTAGAGATATCCCAGTGGTCTTGGAGGCGTGGGGGTTGCGATTGTAAGATGCTCGAGGTGAAGGTCTTCAGCAACAGGTGTCAGGCGATAAGTGCTTATGGATGTCTAGCGATGCTCTGCAAGTCTGCTTTGTGTGGTCTGGAGGTTTGTAGTGAAGAAGAAAGGGTTGTGAGACAATAGGATTTATGGAGCTATCTTTGGCTTTGTTTACGGGTAACCATGCAGAAAGTGAAGATCTGCCGCGAACAGGGGTCTCGATCGCGGGCGACGCGGGGTCCCCCGAGGCTCAACCGCCGCCAGTGAATTTTGTTGATTCACGCTGTATATGAAACTTCAACGCGCGGAGCACGCGACTTATAGGCTGCAACTTGCTAATAAACAATTCTAATGGAGAAGTTGCCTGAAAAATTGCTTTGCAGAGGTTCGCAGCCTCTGCTATTCTACAGTCCGTGAGGCCTCTTTCGCTACATCTAACATAATGATTGCTCACTCGCAGCTTGCCCCGCTGCCCATCCAGCTGCCATTTCGGATCGTCTCCAAAACGATTGGGCAAGGCGCATACGCATGGTTGGTGTTGACAGGTGGTTCATATCTACGATCTATGAGCTGATATTTTCTTAAGTATCAAGAAAGCAGCTCCCCTCTCTGCACCCAGTCCTGTCTTCGCCGTCAAATTCATCCACAAAGAGTTCGCTGTTCGCCATGGCCGCTTATCCAAAAAACAACTCGACCTGGAAGTCAGTCTACACAGCATGCTCGACCAGCATATCAACATAGTCCAGTACTTCCGTTCTGAGCAAGACGAAACATGGAGGTGGATAGCCATGGAGCTCGCTGAAGGCGGAGATCTATTCGACAAGATCGAGTCTGATGTTGGAGTGGGCGAAGACGTTGCACATTTCTACTTCGCCCAGCTAATCAGTGCTGTGGCCTACATGCATTCAAAAGGAATTGCGCACCGGGACATCAAACCTGAGAACATACTATTGTCCGCGGAAGGAGACCTGAAGATTGCCGACTTTGGTCTCGCGACACTTTTCGAATACAAAGGTGCTAAGAAGCTCTGTACAGCAAGCTGTGGGAGTCCTCCATACACAGCGCCGGAAGTGGTAACCTGTGATGCGAGGTCGAGGCAAAAGCTGGCCCACGGATACTCGGGCGATTTTGTAGACGTTTGGTCTTGTGGAGTCGTCCTCTTCGTATTGCTCGTGGGTAACACGCCATGGGACGAGCCATTGGATAGAAGCTACGAATTTGCGGACTATGTCAATACCAACGGCCACCCAAATGATGAGCTCTGGAAGAATCTGCCACTGGAGACGTTGTCGCTGCTTCGAGGCATCCTGCGAGTCAATCCAACACAGCGATTCTCGTTAGCTGAAATCCGCCAGCATCCTTGGTTTACGCGGAAGAACCCATACCTCACCTCAGACGGCAGACCCAAAAACCCAATAGGCTTAGCAACCGACATGTTCGAAAGCATGAAGATCGACTTCACTCAAGACCCAATGGCTTCTCAATCACAAACGCAAACACAACGGAGCCAGGCTTCGGAAGACGCCATGGACATCGACAGCCAAGGCCTCGACATGCGGCTCGCTTCAACCCAGCCGGAAACTCCTTGTAACGACATAATGTTTGATTGGGAGCGACCGCCACAGATTGCCAGCCAGCCGAATACCGGCCTTGCAATCAACGACGCCAGCTGGGACGACAGATTGGCAGAGGAGCCGTCCTTCTCTCAATTCTCGGCCACGCCTCAGGTACCACTTACGAGGACACAATACGCGCGGCAATTTCGAGATATTGTACCCTCCCACTCTCTTACTCGCTTCTTCTCGCTCTGGTCCCTGCCTCAGCTCCACGGAGCTATCAGCGAAGCACTGCACAGACTCGGCGTGCCCATTCCAGCGTCGCCACTCGCGGCGTCTTTGCCGGCAAATTCTTCGGTTTGGATCAAGATCAGGCCGCAAGATAGCCGGCATTGTCTCATGACTGGGGACGTAGTGATTGAAAGCATGTCAGACTTGGATGGACATATGCTGGAGATCAATTTCGTCAAATCAAAGGGAGATCCTGTGGAGTGGAGGAGATTGTTCAAAAAGGTTGTGGTGCTGTGTAAGGACGCGGTGTTCAGGCCTGATGATCAGAGGGAGATGATGCTGTCACAATCACAAGGATGAAGAAGGTCGAGCTAGCTGTGATAGATCTTGTCCTCCATGCATTGAAAGGCGCCGGATATCACAAGGGGAATATACCCACTGCATCAGATAGGATTGACTAATGAACCATGGCTGATCTTCAAGCCGCCTTCGAACAGCATCAATGAAGCGAGAACAAGGTCACTCTATTGAAGAAAATCATTGGTTTCGAACATCTTTCATTCAGCGTAGCATTCGACCTAGCTATGCATGCCACATGCTGTCCCATTCCCTAGCTTTTCGCGTGCAACATCCACTTTCCCCCCCCCCGCACCATGGTCAGCAACAACCTAAGCATCCTCAACAACGACCGTAGTCAACCCCTTCGGATTCTTAACATTGACCGCCTGCACATAAGAGTAAAGCTTCTCCTTCGCGCCCTCCTCGTCATTGCGCTTCCTCGATATCCGCACCCGAAGTCTATACGGCACGCCTTTGATCCCGGCTTCCCAGACTTTCTTGTTGAGTTGCGGGTCGAGACGGACGTCTTTGGTGCCCTAGATTTTGCGCCCGCGGAGTTAGTTGTTGGTGATGTTTGGTGAGGTGATGTGTAGGAAGAGGGAAGGGGCTAGGGAACTGAAATGAGGTGGAAGGGGGAAACAAACCATAGCCTTAACAGCAAACCCCCTAATCTCCTTGATCGCCCTGGGCGCTCGCTTCTTGAAAGCTACGCCATGTACCTATACAGTGGGAAACTCTTTCATCAGTCTTCCGTCCTAATACCCAACGAGGGGCCGTAGAGTGGACTTCATAAAACTAATTTTTCTTCACACGGGTGTAGATATGGATGGAGGAGGGAGATGTACCCGCTTGTGTAGATGGATGGTATATTCGCGCGCGACGACATCGGCGATGGCGGAGCGGGTGGTTGTGGGCTTCTTTGGGGTTTTGGGCTGCGTTTTGGGAGTGCCTTGTTTGGGCATTTTATCTGTGAAAGACGTGGTTGTCAGTGAGGGCTTTATAAGGGTGGGGAGGGAGAGGGAGTACCGGTTAGACTCTGTGAGGACTTCAAAGGAGTGGATGGGGGCAGCTGGAAAAGTGAGATGTTTGAAGAGTTCGCGCAGTTGGTGTCGCTGAAATCGAATGTGTGGATCTTCGCTTATCCGAGTCACGTGATGCGATTGCACCCTAAGTCATTCCCTTGCGAGAAGGTTAAATGAAGATTACGAGGAACAGAATGATCTCGTCTATTAGTGCTCTATGTTATACAGAATGAGTATATGCTAGTCATATCCCAGGTCCAGATAGGTATCCCCAGTGCACTGAGATACCATTTCCCAAAACGCCAGGCCATGCGAAATCCAATCCCACTCGATATCCAACATAGGGACACATCAGTACTCTATAGACATTACTTCCTCCTATAGACATCTCTCCACTTTCTCCGTACCCCTAGCCGACCTAGCTAAAGTCATCACTACCCAAGCTCTCAACCCACGATCCCAATTCCTTCGCACTCTTAGCAATAGCAAAAGCCAGAGGCGGAAGCCCCTTCACAAAGGCATTCCAATCTTTCTCACTTCCGATTTCCTCCCCCTCTCTACCCGCATCCTCAAGCCTGTCTCGGCTTTCGGAGAGGGTTTGCAAATTCGAATTCACCCATTTATCGTTATCATCTGCATCTTGAGCTGTCTTGTTTATTATTTGTGAGGTGGTGGAAATTATGGCTGCGAGGTGGTCGAGGATGTCTGGAGGCTCGGCGTTGGTGCGGATGCTGGAGACAAGGGATTGGATGGAGGGGATAAGGCTGTCGGTGCGGGCTTGCAAAAAGTTCTGGTGATAATTTATTAGCTGCCGTCGTAGAAGCCATTAGTGGAGATATCTATACCTTCAGATCTTCAATCCTTCGATCAGGAGCTGCGTGGTTCCCATTCATGGCTCTGTGAGGCGCAGAGTATGAGGCACTACTCAGCATACCGTTTGGTACAGACGTTGGGGGCTGCATTTTGGTGCTGGGTAATTGCGAAGGCCGAGGGGAGCTCACTGAGCTATACACCGATTCGCCGCCAGCGCTGGCTCTCGACCGAGGGACACCGTAATAGTCGGCTGGTGAGTCTGCAATTACGCTATTCTCACCGTCGTCTTCCAACTCATCTACAGGGGATGGCCGGACCTTGACCAGTCGAGCGAGCTCTAAAATAGCAGCCGAAACATGCGAGGCTGCTGCGTCGAGAAGCGATACTGGTGAGAGGCCTTCTGACATTGCAAAGTTCTTTGCTGCTGTGATAAGATTATTCGCAGTGGCGAAGATCTTCATTTTGAGCTTGTGCCGTTGTTGCGCTGCTTCATCCTTATGCGACTGTGTGTCACCCATATCCAGGGTTATGTTCCGGACAGCGATTGCCACAGACTTGACATGTGCCAGCGCGGCATCAGGTTCACTGCCTCGTGCACTTTGCAACAGCTCATCGATGGCAACCTGGAACTTCGTGACGTGGACATCCCTGATGAGCCCATTCTGTGCACTGAATGCGCCCTCCCTTGCCATTGCTCCAGCATCACCCAGCTGTACAGTGTTTGACATTGAAGGAGAGCGCAGAGTGCGGACTTGTGCCTTGGTTCGAGCATATCTGCTTTTCCAATCCTGAAGTTCTTTCTCAAGTTTGTGGACCTGGTGGACGAGTCTTTCCTCCTGCTCAACAGACTGATTACTGCGCTCAGAGAGTGCCTTCATTTGCTGGAGAAACCCAGTCGCTTCTTGCTTGACCTCACTTGTGACCTTCTCTTGCCGTAACAGCTGCCTACGTAGGTCTTTGTGCTGCTTGTCCAGGCTCTCGTAGCGGGATTTCCATTCGCCTCCACCGCTGGCTTGTCCCGCAAGTCGGTCCATCTGAGATCGCAGGTCGCGTTCGGTATCGGCCTGATTGCTTCTGACTTTATCGAGCTCCGTTTGCAGATTATCGTTGAGATTTCGGGCTTCCGTAAGCTTGCCCTCGAGGCTCGACTGTAAATTTATCCACTGTTCGCGCTCCTGGTCCTGAGCCTAGATTTCACTCGATTAGGTGCTGTAACAAAAATGGATAGGACTCAAGACTTACGCCTCGGTCACCATCATGAGAGCCGTGGACTTTGTCAAGCTCTGAGTCCTTCTCGCGCAATTGTTCCTCGAGGGTCTTGACTTTCCCTTGAAGTTCGCCCACTCGACTCTCGTAGTCACCAACTTGCGTCTCAAATTCGGCAAGTTTGCGGTCTTTTTCTGACCCACCCATGCTCCGAGATGTGTGAGTCGTATCTCTCCGGCTTCCATAGATATCGCTAGCATCGTCATCGTCATCTTCTACAAGCGTGCTCTTGTTTGGTATTATGGTGCTGCTCTGGAAGCTCTTTGGCTGCGGTCTGCCATCTTCGACACCTGGAATACCAAATCCAGCCATTACTTGACTTCCCAACGACGCGTTCTTTGCACCGTAGTTATAGTTTCTCATGCCATTCGGTGTACCGACTCGACTCGGTGGACCCAATGCTGGGCTCCCAATGCGGCTGATGTTACTCCCTGCAAACACGGGAAACCTCCGCTCGAGCTCGTAGAAGACATCGATCGCCAGGTCTTGGAATCTAGTAGGTGGTAGAGTCGCCAACTTCTGTCGAGCCTGATTTCGTTTGGGATGAAAGTTCTCCTTGGGAAGTAGGTATGGCGGAACCTGGCCTGGCCCGTTCATCTGCTGTCCGGACGAACTCTGTCTTCGTAACAATTCGTCGTAGACATCTGTGCTCAACTCTTGAAACTGGACAGCTGATAGTCGCAGTAATTTGTCTCTTGCTCTGTTTGGTTTCGCGTTCCCTTTCTCATCACGCAACGACTGCGCAAGGAATCTCTTGAGAATAGTATAATGTTGCGACAGTCGCTCTTCCATCTGCAACGTTCTTCTCCTCTGCTGCTCCGTACTAGACATCGTTGTACCATAGCTAGACCGAGCTATCGAGTTGGGCGGTGAAGGTTGGCCCGGGCCCGGGCCCCGAGGCATCCCAGTTGAAGTTCGAGGCTGCGTCCCATTGGAGGATCCTGATATAGGAGGAGTGACGAGATTGCCGCGATTGTGTGGGAGGCCGGGGGAATATGGTGGCGGTCCAGAGTACTGGTATTGTGAAACCCCAGACCATTCACTGCCGTTTGCTGACGGGGGTGAAAGCGGGCCCGAACGGCCATTCATATTATGGGTGCGACTCGATTCTTGAGTCGATATCCAAGGTCTGAGACGTCGGAAAGACAGTGTGTAGGCCTTGTAGAGGTGATGGTTGGCGTGGGTTGTGTGGAGAGGCTGGAATGAGACGAGCAAAAAAAAGGCAAGCAATAGCCTTTACGCGCAGCGATCAGGCGAGCAAAGCAATTGCGCAAGGTTCCTCTAGAAAAGCACCGCCGTGTGAAGATATCCAGAAGTATAAAACTGCCATGGTCGTCGTTGTTGCTGGAGGTATCTCCTTTCGACGGTCAATTCCTAATTCTGGGTCCAAAAGCCGCCAAACTCAAAGGGAACTTGGCTTTTGCAGGGATCAGCCAATGAATTTCTACGCCGCAATTGTCCATGGAGCGGCCTCCATCCCACCACACCATCCTGATCCTGCTGGCTACCCACTTCATGCTACTATTTCGCTGAGAAGGCTGTCCAATAGGATCATGCTTCAAGGCAGCCATAACCTATTCACTTTTGAAGGCGAACCAGGAAAGGGACACACGACACCACCAGACACCATCCAAGCGAAGCCTGCGATACAATGCGTTCGAATGTTCTCCAAGAGAAGACCGAAATGACTCAGCCGATGTAAATCTCGTTGATGTTGATATACTTAGCTAGTGATCGATTTTGCGCCACAATGTTTCGCTCCAGGCAAATGCCCATGGGTATCTCGCAATCCATATGCCCAAGTAACTCCGTTTCCATTGCTCAGAACCATCCCAGCGTCCACAGTGCTGGTAATTGTGGCCACCTCTCCTGCCATTCAGCCAGTAGTTCTGGTACTTTCTCGTCGAAACTGGTCCTGCCCTCTCCTGCTCTTCTCTCATCTTGGGCAGCCTCATTTAGTGAGTCCGCGAGGTCCTCTATTGCCTTCCCCCCAACGAGTGCCTCCTCGTGATTGTCCTTGATATCCACATTTATGATATGCACCGGCCGATTCAATGGACTTCCTCTTTCCAACAGATTGTCCACTACCGCGTCCCAACATCTCTCTTCGCACGTTATAACCACATCGACCACTCCTCCTTCTGAACCTTGGCTGCCTTTGTCTGCTCTGTGATGGTCCAGTCGGGGTTTGCCTATTGACCAATCCTGCCATCTTTCGGGACCCCATTTCACAGCCTTGTTGCGTTCAAGCATCGAGAGAAGGCCGTTGGCGCGGTAAAGTCGAGGATCTTTAGCGGAGAGTTCTTGATACATGGACTCGTAGGAGGTGCTGTTAAAGGGATAGACGTTGGGCTGGTTTATGGATGGTCCGGGTAATCGGACTAGTGATCCGGTACCAAAGGAAAGAACAGGGTAGTTCGCAAGAGACAGCCGGAGATGGGCCTCCATGGATCTGGGATAGGATCATTAGTAACAGACTAGGCTAACATGGGTATACTTCAAGAGGGCAACTGTAGAGTATAGCGAGTCATTTATGTAATGAGCTTACAAAATTTATCTACGAAGGCAGCTCTGATGGGTTAAACTGCTACATCTCAGATGGGCGCAGGTGAGCGCATACCTATTCTGGTTGCTGGCACATACTGTGCAGAACTTCAACTTGAAGTTTTCTTTCTCGATTTGGCGCAAACCGTTTGCATCGCCATCATCAGCTCCGTCCAGTCCACTGGGGCTTATGTGTTGCGACAGTGATGGGGGAGGGGGGGGAGGGGGCTGATTTGGCGTTGCTGTTCGTCGTGGATCTACAGCTCTCGCTAGTCTTGGATCTGCTGCCATATTTGAGGGCAAAGCGAGAAAGGCGGATGGGTATAGTCGAATAGGCTTTGAATCTGATCAACTATTAAGATCCCAGACTATTAACGGGTCGGAGAGTTCCTGAGCTTTAGTCTTGCGGTCAGCAATAATCAGAACTGGGGAGCGGTGTCGAGAACTAGAGTCAAAGATTTTCTCAGGACATTTGCGTATAGGTAAGTGGTTGTCATCAATCATGTCAGACAGCTCCAATATTGTGGAATTCATCAGGCGAAGGGTAAGTTTAGGGGGAAGAAGTTTGGTCTCACCTTACGATCAAGTGGAAAGTTGGCTCATGTACATGGCAAACAGAATTGTTTATGTCGAATGTGTGACTTGATTGGTGTCGAAGGTGTCGAAGGTCGAAGTCTCTTGTGGTGGAGCCGAGGGGTGATCTGATAGTGGCTAGCGGGTAAACTAAAGTACTACGCTAAGCTCGAATCGATCTTGAAACGTGAGTGGCTTTTCCCAGGAATCACATTGCCCATGATATTTTGACGAAGAAGGGCAGCTTACCGCTTTTCCAGTGAGGGAGAAGATCAGTATCGGCTGCTGACTGCGTAACTCGCCATCACGAGGTTCTATATTGAAAGGAGGGTGTGGAGTAACGCTGGGGAACCATTATGACGATGATTCTCCAGTGCTATAAATAAACCCAGGTGGAATTGGTGGATTACGATTGACGAAAAAGAAACCAGTCCGGACCCTTTACCTCACAAATTCACAATCAGCTGGATCACTGTCCTCAGTACATGGCAGCGACAGACACTTCACAACGAGAGAAGTACTAGCCTCGCGCAGGCTGCGCTGAAGATCGCCCTCGATCAAAACAAAGCGTCGGGAACCACACTGCGCCTCAAGTTCACAGAACCCAAGAAGCGCTTGCGGCTCATTCGGTGGCCCCATCGCACCCATCCACTGTCGCTGGACCTTCTTCTTCGTAATATCCATCAGTCAGCCCCTCTTGGAGCTTTGCTGTGCTATACAAGGTATTCAGTGATAAAAGCACGGTTGGACTGTGACCATCCAAACTGGACACTGCCCGCTTCTTGACTTGGCTCGCGCTACACACTTGGGCCCATCCAGGGTGGAATATCCACAGACCGCCACGATTTGCGTCAGACCCACCACTTGTTCAATACCACTCCATTGAACGGAAGGACCTCCCAGGAAAGGTATCCTCTTCATCTCACCAACCTTTCCCTCGGGCCAGCGGCCAAACCCTTCAGAGCGCAACAATACCCATAGCGCCCGTTGTGTTCACCTGAAGAGAAGGCAGGCTGGAGGCAGTATACAGAGCCAAGCTGAACCTATAACCTCTAAGGCGCGAAGAAGTTGGCGTTTTCGTCAAGGGTAGCCTGTTCCAGAGCTTGCATATATAACGAATTCATGACGGCCGTAATGTCTCCGACACAGTCCCCGATCTCCCCTCCACATCAGGCACAATCATCGCCACTTAATCCTAATCCTCCGACTTTATCTTCTCTGAATACGACTTATCCTACTCGACAAACACCGCGTCCTCCTTCCTACGCCAGGAATAGAATGTCATCCTACTCGACGACGTCAAGAATCTCCGACTTTCGATCAAGACCAACCTCCTATGCATTTCCTGCTTTCCAATCCAGCCTCCCATATGCTCTGGTCCGAGATTTTGCGTACCCAATCATTCACCCACTGCACTACGGTGCCCCGCCAGAATCATCAGAAGCCCCTTCTGGAAATTCGACGCCTGCTAGTGAATGGCAGCGGAGGCTTTCCGACCCATCAAGCGCAACGTGGGATAATGGTGCGGGACCTTGGGGAGGGGATGGATTTTTCTCTAATCAGCAACTGCCACAGATGGCGTACGGAGATGGACCGCCATACAGTGAAGATGAGGATTTGCATAGCCCAGTTGTAGTGAGCTCCCGACATAAGAAGCACAAGTCGGCATTTGCTGGGACAGATTCGAGGGAGAGCAGGGGAAGGGGACGAAGTCCTCGACAGGATCTGGAGGAGGACGAGAATAATTTACCACCAAATCACGAAGGCCGACGAAGCTACTTCACAGGGGCTAATGGAGACGGCTCGAAAACGTATTATGTTGGTGACGGAAAGGAAAGTGCGAATGGTCCAGGAGGGGAGCTCGTTACATATCGACCCGACCAAATACCGCAATCACTACTTGCCCCAAATAAATACCACATTCCCGGACATCGAGATTCTCATTTTGCTACTACATTAACACATCGATCTTTTGCGCAAGGCCAATTTTCTGAGGACTCAGACGAGGATGGTTCAGGTGTGGACCCACGCGACTCTCGATATTCAAGAGACTATCAATTTACGATAGCTTCGCCTGATGAGGAGATGCACGGTAAGGCAGTTGCACTCTTCGACTTCGCCCGCGAGAATGAAAATGAGCTTCCCTTGACCGAAGGACAGATAATCTGGGTCTCGTATCGGCACGGCCAGGGTTGGCTAGTGGCCGAAGATCCTAAGACCGGCGATGCAGGCCTCGTTCCAGAAGAGTACGTGCGTCTACTCCGCGATATCGAGGGCGGTTGGTCTTCCTTGAGTGGTGAACAGCCGCCAGATGATATTAGTCTATCATCTCCAGAAGCAACAGCACATGACACTGTTGCGACACCTACCCAGACAGAGCCAGGGCGCACTCATACACCGCACGACAGCCACGGCAGCAACGGTAGTGAGAAGCGACCACCTATTGTCAGCACGTTCTCTACCAGCAGCAAGGATCTGAAACCATATCCCCATCATTTGCTCGAAGGGCAGGCAGGAGGTACACCGCCTCAAGTGGTGCATTACGGGAGCCAGTCAAATACCCCTACGGTGACAAGTCCCTCTTCAGGTCCGCATGGTCTTCGAGGTTTTGAGGAGATCATAGGGTCGGAGGAAGACTCAGAAGAGGAAGAGGAAGAGGAAGAGGAAGAGGATAGGACGAAACCAGCGCGGTAGCCGTTTGGGGGTGTGAATAATGTGGACAGTGTCTGACGTACATCCTGCCTCTGTTCATTTGATGGGAAAGCCGTTCGCTTCTTGAGATACCCGACTATTTTCGCTCGTTCCTGGAAGCCTGTAAAGGCGTACATGCTTTTGAGGCTTTCTTGTGAATATTTCTGGACGATACTCTTCATACACCGTGATAAGGCCGCATCTGAGCGGGCATAGGAGTTACATTTTGGCGTTTACTCGATGCTATCGAGCATCACCATGAAGTACAGGACGTTACCTCAAGTGCGTCCTTTTGTTCTACGAGTATAGGAATTGAGAACACTATCTAGACATTCGATCCTCGAAGCATTCTATCCCAGGCATGCTATAACAGAACATAATATAGCCACTCAATAGGCTATAAAGCGAATGCTTCCTCATTACATCTCCTGAAACATGCGATCGTGAACAACTTTTCCATTGGCAATGCTCGAAATACGGATTCAGCTATCCGGGCCACCGTACTAAATTCATTGATCGTCACAAAGCCAGGTCAGTGCATCCTCCTGACAATCGCTGTCCCAGCACGTCGCCGTCCTTTTCCTTATCAATCACCCTCCCAATATGAATCTCGACAGCTTGAAAGACCAGGTCAGCAACCTGACGCTGTACGACCTCAAAGCAGGCGTACGCAAAGTTCAGAATGGTAGGCCCACTTTACGTGAGATCACACAGCCCGCCAAGCTGATTGGTGCAATTGCAGCCGTAATGAACTACACCGAGATAGAGGCGAAGGTCTGTCGAAAATATCATCGGATGTGAGATGGTGCTGAATCAAGAGCTCAGGTCCGTGAAGCCACCAATAACGAACCATGGGGGGCATCCTCGAGTCTGATGCAAGAGATCGCCAATGCCACACACAGCTAGTATGGGCAACACTTAGTTATCTGGAGATTGGCTGATAGGTTGTGGCAGTCAATTGCTCAATGAGATCATGCCTATGATTTACAAGCGTTTTACAGAGAAGGCCGCCGAAGAGTGGAGGCAAATCTACAAGGTCCGCATCAAGACGCTAGCAAGCCTGAGACGAGCATCCTAACGACTTGCAGAGTCTACAACTCCTCGAATTTCTGATCAAGAATGGTTCCGAGCGTGTCATTGACGACGCCCGGTCACATCTTTCTTTACTCAAGATGCTACGCCAATTCCATTTCATCGACCAAAATGGCAAAGATCAAGGCGTCAACGTCCGCAACCGATCGAAAGAGTTGGCCGAGTTATTGGGAGATGTTGAACGGATCCGAGCAGAGCGGAAGAAAGCGAGATCCAACCGCAACAAATTCGGAGGCGTTGAAGGTGGAGCAATGTCTGGTGGCATGTCTAGTGGCAGTCGATATGGAGGCTTTGGAAGTGAAGAAGCTAGTGGGTACGGAGCATATAGTGGGGGGGTCTATGGAGATGGTGGAGGTTACGGCGGGAGAGAATCAGGCTCGTCAGGCTTCCAAGACGCGAGCAGCAGGAAAGATCGCTTTGAAGAGTATGATGAGTATGACGAAGGTGCCATGACATCAAGCGCACGACGGAAAACGGAGACCGCTCCAGTAAAGAAGGCGGAGCCGCCCAAGCCAAAAGCGCCTGAGATCGACATACTGGGTTTCGACGACGACATCCCACCCGAGACTCCGCCGAAGCCATTTGCTTCCAATGGGAAAAAAGCTGCCTTGAATGTCTTGGACGACGGCGCGGATGATGACGACTTTGATGATTTCCAGTCCGCTACACCTACTACTGCAACCACGAATCTTTCCATACCCGGCATACCACCTCCAATCGCAACGAGCATGGCGACCAGCACTCAATTTGCAGCTCCCAAACCCGTTGCTCCCTCTCAAGGTGCCAATCTTAACGACGTTGTCGGCTTCAACTCAATTTCGCCAGCACCCAGCGCTACCAGCAGCATATCAACTCCATCAGCACCCAATTATAATATATCATCACCGCCTGCAAGCGCCTTCAGCTCTCCACCACCGCTCATGCAATCACAGCCGCAAGTTAGACAGCAGCCCCAAGCACCACGCCCAACAGGCTATCAAGCTGCTACACCCAACTATTTTACCTCCGTCCAAGCGCCAACTGCAGCCCCTCAGCCTTCTCCCGCTCCTGGCGCCAGACCATCCATCGGCTCGACCCCTTCATTCTCAAAGCCTGCAGCTAAAGCTTCTGCATCCGGCGGTGACGCTTTCGGATCCTTGTGGTCGACCGCTAGCGCCAGCGCTGGCATCAAGATGACGCCGACTTCTGGAAGCTCAGGACCTAATCTGGCGGCCATGCAGAAGCAGAAAGCTACTGCGGGAATCTGGGGAGCACCTGCTGCGTCCTCGACGGCAGCGCCAATGCAGTCTATAGAGAGCAATGGCCAGAAGAGCGGAGGTGCTTTGGATGACTTATTGGGTTGACCCAACGTGATGCATTGCGGTCATGGTGTGCAGCAACAATGAGCGTTTTAATTTTGAGAATTTGCTGAGATGTGGCGTAAGATCGCCGACGGACAGAATAGAGCAGGACGTTTGAAGGGATCTTGCTTTACAGTAGGTATCAAGATAATAGAAAGGTATTTATGGTAGTGCGGAAACCTGCTCAATCATGACGCCAACTATTTTCGCACTGTCCATTGACTCTTAATTGTATCATTTCTTTGAGATCGCAGGCTTAAAGAGTACATTTCCATCTTTCATAGACGTGGCAGTGGTATTCGATCTCCAGAATTACGTCCTGGAGAAGGTAGCTTTAGATTACGTGCACTACCTAAGGGAACCTCGTGGGTGCATCAGTATTTTAAACGGTAACCTCAGGTCAGTGTTCGCAATGGTCAACCAACTACCTTATCTGGTAAACTACCATTTTAACACTTGTTCCCTAATAATTAGTTGGTTTGGGGTCGTAAATGGTTCGGTTTAAACCGTTTGGCCATGAGGTAGACGGTTTAGAACTGGTACTTTTGAACGGTTTTGCTGAAGGACCCCCCCTTGCGGGGGGGCGGAGTTAGGGTCGACTACCTATTCGGGTAGTGTATTACCCTGATAGGCTTAGCGCCAGGGTCTTGAAGCTCCCTTATCGTACCTTATGGTCGCCGTCGCCGTCGCCGTCGCTGCTGGGGAAGAAAGCAAGTTATGAACGATTTGTGAAATCTATGAATTCTATGCAGTCGGTAGTTGGCTCATACCAACCGTCTACGCTAAATACTAGTGTACTTGGTTGGTTTGGGGGTCAAACCGACCTAAGCCTTTGCGAACACTGACGTGGGTCGGGAATGGTCCGCATACTGCTAGAATATGGTGCAGATCCAAAAGAGATATCTGGCCCGGGACCAATGTGGGAGCAGGTACTAAAACGCGCACGAGTCTCATCGAGAAAAGGCGCGAGTGGTGAAAGGTGGCTACAGATCATGAAGCTCTTTGTGCAATACAGCGTCGAGCTGAGGGGAGATAGCGACTTGGATGACGCAAGAAGACACATTCTTAACGTAGTTGAGAGGTTTGCTGCAGAGCATCCTGGCAAAGTTATGGAATTGCAGGCGATGATTGAGAAAAGGCTACCTAGATCCAAAAGGAAACGTCTGAGGCTTTGGGCGAATGGGAGATAATTCGGGCTACTCTACTGGCTGCGTTCACCATGCACGCGTTGAAGATGGATCGCGCTGAAAGCATGGGCTGCAGCCCAATTGATCTCCAAGGTACCAGACGTGGAAAACGCAGACATGAAGGCAGCCTTTGACACAGACCAACATTCAACTCGCTGTACTCGGCGTCGTGAAAGCAGCTTGGTTTGTAACCAGAAGTCCCTGCAAAGTTCCCGAGTCAGCTTCCACTCGCTTGGGGGCCGGAACCCGAATTTGGGCAGCAACGAATGAACAAAATGCTATTCGAACATGTCCATGGAATGTTTGCAAAGCAGACGAACGACAGTCGACTTCAAAAAGATTACTCACAGCTATACTCGCACTCGTCAAAGTACTCAATGCTCCCGCAAACAGCGCACTGAGGGCCAACCTGGATACGTCGCCGCTTCTCCCTGGTGCAATTTGACTCAATACTCCAATCTGGGTACCTAGACTTCCAATATTGGCAAAGCCGCACAGCGCGTATGTGGCAATAAGCCTGCTTCTTGGAGACAGGTCGGCGTATGCGGGATCTGTCTGCAAGGCTGTGTAGGCTACGAACTCGTTTGCGATGAGTTTGGTCCCGATCAGTTGAGCCACTTTGAGAAGATCGCCGTTGCGAGGGACACCTAGGAGGAAGGCGATGGGATAGCAGATGTAACCCACTATGAGCTCGACGGTGAGAGGGGGATTGTTGATGTTCAAGTACCGTCCCCACCACGTGAGGAGGCCGTTTGCGAGTGCGAGCAGGGCGATGATGCATAATAAAGTTGAGAGAATCATTCCGGCAATCTTTAGGCCGAGCCAAGCACCCTGTGCAAATGCATGGAGGCTATTGGCGGCTTTGTGCTCATCGTCGTCTGGAACCACACATCGACCGGTTGTCAAGGTCTCTTCGGTCTCAGGGAAACGTAGTTTGGAGATCGCCAGGGAGGCTGGGATACTCATCACGCAGGAGCTCACGAGTGCTTGGGGATTGACTCCGAGCGAAATATATGCGATGAGCACAGAGCCTGACAGCATCTATGTTAGTAGTTTGAGCGATTTGAAGGTAGCGTCCACCAGATATCAAATTCTCAAATCACTTACCTGCGATGGTAGCGAACCCCGATCACATAACTTGGTGGAGCTCAGCTTGGGTGAGATGAGCGACGAATGGCTTGATAAGCATGGCCGATTCTCCTTGACCGATGAATGGCGATGCCGCTGCGACCACAGCTTCGGCACCCGAAACCCGCATCGACCAGAAGAAAAAGACGGCGAATTTACCAATGAACCATTGAAGGATGCCGTTATAAAAACACAGCTGAACAAGGGCCACGAAAAAGATGATTGCTGGCAATACTGATACGAGGAACCAGCCGAGGGTTGGTACACTGGTGGTGGTAAGGAATATGGTGCCCTTGAAGAGAAACTTAGATCAATGTATGTCGGATCGAGTAATTTGAGTACCTGATTCGCAAAGCCTAAAAGGTCTCGGGCAAGCTCAGAAACAAAGTTGAAGATATCATCTGCCACCTTGATTAGCCATCTTTCATAGCCCGAAGTCTCACAACTCTTACATCCAACTCCTGATCGAAGCACGAAAAGTGCTATGATGAATTGTACGAACATTCCCACGATTACAGTATGCCAATTAACCATCTTGAGAAATTATGAGCGATACAATTCGTAAATAGGCAAGATATACCCACCTTGCGATTTCTGGAAGTGACCCATAATACGCCGATGATCACGGCCAATCCGAATAATGAGACGGCTCGATTCTATAATTTCTTTAAACAGCCGTAAGTAATTAGGAACACCTTTTCACTTACACCACGAGTGTTATCTTGCGACTCTGGAGAGGCGAAGGCCCCTATAATAATCACAGAGATGACCAGGAGCGCTCCCAGCGGGATCTTCAAATTGTCTGGTAACAGTGCTGCAAATCTGACTCCGGTCTGATTCCACGTCCAATGCATAGGTCTTGTAATGATCGTGATCGGAACGTGGAAGAAGAAGATTCGCAGCGTGATAGCGAGCCAGAAAAGAAAAGGCTTAAGCCAGCCTGTCCTCGAACTCAATGAGTCTTTTCTGCCATGGAGGATCAATCCTGCGATCCACCATCCAGTAAAGAAGAGCCATATCAATAGATGAAAGAAGATTCTGTATCTTCTGTAGAAATTCGAAAAGGTGTGTGTCTGGGGATCTTCCTCTGAGTCAATTGGAGCCAAACCTAGCTTTTCGATGTCTTTGCTATCTGAAGGTGCACTGGCAGTTACGTCTGCATGTATTCTTCGGTTGAGATCATGGTCTTGCGGATCCTGATGTGGGATTGTGCTATTCTCGAAAGTCGTTCCTTTGGAGTAAATCACCTCATCTTCTCTGCCTTTTTCTGCATTTGCATCATGGTGGAGGTGCTTATGATGATGCTCATGGGCTTTATCTAGAGCTGGGTTGTCGTTTGCGATTATATGCTGCTGAGCAGAAGCATTGTGGTTCTCGTCTGTGGCTGTAACATCCACAAAGTCTGCCTTTGGCGTTGTTGCCATATTCGGCATTAAGGGTTAGGGTTAAGAAGAGCTTTCGACCTCAACCTCGTCAACGAGAATTGAACTTCAAAGAGATCCAAAGAAGGAGAGAGAGAACTATAGTGTTTCTAAAACTCATACTGGGAAGACGAATGTTATGTAGCAGTCGCTAAGATTCCCACCTTCCTCCGGCGATAACGTGCATTTCTGACAAAGGCCAAGCCCGGCGATCAACCCCTCATTGGCCATTTCATCCGTTGATCAAAGAGGACGTCCAGCAGGCAGATTCTTATCAGTAACATCATCGACCAACCTTGGCTATAAGCTTAATCGCCGGACGAGGAGCCAGATAGGGGAAGGAAAGAGGGCAAGGGTCCACTCGTGTTGTTGATGTGCTTTGTCAGGCCTTTGCCCACCTATTTGCACTTGTAATAGTGTCTTGTAAGCGTGAGACAAGCCTTCTTCGTCTATCATAAAGGCTAGCGGAGAGATACACAGCAAGCAGTGCGTTGTTATCCTCTACACTAAGAACGTATTTCTTGAGATTCGATCAGGAGCTGTAAGTTCAGGAATGGCTTCCATCGAAGAGTACGAGGATGATGTTGGGTCCGAGATATCTGATTGGGAGATTGAAGAGGGTCTCCCCCAATTTCAGGACCAGTTCATACAGCAATATCTGCAAGGACGAGAGCAATTGATTGAACAAGAATCCTCACAACGCAGTGACGCCAGCTTCCGTCAATCACTCACCCCATTTGCCACAGAAGCTTGTACTATCGTGTCGCGAATATTGGCTGAAGAACGTGCGACTATATGGACCAGTGAAAATCAAGACGCTTTGGCTGACCAGGGAGGCGTTAGCTTGTATCCGGGTATGATGTTTACACTTGCGCGAGAGACGATGAAGAAGACCAAATCGTGGCAGATTGTGAAGAAGATGCCAAAGGGGGCTTTGCTGCACGCACATCAGGATGCCATGGTCGATGTGGACTGGTTGATCGAGCAAGTGCTTGGAACGGATGGAATGGCAATGGTGGCTAGCCAGCCGTTATCTAATGCCGAAGCGAGAGAGAAAGGAGAAGTGCAATTTCAGTACACAAAAGCAGCAACTGCAAGTGTAGCTTCGATTTGGAGTGCAGAGTATCGGCAATCACAGTTCGTTCCAGCCTCGGAGGCAGCCAAAACATTCCCTGATGGAGGTACCGAGGGGTTCAAAATGTGGTTGGCTAGCAAGTGTACCATTTCCCCAGAACAATCCATCAGACATCACCATGGAGTGGATGATATCTGGCGCAAATTTGTGAGCTGTTTTCCCACTTTGAATTCGATGGAATACTACGAGCCCATATTCCGAGCATCAATCCAACGTCTATTGAGGCAGTTGGTGGAGGATCGTCTAAGGTGGGTAGACTTCCGAACAACTTTCGCCTGCCCATTCAGGTTAGAAGGCTGCGAGGAACCATCGAGGGATTCTAGCGACCTTCTACGCGCGTTCGATGAGGAAATCAAGAAGTTCAAGGCTTCAGAAGAAGGCAAGGAGTTCTGGGGTTGTCGATTCATTTGGACGACGCTGCGATGGAAGGGCAAGAAAGAAGTTGTAGAGCACATGAAAGAATGCATAGAGATGAAGAAGAAATTCCCTCACATTATCGCTGGCTATGATCTTGTAGGACAAGAGGACTTAGGCCGACCCCTTGTGGATCTAACACCTGAATTGTTCTGGTTCAAGAAACGCTGCGTCGAGAACGGTGTTGATATACCTTTTTTCTTCCACGCAGGTGAATGCCTCGGAGACGGCGATGAGACAGACCAAAACCTCTTCGATGCCATACTTCTCGGAACTCGACGAATCGGCCACGGCTTTTCATTATTCAAACACCCACTCCTCCTCGAGATGGTCAAGACGAAGAAAATACTGATAGAGTCATGTCCAATCTCAAACGAAGTTCTACGCCTTGCAAGTTCGATCAAGGCTCACCCTTTACCTGCACTCTTGGCACGTGGAGTTCCCTGTGCTCTGTCCAATGATGATCCCGCTATACTAGGACACAGGGACAACGGAGTCACCCACGATTTCTGGCAAGCACTGCAAGGTTGGGAAAATCTTGGTTTGGCTGGTCTGGGGTCTTTGGCTGAGAACAGTGTAAGGTGGGCGGCATATGAAGATCAAACGGCGAAAGCATGGAACAAAGGCGTCAGGGATGGCATCAATGGCGATGGATTACGAGCCGCGCACCTCAGGGAATGGGCTGCGGAATGGAACAAATTCTGCGAATGGATTGTCCTAGAGTATGCCGTAGACTATGGAGGCGATGATGAATAGACGTCGGCGATTTTCTATGATGCTTTCAACATAGCATATTTTAGAGGCTTGCAGGTTTTCTGGGTAGTTGCAGATAATCGAGCAGAGTCCTTCGATGCTTGATTGGACGTTCACAGCAAGCTGTATTCGGCCAATCTGGTCATATATGGTGGGAGACTCTTCAGATTGCAACTTCTCCCACCACCTTGCAACGAACGAATGATAGGCCATGGAAAGGGGCCAGCCTGGCTATGGGTGCGAGTGGCAGTCCACATGACAAAAAGTGGCGATGGTAAGACTTCGAGAACCCCAAAATCGCAAAGCGCAACTACAGCAGAGCAGATATATCGTCCATCATGGGCTTCATGCCGGAGCTGATGCTGTGATTGACCGCTCTGGAGCTGCGACACTCAAAGTGCTGAATATTTGGCAACAAGAATGACCCATCAATGAAAAGGCTGACAATAGGATTTCCAGTGATCTAGATGTAGGACAAAAGTCCATCCATAGTTCTCTCAGCAATTATATATTCGTAGAAGCTCTATATATAGATCTGGAGAGGCTAGAAGTTGGAGGTTCACTGCTTGAAGTTTACTTTAAGTCATTCTTAGATGCCCGAAGTTGGATCCATATGATTCATTAGGCTTCGATAGGAATAGCAGTCCGATATAGATAAAATACCTTTGATATGGAGCAAACCGACTCTTCGGGACCGGACCGAAGCCCCACTAGTGACGTTCTCGGTTCACGTTGGTGGTATCACGTCGGAGACAAGGCAGGCGAAGCAGTGAATACATCATCTGCTGTGGTTTTCAACACTCCATAACATGTACTCTCAGAACTTAGAGAGATTAAGTGTAAGACAAAGAATTCGTCTTCACTTAAAATGAACGAGGTTACCTATGCACCAAGACGGCTTCCACCTTTGGCCACAACCAGGAAGTGCTAGATCCAGTACAACCACGGCCATGATACCTCGATAGCTACGTTACTCTGCGACTTGGCATCGCCATCATGTCTTACTTCGTTCCCTCTTTCTTTCAGAAGAGAATCCTGCGATATGCTCTATCTCGACTGGAGCTCCTCGACACAGACGCTCTTGACCTTGATAAACTGGACATAGTCTGGGGAAAGAAGAGCACAGTTGAGCTGAGGGAAGTGGGCATACATACAAAGAAACTTGCAGCCCTACTTGAGCTCCCTCGAAGCCTCGCCATTGTCTCGGCTAAGATACTCTTCCTACGATTGACCGTTCCCGCGGATCTTAACAAGAGTGGGATATTGGTGGAAGCACATGGTGTTAATGTGGATGTGAATGCGGATCTACGCGAGCAAGAGAAGCGCAAGACTACCAGTCCCAAACGCCAGAAGAGTCAACAAGAAACACGCTCAAAAGGCGTCAAATTAGAAAGGCCTAGGAGTCCTCAGACTCACGTACATGACCCGGGTGGCCCAAAGTTCTACCAGCCTCCGATTGTCGACAGTGACGACGAAGAAGAACCCTCAGAATGTCTGCCTACAACGACTGACTTAGCGAAGTCGTTTCTACAAGCCGAGCCCAAAGAAAAGAAAGAAGAACTACAAGCTGCTATCGCACAGTTCCAGAACTTGGACGAATCTCAGATAAGCAGTGAGGATGGAAGCGAGCCGTCTGGCTTGGGGCTTGGAAGCCCAATATCGTTGCCGGGCTTTCTGGCAGACTTCTTGAAAGGCGTTGGAGACCGTATACAGTTGCGAGTCAAAGATGTAATTTTGAATGTAACCATCAAAGTGGATCTTCCTTCCGAAGGATCAGCACGCAGTGATGCCTCGGACAAATCAGAGCTCGTAACTTTCCGTCTTGCCGTTGAGGATATCTCTCTTGATGGCGTCACGAGTGTCCCAGCTGCGACAACCCGAGATGGAGTCCAAGGAGCAACGAATCCCAACTCGCGCCAGATCCGCCGTTTCACCTTGCAAAGCCTTGAGGCCATGATCATCTCTGAAGCCTCATTATTCACGAACCTTGCTCGGTCCACCAGCCCCTCTTCTCCTGAGACAACACATGCTCGTACTATGGAGAGATCTAGTAATAAGTTAGCTTATTTCCCGGCGCCAGTTATAGGCTTAGAAATGTCTCCCAGTCACCCAGCTGCAAGATACAATAAGCAAGCTGATCTTAAATCATCGGGTTTTGAAGGTCAACTAGACAATATTGCCAACGCCGAGAACGTCGACAACAAAGCCCAACATAGTATCTCCGCGTCTCGATACGCGCCAGGAGAGAGCCAGTACCACGATAGCTCACCTGCAGACCCGTTCTACCTGGAGGAAGCCCATCGCTCTCAATTAGGCGAGGGTCCCGCGCCTTCTGGAAATCTTCCTGGAGCATTGTACAGTGATCCAGCAAACGTTGGAAATTCATCTCTATTATCATTCGATTTACGTCGGCATGTTGATGAGGCCTCGCATGGTGATAAGACTCCTCCAGCAATACTTCATCCTATGGCCCAGGGAGTGCCATCTCCTGGAAACGACGAGAATGGTCTCGGATGTATGCCTGAAGACCCCAGCGATTTCACTACTCGCGGACGACCGAGTAGTTTGCCAGACCACAGGCAGCCAAAAAAAGACGATAGCGGTGGATTTGCTTTGAGGACGTCTAGTCCTGTTAGTGATGGTACCTCGCCAGGCTTCGAAGATCTCTCGCAATCTAAGCTCTTCAGCCATGAGGAAGCCGAAAGTATGTACATGAGCGCTATCAGTCACGCTTCAGCGGGCACCAACAATAGGGGAGGGTCAATACCGGGGTACTGGGAGTCATCTGACTCCGAGACCGATCACGAAGCAGGAACTACCTCATTTTCCCGAATCTCCTCGAGACTTCCAGACCGTAGTGGCAGTGGTCTGAGAAAGCTCTCGCCACACACAGGCGCACGGACAGCCAAGACGCACATTGATAGCGAAGAGGAGAAAATTTCTGGGTCTCTAGGTTCTCAATTATTAGAACGGGCGGCTACTCATCGTCCAGAACGTTCTGCCGTTGTCCAAACGGAGGCAGAAGCACCTCCTAGAAATGTACGGCAAGGAAATGTTTCTTCCGAGGGATCTGAAACATCCTCAACAGAATTCAAAAATTCTTTTACCCTGGCAAAGCGCATATTCACTGTCGATACCATTACAGTTGAGCATCCACAGGTAGTTTCTGATGCCGCCAACAGCCCCACTGACATCCATACTTCACGGAACATAGCCAAGGTTCCAATCCCATCAAGTAGCGCCGAAAAGTCTCCAGATCCTAACACGCTTGGGACATCAAGCATTAGAAGCAAAGCTGGGAAGATTCCAGACAAATACGAAAATACTGATCCGTTGGCTATATTCATTGGGAGCCTCCACGTTCTAGGTGATATGGGCCTTACGAGGATGACTATACTTATCATCCAACAGATGACTTCCATGCACAAGCCTGCAACCTCGAAGAGTAAGAAGACAGACGCCTCGCAGTCGGCATCGTCTAGTAAGAGCCACTTGCAACTGAGCATCAAAGAAGTATGCTGGAAGTTTCTTGACGTTGTTAGAGGGCTACCAGTGAAACATAGCCGACCAGAACAGACAAAGCTGTCTTTCCCTAGCGACCCAGAAGTCCTTTTGAGAGCAGACATTAAGAACCTCAAGGCTGCCCACTATAGCAACGACAGCTCCTCCACCTTGAGAGCGTCGCTGGGCAAATTTTCTTTTGGTTACGCTTCCGACAACATCCTGTCTTTCGATTCTGCCTTGAAGCTGAGGGAGTCCACACGTGATATGCTAGCGCCCAACAACGATGACACCGAGTTGGCGATTCTAAGAAGCGGCGCCGTGACCGAGATTGAGGTGACAACGCTACCCCTGCACATTACCTTGGATCTACGACGATTGGACGAAACTTTTGGCTGGTTCGGCGGCCTCAGCAGCATGCTTGACCTGGGCAGTTCGATGGTGTCCACTGTGACGACCAAAGACGCCGTCTCAAAACCTTCACGTCCAAATAAGACAACCCGCGGAGTGCATTTCGACAGCTCATATCCAAGTAAGCAACCTCAGGCTACCCCCAAGCAGACGGTAAATCAGATAGTGGCAAGAGTGGGAGGCCTCGTCTTTGATCTGAAAGGATCGCAAACGTCTTTGCGCGTTGAAAGCACAGCACTGAAACTTACCAATCACAAGAACAAAGTCAATGTTCAGATCGACCGCATGAAGCTTAGCGGACCACATCCGTACTCAGCCAACTCTGAGCCTTCCATTGTCATGAAGCTCAGGAATCTCAGGATTGAGTATCTTTCAACGCCGTTAGATATAGACCTTGACCGACTGGTTACTTTACTTTCGCCGTCGAACGATAGATATGAGCGTGACGACGACATCTTGCTGGACACGCTTCTGCGTCAGCGCAGCAAAGGTGGTGTTGTTCGGTTGACTTTGGAAAGCTTGAAGAGTCAGCTTTCATCTATGGACGACCTTCAGTGTTTCCCAGCGCTAATAGAGGATTTAAAGAAACTCTCGACCGTGGCAAAGTACCTGCCAGAAGACGACCGCCCGGGCATGCTGACCTTAGTCCTGATTCGCACTCTCAAGATTGGGGCCGCCGTCAATAGCAACTTCGGTGTGGCGGATTTGGTAGCTCAAGATCTGGAATTGGCACATGTTACCTTCCCAGTCTTGATGGCACTCGCGGTCAAATCAGTATCCCTTCATCGAAATGCTACCGAAGTATTGGTGAGCGACGCTCGGCCAAAGGAGGTAGCTGGAGAACCCAGACTGCCCCTGGTAATGGCTCGCTTCATTGGAAATGAGATGGAGCCAACTGCAAAAGTGAAATTGTACAATGCACAATTCGAGTACCATGTCTCGACTGTAATGGCCATCATGGGGTACAAAGAAGCTACCGATGCCGAGAGCATCGTTGATGAAATGGTAAGCTCTGTGGCTACTCTCACTGCTCGCAATCTGGCCAATAAACCACCTCCTAAAATCTCAAGCCAAAGCTCTGTCAGCATCAACATGTCTGCAAGCAACAAGGCTCTAAAGTTCGACGTTGTTCTACGAGACTCAATCATCGGTCTCAATCCGCGCAACTCTGAAGCAAAAGGGCTCATCGTCTTGACGGATACTCACTTTCTTGGTGCCATGCCGAAAGAGGATGAAGCCAATGCCACTCTAGAGATCAAAAGAGCCGCTATCATGGTGATTGACGATGCTGCAAATTGCGTCTTAGCTGACCGAGATACTAAACGTCAGACCCTTGATGGTAAAAGAAGCCAAATCGAGGCTTTATCGGACGCGGGCTATGTGACTGTTAGCTCAATCTCGGCAGCGAAGGCTGTGATCCAATTAGAGGCTCATCCCAAGGCAATTGACATCGAGATCAGAGATGATCTCTTCGTCCTCGAGACTTGCGCGGACTCCACCCATACACTGCAAAGTATAATGAGTGGATTGAACCCACCAACACCGCCCAGTGCAGAGCTCAAGTATAGGACCGAGGTTATCCCAGTCGAGGATATGCTAGCCTCTTTTACCGGTGATGCTTTTGAAACCAGACAAGTCCACCGAGAAGACGACGAAAACATCGACGGCGGCTTACCACTGGGACTCGATGAGGGTGATTTGGTAGATGATGAAGTACCGCAAAACCTGGAGTACGTGAGCAGCTTCTACAACCCTGATCCTGATGCTTTGTCCCAAGGCATCACCGAGAGTATGCTCGAAGAAGATCTGGAATCATTGGCAGCCCCTTCAATGATACGAGAAATTGGAGACAAGAACCTGCTAGAAAGCTTCCAAGAACAGACCCAAGTTGCTCCTGGAGATATGACACTAGACTTTCAAGACGACCATTTTGGGTCGAGCTCAACGGTCGGTGGCATAGCTCATCGGTGGGACGCTACAGAAAACACCTATGGTGTAAGCAACGACTCAAAGTTGCGAAGCAGTCCACTAAGAGTCCGCGTACGCGATGTGCATTTCATATGGAACCTTTTCGATGGTTACGATTGGCAGCACACAAGGGACGTCATCACCCAAGCCGTCGAGGAGGTTCAAAGCAAGGCCACAGAGCGAATAACTCGCATGGACAAACGCAGGTCTCGCGATCTAGATGAAGAGCAGGAAGCTGTGATTGGCGACTTCCTCTTCAATTCGATCTACATTGGCATCCCAGCCAATCGTGATCCCAAGGAGCTAGCGAGGCAGGTGAATCGTGACATTGACGATCTTGTTAGCGAGACAGATACCTACGCTATATCATCGACTTCAGGATCCCCTAGCCGGCAAGGACATGCGCCACGCTTAAAGAAACGCAGGCTACGACTCATGCGGAGCAAACACCACAAGATGGCTTTTGAGCTGAAAGGAATCTCTGCGGACGTCGTGGTATTTCCTCCTAATTCCGGAGAGACACAAAGCTCGATAGATGTTCGGATTCAGGATCTCGAGATCTATGATCATCTACCAACATCGACCTGGAGGAAATTCGCCACTTACTTGCATGACATTGGGGAGCGGGAGAGCGGCACCAGCATGGTGCATCTGGAAATCTTGAATGTCAAGCCTGTACCCGACCTCGCAGCTTCCGAGATGATGCTGAAGGTAAGCTACTAATGTACACTTAGAGATTACAATTCTAATCAGGTGCTAGGCAACAATCCTCCCGCTCCGATTGCATGTCGACCAAGATGCTCTCGACTTCCTCACGCGTTTCTTTGAGTTCAAAGGTGATTCGGCTCCAGCCCAGACCTCAAAACCTGAGGCACCATTCTTGCAACGCGCAGAGGTCGACTCCATTCGAGTTAAGCTAGATTTCAAGCCGAAACGCGTGGACTACGCAGGCCTTCGTTCGGGCCATACAACGGAGTTCATGAATTTCATAGTCCTTCAAGAAGCGGATATGGTGCTTCGACACGCCATCATTTATGGTGTCTCTGGCTTTGACAAGCTTGGCAAGACCCTAAATGACGTATGGATGCCAGATGTCAAACGCAATCAACTGCCGGGGATCCTCGCAGGTTTAGCTCCGGTCCGCTCGCTTGTCAACGTTGGGGGCGGTGTCCGGGATCTGGTTGTGGTACCCATACGAGAGTACAGGAAGGATGGTCGCGTGGTCCGAAGCTTTCAGAAGGGTGCTGTAGCCTTTGCAAAAACCACGACTACTGAGCTGGTCAAGCTGGGGGCAAAATTGGCGATTGGAACTCAGACCGTGCTTCAAGGCGCCGAAGGCCTCTTGAATCCACCTCCATCATCAAAGCAAGATGTTTCGAGTGGCTGGGAGGACGCTGAAATAGATGATGAGGAAAAGAAGCAGATTAGCCTTTATGCTGATCAGCCAGTCGGTGTAATCCAGGGCCTCCGAGGGGGCTACGCTAGCCTTGAGCGTGATCTGCTAATGGCTAAAGATGCGATCGTGGCAATGCCGGGAGAGATAATGGAGACTGGAACTGCAGGTGGTGCTGCAAAAGCAGTGCTCAGGAACGCTCCTACTGTCATCCTAAGGCCAGCGATGGGTGTCAGCAAGGCTGTGGGTCAGACTTTGATGGGCGCTACTAACAGTCTAGACCCTGGGAACCGAAGAAGAGTTGAAGATGTAAGTGCCGTAATTGTCCGTGAGCTTACAACCGCTGACTGAATTACAGAAGTACAAGAAGCATTGACTTCGGGAGACTGGGCATGGCATGCATTTGGGAAGCGTTGAGCATTGGGATACTGCATGGGTTTCATGGTGGCATAGCGGATTTTCACGTCGTACATGATGTTCATGTAATTATGATTGAACGCATTACAATGGTACATATGACGGAAGCATTCTCACAGTAGATGCTCAAGCAATAGATTCTCATGTGTTCTGCTTATCATTGGCACTGAAGTAGTCTTGGCGGAACAGAGAAATGCAAGCCACGCGGAGAAAGCCACTTGGCAAGAATCCGGCCATCTCCAAACCTCCATTGTAATGCCACCAACACCCATGCCCCAATCCATCATTTCCCCTTGTCTTTGACTTATAAGCTGTGTAGAAGATGCCCACATTCCAACGGCCCATGATATAACGTCTCTTTCTCCGTCCAGGGTAACGCCAATCTTGATAGGTCCCTGTACCAGCTGTAGAGGCCACGCATCGCTGTTTCACGGATATTGATAGCCACGGCAGTGACCTTGCTTGTAACAGTAACCTAGCATGCCGGCCTGGGCCATTGTATCTCTTAAATCCTAGCTCTTGTGTATTCCGGCAGGCCAAGCCGGTGCTACCTCTCCAAGCTATCAAAACCGGATACTTCAAGAGAGAATGAAGCCTGCTTGTTCTAATTATTGGTGCTTGGACCTGCAGCAAACGTCTCCGGTAAGCATGTTTTGGTAAAGAGTAGGGAATAATGTGCAAGACAGAGAGGGCAGGCTCTTTAGGGTGCCAGCTTTGGGTCGCACCTTGCTCTCCGCAGTCCGGACCATTTCCAGCAAAGCCTTTGAGAATCCCAAAGAGGACCCAGAACTACAGTGTCTCCAGAGAACGCAGTAGCTGCAGTAGCCCTCCGTACTCACATCCAAGTAAGGTCCCATCATGTATGAACCCCAGCAGCCACAGCTTCAGGCTTCGAACAACCTCCACAAAACCAATTAAGCAGCCCTTAAACTGAAGGAGAATACCACCCTCGAAGCTCTCTCTCTATGGAGGCCAGCTCCAATGGGAGGAAGGTACAATGTGCCAAGACCCGGGAAGCGGTAGGGATGTTCCTTCTCTATTACATCAGACTTCAACGACAACCTGCTTTCATCAAACTTCTTTTCGACCACGAGGTCTGGGTAAGGCGGCAGTGAGGCCGATGGTGAATTGCAGACGTTCCATTTTCTGTCACTCTGGTCATTTCCTTCTCGTTCACTGCGTTCAAACGACCGCTTTCTCCATCCTGCTGCCTCCAGTCTCTGTCTTCTGAATATTGTTCAACTTCATGTAATGCCTGTCGTCCGATATTCCGAGACTTCCTTCGGATTTCTCGAATCCCTTTTGTCAGTCGTTGATGCTGCATCGAAGGCCGAGTCGAACAGCCACTCCATGACTCTTTCCGATCGCCGACAGTTTGGTCAGCCAAGTCCACGAAGAGCTAGTGTTGCCATTGAATGAAGAGTGATCAAGAGAAATACATGCCAATGCTCTTGAACCATAAGTGCCATTGCTGCTCTGCTTGTGCGTAACATAGATACTGTAAGTACAAGATTTGTAAACGAAGGATTGCTGTAGACTAAGAGAGGGCAGTGGCTGACAGAGAGAGTCTAGTACTAAATAGTGTTCATGCTGCCTTCGAATGCCCCTCAAGCAGTGACCTCGGTCCTCCGTTGGATTTTTCCTCTGGCCCGATAATGGATGGACCCAGCTCGATCTTTGAGCAGCTGGAAAACAGAATAAAGAGATCAACACGATGATGTTTAATGACCTGTCTGTGTCATAACCAGCCTCGATGCCATGAAAGGATGCAGCATACAGAGAGGATTCCATTCGTGCTGAAGGGAGTGATTGAATCGGGGCATAGTAAAGACGTAGCCCGCCATTTGGAACTGTACTGGGACTAGTGGAAATAACGGGCAAAATTACCCACAAATCGGCTCTCAATGCCAAGTATCTTCACTTCCAACACACCACCCTGAACAATTCACCCTCCTCATTCAATCAGAAAGATCCAGCTACTCTTCCAATTCCAGGGCTCTGCCATTCCAAGAGAGAGAACCGAAGTCCTTCTCTCGCAGCCTCCAGAGACTCCTTTGAAGGGTAGGGCAAGCGGTGTTGTGGTATCAAATTTTCAAAACAAACCTCACCTCACCACCTCTCTTCGACCCCACCACCACCTCCCCGTCCACCTTCATCAAGTCCGCACGCCTCAAAGTTGCTTTGGAGACAAGCTGTTCCATTCCTATCTTGCTTGAGTGCTATTGATTCCGGCACAGCCTTGCACCTTGCTTGCCCCGGTCGCAAATCGTGAGGTCTTTAAGCTCCACTCTTTGCGTGCGACCGGACGCGTTCAAGCAATCACACCAAGAGGTTATTGCTGCTCACAGAGTTAGACCAAATAGACAAGGAAGGATCATAACAGTAAGTATTCGTACGTTTTCGACGTGTTGCCTCGACTGACTGTCATTTTCTTCCCAGCCCACAGCAGTCATCTTCTCGCGTGAGCCGACATTCAGCCTTGCAACGAGCTCAACCACCATTGCATCCCTGCTCTCCACGCATAGTTCACACCAAGCACAGTCAATATTGGTATCATCGCCATCAGTCTGTCCCTCTACTCCACAGTGTACTTGCATCATGTCGCCTACAACAGGGATGTTCGACAAGAAGGATCAAGAGACCCCAGAGGACAAGCCTTTTCAAGTGGATCTTGAGAAGGGACAATCACAGCACCATCGCGAGACCTACAGCGCACCCCAATTCTTCTCATCGACTACCACGAGAAGGATGCCTCCGTCACAACCCCCATCACCTCTAGCATTCGCGAACAACAATCCTGTCGATATGTCACAGTTCAAAATGTACGTGCCCGCTAAGAAGAAGCGTGAGCGGCCCGATTTGGGATCCCTTGAAATCCAGGGATATATGCCACCAACGAATTCAGACCATGCGGACTCTCCAAAACTCGTCCGCGATTTGCTCAACAAAGGCAACTCCTTGCCACCATCTGCAAGGGGTGACAACTTCAGACCAGAAGACCATGGTTTCGAGGTTACCTACGGTCGTCAATGCGGCTCATCCGCCTCAACCCCTGTCGCTACCACTCCGAGCCCTCTAGGGTTTGCCTGTGATAGGGAGTGGTCTCGCAAACTTCGAGCTTGGCTTGCGGATCACGTCGACGACAAAGATGGGAATACTCAAGACCAAAATGATCCAGAGAAAGGTTTCACAGAGCAAGGTACTCAAGAGCAGAATTCTACTCGAGAGCAAGGCACTCAAGACCAAATTATTCAAAACCAGAATACTCAAGAGCACTCTTTCCAAGAGCTAGGTACTCGAGAGAACCTTCTGCAAGACCAAGATGCTCAAGAGCACGATATGTATGAAGACATGGCAGCGTACGAGCAGGACGAAGACGGATACATCAATGAGCCTGTCTCGCACACTGCTTCGATACCAGCCATTCCAGCGAATCAAGTGGCACGTGACGACCCTAGCGCAGATCCTCTCGAAGAGTTCGCGTGGTCTCCACGCAATAGTGAGGACTCAGACTCCATGGTACCAGCACTGAACATATCTCCTACGACCCAAATCTCGGAACGGTTCAACACCACAGATGAGCTCGAAGATGATATTTCGGATGTATATCCAGAGCAACCTAGCCCGTCTGGCTCGGGGGATACCATGGCTCTTGTCGACCTACTAGACTCGATCTCACTTGACTCTCGAGGATCTTCGTCTGACTTGCCGGCAGATTCAACCCCGCCTTTTCTTGATGTGGAAATCCCAGGCGGAGCATTCGATTCCGACCCTTCCTCTGACCCTTTGAGCTCATCTCAGCATGCGCCGTCCATGGGAAGCCAGAATACTTCTAGCATTGTTGTTGGCAGGTTCTCAGGCATAATCTCGGACGGGAGCTCGCAGAGACCAATGTCTCTCTGTGAGATTGAAAATTCACTGCAATCCATTGGTGAGCTCGGCCAATTGGTCATTTCGGAAGGAAAAGGCACATACTTCAGTAAGTCAAGCCAGAACAAGGGTAACCTTACAATAGATGGGCCGGGTACAAGTCAAACCTCATCCTCTCTTGGTAGAGGCGGTCCTAGTGGAGAAGCCGTCGGCGCTTCATTTGGAATTGAAAGTGACCGAGGGTTTGTGCCCACAGTCCGAAGTCCAACCCCTAATCTGCTTTGGGGTAGTCGTGCACTGAAAACGACTGACAATGACTGGGAGACGGTGTCGGACCTAAGAGGCAATGAAGATAATGCGACTGGAAGAGGTGGTAGTGAGGCGCAGACTGAGAGTAGCTTGGCCGACAACTCTGATATTGGGGAAGTACCGCTCCCCCAGCGTTCGGGTCTTCGTCACCGCGATTCCAATCCACGCTACTTAACACAGCATTCGACACGACCCCGAGCTAATAAAGCTTTCGTTCTTGTCAAGGATCGTCAAACTGGTCGGATTGAATGTGTGCCTCAGTCGCAATTTGAGGGGCAAGGTCGCGTCCTTCACTTAGGAGCAAGCAACAACGCGCTAGCGTCGGTAAACACAACACCATCCGAGTATCGGCATCCTGCTCCGCTCGCTACAGCTCATCCACACCCATTTCGCTCATCACCACCGACCATACGTTCTATACACTTGACCGCACCCAGCATCGAAAACGATCGATCAGCTATTCGACAACAAGCCGCATTCACAAACTCTTCAAGCTCGGCACCAGCATCCAACATCATCATGGCTGCAAACAACGCTGATCAGGATACTTGGGAAGCCTTAACTACGAGTGACCGTAAATCCTATGACTCCGTGGAGGAAGCGTCTCGCGGACGAGTACGCGACGACAAAGGCCGCTCAGTCCACTCATCGGCGTGGTTGAGCACTGTGAGTGAGGGTAATTCAGGCGAATTGTCACTTCCCGACCGCGAGGGCAGCTTTGCGAAATTCACGGTGCTGGGAAAAAAGGGCAACATCACTGGTACACCAGAGGGCACAGGTGCTAGGGAAGTCGGCAGCAGTCTTGCAGACGCGAGCAGTCAAGGGGCCAATTTTAGCAGCCCAACACCGTTCGGGAGCTCGCCTTTCTCGCCAACCCAGCAGCCTGAGGTGACAACATCAACGCCTCCTAAAGCTTACGGATATGACACGGCCAACAACAGCCCCTTCTCGAACACTTCTGAGTACGCTCATGCAGATCAGCCAGCATCCATCAACCCATTCTTTCCGACAGCCCAGTACGCGCGCCCGTACAAGTCAGCGACCGGCAATCCTTTCGCGACACCACAGATATCAACGACCTCCTTGGCAGAGACTGGTGGTATGCGCTCATTTGATCCAACCACTGACGGAGTGAGCATTGAGATGCATGAGCGTGGATACCCTGCAGCGCGCAAAGTCCACGGACAACGCATGGAGTCACCTCACCGTCGTCGTCGCTCCTCGAGCGAGAGTGAAGGTCGTGTTAAAACCTCACCATCGGCTCAGACCTCAGGGCTGCCATCCGCAATGGTCAAAGGCCATAAGCACCGGAATACCACCACTAGCTTGCTCTTAAGGGAGACATACACGCGCTCGACCAGCGAAGTTTCTCGGGATGAGGCCGCTGCCGTTGCCCCTTCTCCTGAGCATCCAGCCTACAATGTGCGTACATGGGACTCATTCTCCGCGCATACTCGTCCAACACCCCGTCCAAGCCCCTATGCTCGCCCAGTCGCCCGGGCTGAGTCCCCTCATCTGTACCGAATTCCTCGGGAGCCTACCGGAGAAGTGCTGGCCCGCCAAGAGCAGGCGTCGTTTTGGTGTCTTGTGTTGGTGTGCGTAGTCCCGCCCTTTGCGCTACTCTATGGGCATGGCCACATGGATGGACTCGTCCGTTGGTATACAGCCGATGAGATCCCAGGTTTCGGGGAATGGTACAAGCTCTTTGCCATGTGCTGGGGATATGGAGCCACTGGTGTGGTAATCATTGCGATTGTAATCGCAATGCTCGTCCTGAGCTTTTAATTCTTTCTTTCCTTCTTCTACATTCATTACCACGAAAGCAGCAGATTCATTCGGTTACTTAGACAAGCATTGTTATTCGGGATATTCCCTTCGATCACGTGTACTTAGAACTCGAAGGCTACAAACCTCTTCAGAATACTTCCATTTGATTTGAATTACACTTTGCCCAGTGCTTGTAGCTGGCTTTGTGCCGTGCTAATTACTAAGCCATAACTATTTTGAGTAGCTTACCCCTACTACAGGTCCCGTCGAAGCTTCTAAATTCTCATATATATATATACATATAGAAATAAATCACTCTCCAGTATCCCTTCAACGTATAAATAGGGAGCCTACCATCGAAACGGTAGCGCGTCAGGAACAGATCTCCTTTTGGGTCTTGTTGCGGGTCTGTGTAAACCCACCCTCGCCTTACTATATGGATATGGCTACATGGATGGCGTAGCTACCGATGCGACGACAAGTGAGGTCAATGAAGGTGACGTATGGCGCAAAGGTTTGCCCTCTGCTGGGGATATGGAGCCGCTGGAGCGGTGACAAAGCTTGTCATTGCGAAATGATTCTTTCCTTCCTCTTCATCATTCATTACCATAAAAAAGCAGTATCAACGGCTTGTTACCCATAGCATGGTTATGAAAGGGGTCTCGTTCGTTCGCGTGTAAGTAGAAACCAAAATTCCAAACCCCTTCTCCATTTATGAGGCCGTGATTATCGTGGCTACATATGTTATTTATGCGTGAGACACCTACAGATATCAGTGTTCTAGACGCCGTTACTCTAGCAGAGAAGGATTCCATGGCTACTAACCACCATTACTGTACACTTGCCGCTCTAGTAATTATAAATGAGTAGAAAACATAAGCTTTAGTGAGGGAGCTCTGCCATGTATTTGGTCGCACTTCTCCTAAGCATGGCTCATGGAACCCCATTTGAGCTCATAAAGAATGCACAAATCCTCTCCAGCCACTGCTCCATAAATTCTTCACAAGGCCTAAGACTACCAATCAAAGTCCATTCTCGTCGTTAGCGCCTGTTTGTTGTTTTTTATGCAGAATTGAATACTCTTAGCAACTCTTTCTATGGCTTCTTACCCTTCTTTACCATTGATTATTACTTCGTTGGTATGCTCATCGAGAGTACCTAAGCGTTGTCTCGTATGCAGAACCATGTGCTCTTAGCAGGTTCCCATGGCTTCTTAGCCTTCTAAATCCCACTGATCGTGGTTAGCGTGCTAATCTGAAATACCTTTGTATGCAGAAACAACTACATCTCCGTAGAGATCTTACCCCTTAAAGAATGGCACTGGGATTTGTAGAGATGTCTTTGGGGTCCGCAATAGGAGTATTGCCCCAAACCGGCTCACAAAACATGCCTCGTCTCTAGAACAGGCATTTTTTGAATTTGGAATGCAAGCCTGAAGAAGGAAGCGTGGCAAAGGAATGTTTCAGCCTCGCCAGCCTCGTCATCCCCGCAAGCGTCTAGATTTCAATGCATAATTTTATGCATAGCTCTATGTAGATCGTTCGCAGTCGTAACCAAACTTCGCCTTCGAGCTTCCAACTTTCTCCACATCACCATTGCACTCTATCCCAGAAGAAACATTCTCAACGATAATAGTTTCGATTTCAAGATCATGGCTTTCTGTATCACCTTCGGCACGCATGGTACATCGTCCTATCCTTGCTCGAAACCAGGCAAGCGCAGCAGCGGCTAATGATTGAGTAGAATTTACGAATAACCTCGAAGGCTACGAGGGTGTGACTGCGCAGTGCCAGAATTGTACGACTACCTTCCGCTAAGTTCGATGGAGAAGGAAGAGAGGAAGAAGTAACGCTGACAGATATGCGCAGGCGGGAATTGGAGCGCTCATTGCATCACAAGATGGCCGTGGTTCACACTGTGCTTTGTTGTATGTAACCTCTGCGCTGTATGCGATATGTTGAAGGGAGGTGCTGATTCAGTCTGGGCGTGAGTAGCCAGTGGTACCGCTCGCAACGCATAAGTACAAAGAGGTCGCCTGCCCCATTTGCCATTTCATGCAGGATCTAAGGTATGATACCCTCTCACCGTCTCGACCATTCCTCTACTGTAGAAGCTAACGAGGGGCCGCGCAGTAATCGACCCGATGTACAATCGCAACATCCTGGCGCAGGTGCAGTGATGGCTGGAGGTGGTGGGCCGCCTCCGCCGCAAGGCCAACCGCCTGGTTATGGAGTAGGGCCACCCAAAGGTCAAGGAAATATGCAGTACAAGTGAGAGAAAAGAGCTGCGAGAGGGTCTGGAATACTACAAGATACAAAGTTGCATTCGAGCGTGTGGAGTTGACGGTTAGGGAAGCAAGTTGGGAGCGCTGTTGAGAAGCGCATAAGATCGTCAACATTTCTTTGTTGGAGGATTCCCTGTACAGCATCGATTACTGCGAGAACATAGCATATTGAAACGGTGATTTGGCTCTTCGAGATTTCCGTGTAGAGTTCGTGCCGTGGATACAGCGTCCCTGGCGTGCTCATAATGAGCACTTTAGAGCGCACAGGCAACACAAAGGTGCCAGCAGCTGACCTCATACTATGGCACCGAGCACATCCTTACCATGCTATGCTCCATATCGCAATATTTCAATAACATCTGCATGCGCCTAGCTTCTTCTTTCTCGGGACCAAAAGCACTTCTGATTTTTGTACTAAAGCATTTAATCAAGCTAATGAGTCTCAGTCGCAATCCCTCCCTTTGCCTGCGGGTCTATTGGTACATTCTTTTCCAATGACCCTCCTCCACCCTTCGCCTCTGGCTCAGCAGCAAACTTCTTCAAAGACTCCATCGTAATACCATTCTGGAGTGCCGACTGGTCTGTTGCGTGGAGGAAAACTTTGGGCACGACCGGATCGTTTTTATCTTTGGCTGCCTCCATTGCCTCCTTCCATCTGGCTGTGCATAGACACCATTTGCAGCCTGCGTCAAGGCCTGGAATTTGGCGGAGGTTGTTGCCTCGGGAGGCGGAGAAGTCGAGGAATTCTTTGGTAACTACGGCTGATTGAGGTGTGAGCGAGTGGCATGATGCTGTATTCGATGACAATGAACGTACCAGCTACAGCGTGATTTCCACCGTCTTCTGGACCGACTCTGCAATATCCATCTCGGTAGAAGCCTGTCATGGGCTTTTGGGAGAAGAGGGCGAGGGGTTTCTTGAGGACTGCATGAGGAGGATATCAGCAGACAGTTCGTGGAATTTTATGTAGTCAGGCAAAGCGTCTTTAGGGTACATAGTATTCAATATCAGCGTTGATCGCTTACCATTCAAATTCTGGTTGCTCTGCTTTGTAGCCATATTGAAGTGTTGGTATACCGCTAGGAGTGATAGAACAGCGAGTGGTAAGATGAATATGACAAAGGTGCTTAAGGAGTCCCGTTTGAGGGTCATTGATTGAAATATCCAGAAACTTAATAGATTGTTGAAATCATTCCCATACAAATAGGAATCGATAATGACGTAGAGACGTCCAGATGTCGGAAACCTGGCACTCAATCGCCGACGTCTATCCCTACGACGATCAGGAACCGCCGAGACCAATTAGGACCAGCTCACCATGTGGAAGGTTATACATTGTTGAAAAACATTCATCCTTTGCTTTCGTGCATCGTGAGAGTGAATGACGCTCCATGGTGTCTCCAACAAGGTCTGAGGGAGATGTGAATGAGCTCGATGTGCTGGAAATGCAGCATCTTACTTTTTCCCTGACCTCAAGACCGTCACCAAACCCGTCCAAAGCACAATCAGGTCTTCAGGATGGCTCGAACCATCGTCCTTCTCGACGACCCCAAATGCTGGTCGTTCCGCCAGGCCGATGACCCAGCGTCTCAATGGCTGCAAGTATCACAAATGCCAACCAACGTACACCTCGATCTTCTCCATCATAATCTTATTACACATCCATTCATAGCGAAGAACGAAAGCGATTGCCAATGGGTCGGAGAATCTGCCTGGATTTACAGGGCTGTCTTTCCAACTCCATGTCTTACCTTTGGCGACAAAGTTGTCCTTGCATTCGATGGTTTGGACACATATGCTACTGTCGTGCTCAATGGTAGTGAAATACTCCAGACTAAGGACATGTTCATACCAGAGAGAGTCAATGTTACACTAGATTTTCGATTTGGCGAGGACAACGTTCTGGCCATTACTTTTGACAGCACTTATCTGATCGGCAAGAAGCTCGTAGAGCAGAATCCTGATCATAAATGGGGCTGTTGGAACGGTGATCCAAGCCGGCTGGCAGTGAGGAAAGCACAGTATCATTATGGATGGGATTGGGGTCCTGCGCTACTGACTTGTGGACCTTGGCGGCCTATTTCGATTGAGATATACACTTCACGTATTGCTGACTTGTACTTTACTACGGACGTTGATAGATCACTGCACTCTGCCGAAGTCGTAGCAATGGCGGAAATTGAGGGGGATGGAGATGAGGTGAAGTTCGAAATCTCGGTTGATGGGAAGATAGTAGGCACGGAGACTATCAAAGTGGAATCGGGATTTGCTACTGCCACGTTCAGGAATCACAGCCCAAAGCTGTGGTACCCTCATACTTACGGCAAGCAGCCATTGTATGTCCTTGAGGCAAAGCTACTTAACAGCACGACTTTGTTGGACAAAGTAGGCAAGCGATTTGGTCTTCGGAGAGCAGAGGTCATTCAACGCAAGCTTGACGATGCTCCAGGGACGACCTTTCTTTTGGAGATCAACAATATCCCGATCTTCTGCGGCGGAAGTAACTGGATACCTGGTGAAGTATTGGGCGCAATGAGTCCTCAAAAGTACCGTGATTGGATTGAAGCTATCGTTGATGGGAATCAGGTCATGCTCCGAGCCTGGGTATGTATTTTTCGAAGTAAGACTTTGTTGTTTCATGCTGTTGTCTAAGCTGCAAAACACGTTTGCGGAGCACTTGCTCAACAACTAAACGTTGGAATTCACAAATATCGAAGTAGATTGCTGCAAAGAAGTGCGTCTTATTGTGCTCGCAAATTCAGCGAATCATACTACTTTCGACCCAGTTGGGTACAAAAAAGTCTCGTCGACGTGTCGTCAACCCGCCAAGCAGCTCGTTCCCTGCTTGATTAGATCCTGAATACGCCTCCTTGCTCGTTTGAATCGCGAAACGGGCCTCTCGCTACTCAACAAGATCCTAGTCGTGTCATGTCATTGCGCGAAAAACCTCAGAGACGTGCTTACTCTGAACTATGCGCAGGGTGGCGGTATCTTCGAAGATACTGCCTTCTACGATGCTTGTGATGAAATGGGACTGCTGGTTTGGCAAGACTTCCTATTTGCGTGTGGTAATTACCCTGCAAATGAAGATTTTTTGGCCTTGGTAAAGCGTGAAGCAACAGAAAACGTTAAGCGTAAGATTATCAGCGGGTATAACAAGGATTATTCTGCTAATGTAGCATAGTACTGCGGCATCATCCGTGCATTGTGATATACGCAGGGAACAACGAAGATTATGCCTATCGCGAAGCCGAAAAGTTAGAATACAACCCTGGAGACCCGAACCCCACAAGTTGGCTCAATACGGACTTTCCAGCAAGATATATTTACGAGCTGATCTTGCCAGACGTCATGAAAGAGCTTGTTCCCAACAGCTACTATCACTTTGGGTCACCATATTCGGGCACCGACTCCACAGATCCCCATGCAGGCGACATCCACCAGTGGAATGTCTGGCACGGTACACAGGAGAGGTATCAGGACTTTGACAAAATGGCTGGAAGATTTGTGTCAGAATTCGGGATGGAAGCATTCCCAAGCATCGAGACTGTGGAATCGTACCTCCCTAATGGCCGTCGAGATATTGATCGATACCCACAATCCTCGACAGTAGACTTCCACAACAAAGCGGCAGGTCAGGAACGAAGACTCGCACTCTATCTAGCGGAGAATATACCAACCGCAATGGAGCCCTTTGAGCAATACATCTACTGCACACAACTCATGCAGGCAGAGTGCGTCTCCAATGCATATAAACTCTGGAAGCGACAGTGGAAAGGTCCAGGTCGTGAGTACTGCGCTGGAGTGCTAGTATGGCAGGCAAATGACTGTTGGCCCTGTACATCGTGGTCAATCATGGACTACTATCTCCGCCCCAAACTGGCTTACTATGCTATCAAGCGTGAACTAATGCATATTACCATTGGCCTCAAGCGCACCGTCCACACAGTTCCTGCTGATAAGTACACTCGCGCATTCACAAAAACAATTCACGCAATCCAGATGTGGGCGTGCAATCTCTCGCTCGAGAGCCGAGAAGTGCGAGTTTCTATCAAGACCTACAACCTTGTGACACGACAACAGACTTCGTGGGATCACCTTGAGTCGAAGGTCGAGCTTTTGATGAATCGGATTACAGAGATTGCTGCATTTCATATCCCAGTCGCTGGAAGAAGTGCGGATACAGCAATGCCAAAGGAAAAGGCAGCTACTGATACCAGCCCTTCTTTGCAGGAGCAGCAGCAGCAGACTGTTGTTGCTGCATACCTTCACGATGCGGATGGCAAGCAGATTGCTCGAGCTGTCAATTGGCCAGAGCCGTTAAAACATGTGCATCTTCCGAAGCCGAAGGAGATCGAGCTTGCATTGATACGAAGCCAAATTCGTGAAGAAGAAGCAGATAACGAGACGAGGTCGGAGCCTCGGCATGATGCTGTTACTGTCATGGTGTCTGCGGATGTGCCTGTCAAGGGGCTTGTTCTCGAGGTTGAGGACCCAAAGGAACGGGACGCTGCGGTGTCGTTTGAGGATAATGGCGTCGATCTGATGCCGGGGGAGAGCGTGCGAATCGGAGTCAAAGGTCTGAAATGCGGTGACGAGGGAAGGCTGAGAGTTCGGTATTTGGGAATATGATGATTATCTGGACGCTCTTCAGGAAAATAATTATACACGGCGATGAAGACTGTGGGCTTATTCATGTGACTGAGGCATACCAAAGCCAAAGTACTCTGATTCATTAAGCGGTCTATGTATTCGCATACAAGAATCTATTATGCACAACAACAAAGTCAAAGAAGAGAGAGTATCATAAGAAAGAAGTGAAAAGCATCGACAACCACAACCCCACATTGGTAACAACATCTTACATGCCCCACAATCGTCTCCCAGATGCCCTGGACTTGCTTCTCAATCGTGGCCTTTCGTAGTACCTCAGGTCATCAAAGCTATCCTCAGGATCCGAATAGTGTCGCTCGTGAACGCGACTGCTGCTCCTCCCTCGCCCAGCTGGCTTCCTCGACACCGCTCTTATGCCGGCTCTGAAGCCCTGTACGAATTCTTTGTCGCTCTCTGAGCTGCTGGAGCTGTCTGAGTACACTGACTTCGATCTCTTCTTGGACTTCGACTTCGACTTCTTCTTCTTGTCCTTTGGTAAAGATTTCTTTCCCGTGCGACCGCGCGACTTGCTGCGGCCTGGTGACCTATAGGGAACATCGTGTACGCGATCAATTCTCTTTGGGCTGCGGCCACCGTGGTGGGAACCGTTGTCAAGAATCTCAATGATCGCGCGGCTGCCGCTGTCGTCGTCGTCGTCCTCGTAATCATCGTGTTCGTCAAAGCGGCCGCCTCCACGAGGTTGTATCTGCTGAATACGAGGATCATGTCCCCCTTGGGCATAGCGGTCATGTTGTTCATTATGCCCTCTAAGATCAGCACCATGCTCACCACCACCCATGTGCTCCGGCGGTATAGGCGGGCGACCTCTTTCGTCGTGGAAGCCCCCTTGGATCTGTTGACGTGGTGGGGGGTGTGCGGGCATGTATCGTTGCTGCTCGAGTTGTAGTCGGTGGGCCCGTTGCTGTAGGCGCTGGTGTTCGAGGGCTAGGAAGCGCTGCTCGGCTTCCCATTTCTGGAGATCCCAGAGCTCTTGACTGTTTTGGCGCCGGTGTGGTTGGGAGTTCTGCTGGCGGGGGACGAGGGCCCATTCGTCTTCGGGGGAGCGCCGGCGGGATCGGCTGCGACTGTCGCGGACGAAGCTGAGGCGTTTGCGACGCGATTCATTCCAGGATCGGGGCCGGCGCTCTTCGACTTCGACGTCGCCAACGAGGAGGCCCATTAGGGTGGTCATCTTGAGGTAGGAAGGTGGGCTGCGTGGTTAATGGAGGAGAGAAGAGGTAGGAAGTTGAGTAGATAGTAGGCAACAAACTGCTTTCCTTGCGCTTGATATAGAAGAAGTTTTCCTGAGATAAGGAGAGTCGGATCACAGGTAAATGGGGCGTTAGGAATTAAAGGGAATCGCAGGCAGACTCGAGCTTTAAGGACTCGAGACATAAAGCTACGCTCATACTAACAGCTTAGCAATACCTTAGCACAAAGGAAAGTGTATCAGATTTCACAGCCTTGTCTCCAGGCTCCAATTCTTTTCAGATGAGGACTGCGCTGACTGGAAGCCGAAGCGCCCATCCAATCGTGGCTCATAAGGATACACGTCGAGGATTCACAGCATTGACAGGGGTCCCGCCGCTGCAAGCCATTGTCCTGCAGTATGTCCGCGTTCCGTAAGGTACGCCGCGATGAGCCACTCTGGCTGTTTGAACTTGAAATGTTTTGCAGCAGAGTGCAGGTCGTGAGAATTAGAGGCTTGGCACGCTAGTTCTATTTTAGTGCTAGGACTAACTCAGCCTCCACCAAAATTGGACGGAGGATGTCTCAGGCTGACAGCAGCCTAGCAGTTCAATGCGAATGATTCCTGAGGTGTGCCACACTTTTGACACAGGCATGTTCCTCAAGAGGAGCATGTATTACTCTGCTGTGGCAGTGCCATCGAGTCCTCGGCCACACGCGGGCATGTACCCATGGCCAAATCGACAGTGACCTTGCTGCGCCTTGAAACACTGTCCATAGTGCCATTGGGTACTGCAACTCTGCGTTCCCTCCGCATAATATCATTCTGAAGCGCGGCTGCACTGGAAAAAAACTAACTCTAGAAGCTCAGACGTTGGGACGTGTACTTACAATTGCCTTCTTCGAGCGAGTTGAACTCTACGTGACCACTTGGATCCACCTTGAGAGAGTGGCCGGGATTTTCCGATATCCAAATCCTGGCCCTGAATCAATTGATCCAGATCGGGAGCACAGATGACGGAAATGAGCGAGACGAGTAAGCCATCATGTTGTTGAGAGACGCTGTACCGTCAGCGATCGAGTCCTACATGACCCTGATATGCAATTACAGGTTGCCTTCTCACTCCCCTTTCGGCCCCCAACTTCTTGTACAGTTCCTTCACAGTATCTCCTACTACAATGACCTTACCCTTTCAATGACTCTAAGAAGACGGACTCGATAATTTCTTAGCACCTCAAGCATCGATCTGACTGTGTCAACTTCCCCAAGGCTATCGACGTAACATTCCTGAAGCATCGACTCGTGGCGTAAATCGTCTTTCCGTGCTATGGTTGCTTAGCCATCTGATACAACTCTAGCTCTGAGTTTTTGAAATGCACGTACCATGTGAGATGTCCTTTGCAACTATATGGTCAAAAGTTGAGGGGTCTTTTCCGTCCGCTTCCTATCATATAGGCTTCCAATATCCACCCTGACTCTGTTGACAATTTTGGAATTGGGTGTATTTGGCATCGCGGCGAATATCTCGCCATAGCGACTTGGATTTGTTGTTTTCTGCAGTGACGAGGCTCGGCGGCATGGATAAGTGTCTTCGCGGATTGCAGGAGGGCTCGTGAGAACTGACGAGTAGACATCTTGGTAGATGGCGTCGTCATGCTACAAAGAGTTGTGGTAAGCAGGCCACATAAGCTCGTTGACGTCTTACAACCCCTTATATACAAGCGAGGATGGAGAGGTGTCTCTGCTTTCATCAATTTCGACGCTGTGCACGACTCTCGCTCCGTTCTTCTAAACCGTCATCAACAAAATGTCATAGAAATGTCAGCAATCCCTTCACGGGATCATGCAGAGCGGTAAATTCGTCTACGAGGGTTTGAGCACTTCAAGCAAAGAGTCAGGAGAGATTGCTTGTTTGAAGCCATAGATTCCACAAGGTCACAACAATTGATGTGAACTGGTCTTGAAGTCGTTGATATTGGAGCACCTATGTTTTTACACTTCCAGGCCCAATTCAATCGACCTTTTCCACCACATCTCAAGCCCCCATTGTCGCAGCCTCAACCCTCTTCCCCCACAGTCGAGTTCCCCCCACACAGCCCACCACCCGCACACCCCCCCATCTCAAACACAAAATCCACGACTAATGCCCCCCTGCTCACATCGTTCCATCCAATGGTCGTTCCCACACCCCCACACTTCCTACACCCATGCCACAACAACAACAACACCAATTCCTTGATGTGAGCGCCTGCAGTTCCTGTAAGGGCTCCGGGGTCAGTATTACTCTTTCGAAGTCTTTTCTACGCAGTAAGACATATGGTGGGCTGCTCTCGAGCAAAGGCTCCCAAAACAATCATCTCCGGACTTCCCAACTGCCGGTAAAATCACCCCAAGAAGCACGTACCATTGGGAGTGTTTTTCATATACGCGCATAGTCCGCCTTGAGAGTGTAGACTGGTGCCGGGAAGGCAAGCGATGAGTTCGTTATTGGTGAAGACGGTGCCGTTAGAGGCCCCGCTGATGTAGGTGGAGAGGGTGGAGAGGGCGGAAGGGGACGGGAAGTTGTGGCACCAGTTGAGGCCGTTGCAATTTATGCCGAAGGAGGTGGTGAGGGCCGTGAGGCATAGCGTGAGGAAGGCAAGGTGGTAAGGGCTGCTGAGCTGCATACTTGGTGAATGCATGAAGGTGATTGCTGGAAACGAGACAGTTGCAGAAGTGGCCTGCAAGGCATCTCTCCAGGAAGAATACATGCTTGGCGCATTACGAAGGTTCGGGGAATATATTGAGCCTCCATGCGGCTGAAGGCTATTCGTGGGCGCTGTAGAGTTCAATTTCGCATGTCGCAAGCATATGAATCCCATCCAACAAATTCCAAGCCACGTGCGATAGAAGTGACTATGGCCAAATGTAAGTAATCTATGTGTGTAGGCGTTGTATATTATTGTCTCTGGAGGCCGAGAATATGTACAATGTTGACGCGAGATACTTTAGGTATCTAGAATTGCAGAGCCGCATATCAGTACTCCAAAAGCGCCTCGCTCAAAATGCCGTGGATTCTATTAGCGAAGCCCGCTATGATCAGGCATAATGCACGTCGGCAAGTTCTTTGCGTTAGACCCACGCGTGGATAGGATACCGAAGCGAAGGAAGACTTCGGAGCAAGTGACCAAGATGGAGAGGATGATGAGGATGATGATGATCCACGTCAAACCTATTGGTGATGAGCCCTGAATTATTTGAACTATGATGGAAGAAGCTTACTAGACATCTTATTGTCCGCTATCGAGTCTGAGAGAATTTCAGCCAGGTCAAGGAATACTCTGCATCGCTCATTGAGGACCTGAATGCGTGGTTTGATTTCGAGATACTCTCGAATGGCGAAGTAGAGGGGGTGGAGGGTGGGTTCGCTGTCCCAGAAGAAGTTGGGTACATCAAGCATGTTCGACGCTATCGAAAAGATGGACGTCAGCTGTCATACTGGGGTGAAAACGTCGGTTTACGAGCAAACTTACACAAATTGACGTCGACTCTGCTCTTGAACAGCGCTCCAAGAATCTTGACCACCTCCTCCCTCTTCATTCCTAGCTTCCCCGTCAGGGCTAGCCGTTTTGGTACATGCTGAGCCTCGACCATCTGGTTTGCCATTCGCTGCTCGAAAAAGCTCAACTTGGTGCTTTGGGCTATAGCGTGGGACATAGCCAGCTTGATCATGTGATCTCCACTCCTCAAGGTAATCATATCGTTGAATACCCTTGGTCTGGGCGTCTCAGGCGAATACTCAAAGTGAAACTCCTCGGTCTCGAAATCCTCTTCTCTTTGTGCACCACTGACCAGAGGCATGCCTGTTTCCGATTCCGAGAAGGTAAGATCAGCGAGGACATCCTTTTCTTGGCGTTCCGTAAAATTCCAGAAGACCACCACTCCATATGAGAAGACGAACATCTCAGCAAATCTGAAGCCGTGCGCAGCTTCTTTCTCCGGACTTGAAGCTGGCTCGTCGTGATGTACTCTATCCTCGGGCCTGTATCCGTTTGTAAGATTCTCCTCTGAATCTCTCCTCGGGCTTTCTCCGTCTTCATTGCCCTTGACCCCAAAGCTCTCGCCTCCATCTTCTTCGAAATAGCCCTCGCCATAGTCACGTAGTTCGCTTCTCTCTATCTCTTCATCTAGGACCGCCTTTCCGCCCGGGCTTTTCAGCACTGGACTGCTTCGTAATCTGTACCCTCCACTCCCCGGTAATAATGGCAAGTGGTATACCACATAAAGGCAATCATCGTAGATCTTCGTCCTAGCTGCGTGCTTCTCCTTCAGGAAGGCTGCGGTCCCTTTGATCTTGTAGGCCTGCGCAGTGCAATACGCCGTCACCCTTGCCAACTTCTCTGCTCTTCTAGCCTTCGGTAATCTCTCGGCATAACTTTTGCCCTTCCTGCCACCGGTTCTCCTTAACGCTTCCTCATCATCTTTGATAGGCGATCTTTCGTTATCCTCGTCATAATCCGCCTTCTCCTCAAGCTCCCTATCTTCCACCTCTGTTTCCGGCAAAAGTACCAACTTCTCACTCAATTTCGTAGTCCGTGGTGGCATATGTTGCGGCGCAACAACTCTACCAGCTAGCCTAGGGTCCGCAGGCCTACCTGATACCGTACGTGTAGCACGAGGCCGCAACAATGGTTGCCGTTGTTGCATGGAGGGTATGTCAGAAGCGTATTGTAGGACACTGTCGACGGTGATGAAGCGAGACTCGTTTCGCTTGAGGAGTCGGGAGGGGCCGTTAGAGGGATTGCGTTCTTCGCGGGAGTCGGTGACCTACCAGATGAAATACTATTAGCGATAGTGAATCGAAGGGAAGGAGGCACGTGGGGCGGCAAGCTGTCAGAAAAGTGACAATCTTTGGTTCTTCCGTAGTCCATTCTATGCATTTGGGCGAGTTTCAAGCCAGACTTTTGACCAATTTGGCTTGAGAGACTTTAGGCCGAGCAGATAATTTCTGCAACGTTTTCCAAGAGCTGGTACCCTCGACTTTTTGAGGCTTCGTACCGCTACATCTGCCACTTGGTCTGACAGCTTGTCCTTATGCGCAACCACTTACCAAAACCGCTGGTCCTCGCTTTGCTGCTGCTTGTGACATTGGGGCCATATTGAGTAGGATCTGCGAGGCAATTCGCCCAGGATTTGAGGAATTGGAAAGCTTTGAAGTCGCAGTGACGAGGTCCGGAATTAGTGGTATTGCCGGAGGAGGTTTAGCGTACCTAAAACGTCGGATCCAGATTGCAGTCAATGGTACGAAGTATACGAGTCACTACATTTCTATCTATGTTCTTGGATAATTATACATATTATCTATTAATACAAGGACTAAAAAACCTGAGAAGTCGGTGTTATCCTCCAAGTATAGCCCAAATCATTCGAACAAACCAACTCCAACGCTGCGTAAAGTCATGCCATCGTGAAAAAATACAAGCCTTCAGACAGGCTCAACATCTTGTAATGGCACGTAGCCCCTGTCTTCCTTCCTCGCCTCACCGAGAACACTCCTGAGAAAGCCCCCTAATCTTCCACCAAGTCGGTCTACCATTCCACGATCCTTGGTCATGCTCATACCTCTCAAGCCGTCAGTCTTAGACGCCTCGACTTCTAGCTTTTCGACAGTCATCCAGCCAGGCCGCTGCCAGAACTTCAACAGTAGACTGCTCCCCACAACGCTAACGCTGCTGGCGGCCATCGCTGCACCGGCAGCCATAGGAGGCATCATGATGTGGCCAGGTAGCATGAGTCCAAAGCCCATCGCGAAAGGTAAGCCTATCAGGTTGTAGAGACATGCCCATACCAGATTGAGCTTGATACGATTGAAGATTGAGCGAGAGAGACTGAGTGATGCGGCAACACTGAGAAGATCTTCTGGCCGCATGAGTACGATATCAGCTGCTTCCATTGCAACATCGGTGCCTGAGCTTAGCGCAATTCCAATGTTCGCGGTAGCAAGAGCAGGCGAATCGTTGATTCCATCGCCTACCATTGCTACGATTGTACCTTGCTCTTGAATCTGTTTGATAATTTTCTGTTTCTGGTCAGGAGAGACGCCGGCGTGGATATTGATTCGTGGAATTCCAACGCTGTCAGCAACAGCCTCCGCGGTGGAGCGTTGATCGCCCGTCACAAGTGATGCTGTGATGTTCATTCGACTGAGAGCGATGATAGTCGCAATTGCGCTAGGCTTGATAGTATCAGACAGAAAAAGGCAACCAGCGTAGGCGCCATCGATGGCAGTGTAGATTTGCGTAGTACCCGATGGAGTCGCTTTCACAGTTGAGGCCGTGGGAGTGGATATAGTAGAGACGTCCACGACGTTCGCTGGGAGAGAGATACCCTGGGAAACGAGATAAGAAATGTTGCCGACATGGACCCTGTAGCGTTTGGGAGCAGCAGATGTGGCCGGCTCGACGCTCGCTGAGACACCTTTACCGACTATAGCTTCAAAGTCCCCAGCACTACCACCAACCATACCATCGCTTCCGATGCTGAGCTCTGCCTTCGCAGCATCCACGATGGCTTTGCCTATGGGATGCTCGCTGCCCATTTCTGTCAAGCCAATCAACGACCACCACAATTTGCGTCTCCAACCATTAGCTTCCCATATCTGTTGGAGCTTGGCTTCTGAAACGCTCATCCGTCCCATTGTCAAAGTGCCTGTCTTGTCGAAGACGATGTGGGTGACTTTGGTGGCTGTCTCAAGAGCAGCACCACCTTTGACCAGGATGCCATGTTCTGCGCCTACCCCTGTACCCACCATGACGGCAGTTGGAGTACTTAAACCAAGCGCGCAAGGACATGCAAAGACAATGACCGAGATACACAGCTTGAGACAGACCATAAATCTTCCACCACTCTCGGGCTTCAGGAAAACTTCAGGGGTCTGCGATGCCGGAAGTACATGAGTGAGAACCATCCATGAAATAAAAGTCAATAGACCGAGAGTGATGATAGTAGGGACGAAATATCCGGCCACGATGTCAGCCATACGTTGAATAGGCGCACGACTCGTTTGCGCCTCTTGCACTAGCTTGACAATGTGGCTCAGCTGAGTATCTCGACCTGCTCGAGTGACGCGGAAGTCGATGCGTCCGGCGCCATTGACAGTTCCTGCCATCAGCTCGCTGCCAGATGTCTTGAGGATCTCCACAGCTTCGCCAGTGACCATGCTTTCATCAAAATAGCTCTGACCTCGAGTGACTGTACCGTCCGCTGGGACTTGACCACCAGGACGCAATATTACAATGTCTCCGACTTCGATTAGCTCTGTAGGTATGACCTTTTCTTCTGCTGCGTTGCTTGGCTGGTCGTCGGGAATTGCAGTCTTCTTCTCTGACATAATTCCTGGGACGGCAGCGTCCCAATTCTCTGCTGCCTTCTCCGCCGCGATGGGATCAGCGTATATGGTGGCCATGGAGGGCGCTAGCGACATCAATCGCGAAAGCGCTTTCGAAGTTTGACCTTTTGCACGATTCTCTAGATAGCGGCCGAGGGTGATGAAAGTAATAAGCATGGTACTTGTCTCGAAGACCGTGCTTGGGCGTGTATGAGGGGAAAACAGTATCGACACCACCATCGCTGCAATACTAAAGAAGAACGCTGCTGATGTGCCCAGAGTAACAAGTACGTCCATAGTAGGCGAGCGGTGTTTCAACGACTTGTACGATGAGACGTAGAAGCGCTTTCCGATGCCGAACTGTACGGGTATGGTGAGAATGACACAGACAACGTCGCCGAGATAGAGGCCAGGTATCCAGAGTAGAAAGGAGCCAAAGTCCAGACGTGGTATGAACATAGGTATGATCATGCTTATCACAAAGACCGGCACCGCAAAAGAAAGCGAGTACCAGAATGCTCGCCGCCATTCCTGGATCTCTCGAGTCTTAGCTAAGGACTCAAGCTGTGCATTATTGTCGTTGGACTCTGCTAGTAGAGCGTTGTAGCCGAGGTTCTCTGTAGCTTCCACCAACGCGCGAAGGCCTGTCGTGGATGGATTGTGGGAGACGATGACTCGAGAAGTAGAGAGATTGACGATGGCAGAGGACACGCCAGGCAAAAGCCGTAGAGCGTCTTCGAGAGCAGTGGCGGAGGATGAATCTGGGAGGCCGTACACCTTGAGCTGGACACTTCGAGTGGCCGTGGACTGCTCGGCTGAGCCACGCTGTGATGATAGAATTTTGGCATCGAATCCTCGATCTTCGATGATCTCTGCGATCTGATCTGTTGAAAGCTTTGTAGGATCGTGGACTACCACTGCTCGCTCCGCCAAGAGGGAAATGTTGAATTGCACCAGTCCCGCGAGGTCTTTGAAGCCTCCTTCAACAGCGGAAGTGCAGGCGCCACATGTCATGCCTTCGATGGCTACCATGGTAGTAGAGAGCTCTGTGTGCGGTCCCTCGTGTATCCTCCCTTGCAATCCCTCGATCGGCTGAGGTTTTAACCTTTGCGTCTCCACGACGGTAGCTCCAAACCCTCGATCTTCAATGATCTCCACGATCGCTTCAGGTGATAGTATCGACGGTTTGTGCTCAACGACTGCGCGCTCCGAGAGTAAAGAAATGGTGATCGACCTGACCCCAGCGACGTTTGCAAAACCTCCTTCCACAGCTGAAGTACAAGCACCACATGTCATGCCTTCGATTGCCAGCGTCGTCGTTGAAAGGGCTGCGTTCCCCTCTGCATATGAATCTTTTGGATTTCTATTCACCTCCTCCTGTCTTGTTGGGACGGGTACATCGGTGGCGATGACCTCCGCGCCAAAGCCCCGGTCCTCTATCATATCCTTGATTGCCTCCGGTGACAGCATTGATGGGTCATGGTGTATCACTGCCCGCTCCATAATCAACGAGACGGAGATTTTACCGGCGCCGTCGGAATCCTCAAAGGCACTTTCCACTGAGGATGTACATGCGCCGCACGTCATCCCCTGCACTCGCAGTGCTGTAGTGGCCATGTGAATAGGTGCAGCCATAATGTGTAAGCAGCGCAATCAGCGCCTTTGCGTATAGGTACAAGTAGGGCCTTGTCGCGCTTATCTAGTGGATTCCGGGGCGTTCTGGGTAGGAAGTCGGAAGTGGTGGTTTATTCGAGCGCATATTTGGACGCGATGGAGAGTAATGTATTGTATGAACATTAAATAAAGGAGAAAGGCGTGACGAGAAGTATTATTCACAAAGGAGAGGCAGAACGTTGTTTGTATTACTCAGACTTAGTTGCATCAATTGTCCCTATTTGAACCTTGAATGGCCGAGAGCCGACGGTAGATTCCGCGCTAATTCCCGAACCCCTGGATCGACCATTTCCTAGCGACTTTGTGGAGTTTCAATGTTTGTACGGAGTACCAAGGCTATCACACCTCGTGATGCGCATGCTTTTCGTCTAACGTACCACAATTGTAAGGAGCTGTAACGACAATAGCAAGGGGCTTCACAGAAAGTTGTCTGGCACCTGGCCACGGACTTCAAAGGCGCTTCGGCCATGCTCTATTCTACGATGGGGAAGCCCTTGCTATTGAACTAAGCGTCCTACTCATATCGTAGCCAGCTTTTCTTAACATTCTTGACATGATAAAATGAATGAACGATGGCAAGCTTCGGTCAACGAGCTCAGACCCTCGAAAGATCGCCAATTTTTAATCCTGGATGATCTCCCGTCTAATCGATAACGGCTCAGCCTTATGTGAGCTGCAATCTTTGGTCAAAGCAACAAAAACACTCAACCAACCCGGCTCGTAATCGCAGTACTCACTATAAAGATGGACCAGACGCAGCAAAAAGCTTTGAGCGCTCTCGAGCCTTACATTCTCCTCTCAAAGTCCGCAAACTCGCCCCGAGCAGCAGCAGACCTAGTAACGCAAGCCACCTCAGCGCCCAACACCTTCGTCTTTGCCGAATTGCTCCAAACCCCAAACATCCAAGCTCTTCAAACCGCATCTTCAGAGTACAGCCCCTACCTTACCCTCCTCCAAATCTTCGCCTGGGGCACCTGGTCTGATTGCACTTGTACGCCCATCATCCTCTCCTCACGATCCCATTAATCAACAAGCTAACATCTCCGCACCACAGCTACACCAGACCTCCCGAAACTCTCGGAACCCCAACAACTTAAACTCCGCCAACTCTCCCTCCTCACCCTCGCGACTACGCCCTCAAACCTCACATATGTCCACCTCGAAGACGCTCTCGACCTTCCCACCACCCGCGCCCTCGAAGACCTAGTCATAAGCACAATATACGCCGGTCTTCTAACTGCAAAACTCGACACCCTTTCCCAACGCGTTGATGTATCCTCGGTTGCTCCATTGCGAGATCTAAAGCCCGGCTCAATACCGCATATGGTGTCTGTGTTGGAAAATTGGGATGATCGATGTGTGAGTGTATTGGCGGAGATCGAAGGGCAGGTTCGGGATGTGAGGAGAAAGGCCATGGAGTCGAGGAGAAGAGAAGAGGCGCATGCAAAGGCTGTTGAGAAGGCGATGTATGATGGTGAGAAGAAGGGGGGCAAGAGAGGGGGTGAGGAAGAGGAGATAGAGTATATGGATGAGAATACGGGGAGGAAGATGAGGGGCGCGAAGAGAGGTGGGGGAAATATCTTCAATGGAATTGGGAAGAGGTTGGGTGGGAGTTGAGTGACGAGAACGCACGGGGCCATACTTGACGAAGCTTGGGACCAATTACCGAGCTAAAGCATAGCTAGCAGGGTGTAGAGATATTACAATAACGAAAAACATTGCTTGCATTGGTACGACGAATTTCTTCTGTCTAAGAACCATTCTATACCTTCATAAGCAGGCCAAATGACTTCAAATCAAACGCCGGGCATGAACGTGAAACGTGGAGCCCCCCTTCCGAGGGAACCACAAATGTGACCACCTTGAATCGAAAAAACTAATTCCATCAACGCCTTGTCGTCCCCTTTCTGCCATCCAGCTGCAAGCATCTTAATCCGGGTATCTCGTAGTCAGTATCATCAGCAACCAAACGCCTGCTTCGATCTTGTTGATTGTATCATTCAGCCAAATGCTATCCAGATAGTATCAGCATAAGGTTACCGCACTACACAACTTGAAAAAGGACATTGCTAACCGACCACTCCGGAACCGCCTTGATCTGAGTCCACATGAATTTCTCCAACTTGTTCGCACTCTTCGCATACGGCGTCGTCTCATTGTTGTATTTCCGGCAATTATCGAAGATGAGCCTCGCATCCCTAATGAACTCCTCCGGCGTCGGATACTGATCCTTCTCAAGCTTGTCCTCCATCGTAGCAAAATCCATCGGCTCCTTGATGACCTCATAGTAATCCGCCACCTCGTCCCTGTTAACAGGCTGCGTGAATGGCCACGAAGAGCTGTGATTCTGCATGTCGCTGAGCACGTGGAGTAACTGGTTGTAATTCGGGCCGTGACGAGGCTGGCGCGCTAATTCATCCATCTCTGGGGACCAGCCTGAAGCTTTGATTGCGGGGATGGACATGGGATCGATTGCTTTGAGTCCGTTCTTCCATTCTTTGGGAGGGGCGTGCACGATGTGGCTTTTTGAGAAGGCGCGGATTTTGGCGGCCACGGCCTCTTTCTGCTTTAGAAGCATCCGGCCGACTTCGAGGTAACGGATTCGGGGGACCATGGTGCATTGCATGATCGTGCCGCCTTCGTAATCTTTGATATAGCCCATCCAGCGCGGTTTCTCCAGAGTGATATCTTTGGTGAAGCCTTGCTTTTTGAAGTAGCCAATGGCGTAGTTGTCGGCGTAAGTGAGGAAATGCTTGATTGGGGAGGTGGCTTTGACATAATCTTTGAGGTGGGACATGAGATGGGCGCCGTAGCCTTTGACTTGTTGGTCGGAGGAGATGGCGCAGAAGACTATTTCAGCGAATTCGCGGCCATTGAAGGGACGGTAGGTTATTCCCCTGCCATTCGGATCAGACATCATGCTATAGATCCTGTGGCAGATACATACCCAACAACTTCGAGTGGTTTCTTGACGATAGCCATAGACAGATGGGTCCGATCATAGACCAATCTTGCTATGTAGTCCTTTGGCATCTTTGGAAGCTGCTTCTGGAAAATGCACTTCAAGCCGGTCATTATGATCAGGCTTTCTCTGGTATTGTCGTTATTGACGACGCGAAACTCAATTTCGCCATTGCGCTCCTCTATCACAGCTGGCTATAAGATCAAATCAGCCCCTTTTCGTGCGCTTCGAAGCACCAGCTAGACATACCTTCTCGGGGAATGGCACAACTCTAGGCTTGCCGTCTGCCTCTGGCGTCGTAATAGCTGAATGAGAGTTCTTGATGCGCTTCTTCGGGCTTTCGCTGCCTAGCTGATCAACAGCTTTGCGCTTGGGTTCTGGCATACTGTTAGTATTGGTGTTACATAGTTCGGCTAGGATACTAACGTTCAAATATAATGGGCGCCATGGTTGTACGATATGAGGTTGCTATTCTCCGTTAGCGGCAAGGAATGCTATATTCCGGAGATAAGGCCGAACCGCTTCTTAGCTTCCGTGGCTTGTCTTGGCGAGCCGAAAGCAGAGTTGTTCTAAGACGCTCAGCAAGAACACCTTACACTCTCTCTACATCGCAACACTCACTTGCGCACCATTTTCACGAGAAAAACCTCAAATTCTTTCCTGTCAATCTTTCCTCGGTGTCAAAGGCCACCAATGTCGCTGAATGAGGTGTGGGAGGGAGCAGCTGGCAGTCCTTTCAGTCCACTCGTTCCTAAAGAGAGGCAATTCCTGGTCGGCTTCACCTTGCTGCTTCTAGGTAAGTTTCTCTTACTTAAGAAGTGATGGTGACGATGATGCTGATTGACGGCCTCTTCAGCTTTCCTGTTGACAGGTCTGTTTGGGCTAAGTGAGTGAATGACCTGTCCTGAGTGAAGCAATCAGCTAATTCTTTGAAGACCGTTCATTCAAGAACATTCCTCTTCTGGGTCTGCCTGCATCATTGGCCTTTGGGTATGTTTGCTTACACTCAAGATAAGGGAAGCATCTGACGGTGCGGCAGCTTTGGAGCGGTCTATATGATATGTGCAGTTGGGGTTTACGTCTAAGAAATACACTTTGAGGAAGCTGGGTCGGAACTTGTACAATACTATGAATTGATACCCATACCATCTTCTTCTCCATCTTCAGAGGGCTGCCTGTACCTTCTACGACCTGTTTGCGCAATTCGTCTGACCCGAACAGTAGGCAAAAAGTGCCGACATGGAATCAGGTAATGCAAACAATACACCCCTCTTCAGCGCGGTATCGGGTTCAGCAAGGCAGCTTTTCCAACTACTCAGATGCATCAATTTCGTTCCGAAGGCTCATGTGGAGATCACAAAGGGTGGACTGCGCTTCACCGTGGAAGAGTCTCAAGTCATGCAAGGTCTCGACAACCTCTCTTCCCACTGCCTCCAGTGCTGATATTTTTCAGGTGTGGTGTTGCTAGACAAAGCCTTGTTCACCGCATACACATTCTCTCCGTCCCCAAACAACGAAGATGATGACGAGCCAGAATACGGAGCTCCACCATTCCAAATATCTCTATCATCCCTTCTCGAGACTCTCCAAATCTTTGGAATCAACGACGTCAAGGATAGGTGGACCAACCGAGACGCCTCTTACGGTGGCATGAACGGCTTCTCCGCACGTAGTGGACCAGCAGCCTTTGAAAATCGTGTCCTTGGCATGAATGGAATATGCCGCCTGAGCTACATTGCAGAAGGGGAGCCTCTTTGTATTATTCTTGAAGAGACAGGTGTCACAACTACGTGTGAGCTGGTTACATATGAGCCTGAATTGCAGGAGGAAATTCCATTCCAAAAAGACGCTATAGCACAGAAAATCATCATGCGTGCCAGCTGGCTACATGATGCTATCCACGAGCTTTCCTCTACATCGCCAACCCGCCTAACAATGGTCTCTTCGCCAACTGCACCTTACTTTACGCTATCCTCCAGCGGATCATTGGGCTCGGCAACAGTCGAGTTTAGCAAGGATCCACAGCTGCTTGAGACGTTTCAAGTGCCCAGGAGGACTGTCAATACATACAAGTACTCATTGATCAAAGGTGCAAGTCGAGCTATGTCTATAGCTACAAAAGTCAGCATAAGGAGCGACGGGGAGGGCGTGCTAAGCTTGCAATTCATGGTTGAGGTTGAAGGAGGCGGTATCAGCTTCGTCGACTTCCGATTCGTACCCTATATACCGGAAGACGGCGAAGGTGATGAGGACAGCGAGGTCGGCGAAGCTGATGGCTGAGAAACCATCATGCGTTCTAGACCCGGCATTTTATCCGCTCTAATACACCCGAGGACAGCCTTGACAGGTCCGAAAGCGGCGATATCGTGGGGGCCTGAACTGCCGCGAGATGGGTTGCCAAGAGTTTATCTGAGCTTAGTGGGCAGATCGCCCTTCGCCTTACGACAGAGAAACCATCCTTATCAATTTCGCTGATGATAAGCTATAACAAAAGCTTTCGACCAATCTCATCCCTGTCGCTCAAGTTTTGATACAATGGCATATGCATGGATGGGGTTGCTTTCCGTGGGAAAGCTCGGAGTAATGCTTATCTGAACGTCAAAATGTCAAGACTAGGGCGTCATGGCACAATGTCTAGACTAGGTTCGTTTCCACAAATATATACTATACTACATGTCCCTCATTATCATTCTTGCATATTACTCTTATTGCCATTGTTTTGCTACCTATCTGTGACACAGACGTCGCGGCGAGGCTAAGCCCATAGTGACTCCGTCCTTCCATACTCTCGAGCCTTGCCTAAATTGTCCCTCTCTGTTTCTATCTTCATCATTCAGTCACTGTGTTAACCATGCCAATTCGACCACCGCTCGGCGTCGGCGTTGGGTAGGCATCTTTTCTTGTCAAACTTTTCTCGCTCACACCATATCCCGCGTCGTGTGATCTGTTTCAATAGCTTTCGGCTCTCGATTCATGAGCCGTTCTAGAAGAGTACTACTGACTTTGATATCATCTAGATATGGCGTGGTCTTGGGCCTGGGATTTGCCTTTGCCTTTGGCATGATCCTCACCACCTTTGTGCTGAAACGGTACAATCGAGAAGTCCAGACATCAGAGATGTTTAGTACAGCCGGTAGAACCGTCAAATCGGGTCTTGTTGCCAGTGCTGTAGTCTCCTCTTGGACATGGGCTGCAACATTGCTCCAGTCGTCTGGGGTAGCCTACCGCTACGGTGTTTCCGGACCCTTTTGGTACGCCTCGGGAGCTACTGTGCAAATCTTATTGTTTGCGACCTTGGCCATCGAATTGAAGCGAAAGGCACCTAACGCTCACACCTTTCTTGAAATTATTCGTGCTCGCTATGGTGTCTATGCCCACCTCGTTTTCACCGTTTTTGGTTTGATGACCAATATTTTGGTATGCTCATAGGTTCTGGAACGGCCTTTGGCATGTTTCATTCGACTAACTGCTTATGATAGGTTACTGCCATGTTACTGACTGGAGGCTCTGCCGTCGTAACGTCTCTAACAGGAATGCCCACTGCAGCTGCTTGCTTCCTCTTGCCGGTTGGAGTTGTCATGTACACAATCGCCGGAGGCATTAAAGCGACCTTCTTGACCGACTACGTCCACACAGTCATGATTTTGATCATCATCATGGTCTTTGCATTCACGGCATACACCACCAATGCAAACCTCGGGAGCCCCTCGAAGGTTTTTGACCTTCTGACCCAGGCTGCGAAAGCCCACCCCGTTGAAGGGAATGCTGGAGGTAGCTACTTGACCATGAAATCACAAGAAGGTGCCATCTTCTTCGTTATAAATATTGTAGGCAACTTCGGAACCGTGTTCATGGACAATGGTATGCGATCAATGACCTACAACAGTCTGCTTTGGTCCGAAGCATGCTGATAGCGCATGTAGGCTACTACAATAAAGCCATCGCCGCCAGCCCAGTCCATGCTCTCCCCGGCTATGTCATTGGTGGTCTCTCCTGGTTTGCCATACCCTGGCTTTGCGCTACGACTATGGGACTTTCAGCCTTGGCTTTAGAAACCAACCCCGTGTTTCCCACATTCCCAGAGCGAATGGCCAATGAAGATGTTACCGCTGGCTTAGTCCTTCCCTACGCCGCAGTTGCGCTACTTGGGAAAGGCGGTGCGATCGCCACCTTACTTTTGGTCTTCATGGCAGTCACCAGCGCTTCGAGCTCCGAGTACATTGCCGTCAGCAGTATCTTCACCTATGATGTTTATCAGACGTACTTCAACCCTAAGGCTAGTGGGAAAAAGCTGATCAATATGGCTCACTCGTTTGTTATCATCTATGCTATTGCGCTTGCGGCGTTCTCGACTGGACTTTACTACATAGGTATTTCGATGGGCTATCTATACTTGGTAAGACAGATTCAAGTTCCTATTCTTTCTTCCTGGGCCAGACCGTTTCTGGAGTCTCAGGACATGCTTTGGAGTGAAGTCGCGGATTCTTTGCCTAGATTACCCACGAGACATATCTTCTTACCCAAATCCTTGTCTTAAGAAGTAATGCTGACTTTGAAATGTGCCAGATGATGGGCGTCATTATCTCGTCTGCAGTGCTTCCTGCTACTCTGACGTTGATGTGGAGCAAGCAGAATCTAGCCGCTGCTGCTCTCTCTCCTATCTTGGGGCTGGCGTGCTCTTTGATAGGCTGGCTGGTGATGTCTAAGAAGCAATATGGCAATCTCTCCGTTGCAAGCACCGGCAGCAATAACCCAATGCTGGTTGGGAACGTGGTCGCTTTGCTCTCACCCTGCATCTTCGTCCCAGTCCTGACCTACGCTTTTGGTCCCCAGAATTACAATTGGGAATCAATGGCCGCAATCCGCCTTGCCGATGATGATAAGATTGCTGAAGACGCTCACGTGGATATAGAGCTCATCCCTGGTGTTCAACAGGGGGAACTTGCGCGAACCGAGGAAGAAAAGCAGAAACTCAACCGCGCGTCGATGATTGCAAAGAGTATGACTGGTTTTATGACCGTCGCGCTACTGATCCTTTGGCCGATGCCAATGTATGGGTCGGGTTACATCTTTAGCAAGAAGGTGGGTCTGGCTAGAATTCCACTTCGCCTATGAGCGGCGCTGATGGGTTGCAGTTCTTCACCGGCTGGGTAAGCGTCGGCATCTTATGGCTCTTGTGCAGCACCTTCTGCGTGGGATTATTCCCGCTCTGGGAAGGAAGACACAGCATGGCGAACACCTTCAAGGGCATTTTCAAAGATCTCACTGGCAAGCATGGGGCTGCTACTGGGACAACCATAAGGGAAGGAAGTGAAAGGTCTATATCCCAGGAGGCGGAGGAGAGTGAGAAGATACCGAACGTTGTGGTGGACGCCAATAATTGAGCGAATGCGATCCGAGATAGTTGGTGAGGTTGAAGGTCATGCCATGTTACGCTGGTGCGAGAATATACAATTGTCGAAGTCGGGATATGGATTGTTATTCGTTGCTTAGCCCAATGAGTGTCGTTCCGTAGTAATCAAAGGCTTTCGTCCCATCTCTCAGTCGTCAACGTTTTCTTTGCAGCAGTGGCAATTGCATATTTTCCAGCCAGCAGCCAGCAGACTACATCCCAGAATAAGCCATTATCTTGGATGCCAGCGTAGCTGAGTAGACCACACATTGGCTTAGAGCATCGAATTAGGCTTTTGAGCTGGTTCTAGATGCACCAATTCCCTGACCCCCACTCATCTTGAGCCTCAACAGATCGACTCTTTGCTCTTCCGCCCGTATTTGTTGTGTAAATTGGGCTCACTACCCTCGTAAATGCCAATTATTCACAGGGCACCCGCTCGATGGTGCGAAATCTAACAATTGAAGGTCATGAGGTAACACGATCGGATTACTGCGACTAAAATAGATTCTTAGAAAAAGGCTACAAGCGATTTCCAGACTCCACGCATGGTCCCCGTATCTGACAAAATTCCTATCTTTTCCATCCAGAATTTCTCCACCACCAGTAGACACCGAAGCCGCCTAAATCATTGTGTCTTGAATAGCAGAATTGCACAGTGGCCCAGATAGAAGTATATGAAGTGCTTCGTTTCTTGCATGTGCGGTCAGCTCATATATCCTGTCATCTTGCGATAAGAAAGAGCATACCATGTGTAACAAAGCTTCCGAAATTCCTGCCCACGATGCAGTGCCACGTTGCTCCACAGCGAGAGTCAAACTAAAACCCCATCAGCAGCGCGCTTCTTCCATCTATGACATTTTCGGCACATGCTCCTCCATACCTCTTTCTTAATATATTGGGCGATATCCTTCTCCACGCTGTATTTTTGCATAGCGTCTTGAGCGACTTCAATCGCCTGTTGCTGCATCTCTTCGCTCTGGAAAGGTGTGAGACTCGGTTCAAAATGCAAGGACATGGTGCAAGCGAACCATATCTGCAGACTTGACTTGCGCTGGACAAACATTTAGCAGATATCTAGAATGCTGCAGCAGCTGAGTCATATTCACAGTCGAGCGTTTCCTTCTTTTCCGCCATCTTAGTCGTCTCGAGCAGAGATAGTATGTGAGGGTTGTGAAGCGGTTTGGTATGGCACTCAGCAATACTTGAACACTTGCAAATAGTTCGACGTTACAGCCGCGCATCATGGTGAAAGGCACTCTGATAGGGCTGAGCGGGTTTTGCCGGCGCTAAGCCCGCGAAAAGCTTCCCCCTACTTTATGCTTTGCACAAAATTCGTTCAGCAGCAGCAAGCGTAGGCAAGAACACCTTACAGCTCACTCGTCCAGACAAGGGCAGACTGTGAAGGGCTATGGAGTCCTCGAGGATATTTATTCGAGGCTTGCCTTCCAGCTTGACTGCTGAAGACTTCAAGAAGCACTTCTCGAAGCAGTCTTCAATCACAGACGCGAAATTCATACCTCACAGAAGGATTGGGTATGTGGGATATAAGAGCCCCGAAGATGCTGCAAGAGCTGTGAAATATCACAACAAGACCTTCATACGCATGTCTAGGATTGGCGTGGAGCTGGCTCGTTCAATTGAAGAGCAATCTGCTTTAAGAATTGCCAATAACTTTGCCAATGGTGGCAAGAGACAATACAGAGAAGTGGCGGGAGAAACTACCAGCGAGGCTGGGTTTGATAGTAACAAGAAACGGAAGCCGGATACCGAGATAGAAAGTGGAGGCAAGGCTAAGCTTCAGGAGTTCCTTGAAGTCATGCAACCACCTTCGAAGTCTAAGATCTGGGAGAACCAGGATACAACGACTATGAGCGCGACTACCGAGCGAAATGAGATCGCCGTCAAGGGAGTGGAATTAGAAAAGCAGAGCGATGGAGAGTATGAGCCTGTGCCCAAGAAAAGAAAAAGTGATCGAAGGACTATTGGCAAAGAGGAGGTCATAGAGATACCGCAAGAGAAGAGTGTGACCTTTGATGATAAGAGAGATGTACCAGACGTTCAGAAAGTATCAAAGAACGAAGGGCAGAAGCCAGCGGATAAATTACCAGCGACTGACGAAACGCCAGCAGCTTCGGATGCTGATTGGCTTCGCTCACGGACCAGCAGGTTGCTCGGCCTAGTCGACGATGAAGATGCGTCCGCGCACACAAATGCTCTCGACTATGAGGACAACCAGAAAGATGTCGTATCACCAGCTCGCGAACATGTGGAGGGTGTGGGCAGGTCGGATGCTGGTGTTCAGACCCACGAAGAAGTCGATAATGAAGATCCCGTAGCCCTCTCCCTTAGAATCGAGGATCCCGAAGACGCTGCTCTTGAAAGTAGGCGCTTGTTCATTCGCAATCTTACATACACAACGACTGAAGATGAATTGCGGCGGCACTTCGAAAACGGAGGCTACGGAGATATTGAAGAGGTACGCCAAAAATCACCTTTTCGTTTTGGCACTTCTTTTGACGCATTTCTGTGATGAACGTCCTGATAGGGACAGCTTATGCTATGCATGTGATGTGACCAGGAAGAGTATTTTAGTAGATATCTCCTATATCTGAGAGTCTTTGCCATAATCGTGTGCTCTATTTCGAATATTGACATATGTATGAGTCGCTAATATGTTCAGATGCATCTGCCCGTCGATTCACGGTCTGGCAGCAACAAGGGCTTCGCACATGTGCTGTACAAAGAGCCAGAAGCAGCAGCCATTGCTCTTCAAGCCCTAGATAACAGACCTTTCCAGGGCCGCCTGCTGCACGTAATGCCCGCCAAGCCGAAGAAAGAGACTGGACTAGATGAGTTTGCTATCTCTAAATTACCATTGAAGAAGCAGCAACAGATCAAACGCACGGCCGAAGCGGCCTCCTCTACTTTCAATTGGAATTCTATGTACATGAATAGCGACGCGGTAATGTCATCTATTTCAGATCGACTGGGCGTTTCGAAATCTGAACTATTGGATCCCACTTCTTCGGGTGCCGCAGTGAAGCAAGCGCATGCCGAAACACACGTTATTCAAGAAACCAAGTCTTACTTCACGAATCACGGTGTAGATCTTAATGCTTTCAAGAGAAAGGAGCGAGGCGACACGGCAATCCTGGTCAAGAACTTCTCGTACGGCACGAAATCAGAAGAACTCAAGCAACTGTTCGAACCGCACGGGAAGATTTCTCAGCTGCTTATGCCTCCCTCGGGTACCATTGCCATTATAGAGTTCGGTCAAGCAGATCACGCAAAATCTGCGTTCGGAAGCCTTGCCTACAGGAAATTCAAGGAATCAATCTTGTTCCTGGAGAAAGCACCCAAGGGGCTGTTTGCTTACGGGGAAGCAGATGCGAACCATAAGTGCATGACACTTATTCAGAACCAAAACACGAAGCCCTCAGCAACAGAGCTGCTGGAAGGCGAAGACGCTCAGCAGTCGGTGAATAGGTCAACGCTGTTCGTTCGTAATCTCAACTTCATCACTACTACCGAACGCCTGCGTGAAGTCTTCAACCCTCTTGATGGATTTTTGTCTGCCAAAGTGAAGACCAAGCCAGATCCAAAGAAGCAAGGGCAGATTCTCAGCATGGGCTTTGGTTTCCTCGAGTTCCAGTCCAAAGACCATGCGCAAGCAGCACTTGCAGCTATGGATGGCTACAAGCTCGATGGACACGAGCTGCTGATCAGAGCATCGCACAAAGCTATTGATGCAGCTGAAGAGCGAAGAAAGGAAGATCATGCGAAGAGAGCAGCAGGCAGAAGGACGAAGATCATAATCAAGAACTTACCGTTCGAGGCATCCAGAAAGGACGTCCAGTCATTATTCGGGGCGTACGGCCAGCTTCGATCTGTACGTGTGCCTAAAAAGTTTGACAGCTCTACGCGCGGTTTCGCATTTGCGGATTTTATCACTGCAAGAGAAGCCGAGAACGCTATGGACGCATTGAGAGATACTCATTTGCTGGGCAGAAGACTAGTGCTTGAGTTTGCTGCTGAAGACGCTATTGACCCCGAGCACGAAATTGAAAAGATGCAGCAAAAGGTTAGGAAACAGGCCGATAAGGTTGCATTGCAGCGATTGACAGGCTCGGGCCGTACAAAGTTCAACATCGAAGGAGGCGACGAACTGGAACCGTACGTCAACCGGTGACTTGTACCTTGATGCTAATGGGCAATTGGTACCTAGGGAGTTCCGTCCCGAACGCCAACGAACCACTGATCGCTGTCCCTTGCATAAGCTACCAGAAGAACTACCCCAACCATAGCTACTGGTATAACAGGATATCATCATATTATCTCCACGATCGTCCTGATATTTTCTCGAGCTTCCTCAGTGTTCTCTGACCCAATAGCTTTAAAATTTGGCTCAAGGTTCAATCGCTAGCCACTCATGTCAAGCCTATCTACACTAAAACCATTCCTCGCCATTATTATGATTTAGAATGGTCACTACGGTAGCGCTTTCATTCTCGTGCCTCTTGTCCCTTGGGCGATCTTCTCGAAAGTGTCCATTCAGAGAGCTCATCAAAACCCCTTGCTTGGGGGTTCGTCTGGATTCCGCAATCAAAGGTTCTAAGCAAGGCTTCCGGTACAACATTTGCCGAGCTAGAGACGTCTGCCTTTGGTCTAGTCTATTAATTGAGGCTATCTCACAGGGCACCATAGACTCACTCGTGTCTAATTGCCTCCGTGTGCTTGTTCCACAAGCCATTCTTGATTTTTGCTGTATATGCCCTGTGTATTGTTGTTAGCGGGGGACAACATTGTGCATACTTAATACTCTATCAGGCATCTGATATTCATCTATTGTCCGTTGCATACCTATGATAGCAGCCATTCCTCGCCATTGTATACATTCATGGAGCCTCACCGGAATCTACGCGTGCTACCCTCAGGCGTTCTACCTTCGAATGCTCCAGCTCTACCAGATAGAACAAGCGGTCGTCTGTTGACGCCGGAGCATCAGGCCGATACCCCGTTGCCACAGATATGCCAAAGCTTCAATCAAGGCTTTGAATGCATCGCTTGCAGACTTCACCATATATGCTCTACATGTCAGCAACGGGATCATGGCGCCAATGAATGCAAAGCCGGTGTCCTCCGAGTCACTTCTGGTAATGCAGGCTCTAATGTGTCAGTACCACGCACTGTCACTCACAAAGCAGAACTCTTGCAAAGGTGTGGCATCAAGCCGTCGAGTTTCTCAAGCCCTGGACCTCCCTTCGCGGCACAACCCGTCCTTAGGTGGGAGCAGGAGAGGCACCGAGTTGGAGTACGTCATGGACTTCCCAACCATTGGCATTGCGAACTCGAAACGCCGAGATATCTTGCATACCGGAAAAAATGCAGGCAGAAGGATTCAAAGTGGTCAGACAACGTCGAAGATGCGTTTCAAATGGGTATGTGCAATGGAATAAGACACTGCTCCTATAGTCACTGACTGTTCTCGCAGCCATACGAATCTACCGAAGACGAGGTCGTAAGAAGGCAGAACTCCTCGGAAAGCAGTGTGGTGGCAATGAATTCATTGCAGATTTCATCAAAAGGGTGACTGGCGAGGAGCGCGATCGAAAGCAAGTATCAAGCCACATTCAAGTTCTGAAGAATTTTCTTGGGGAGAATCACCGTTGTGAGTGTCTCCACTGCCCTCAATATCATGAAATGCTGACGTTTCGAGGGATGAGCCTCGTGGTCGACATTCAGCCAGATAGATCTACCAGAAGGCATCGACACGTACCTCGCTGGGAGTCCTCAACCGTGGCTTCGGAGAACGAGATTCTTGATGATGACAGCAATTTTCAAGCCTTCAATGCCATGCACCATACTTATGCTGGTGGTTCTCTGCCTCCAGTCGATATTCTTGGACCAACAATTCGCTCAGTCGCGTTCGAGATGGCTCTATTCAGCGAGCCACAAGTGCCAATTCACACATATACTTCGATTCAGTCCGAGTTGGGTGCCCCTCCGCAAGCTCTCGATGATGTCCGCGATTGGCGGACGATGTTTCCTCAATTGGCAGCATACCGTGGCAGTGGAGACGCTGAGTGTCCAATGTTCTTGTTCGAGACCCAGTTGAACTTGATGAACAGGTACCCTGGTGGGTCTTGCAAGCTCGGGGCTGAGTTTTTTATCGACTTCACTCATGGGACAGCTTTCACTGAGTGGTGTTCCCTAACAAGGTTCTACGAGGACAACGGCAGCGAAATCGACCTATCAAAATATGGCGCAGGTAACGTACCTCCGAATAGCCCTTACGACGAGATCGGTTGCCAGGAGGTCCAGCAGATGACGGACATGAGACTAGAGATACCGATGAAGAGTAAGTGGTGGGCTCAATTGTTCTCTGATCTCATGGTGGAAGCTAGGAGAGCAGCGGTAGGTAATCCTCAGATCGTCAAGGAAGAGGATCAACGTACACGCCAGTATCTTCGCGAGATGTCGGTCATGCAGGAATTATGGGCGACATCTCGGAATCCTGGATCGCAACCACAGCGAATGGCCATTCTACTGTGGAGGTTCGATCAGACGCGGAATCGTGAGACTCCGACCACGAGTTGGAGACCGATAGTTCCACCAGTGTCTCCTTTCCAAGTGCAGTCGCCATCACCATCGATGCTACAGGCCCCCCTGGCATTGGATTCGAATCTAGAAGACCCTATGGCGCCCCACCTGACGCACCCGTATCCTGATTTCTACAACCCTCAGCCGAGCATTTTCGTGGATACTTCCGAAACCTTGCTCGCCCTTGGTCAATCAGAGGGAAGCTCGCCAGGCACGCCGCAGACTGATTATCGCTCGTTCCCTTCCTCGACGTCTACCTCTTTTCCGTCTTCCATCTCCAATTCAACTTATGGCATACACCAATCGCAAGAGCTCTCACGTGACTCTCAAGATTCTGGATATCCCGTATTCGGTACCTTTGACTCTCAGGATTCTACATACGTGGCTGCTCACTCTCAAGAGTCTTACGGATCTCAAGACAATATCTATCACTCGCAAGACTCGCTCTACCATACTGTGACCACTCCACTCTACGAATACCCAGTGCACGAGTACCCAGCTCCGCGTCATGACCCTCCCGAGGAGGTGACAGCAATTCACGACTTCACTGGCGGTGAAATCCAGTTGCTATATGCGCCCCACGCGGAACCAGCGCCAGCCTACGAAGCTCCATTGATCGCGCCTCGAGCAAATATGATGCCGCAATCCCAAGTCATCGAACACCTTGAGAACTTCGAGTATCATGACGCCGCGGAGCATCATCAAGAGCTGGAGCCCGACCAGAGTGATCTCCAACAAACATATGCCGAGCACTTTTCCCAGCAAAATATCGATCTGAATCTGCTGGCTACACAATTCAACGCTTGGGAGGATCATAATAGCAGTCAGCAGGAGATTGAACATCATGTTGGCGGCCATGTCGTGGAGGGTTCTCAGGAGGTGGCTGAATATGAGAGTCAGCCAGAGAGTCAGCAGGACCAGGGAGAAGAGCAGCGTGCGGTGATGAGGCAAGGAGATAGCCAAGGGAGGGAAGCACCATTGGAGAGTCAATTGGAGTATCAGTAAAGGGGGATGGTTTCGGTTGTAGTGTTGATTGGCCATGAATAGTAATAATAATCAATGATTGCATGACTGATGCTCGAATCCCCTGGCTGTATTGCTTGAGTCAAGATCAGGAGTCAAGTGGAAAATTCTTGTTGAAAGTCAGAAATGCAATTTCGTAAAGGAATGAAGATCCTGAGGGAAAGACAAGCCTAACGGTCTTGAGCGAAACTCTCTGAAAGTCCAATCCTGGGTTCGGTAATAGATGCAATGAATACATCTAACGTCTTGGGCTAGGTGTTCCATCTGGACCAGACCGCTAAACCTTTTGACTGGATTCGTCCGTTCAACCCTCAGCATCTAGCGAAAACAGGCTGCGAATAGACAAACCTCTTCTATCTACCTCTTCGATCTACCTCTTCTACATCAACAATGAGACCTTCTACAGCCGCGAGCTTCGTAAATGATTTCTAGATTATCTTTCTCCTACAAACTTGATATAGGAAATCTTACCTGACACGTTATCGTGGTCTCTGTAACCTGATTCTTGCGAGGTTGATTGTTTGGATCTCGCTAGCTAAGTTGGCTCCTGAAGCCGACAACTTTTTCATGTTGGAGTACTGATTTCCTTCGCTCTTGACGCCCAATCTGCATCCATCGTGCAGCATCTTTGCCATTTCGTTTTGTCATCGAGATATATGACAAGCGAACGTTGGGCCAACTCCAAGTGCTGTAGAGCAGGAAATTACTCGTCCCTGCTGATTTTGAGCTTTCGGGAAACAGGGCAAATAAACTCCTCGTTGGAGTTAAACAAGTGTCATGCCATTGAGGGTATCGCCTCTTATTGGCATTTACTAGCGCAAAATCGGTTGCCACTGTTCTCGAGGATTCAACAGCAGCTATAGTGTACAATATTCTTCTATTGTAAATCAATTTTGGGATTTTATGTTGCCAGCAAAAAAGCTAATCCCCGCGGTATCAGTGTCTGACACGAACGAGGCGGTGCTGCGGCCATCCTAATACGGGTTGTCTCTGTTGGTGGTTTCATAGTTCCCAAAGGAGGACGCAGGTACGTGAAAATTGTGGCGAAGCATGTAACTTCAATTTCTTTGTGAAGTTCAAAGATTGTTTGTTCGTCCGACAATGCTGGACTAAACAAATATCCTACGTGGTACAAGGTCGATATATTACTGTTTTGGAATGCTCGGAGACCGTACGGAGGAATTGCCTTAAGTAAGAGGGCGATTACTTATGAGAGCAAGGGTAGTACTGGAGCGGAAGTGGCTTGGCCAATGATGAGCGCACGCTCGGCACGCCAGATTTTAGACCTCCCGCAAAAGAGACGGGAAAGCTTGCAGGGTGCGCCCCGCGCTTTAAAGAAAATCATGGCTAAGGCCTTCCCTTTTCCTACAATCTTTGTTATTTGACAGGACTGTGAGACGAAAACCACTTTCAGTCAAACAGTTCCATCCACTAAAACAATGTGAGAAAGATTTGCTTGATATATAAGACGGTGAGGCGCGCTGACAAGGCATTTAGAAGAGCGTGTCGGTCTAGGCCCTCATTCGGTAAAGGCAAGCGGGCCTTCCGTCTAAGTCACCCCCCTAAGCCCCATCACCAACACCAATCCCTGCCGAACATCCCCAAACCAATCATTACTTCTGAGGTGGAAAGAAGATCATCTTCAGGCAAGTCAGGCCATCAGCTTGCTGAAACGCGTGCTTTAATGGGAAACTTGTTGCGCGAAAATCTTGGGCACACATGCTGCTATATAAGCTGGGCCTGTTTGCCACTAAGATCAATAGACGAAAGTAGAATGTAGAATTCAACGGCCAGCCAATTACCAGCGCAGTGGTCGGCGATGATAGATGGCTGCTTTATCGTGATCCTTGCAGTTGATCGTTTGTGGATCGCCTATAACGCGAAAGAGGTCCTTGCTCCGACTAGCGAGCCTGGGCGTTCAATATTCTACCTCATTGAACCCAAGCCAAGCTTGCCCGCCTTTCCATTGTTGTGACAGAACAACCCTGCCCAACCTTCGACAACACACTTTCATTCTTCCCATTCATCGCTTTCCCACCATCCTTCTTGACAATAGAACACCCTACCCGCTGTTTTGACACTGTTTGCTATCATCATCGTTCCTGCATCTCCCCCCCGCTATTGACCCCATTGGCTCCGTGCAGATGGCCCTCTACGTCCGCTTCATAATGCCTTAGCTGCACGTAACACCCCGTCATTTGACTGACTTCGCTACAATACACGAGAACCTTGTACGATTCAGAACACTGTAAAAAGGCTCCATCATGGCGCCGATCCTTGTCCCTCATGACGGCCTTACACTCGCCGAGCCTGCCCTCCCAAAGCCCGATAATGACAATGCCGAGAGCGGAAGTATGCCTACACAAGCCATGCTGTTGGACTTGGATGATGGTGTGCTTGATGAAGTGTTGAAGATTGCACGTAATGGTGGGAAGGGAGTCAGTGTGGCTTTTGGCAAAACCATTGTAAGGCTTCCGATTGAGAAATTTATTTCTATTACAATCCAGACTATCAGCTCACATGTTCACAGATGCTCAACTACGGAACCAAGTCCCAACGCCTGATTCCAAATCCTTCACCCTCGCATGCTCAGCTATACACATACTCAAAGGAGAACGAAACCGAGCTTGCTTTCGCCGGCCGATTAAGCCATAAGCTCGCCATGCAGAAAGCCCAAGAAGATATCACTGGTGCCGATAAAGCTCTTGAAAAGTTACAAAGCCAATTAGCGGGATACAAGCAGGAAAAAGCGTCAAATCAGTCAGTAGCCCTGCTGCCCGCTCTGCTTCACTTGTCCCAGGCTGTGCTGACATTCACTCTGCAGAATTAAATTCGTACAGAATAATCCCGCCCTCCCGCCTCCTCACAAACAGATTGCTGCTTCTCTCAAGCAACGATCAACCAAGAGCAACATCGCTTCCTTCCTCAAGAAGAACAACACTCCCGCACGCTTTGGCAACGACACTACACGCTCAATGCCTGTCAGTCCTGCAACTGGTGCTTCGCGCACTCCCCTCTCTCAAAAGCCAACACCGACCTCAGTTCCCGCTCTTCCCAATGGAAGAGCTCGTCGACTCCAATCTCTGCGTACTCCTCTCATCCACTTCCTTGCTGCTCGACCAGCTTCTTCGAAATTACTATCAACACACTTGAATTGCAAAGAGGAGGATCTAATCGAAGTCTTGCTAAAGGTTGGCAAGAAGTTTCGTCTCGACGAGAGCAAATGGGACCTGAACGACAAGGCTTTCAAAGAGCTGGACTTGTTTGCTTTCGACTATCCTAATGAGGGTGATCGTGAACTAGCCACCGGGCGTGCTATCTCAGCTTTCGATCGAATGCGGATCTCTACTTCTGAGAAGATCTGGGACAAGCTTATGCCGAAGAGGGAACGTGGCAAGGGGAAGGTTCTGTCGGCTTTGAAGCTCAACAAAGGTCCAATCAGTTCGAGCAATACTCCGCGAATCCAGGTCCAGGAGGCGAACGACGACAGTCAGTTCGGCCTTGATGGCAACGAGAGTGATCGGAGGGATCGACTTGCTCCTCGTGATGCTGAACCGGGTCGTTCTTGCTCGCAAGGTCCGATCAAGAAGAAGAAGGTGAGCGAGAAAGAAGCACAATCGAAGCGTCTGCTGTCGAAGGGGCCAAGGAAGAACGCGCTGGCTCCAAAAGAGAAGGAAGCTCAGCCTGCAGTGAAGAAAGGGGCCAAAAAGACCAATGTGCCAAAGTCGAGCGAATTCGTCAACGAGTCGGACGAGGAGGATGGACTCGAGGATGCGGCTACCCTTCATGCTCGGTCGCAGCCGCCAAAGAACAGCGAAATAACTGCAAAGGACTCAAAAGTGCCAGAACCTTCCAAGCCTGCAGTCTCTACGCCCAAAGTCAAAGCGTCCAAGCCTGTCGCAGCATCTCAGTCCAGAACGCTAGAAGTTTTCAAGCCAGCTGCGTCCACACCAAAGATGAAAGCGGCTAAGCCTGCCACAGCATCACACTCTGGAACGTCTACCCCGATAAAGAAACAGACCGGTACAAAAGCTGTTCTTGCTAAACGCCAGGAGGTCGTAAAGCCGGCGCCCGCTATGACCAGTACGAAGGAAAAGGAGGGCAGTACCAAAGAAAACAAAGCCGGTGAGAAGGTCAGACTGCCAGCAAACGCGCCAGAAGACAAGCCTTCCTCTCCTGCGTCATTTACTGCCTCTAGTCCAGCTCCCAAGCATAAGACTTCGGATGCTAGTCAGGGCGGCACTGCGATGAAGAAGACTATCTCCCGTCAACGAAATACCAGCTCGCCTCACAAGCCATCTCCACTTGGGTCTTCACCACCAACCAACGCTTCCGATCTTGACAATAACACAACCTCTTCAAAGTCCTCGACGCCTATGGTACGGAAGAACACTACACCGAATGGGGTTGCCTCTGCGAAAGGACATTCGCGTAATGTTTCTGAGCACTCTTCGATCTCGCCGGCGCCACTGGTAAGGGAGGACAATGCTACTCCCAATGGTATCACCTCTGTGAACGGCGCTGGCAACACCTCCGAGCACACTTTGAAGCGCAAAGCTGGTGATCTGGATTCTGGCATTCACAACCACGGCAGTCCACTGACCAATGGAAATGTGAATGGCTATACCAATGGCAACACCAACCCTTCGAAGCGCCAGAAGACCTCTGAGATGACTCCACCTACTTCTGATAGTGGCGATTCGCCCCTAGCCCGCGATGCTGCCCTAAAGAAGGCGGCGGATTTTAAGAGGTATTATGACAACTACAAGAAGCAGTATATTGAGGTCAGCCAGATGGAGAACCCGCCTCGAGAGAAGCTTGATGAGGTCATAAGAATGCACAATCGCCTGGCGGAGATGAAGGAGCAGATCAATAGGGCATTGGCGACTTGAAGGCATGAAGAGGCGGCGAAGACAGGAGATTGTCGATCTGAGTCCTCATTATGATGCGCAATCAGTTGCTCACACGGCATTTTACATTTTTAGCGAGGCGCTGGGGGGATAATTCCACGAGACCTACGACAGGGCATCTTTTCGATATGCCAATGAGCGACATGAAAAGCAAGTTAGAAATTACCGCATGCATACATTATGAACATTATATCCATCTACAACTTTTCCACATGAGCATTTCATGCCATGCTACATTTTATTTTTCTGCTTTCTCAAACCAGCCTTCAATTATATCTGCTTTCAATTCCTCTCACCACCTACTACATACATATATATGAATCTGTTGTGCATGGAGATCCTAATATCCACGGTGGTATTGCCGATCTCAACTTCACGCATACTATAATCTCAGAAGATCTGATTACTCGAATGGGGGTAGAGAACTCATTTGCGTATACAACTCGCAATGAGATCAACATTGAAAACGAAGACGAGGATGAGTGAGTACACGCCAAGGGAGAAATTCTCCACGGGAGAAATTCTCCACGGTTACTGCGGACACTCTGGGACGAGATCCTATTGAGACGAGCCGATCTCAACTTCACGCATACTATAATCCCAGCAGATCTGATTACTCGAATCGGGGTAGAGAACTCATTTGCGTATACAACTCGCAACGAGATCAATATTGAAGACGAAGACGAGGATGAGTACACGCCAAGGGAGAAACTCTCCACGGTTACTGCGGACACTCTGGGACGATATCCTATTGAGACGAGACGACTTTCAGAGGATTCCCAGCTAATACAGACGATGCTGGAGCGACCAAGATCTCTTGGACCATCGACGGATATGATAAGGGGCCGCACGCATCTCAATCATTACTAACGAGAGAATTGGCTGGGTCTCAAGGAGCAGCCCTATTCGCAGATAACAACGGAGTCTTCTCCGAACAAGATTACGCCGGGTTTGAAGATATCGGCCAGGGAGGCAAGGTGGAGGACGCTACTACAACTGGCATGTTCGGCAGAGGTGCCCTCAGCATGTACCATTTCACAAATTTACTGCAGACACTCTGGTACGATATCCTATTGAGACGACTTTCAGAGAATTCCTAGCTAGTGCAGACGATGCTGGAGCGACCACGATCTCTTGGACCATCTGTGTGTGAGAGCTTTGAGGCTCGATACAAGGCCGCCAATGACAAGAACCTCAATATCGAGAAGGAGATTCAGAATCTTGAAGAGAATGATATGTAGCTCCGGCAGCAAGCCTATCGTTACCAGACTCCATACTACCGCGATCGGCATCCCTAGTGGTGACATCTCCCCTGAAGCAGACTTGGACGCTGGGCTCCTGAATGAACTTGATAACTATAAGAACGGCTACTATGAAGAAGAAGATTACGAAGGGGAAGACGAGGACTGCGAAACACAGCCGACAGAAGAGACTAAGCCACTTACCGAAGAACGCATACAAACGATCTTCAAGAGCCATCATTAGAGCATACCGATACGCAGCCTGCATAACCTACCCATTGAGAGCGCCAAAGCCGCATCACCAGAGTCGATAGCGACCCTTCAAGAAGAGCTCAAGATTGCCAACGTCGGGATCTGCAAGCTCAAAAACGAGATCGAGACTCTTAAAGACGCCAAAGCACTCGCACACCGCAACGAAGAACTGACAGCTAAAGTCAAAGAATTTCAGAAGCGAGACCAGAGGGTTAGCCGAATACGCGGTGTTCTCTTGCAGCATGCTCTACGGATCAATCAGGAAAGCATCAAAGACCATAACCCGAAAGCCTATCGGTACCAGGCTCTATACTACCGCGATTGGCATCCACAATGGCGGGGAACACCGCAACCTACGGGTGGTGACATTTCTCTCTAAGCAGACTTGGATACTGCGCTCACACGATGCTCAGCTCTCAAACGAACATAATGACTATGAGAACGGCTCCGATGGAGGGATTGATATCGAAGAAGAAGAAGAAGAAGATGACGATGATGATGACGGAGAGGGAGTGGAAAACGAGGACTCCGAAATATAGTCGGTAGGAGAGATGGCGGAGAAGAAGAAGATGACGAAGAGGGAGTGGAAGACGAGGACTCCGAAACACAGCCGGCAGGAGAGATGGCGGAGAAGAAGAAGATGACGAAGAGGGAGTGGAAGACGAGGACTCCGAAACACAGCCGGCAGAGGAGACCAAGCCACTTACCGAATAACATACAGGGAACAATCTTCACGAACTACCATTCGAGCACATCGATTTACAACTTGCAGAGCTTACAAACCCCGCCACAGAGAAACCACAGAGAGTGCTGCCATTCCGCCAGATTTGATGGGTGTTGTCCTCGCAGATAATGCTCAGCTCCACAGCTCAAGCCCAATACTTCCATGGCTGGCAGGTTCTGCTTCTTCTCTCTCATCAACATTCTTCTTTCCCTTGCATCGCAGAAACCTCGGATTGACACTGAATCCACTCAGACTCTCTCAAGTGGATGAGATTATCACTAAGTTAGGCAATGAACAAGAACAATCATCTCTCAATCGAGTGGTACCCCGGTATCAAAAGTGGGGACGCTTACCAGATCAACAGGTTCGATCGCTTCTACGGTGACCAACTGGACAAAGGTCCGCCCGGGATGCAGGTATTCAGGAAGCTCTGCCCAGAGAAGAGTAACAAGCTTTGATGAGGTTATGAAGATCCACAACGGGAAGGCGAAGAACGACGAAGGATTTAATCGGCTCGCTGAATGGAACGGCAGACTTGAAGCGGAAATGGACGGGCTTAGCAAGTGCAGAAAGACAGGCATTTCTCTCTTGCCATAGAGCACGATCATGTATCTTGTTTGGCGTCCTCGAATATCAAGTTGTGGAAATTCCTGGCAACGATCGAAGGACATGTTTATGGCCTCATTAGCGGGGCGCGGACTGAATTTGAGGTTTTGTCATGAACGGGATGAATCTCACAATGTGCAAGATGAGTATAGCTTCCTTCAGACTTCTCACGTATGCTATATCACAGCGTTCATTGTTGTTCTGCATTGATACTCCTGATTGATGGTCGGATAGACCATTCGCGACTGATATCTGGAAGGTTTAGAGAGTGGTGGAAACTACTTTGATGGGTACAGTATCTCAGCTGAACACCAAAACAATACAAATTACCACAAGCGTGTTCTCCCGGCAACGTCTAAAGCAGCTCTTGTGCGTTATTGACTAACGCTAGTCGATCTAGCCTTGCCCTAATCCCAAAGAGGCAGCTGCATACATGCCTGGCGAAGCAGCAGTGTGTCTGAAATGCAACAAGTAGTTCTAGACAGCCCCCGCGGCAGGTCCTACAAGTCTCCTTTCCCGCTTTTCGACGTCGGTGTCATGTATTAGCTCGTGTACGCACTTCTGTCTCTAATCTCACCCCATTCCATCATGTATAATTGATAAATTTCATCCGAAACCATCACTGCGTAAGGTATACATCTAGGCTAAAAAAAGAGACAAATGATGCCACTTCAAGTTTTACCTGTCCTCTCCCAGGACTTGTCTGCTATTCACCAGCTCCTCTTTACCGCTGGTGCCGAATCTGCCACATCCCGACTTGTCTTTCCTAATGGCGCTCCTGCTACTTCAATTGCCGGGAATTGCGAGATTTCGGATATACGAGTAGGCACGTTTTCACGTGAAATATGGGGAGCATGGGGATCGACAGGTTGTGAGTTATGCTACGTCGAATTTCTTTGGCAATGGAAATGGTGAAGCGGAAGGCCAGGGTGCTGAAGCCTCCTGTGAGAGTTGGCAAAGTGATGCCGATCGGGGTACTATCAAAGAGCGGAGGAGATGATGCTCGCATGAATTACTGTTTTTACTTTCTCCGAATTCTCGTGAAATTGTGATTTTGTATTCGCAATGCTGTTTCTGGTGTGTCTTGCGTTCCTTTTCAGCCCCAAAACGTCAAATACTGGTTGGGATCTACCCAAAATTCACGTCACACTCGTACTTAGGCTCAGGTGTGGCCGTCGCGTGTGAATTTGGGGGTCAGCTAAGGTCAGGCGTGAATCAGCGCAAGTTCAAGTGAATTGTTCGGGTAGATACAGCCGAGCTACTTTCTGTACTCGCTTGTCACTTGTCAGATCGAGAACAGCAATTAGTCTCTTAAGATCGCAAAATGTGGGCTCCTTCATTGGTCGGCACCAGACAAAACTTTTGAGTATTACTACGTGTGTAGACGTCGAAACTCGATGACCACCCCAGTTATTAATTCTGTTCTCAATGACCCTCCCCTCAGCTGGCGTTCATCTGCCAATGAATCTTTGCACTGTACATTATGATTCGGGGAGCAGGTACGTTGAGAAGTTATTCATTTAATAATGAAGACACGAGTGAGTCACGCGAGAAGGAATGAGCTTGCGTTCTCATTAAAAGAGGTGAAAGATCTCGTATTCACACATGTTAGTTGAGTTCTATGATATTGACAAAGATTATGAACTTCACAGTGAGATCTTATCTTCACGCTGGCATGGAATCCAACTCCGATGTCTTGGAGCATCCGCAGGAATGCTCTCTCAGTGATACGCCTCCTCCACATATCCGAGGCGGGATAGTATCTTCTATTCCTGGGCTACAGCAAGTAAATCAAAACCTCGGTATTCGTGTGGGCTAAGCCGGGCAGATCGTTCTGCAGTACGTTCAGTGGTAAAAGTGTCTTGTTATCGTTCGTACCACTAAAGCCGACCATGAGTGGTGTTGATTCGATTACTGACGGATTGGCAGGTTCTACTCCAGGCTTATCATTCTCTTTCAAATTGGCCGAGTGACCTACTGCGGAGATAGTCGTGGGCGAAGTTCCTTGGGTAGCAATATCCCAGCCTGAGCTAACGAGCTTTCGTTCGAATGTCCTCGCATGACGTGGTAAAACGAAATGCTAGGTATCCCAAGACCAACCCTTTCGCACCGGGTGAGCCTACTTTGCGACTACCAGGGTCACCGGGGTTTTTGACCATGGCAGCGAAAGAAGTCCGCATTGCATCTTCTTTTCGGGCACACGCAAACGCTCAAGGTATGAGACTTACTCCTGATGCATTCGAAGAGACCATGAACTGACTATGGCATCAACTATTCAAGGGAGTCTTGAGAGGAGGAACGCTCGTACCAAAGGCCAGGCACAGCGCATCACAGAGCTCGAGCTTGAGAAGGAGGAATGAAAAGTATACGCTCAAGCAGGAGCGAGCGAGTTCAAGACGAGGAGGGAGAATCTGCGGGAAGAGGTCGCTACGCTTCAGCAACAATGTGCCAATGCAGAGGCCACACGGAAAGAAGCACTGAGACGAGAGCATGTCAAGCATGAAGAGCCTTTTTCAAAGATTGGATGGGCTGTGCAAGAACCCTCAAAGTCGAAACCAACCGCAAAAGCAGTACATCAAAGACCAGGAAAACAAGCACCGTCGCGTCTGTGAGGGGTTTGAGAAAGGAGTGCATCGGAGAGCTCAAGCTCGAGAAAATCCATTTGGAAGAAGCCCACGAACTTTAGAAGCATGACCAGGAAAAGGTCGCTACGCTTCAGCAACAATGTGCTGATGCAGAGGCTACAAACAAAGAAGCGCTTGGACGCGAGCATGTCAAGCAGGAAGAGACTTTTCGAAAATTGAAGGAGCTGTGCAAGAATCCTCAAGGCCCGAAATCAATTGCAAAACCAATACATGAAAGGAAGGAGGGGAAGGCGAGGAGAAGGAGTCCACCTTCAACGGGCTGCCGTACCAGAACCACAGAAAGACCCTCAAGGAGTTCCACATCTGCAACGGACTTGGGCCATTTCGGGATGCTCAGTCCGTCCGCGATCAGCACGTCGATTTCAAGATCAAGTAGACAAACATCGTTGCGTCTTTGAGAGTTTCGAGAAAGCAGCGCATCGGAGAGCTCAAGCTTGAGAAAATCCCAACTGGAAGAAGACGCTCAGACAGAGGCCAGCGAGCTTAAGAAGATTGATCAGGATTTGGGGGAAGGGGTCGGTACCCTTCGGAAGAAGATTGCGGATACAGAACCCATACACAAGGAGGCACTCAAAAAAGAGCACACCAAGCAGGAAGAGATCTCTTGAAAACCCATTGAGCTCTGAAAGACTCCGGGCCAAAAACACCTACAAAGATATATATAAAGGAGCAGAAAGATGAGCGCCGTCGTATCTGGGAGACTTTTGAGTCACGATACAAGGCCGTCAACGAAAAGAAGGCCGAAGAGCGAGATAAGCGGCCCTGAGCAGCAACACTTGAGCGTGATGTCCCGGGAATTTTCAGGAAGACAACCAAGGGTACCACCACAAAAGCAGACATTTCCATGGTAAAGCAGATGGTGAAATCATACATACACAACAAGAACGCCGAAGAGCGGGATAAGCGGCGCTGAGCAGCAAAACTTAAGCGTGATCGATGTCCCGGGGATTTTCAAGAAGACAACCAAGGGTACCACCACAAAAGCAGACATTTCCATGGTAAGGCAGATGGTGAAATTCTACATAAAAAATAAGAACGCCCAAGAGCGAGATAAGCGGCCCTGAGCAGCAACACCTAGCTGTCATCCCCGCAAACGTAAACATCGCCACACAAGAGGTTCTGGAGATGGCTGAGGAAGCCGATACTAAACCCGGCCCCGAGCAGCAACACTTGAGCGTGATTTATATCCCCGGAATTTTCAAGAAGACGACCAAGGGTACCACTATAAAAGCAGACATGCAAAATCCTCGATCCGTCATTCTAGCTGTCATCCCCGCAACCGTGGACATCGCCACACAAGAGATTCTAGAGATGGCCGAGGAAGCCGATATCAAGCCCGGCCCTGAGCAGCAACACTTGAGCACTTGAGCACTTGAGCGTGATTGATGTCCCGGGGATTTTCAAGAAGACGACCAAGGGTACTACTATAAAAGCAGATATATCCATAGTAAGGTAGATGGTGAAATTATACGTACAAAATCCTCGATCCGTCATCCTAGCTGTCATCCCCGTAAACGTGGACATCGCCACACAAGAGGTTCTGGAGATGAAGAAGCCGATACTAACCCGGCCCTGAGCAGCAACACTTGAGCATGACAAGTCTGGACATTGAGTCTCAAAAGCAATCTTCCTGAATCTTAAAACAGCGATCAAGTTGAGAACCTCGGCAAAGTAAGCCCAACAATGACCCACTTCCACTGAAGCCCAAAAGCAACCTTTCTGGATCCCAAAACAGCGATCATGTTGAGAAATTCGGTAAAGCAAGCCCAACAATGACCCACTTCCACTGCTATCTTGTACTCAACGCCCAAATGCAACCTTTCTGGATCCCAAAACAGCGATGATGTTGAGAACTTCGGTAAAGCAAGCCCAACAATGACCCACTTCCACTGCTATCTTGTACTCAACGCCCAAATGCAACCTTTCTGGATCCCAAAACAGCGATGATGTTGAGAACTTCGGCAAAGCAAGCCCAACAATGACCCACTTCCACTTGCTATCTTGTACTCGACGCGCAAAAGCAACCTTTCTGAATCCTAAAACAGCGATCATGTTGAGAACTTTGGCAAAGCAAGCCCAATAATGACCCAGTTCACTTTTACTCAACGCCCAAGATGAGGTTGAGCGTGCCATCTTGAATTGAACGGCATATTCAAATTCAATCTCAAGCTCTCGGTCGCATTAGTCCGCAAGATGCCACTTGGACCTCGACCCCTGTCCGCCAAACGTGTGGGAGTTGAGAGCCAAATTCTTACAGGAAGCGCAAGTCGAAGCTAAAGAGCACGCTGCCGTACGCAAGTCTGTGCTGGATCAGAGACGATGAAAAGGCTGCTGCTTATAAGATGCGACGGACAGGGGAGGCATGGATGAGAGGGCAGGGGTATCATTCTATGCACTCGACTACCAAGGCAAGGGCATGGTGACCAAGTTGTCGAAGTCGTGTTTACAAATCGCGGATGAGCACGAAGTGGAGTGCTGTATTGATGCTAGCGCGATGGGGAAGGGGTTTTCTGAGAAGCCGGGTAGAGGGAGGTTGATGTAGAGGTGGGCTTGGGGGAGTGGGGTGGGAAGGAGGGGCATGTGGAGTGCGTCGAGTAGTTGTTTAGGCCGCCAGGAGATGGGGAGTCTTATATGTTGTGGAGAGGAATGATTGTGTCGACGAATATGGCAGGGCCGTGAAATGCAGGGATTCATAGGCGCAGAGAAGAAAACGAATTGCTTGTTCCACGCACGAAACCCCCACAGCATATTCTTGTTTCTGTTATAGGACTCTACAGAATGTCTTGAAGTCCCGCTTCGAGCTCTGACACTGCAAAGCACAGAAACATACCTCTCCACCATGATCTGAATCAGCGAATACTCGCGTCTGACTGAGGCGGCTCATCTTGAAAGAGAAGGTAGGCCGCTCAGCACCACAGGCAAAACACCCGACCATCTTCCTATAAAACGGCTGTAAATCATCAGCGCTGGCCATTCCAATATCGCTCCCCTCTCAGTCTAGTAGAACATGGGCTTTGGGATATAGGGAAAACCTGCTGGTATTCTAAAGCATCGTGATCTATCCTAGCACTTGTGTTGCTTGCATTGAGAAGCCCCCCAAGGCCGTTTGAAAGTCGAGCGCCGCTAGCCTAGGCCTTCAGCGCTTCATCCTTGTATGCAAATAGAGCGGTGATAAGTCGCTAATGCCAGCGCTGTGACTGTAGCACACGCGCTGTTGGTTTCCGATTTGTAGCCTTGTGATAAGTCTAGCCTGCGCCGTGAAGCGCCAGACAGGAGCCACTGGCGCTCGCCCAGAAATATGACTGCGACGTCCTTGTCACTATCCTAGTCAGCGCCGAAAGTGTTGGATAGACGCTATAATCATGAACAGCGCGCTGAAGGTTTCTTGGCTAAACGAGGGCCGAAGATTCATTATTACCAGCGCCAACTACCCAACCCTAGCGCCAATCCTATCTCCTTAGTACGAGAAATTGAAATAGATATCAACAAGTGCCCATCATGTTAGAGTAGCGCAGCGGGTATCTTTTCTAAGTTAGTAAAATTGATATTCTAGGAAGATCGTAGCCTCAGCGCCGTCAACCCTACTTCTTTAAGAAGCGCAATCCATCAACAAGAGGAATTTAATACTGACAAACAACTTTTCGACGCACGGAAATTATGACAACACCAGCAGTGAGTCCGGAAATGAAGATATTATATCGGACTTACAAGGCTCCATTAACAAAAGTCAGCGCCACCCAACGCAAGTCAGCGCCGATCTGTTTTCCTTACAGTATAAGTGCAAGATAGTCTAGGAGTAGCCGCCGATTGAATAAAAGGTATAGGGATAGTATGTGGCTGGCGCTATCCTATTTACTAGAATATAAAGACCGTCTACTCTGTAGTCTCCTACTACCTACTAGTTATTCCCCATGTTTCGAGCTGTTAAAGAGATATAGATAAACGATACTATATCTCGTCACCTCTTGTATATTTTTGTATCTGTAGCGAGTCCTGTAGACTAGTTTTCCTCGTTCTAAGCTTTCTACACCCAGATATTATTTATATTAGCGCCAGCGTCCCGACGGCTCTAGGTCCCCAATAAATCAAACTCATGACTATTAGTATATGACGATATAGTATCCGTGATACCAAGCACGCGCTAGGTCTCATGAGTCGGCGCTCGTGTATCTTGTCGTCGATTAAGAGGTACTTAGGAAGCAAGAATACAATATAGTAGTAATGACCTAGGCTAGATACTTTAATATAGTATTCTATGCATGTTGAATCAATTCTGAGTCGAGGAACATGATATCTTTGGAGCTAGGTTGGCGCTGTGACGAGTCTTTATTTACGCAACCAAGTTAAGCCTTGGGGGTAGCAATTACAGGTATTGATATCTAGACATCTCGGGATCTTCAGCGCGCCTATAAAAGTAGACAAGAAATCGGTATCAAAGTCCAGAAAGCGGCGCCTTTACTAAATAACTAACGCTGTAGTCTTTCCAGAAATCGCATTGTGGAATTTCTCTCTGCGAGCGCCATCAACATCGGCAAATCTACGACTCCAGAATACAAACGTTGCAATTTCAATACCTATGAAAGTAATTCTGAAGTTAGCACTGCGGCGCTTGGAGCCAGTTATCTGCGCTATTTCGTTATCTTCGCAGAGCGAGAAAACTTTGGGGACAAGTATAATAGATATAGAAATCTAGACAACCTATGATCCTTAGTGTAGCATTTTAAGCATAGAATGAGCTGGTATTGCCGGGGCAGAGGTCATGTCTGGAGGTATCGTTCGGCGCTGAAAGTATATTGAGCTTGGTTTGGTGAAGACTTAGCCGTACGATCGCTAGAGGTCTATACACTTGAACGATTCAAGACCTTCAGCGTAGTACGATAGGTGTTTGAAAAAGCTGCGCTAATACTCCAAAGACAGCGGTGTAAGTTTCTGATCGGCGGTGGGAGTTTCGCCCGTTTCTTTATACAGCGGGCTATATATAAGCGCTACGGATTCAGATATCCTAACGACTAGAGAACTTCAGCGTAGACAAGTAGGTACTTGGGAACAATATACTAATATTATGAATATGGCGCTGGGAGTCATTAGTCGCCGCTAGGGACTTTGCCCTTCTCCTAGTAGAGAAGGATATACGGGAGCGCCACCGATCTAGTTATCCTAATAACTCAAGATCTTCAGCGCAGATAAGTAGGCGCTTGGGAACAATATACTAATATTATGAACACGGCGCTGGAAGTCCTTAGTCGCCGCTAGGGACTTTGCCCTTCTCCTAGTAGAGGAGGATATACGGGAGCGCCACCGATCTAGTTATCCCAATAACTCCAGATCTTTAGCGTAGATAAATAGGCTCTTAGGAATAATATACTAATATTATAAATACGGCGCTAGAAGTTATTAGTCGCCGTTAGGGACTTTACTCTTCTTTTAATAAAAAGAGAGGTATTATAAAGATACCCCCTTTACCTATATAAATACCCCCCCGATTACTACATAGACACCCCCCCCCTATATTGGGCTAGTAGCGGCGGTTACCGTAATCATTAGTGTGTCTACCGCTGGTAAGAGGTACCGCCGCGTCGCCACTTCTCTTAAAATAAGTATAGCTAGGGCGATAGTGTTACTAGGCCCTTAGGGCCGTGAATATAGTACGTCAATATCGAGAATAAGTATTAATAAGTTAGTCTAGTAGCTAGGCTGACTTAGCGACGTTAAAACAGTTTTTTTTTAAAAGAAAGACGTTGGATTTGAACGATTTAAGGCGTTTCTACTATGGGCGCGTTTTTCGGCTAGGATAAAGACGAAAATAACGAAAATCCTCTTTATATTTACTTTATAGCGATTCTATTATTAAATACTTACTATAATACCTAGTTATATACTATATTTGAAGATCTATCTTTTTAGAATATTAATATATATAACGTCGTCGTCGCTAACGGTATTAGGGATAAAGTAGTAGTTTTACTATTATACGCCCGCGTCGCCTAAACAATTCTATTATTCTTTATTACGATAACCGCCGCTACTAGCCCAATATGAGGGGGTGTCTATATAGCGATCGGGGGGGTATTTATATAAGTAAAGGGGGTGTCTCTATAGTACCTCTTAATAAAAAAGAATATATAGGAGCGCTACGGATCTAGTTATCCCGATAACTCAAAATCTTCAGCGAAGTTTAATAAATATATAGGAAAACTAAATTAAAATTATAAAGGCTACGCTATCAACTAGTAATCGGCGCTAGTAATTTCGCGTAGATTTATATTAATTTAGTAATTAGTAAACGCGACGCCTCGAGATACTTTAATAACTCGAGGTTTTAATCGAGCCTCTTTATATAATAAGAAACTTATATTAGAAATATATATATAGCGCTATAAACCGATAGTCGGCGCTATAGCTTTCGCTACTTTCTTAGCGAAAACTAGGTTATTAATTAACGTAGCGGATCTAGATATATAGACGGCCTAGATTACTTTAATATAGTTTCGGGTAGTATTTAAGAAACCGCGCTAAAGTCTTTATAGTAGCGCTGTAATCTATTTAGCGGCGCTATAAATTTTACTATATTTCGCCGCTAGAGCCGGTTTTAGATAAACGCTATAGATTTAAATAATATAGTAACTCAACTACTTTAATATAAAGTCTTAATTAACTCGAAAAGCGGCGCGGAAACTCTAAAGGTAGCGCTCTAACTCAAGAATTAAAGTTGTAATTTTTTATAATATACTTTTATTACTCTATTATCTTTAACGCCCGATATAAAGTCTAGTATATAATCTTAATAATAAATAAAAAACTTATACTTAATTTAATATTCTCGATTATTATAGTTCGTAAAACTATTATTAAATATTATTAAATACTTTGTATTCTTAAATATTAACGCGAAATTAGAGATTATACTTCTAATTAAAAGATTCTTAATTAAAGTAATAATTAAATCGGTATCTTTAGAGAATTAGACCGAGAATTAATATATTTAAATTCTATTAAGAAACGTATAATAAACGGTAGTTTTAATAATATCGAAGATTAGAATATAGAGCTAGTTATCGAAAGTATTAATAATTAAATAATAACGAGGACCTAGTATCCTACGCGCTTCATTTTTAGTAATATACGATATAGCGCTAAATAGTTCGCGGGGTAATTTTACCTTATTAGGCGGCGCTAATCTATAAAGAATTTCTTTAAATTTCGCTAAATATCGATAGCGCCGACGAGCGAGTAATAGCGAAGACCTAGAATTCTACGCGCTATTTCTTTAGAGTCGATATAGTACCGCGCCGAAGAATTCACGTAGTTAGGTTATTATTTATCGGGCGACGTTAACTTGAAAAAGATTTTTTTTAAAAGAATTTATTTCAACTTTACTAGGTATCGATAGCGCCGGCGAGCGAATATTAAAAAGAATTTAAAATTCTACGCGTTACTTCTTTAGAGTCTATAGTACCGCGCCGTAGAATTTACGTAGTTAAATTATTATTTATCGGGCGATTATATTTAAAAAGAATTTATTTAAATATCGTTAAATATCGATAGCGCCGGCGAGCGAATAATAGCGAGGATTTAAAATTCTACGCGCTACTTCTTTAAAGTCTATATAATACCGCGCCGAAAAATTTATATAGTTAAATTACTATTTATCGAGCAATTATATTTAAAAAGGATTAATTTAAACTTCGTTAAATATTTATAATATTAAGGAGCGGATAATAGCGAGGATTTAAAATTCTACGCGCTACTTCTTTAGAATTTATATAATACCGCGCCGAAAAGTTTATATAATTAAATTATTATTTATCGAGCGATATTAATTTAAAAAAGAAAAATTTAAAAAGAATTTATTTGAATTTCATTAAATATCGATAGCGCCGGCGAGCGAGCGATAACGAGGCTTTAAAATTTAACGCGTTATATATTTAGAGTTATATATTACCGTATCGAAGAATTTATATAATTATATTATTATTTATTAAGCGACGCTATCTTAAAAAGAAATTAAAAAAAGATTATTTAAATTTCGTTAAATATCGATAGCGCCGGCGAGCGAGTAATAATAAAGATTTAAAATTCTATATATTATTTCTTAAAAGTCGGTATAATACCGCGCCGAAAAGTTTATATAATTAGGTTATTATTTATCGAGCGACGTTAATTTAAATAAGAATAATTTAAGAATAATTTATTTAAACTTCGTTAAATATCGATAGTATAGGCGAGTAAATAATATTAAAATATTAAAAATTCTACGCGCTATCTCTTTAAAATATATATAATATCGCGCCGAAAAGTTTATATAATTAAATTAATTTTCTATCGAGTAATAATAGTTAAAAAGAATTTATTTAAATTTCGTTAAATCTCGATAGCGCCGGCGAGTAAATTATAATAAGGAATTAAAATTCTAGGCGCTACTTTTTTAGAGTTTATATAATATCGTATTAAAGAAATTATATAATTAGATTATTATTTATCGAGTAATAATATTTATAAAGAATTTATTTAAACTTCGTTAAATATCGATAGCGCTAACGAGTAAATAATAACGAGAATTTAAAACTCTACGCGTTACCTCTTTAAACTCTATATATTAATACCGCGCCGAAAAATTTATATAATCAAGTTATTATTTATCGAGTAATAATAATTGAAAAGAATTTATCTAAATTTCGTTATATATCGATAGCGCCGGCGAGCGAGTAATAGCGAGGCTTTAGAAATTAGCGCGCTATCTCTTTAAAGTTATATAATACCGCGTCGAAGAGTTTATATAATTACTATTTATCGGGCGACGCTAATCCAAAAAGAATATATTTAAAAAGAATTTATTTAAATTTCGTTAAATATCGATAACGCCGGCGAGCGAGCGATAGCGAGGCTTTAAGATTTAGCGCGCTATTTCTTTAAAATTATATATTACCGCGCCGAAGACTTTATATAATTATATTATTATTTATTAAACGACGCTAATTTAAAAAGACTATATTTAAAAAAAAAATTATTTCGAGGATTTAGAATTCTATATATTATTTCTTTAAAGTTATATAATATCGCGCCGAAGAGTTTATATAATTAAATTAGATTATTATTTATCGAGTAAAATTAATTTAAAAAGAATTTATTTAAAAATATATATTTAAATTTCGTTAAGTATTAATAGCGCTAGCGAGTAAATAATAATAATACTTCAATATTTAACGCGTTATTTCTACGCTTCGGATTAGTGTAGAGTAGGGTAGAGATCGAGGTATAATCTCTACTCTAGCCTAGTATAGAGATCTATTAACGTAGAGTTTAAGGTAGGGTAAAGTAGAGTAAAAATCCCTTAAGAATCTCTACTACGCCAAGGCGGATTTCTAATAATTATTCTAATAACGTTACTGCCTCTATAGATACGCGTATTTATAGCTACTACTACTACTACCTCTATAGATATACGCACTCATACCTACTACTATTTCTATAGATGCGCGCACTCATGGCTACTACTACCTCTATAGATATACACACTCATGGCTACTACTACCTCTATAGATACGCGTATTTATAGCTACTACTATTACTGCCTCTATAGATATACGTACTTATAGCTACTACTACCCCTATAGATATACGCACTCATGGCTACTACTACCCTCATAGATACGCGCACTCTTGTAATTTTACGCGTTATCTCTTTAGAGTCGTATAATATTACGCCGATAAATTTATATAATTAGAATATTATCTATCGAGCGACGCTAATCTAAAAAGAATATATTTATAAAATATATATTCAAATTTCGCTAAATATCGATAGCGCCGGCGAGCGAGCGATAGTAAGGCTTTAGGATTTAGCGCGCTATTTCTTTAAAGTTATATAATATCGCGCCGAAGAATTTATATAATTATATTATTATTTACCGAGCGATATTAATCTAAAAAGAATATATTTAATAAAAAAAACTTCGTTAAAATTAAATAATATTTAAATTAAAATAAAGATTTATAATTTTACGTATTATCTCTTTAGAGTCGTATAATATTACGCCGATAAATTTATATAATTAGAATATTATCTATCGAGCGACGCTAACCTAAAAAGAATATATTTATAAAATATATATTTAATCTTTATTAAATATTAATAACGCCGGCGAGCGAGTAATAATTTATTTTTAAAATTTTATATATTATCTTTTTAAAGTCGTATAATACCGCGCCGAAGAGTTTATATAATTAGATTTTTATTTATCGAGTAGTATTAATTTAAAAAGAATATCTTTATTAAATATTAATAGCGCCGGCGAGCGAGTAATAATAAAATTATAATATTTAATTTATTATCTCTTTAAAATCGTATAATACCGCGCCGTTAAAGAGTATATATAATTAGTTATTATTTATCGAGCGATATTAATTTAAAAAGAATATATTTAAAAAGTATATAATTAAAAATTACTAGATATAGATAGCGCCGGCGAGCGAATAATAATAAGAATTTAGAATTTTACGCGCTATTTTTTTAAAAATATATAATACCGCGCCGTTAAAGAGTTTATATAATTAGATTATTATCGAGTAATATTAATCTAAAAAGAATATATTTAAAGAAAATAAAAACTTTATTAAATATTAATAACGCCGGCGAGTAAATAATAATAAAGATTTAGAATTCTACGCGTTATTTATTTAAAGTTATATAGTATCGCGCCGAAGAATTTATATAATTAGATTATTATTTATCGAGCGACGCTAATTTAAAAAAAAATTAAAATTTTATTAAATATCGATAGCGCCGACGATTAAATAATAATAAAATATTAAAATTTAACGCGCTACCTCTTTAAAGTTACTATAAAACTATATCGAAGAATTTACGTAATTAAATTATTATTTATTAGACGACGTTAATTTTGTTTTAATTTTATTAAATATCGATAACGCCGGCGATTAAATAATAATATTATTTTAATATTTAACGCGTTATTTCTTTAAGTTATATAATACCGCGCCGAAAAATCTATATAATTAGATTATTATTTATTAGGCGACGTTAATCTAAAAAGAATATATTTAAAAAAAAGAAACTTCGCTCGATATTAATAACACCGGCGAGTAAATAATAATAAAGATTTAGAATTCTACGCGTTATTTATTTAAAGTTATATAATATCGCGCCGAAAAGTATATATAATTAAATTAAATTATTATTTATTAAATAACGCTAACTTAAAAAGAATTTATTAAAAAAGAGTTTATTTAAATTTTATTAAATATCGATAACGCTAGCGATCGAATTATAATATTTAATATATTATCTCTTTAAAATTAATATAATACCGCGCCGAAAAATTTATATAATTAAGTTATTATTTATCGAGCGACGTTAATTTAAAAAAATAATATTTATATTTCGTTAAATATCGATAGCGCCGGCGAGCGAATAATAAAAAGATATTAATATTTAATATATTATCTTTTTAAAATCGTATAATACCGCGTTATTAAAGAGTTTATATAATTAGATTTTTGTTTATCGAGCGACGTTAATTTAAATTTTTTTTTTTTTTTATTATATATCGATAGCGCCGGCGAGCGAGTAATAATAAAAGTTAAATTAAAATTCTCCGTATTATCTCTTTAAAGTCGTATAATACCGCGCCGAAAAACTTATATAATTAAATTATTATCTATCGAGCGATATTAACTTAAAAAAATTAAAATAAATATCGTTAAATATCGATAGCGCCAGCGAGCGACTAATAATAAGATTTTAATAATTAACGCGTTATCTTTTTAAAATCGTATAATATAGCGCCGTTAAAGAGGTTATATAATTAGATTATTATTTATCGAGCGATATTAATCTGAAAAGAATTTATCTACTAAAGAAAAAATTTAATCTTCGTTAAATATTAATAGCGTCAGCGAGCGAGTAATAATAATATTTTAAAACTCTACCCGGTACTTCTTTAAAATTATATAATAACGCGCTAAAAAATTTATATAATTAAATTACTATTTATTAGGCGACGTTAATCTAAAAAGAATTTATTTAAAAACTATATATTTATTCTTTATTAAATATCGATAGCGCCGGCGAGCGAGTAATAAGAAAATTTTAATATTTAACGCGCTACCTCTTTAAAGTTAATATAGTATTATATCGAAGAATTTATATAATAAAGTTATTATTTATCGAAGGATATTAATTTTAAAAAATTAAATTTAAATTTTATTAAATATTGATAGCGTCGGCGAGCGAGTAATAATAAAATTTTAATATTTAATCCCCGATCTCGTTTAAATCGTATAATACCGCGTTATTAAAATATTTATATAATTAATTATTATTTATCGGACGATATTAATTTAGAAAGAATATATTTAAAAAATATATATTTAAAATCGCTAGATATCGATAGCGCCAGCGAGCGAGTAATAATAAAGTTTTAATATTTAACGCGCTACCTCTTTAAAGTTAATATAATACTATATCGAAGAATTTATATCTTTAGATTATTATTTATCGGGCGACGTTAATTTAAAAAGAAAATATTTAGATTTTATTAAATATCGATAGCGCCGGCGAGTTTATATTGAAAAAAATTTAATATTTAACGCGCTACCTCTTTAAATTTAATTTAATATTATATTAGGTTATTTATATAATTAATTTATTATTTATTAGGCGACGTTAATCTAAAAAGAATATATATAAAAAGTCTATATTTAAAAATTATTAAATATCGATAGCGCCGGCGAGCGAGTAATAATAAGATTTTAATATTTAGCCCGATGTCTTTTTAAAATCGTATAAAACCGCGTTATTAAAGAGTTTATATTATTAGGTTATTATTTATCGAGCGACGCTAATTTAAAAAGAATATATTCAAATTTTATTAAATATCGATAGCGCTAGCGAGCGAGTAATAATAAGATTTTAATATTTAGCCCGATGTCTTTTTAAAATCGTATAAAACCGCGTTATTAAAGAGTTTATATTATTAAATTATTATTTATCGAGTGATATTAACCGAAAGATTATATTTAAAAAAAAATTAAACTTCGCTAAGTATTAATAGCGCCGGCGAGCGAGTAATAATAACATTTTAATATTTACTACGCTATCTATTTAGAATTAATATAATATTATATCGAAGAAATTATATAATTAAATTATTCTCTATCGAGCGATATTAATTTAAAAAGAATTAATTCAAACTTCGTTAAATATCGATAACGCCGGTCATCGAGTAATAAAAAAATTTAAAATTTAACGCGTTATTTTTTTAAAATAATATAATACCGCGTCGTTAAAGAGTTTCTATAATTAGATTATTATTTATCGAGCGATATTAATCTAAAGATAATATATATTTAAAAATAATAAATATATTCTTTATTAAATATCGATAGCGCTAGGGAGCGAGTAATAATAAAATTTTAATATTTAACGCGCTATTTCCTTAGAATTAATATAATACTACGGAAGATAAATTTATATAATTAGATTATTATTTTTAGAGTATTATTAATTAAATAAGAATATATTTAAACTTCGTTAAATATCGATAATATTAATAAATAAATTATAATAAGATTTTAATATTCAATATATTATCTCTTTAAAGTCGTATAATACTAACTTATTAAAAAATATATATAATTAGATTATTATTTATCGAGTATTATTAATTTGATAAAAATATATTAAAAAATATATATTTATATTTCGTTAAATATTAATAGCGCCAGCGAGTAAATAATAATAAAATTCTAATATTTAACGTATTATTTTTTCAAAATCGTATAATATTACGCCGTTAAAAAGTTTATATAATTAGATTATTATTTATCGAGTAACGTTAATCGAGAGAGAATATATTTAAAAAAAATTAAACTTCGCTAAATATTAATAGCGCCGGCGAGCGAGTAATAAAGTTTTAATATTTAACGCGCTATCTCTTTAAATTTAATATAATAGTACGTCGAAGAAATTATATAATTAAATTATTATTTATCAAGCGATATTAATTTAAAAAGAATTAATTCAAACTTCGTTAAATATTAATAGCGCTAGCGAGCGAGTAATAATAAAATTTTAAAAATTAACGCGTTACTTCTTTAAAATTATATAATACCGCGCCGTTAAAGAGTTTCTATAAATAGATTATTATTTATCGAGCGACATTAATCTAAAAAGAATATATTTAAAAAAATTAAAAAAAAATCGTTAGATATCGATAGCGCCGTCGAGCGAGCGATAGTGAAGATTTAATATTCAATATATTATCTCTTTAAAATCGTATAATATTAACTCGTTAAAAAGTTTATATAACTAGATTTTTATTTATCGAGTATTATTATTAAGGCTCTCCGTCTTCTATTTTAATATAACGTCGATAGGGCCTAGATTAATAATTTTAAAGAAGAGTATTAAAGATTAATAAATAATAGTCTTCGTATAAATAGATAAATATAACTAGATAAATTTAATAAATTTAATTAAGAATTTAATAAACGTTTATATTTAGAATTTATAATTAAATATTTTAAGGGAAGTTGAATACAAAGCTCCTATTTATATAAAAAAAAAATAGTATTATTTATTATAATTGAATTTACTCGCTTTATTAATTATTGACTTCTCGCTATAAATTAGGCGCGCGCCTATTTATTTATATACCTTAAGATACACCGAGTAATAAACGAATTTCAATTATAATAATTATTAATTTAATAAGAATATAGTTAAATAATATATATTAAAGTTTTGTTAAATAATAATAGCGCCGGCCAGCGAGTAATAATAAAGATTTAGAATTCTACGCGTTATTCTTTTGAGTTTTATATAATATAGCGCCGAAGAATTTATATAATTAAATTATTATTTATCGAGCGAGGTTAATCGAAAAAGAATATATTTAAAAAAAAATTCTTCGCTCGATATTAATAACGCCGGCGAGCGAGTAATAATGAAGATTTAGAATATTACGCGTTACTTTTTTAAAGTCGTATAATATCGCGCCGAAGAATTCATATAATTAAATTATTATTTATCGAGCGACGTTAATCTAAAAAGAATATATTTAAAAAAGATTTATTTTAAGGAGTTAGAATTTTACGTATTATTTTTATAGAATCGTATAATACCGCGCCGTTAAAGAGGTTCTATAATTAGACTATTATTTATCGAGCGATATTAATCTAAAAAGAATTTATTTAAAAATATATATTTAAATTTCGTTAAATATTAATAGCGCCGGAGAGCGAGTAATAATAAAATTCTAAAATTTAATATATTCTTTCTTTGAAATTATATAATACTACGCTATTAGAGAGTTTATATAATTAGATTATTATTTATCGAGTAATAGTAATCTAAAATAAATTTATTTAAAAAAGAATCTAGTTTTCGTTAAATATTAATAGCGCCGAGGAGCGAGTAATAATAAAACTTTAATATTTAGCGCGCTACCTCTTTAAGTTATATAATACCGTACCGAAAAATTTATATAATTAAATTATTATTCATTAGACGACGTTAATCTAAAAAGAATATATTTAAAAAAAAAATCGCTATATATTAATAGCGCCGACGAGCGATTAATCACAAGAAACTAAAACTCTACGCGCTATTTTTCGAGAATTATATAATATTATATTAAAGATTTTATCTTATTAATTTACTTTACTATTTAGTATTAATATAGAAATAATTAATTGAAATTTAAATAAATTAAGATTATTATATATAAACGTTTTTATTATAATTAATAAAATACTCTAAAATTCTTCGCGCGCTATAAATATAGATTAAAGATAAATTATTAAGATATTTATAACTATATTATTTTTATAATATTAGCGCCGTATATTTTAACTCGGTATTATATATAAATAAAGAATTAGAACTAAATATTATTAAAAAAAAGAAAAAGAGGAAAAGATTTCAATATTATAAATACTATTTTAATAAATTTATTATCTGAGATTAAAAAAATATTATATCATAGTCTATAACTTCGATACTAAATATATAACTAAATTATATAATTATAAATTATTAATTTAAACTACTAGAATAAGTCTAAAATCAATAAAAACTCTAATATATATTAATAAAAAGAAATCTTATAATATATACTCGAAACGTATTCGTTATATTATAGTTATAGAGATAGCGCTAGAGTATAAAGTTAATATATAAAATAAAAATCTCTTTATAATATTATTATAATAGAATTATAATTAGTTTAAAACTTAATTTAACGAGTATTATATCTAGAACTCGATAATTCTATATAATATGTTTCGAAATTTAATTTAATTAATATAGCTCGGGTCGGTAGTTAATATTTAATTTTTATATATAAAAAAGAATTAAAATAAATATTATTTATATACTCTCCGTGCGGATTTTAAATTAAACGTGTAATTTTATTAGGAATTAATAATATCGGGTTATAAATAGTATATTTTAGGTAAATTTATAAATTTAGTATTATTCCCTAAATTAAAATAATAATAATTAGTAAATTTCCGTTTTATATTAATAATATATACTCCGCGCGGTCTTTAATTTAAATATATATATTTATAACGACTTTATTATTTAGTATTAAAGATATTATATCTTCGGTAGATTTATAAAGTTTACGTTATTATTTAATATTAAAGATATTATATATTATAGTATGAACTAGTTATTTATAAAGTGGTAAAAGTTTACTATTCTATATACGAGCCCTATATACTTAAGGTACTAGTATTAACTATATATAAACTAGTTAACTAAGAAATAATAACTATTATATTAATATATTATAATAATATCCGCTTAAATAGAAGAAAAGTAGACGTCTATATTTAAATAGATAATAAATTAGGTATTGTATAATATACTAATAAAACCTATCGAGAGGCGGAACGATAACGTCGAAATTTAATAACCGTTATTAATTACGCCGCTAACGTCGGCGAGGTTTTTTAACTTATTAAATAAATTCTATCTCTATATTATAACTCTTAACGAACTTAACGGTGTTATTAAATTATTTAATATTCCTTTATTTATCCTATTCCGGCCTATATCCTTTCTACCGAATTAGATACTTTATTATTAAACTACGGTCTTTATATATAACGTATTTATTAAATAGCCTCTCGATCTTAAAGAATTTATAGTACTTTATATCCCCCTCGACGAAGATAGAGGGAGGTTCTAATGGCCGGGGATAATAAAATAAATCCTAGCTCGATAATAAATATAGCTCGAGCTATATTATAATAAAAACGGGATAAATTCGTTAGTATCCTAATAGTTTTAGTCGGTATATAAGTCGGCCGACCCTATCAAGGACTTTAAAAGGCCCGACGTACTATTATATTAACTTCTTCGTGACGCTAGTCGTAGACGGTATACTATAATCTTTATAAAGACGTAGTAACGCCCAGTTCCTAATTTTTAAAAATATCGGTTAATAGTAGCGGTTATAATAGAATTTATTAGATATTTAAATAAATATTATAACGTCTCTAGTTAAGGTACGCGCAGTAAAATAATTAATAAACCGCGTCGATTTAGCTAGTATAAAATCTAAAGGTCTATTAGGAGTAAAGTTATAAATTATTTTATTAAGCGTAGGCTAGTTCACTATAAAGATTAAATTATTAAATATTACTTAAAGTCTACCGAGTATTTTAGGCTATATCTCTAGTTTATTAAATTTATAAATATAGAAGCGAAGCGCGATCTCCGTAGTTTAGTTAATATATTTACTACTACCGTCTATCTACGGGTAGTACGTTATAAAGTATAATAAGTTTATATTAAACTATTTAAATAAGGTAGTCCATAGCTCTAATAAGAACTTAGGGTCTCTATTAAATATTAAGACTTTTAGTAAACCCTAATCGGCGATATCGAGGTAGTTTAATAATACCTTCGCCTAGTCTACCGTAGTATAAATAGACTTCCTAGGTATAAAAGTCACACACTTTATAAATTTATAAATAACTAATATTATAGTATTAAGGAGTAGGGGAATAGACTTTAGTAATATTAATATAAAGTTAATAATTAAAGTATAGAATAGTATTAATAGTATTTAGATAAGCTATAGTATTTTATAGAATTAATATCGACGGGTCTATAAAATTAGGTATTTAGGGTAGTATTTAATATATTCGCGTAAAAGGCGAGTAAAGCCGTAAATATACTAGGAAGAAATAATAATCTCGTAGTAGTATTAAAATCCTAGGTAATTATTACTATATATTAGAGTTAGGATATCTTTAACGATTTTCGACGGAATATAAAGCCGGTAGAGCCCGGTAACTTTATCGATATAATAAATTAAATTATAATCGATAGCGTCGTTATTAAATTACTAGGGTATTCCGATAATATTACTTCGGTTTACTTTTATAGTATATTCTAGGCGTGGTATAAAGTACGGGTCTATATCTATAATAAAGAGATATCTACCACGAATAAAAAATAAAGAAACGGCGTTATCGCCGAGTTTATTATTATTATTAATTTACTTCGCGATCCTAGCCTAGTAATCTTCCGAAGTATATCCAGCCACTATATATTTACGGAACTCTAGAGATATTTCAACGAATAAACCTGTATATACTAATAAAGTATCAAGCTCGGAATAATTTAAATTAAGTAATTAATTATAGTTAAGGCTTACTAGCCTTAATAGTATATTAGGGACGATATACTCTTTATTAAATTTATAACGGATATTAAACTAGAACTACTTTAGGTACTAAAATACTCTTATTAATTTAATATTTATATATATTATTAATATAGTCGACACTATCGATTTCTAATATATAATATTAAGAATTACGGAGTAATTAATTTAGATTACTATAGGGTACTTAAAGAACTCTATTAAATAATATATTTTCTTAATTATTTATATAAAGCCTATTATTTCTAGTTTAATAAACTAGTAGTTTACTTCGGCGGAGGTTAGTATATATAATAAGAATATAATAAGTTCGATAGTTATCCGCGAAGATTATCTACCCTCTAGAATTATAGTACCTTCTTTAATATAGAAGACTATAACTCCGAAACCGAACTTCTTTAAAGTATCTAGGTCGATCTATAAAACTCTATTAAAATTAAAATAAAATAGAAAAAAGGGTATCGATAATATTTCTTATAATAAATTAAATAACTCGAGCTCTATTAGGGTTATTTCGGTAAGTTTAATATATAAAGAGTAAACCTTCCAAGGGTTACCCTTAATAGGAGTCTCTTTAAAAAGTTATATCTTAAGGTCCTAAAGTAACTTAGCGATCTAAATATAAAAATAGATATAACTACGAAGATATCCTATTAATCCTAGGTAATACTTTAGGTTACTAACGATACGAGGGTACTATAGTTATATAATCGCTTATAGTTTATCTTCTAATATAGATAGGTTAAACGAATCGATTTTTTACTTTAATAACAATATATCTAGGTACCCGAGGAACGTTTTAGTAAAGTTAATAAAGATATTTATTTCGACGAGGAGGGTAAAGAGTTTATGTAAACTAATAAAGTATTTTAATAAAGATCTTAAACTATAAACGATATCGTCGACGTAAATATATACTTTATCTTTAATTAGCTAGAGAATTCTATCGATTTATCGCTATATATATATTATTAAATTTATATATTTTATAATTAGTATATTGAAAGTCTCTTGGCCGCGGTAGGTTACTATAGTTAATATATACTAGTAGGCTAGATATACGCGCCACTAATAGAAAAAAGACGCAGTATCAAATAGTAAAATATGGGTATATTTTAATAAACGGGCTATAATATCTACCTATAAAGATACCGGATAGATATCAATACTAGGTAATTAAAAGGGGTTAATTAAATAATTTATTTAAAACAACCCTACTAATATAGTTTATTAAAGGTACGGTCGATAACGTCCTTATCGCGGAGACCGAGTAGATATACTTTAACTTTTCCGGTAACGCGGCTTTACTAATTATCCTATAGCGGAAACTTTATCTATTTATTCTTAAAGAGGTTAACGAAACCTTAATTAATCTAAAGATTAAAGAAATCGTTTATAAAATTAAATAATACTTTAATAATAAACTTATTACTATAGACTATAACACCGTTAAAGAGTTTCGTTTCTATTATAACTATAGTAGAACTCGAAGATATAGTATTTATAACTATAAGATTCGATAGATCTTACTTTTATAATAGTATAGGAACTAGTATATTAATTAAAAATATAAATATACTAGTAATCGAGGCTATTAATACTAGGATTAATATTACTATTAAAGTAGACTAGGGAAATACTAAAGTTACTACTAAAATAATAATAATAATTACGATAGTAATAAATTTCTTAAACTAGTTTTTATTCTTTAAAGGAAGCTTAACGAGGTCGGGCTCTATAACTATATAAAAGTAATTATTATAATTAATTTCTACTATAGAACTAAGACGAAATTTACACGGGATTTAAATAGCGTAATCTAATTCATTCCTAATAAATATACTAGTTATTTTATAATCGACGAGGTATATAAATAAAGTAAGATTTACTTACCTAATTAATTCGAATAGAAAGTCGCGATTATCTAGGAGGTACGTCGGGGATATAGATACTATTACCTCGTTATAAAATAATACTACTACGGCGTATTTAGAATAAATATATCGGCGGATATATTTACCTCGCTAACCTAAGTTAATATTAATAGTAATATTATAGTTATTAATATAAACTAATTTCCTAGTAATATCGATTACGATTTTTTCTAATAAAATAATATCGTTACCGATAAATATCTTAATTTTAAGGTCGTCGACTAAATATATCTTATATTTAATATATATTAGTATTTTATTTCTCTAGTTATCTACCCCGGGAAGGTAAATTAAAATAATAACGAATTTATTAATTTTATACTTTAAAGTACCGACACTACGGACTCGTAGAGGCGAAGTTATCTTCGAGATCTCTATATCGGGAGGTAACTATAATTTAGTTTAGACTCAGTTACTTAAATTAATATCGTAACCGGTATTTAAATAAATACCGGTAATATCGCCGGCGGGGTCTAATAAAACTTTAGCCTCGGCGTAATTAAAACTTCGAAAAATATATCTTAAACCAACTTTATTTAGGGGTATTTAAGAATTAAGAATTAATTTAAATTCCGAGGTTATCGATTTAGATAATAAAGTCTAGTTAATAATCTAAAAAACTAGATCTACTAACTCTCGTAATTTAGTTAGCTTTACTAGGTCTACTAATTTTACTAAATAATTAATACGGATATATTTATAAAGCTTCGATTTTAATAGGAAAGATTCGTTATAATTATAATAATAGGTTTCGACACTAACGAAACTAGTAAATAACTCTAGTCTAGACTCGTTAACGGGGTCGATAATATTATTATAATAAAACTCATTATCTTAATTATCCTAGCTAGCGTATTAATAGCTAGCGTTATATTAATCCTATTTATAAACGGGGTTCTTAGCTCTATAGTCCTAATAAAATTACTAAAATTAATTTTAATTCTCGTTAATAGCGGTTTAATAAATAGTTATTCTAAGTTAATAACTACTACTTTACTATTACTAGAAAATCCTAGGGTTACTTCGATAACTTTAATACCCTCGATTATCTCTTCTCGGAAAGCGCTAGAAGTTACTTTACGGCCTTAATATATTCGATAATATCGAACTTAATACGTTGAAAGAGGCGGTAAACTAAAGAGGCTAACGAGGTAACTAAATATTTAATTACTAAACGTAGGGCCGCTACTACTATAATTAATAAATATATAAATTATTAGATTACTAATAATAAGGAAATATCGGCGAGCCGTAAATTTACTAACTACTATAAGAAAATTAAATAATACCGAAAGACTATTAACTCTAAAATAAATAAGAGTTAGAAAAGTTAAATCTATACCTACTATATTACTATTATTATTATAGTTAACTTTAATTAGGCCGGCTACTAAAGAGTTATCGAGAATTTATTTTAAACTAAATATTCTTCTTTAATTCTAGAGTCTAAATAAATAATAATATAATAGTATTCGTACTAGGTGGATCTACGAAAGTACGAAATTTAATAACGATATCTTAATAAACGAAAGTAAACTAGTTTTCGATATTATTAATTTTAATAATTTTAATATATCGAATAACTACCTAAATATAACTAGCTAGCTCTTATCGAGTATAAATATCGTATAACGTATACTTCTCGTTTATAAAGTATATTAAGGTTATATCTATAACTTCCTTAAAATAATTAATTAAAATAATATATTATTCTTTAATACTATTCTTATCTACACGGAGGCCGACTCTTTTAAGATTTAATAGTTTAATAAAATACTAAACTAATACTACTCCTCTAAATAAAATATTAAGATTTATATAAACTATAGAAGTACCCTTAAGCGTCGAGAGATTACGAATACACTCGATAAAAAGGATAACGCTTCGGTAGTATATATCTCGACCGATTATAATAACGTCGCCTTCGCTATAAGATTTATCTAGGTATAGATTAAAATAACCGAGGTCGCTAAAATTCTATCTACTACTATTAAGAGTGATTTTACTATTAGTATCTAATTAACTTTAAAGACCTAGCGGATTTAAAGAATTTTACTAAATTTATTATAATAACCCCTATACCGCTACTTAAATAACTCTCGTAAAATACTACTAGAATTAATCTACGGTTATATTTTAAAAGTTAAATACTATATTACTAAGTCGAATTAACTAGATAAAAATACTTTCCTCGGTAGATATAATTAATATATATAAAGATTATCGAGTATATAAACCTAAAGAATCCGACGGGGTCGGTTTAAGTATATAACTTCTCAATAGAGTATTATTTATAAACGATAGAAGGTAGTATTAAATCTACTAGTTAATCTTTAAGCCTTCTCGAAACTCTTAAATTTAATTTATAAATATATTAATAACTCTTCTAAATATAAATAAATCTATAGACTACTAATAAGAATATATAAATAAATCTACCGAAGTTACTTAATTCGTTCGTCTAGGAGCTAGGGCTCTACTAGAGACTAAACGATAATAATACTTAATAATATAATTAATTAAATAACCTATAAATTCCGGAACTTCGTTAATATATATTCGGCTAGTAGTATCAACGAAGTTAAAAATCTAGAAAGTAAATAGAATATATTTATTAATTAAATAGGGAAGGTAAAAAGCTAGCTTAATAATAAAAACTAATAATATCGATTCTATAAAATTACTAGTAGGGTTATTTACGTAGAAGTACTATTTATTTTAATAAACCTAAATAGACTAGGGTTCGTCGAGGTATAAATAAAAGACGGCGAAATCAAAGTTAATATACTTTAATATATCTCGGATCTAAGGGCTACTACCTTAATAATTAAAAATAATAACGGCGAAATACGGAAGGGAAGGACTAATAGAGTAACTCTTAAAATTATTCGATAATTAATTAATATCGAATATAATCGTTACTACGCTACGGAATAGGGAAGGGAAGGGAAGGGAATAACCCTCGCTCCCTTCCCTTCTAATAGGGAAGAGAGCGGAAGGGAAGAAATAAAGATTATTAAAGAAGAAAAGAGATTATTTATTATTCCTTTCCTCCCTTCCCGGGTAGGGCTGATAATATAAATAAATCTAAATATTTATTTAATACGTTTATTAGTTATATTAATCTTTATTCATATCGCGATTAATAATAGATATTAATATATTTTAAATCTTTAAAATACGTTTTAAATTAATAAAAAGAGGGTCTATTTTAATACTACCGTAGTAAAACGAGCGCTTTATAAGGAAGGATATATACTTATAAATTTAATTAATATTAGTTAATATACGTTAAATTTTTCGAATAAAAGTATACTACTTAATTCAAGTAGATTATAGAATTTAATATAGAATTTATTATACGCTAGCTGCGTAGTATTTATATATAAAGATCGTTAAGGTTATTTATATTTAATAATATTATTACCCGTTAGATTTATTATTAACGCCGCGTTAATAACGGCTCTTTAAAACGCCTCCGTTTTTCCTTTATTTTTAGATTTAACGAACTACCTATTTTATAAATAACTTCGTTAAATTATTTAACTCCTTTACTATTTAACTATTTAATTATCGGTTCTTATATTATTATATTTAATTCGGTAGTAAACCCTATTTATTTATTACTAGATTATATAACTCCTATTATTAATAATTCTTAAATAAGATTTTAGATCGAAGTTCTAATCTAAATAATATAACGATTAATATAAGTAATTAGACTAGTATCTACGGCCTTTCTTTATAGTAAAGCTCTTTATAATAACGATTAATATATTATAGAGAAGAATAATCTAAAGCCTAAATAAATAATAAATTATAATTAAAAAAGAAGAAACGCGAGATTAATTAATATCTAGATACGACTTCGGCTTAATATTAAATTATAAATCGTCGAAAATATTAATCTTATATACTTAATATAAATGGCTAATATTAATAGTTAATAGAATAAATCCTCTTGGAAATTCTATATTACGAAGAGGTTAGAGAGGGCGTATATTAGGTTTATAATCGAAGAGAAAAGCCGAAAAATAACTTTCTAAGAACCTTAATATAATAAAATTAAGAAAACGCCTTTCGTTATTATTAAAGATAGACGCCGTTATTAAACGCGTAAAAATTATAAATACGAAAGTAGTTCAGCGAGCCTAAAAGAAAGTAAAAGATTAATAAAAATAAAATATTCTTTTAGAATAAAAATAATAGAGATTATTAAAGTAGGTTAAAATTTAAACGATTAATAAAAGATTTATATTAATCTTTATATTAATATATCTTATTTAAAGCGGATACCGTTAATATTCAATAAGATTATTATAAATAAATATAGGTAGGTTATTATCTAGGTAAACGGGGTTTCGTTAATTAAAGAAATAATAATTAATAATAATAAAGATATAGATTAGGTCGATAAATAATCGTTAAAGGATATCGATAGCTCTTTAAATATTAGTAATTATATTTTTAAAGTATATTAATAATTAGATTAGGACGAAATCTATAACATTTAAAGTGAAAGTAAAAAGTAAACCGAGGCTTATAATATTTAAGTCTTATTTAATTTATAGGTAAAATCCGGGGACTAATCGGCCTATAATATTATTAAAGGATATTAAATTATAATATTTAAGTTACTCCGCGCTAAAATCGATTATTATAATAAATACCGTCTTCGCGTATATATATATAAAGGGTTTTCGTATTATAAAAGATATAATCTTAAGGTATATTATTTATATTAATCTTTATCCGGTTATATATTAATTATAAATTAATATAAACGAAAAGGTTTACTAAAAAGGGATTTATAAATTTATTATATCTTTACTTTTACCGAATATACCGTCTAAAAGAATATAGCCGCCTAGTTTAATACGAATTTAGAAAGGTATAAACGGTATAGCCTTAATAAATAAAATCGGCGTCGTAGAATAAATATAGGTCTCGTATTTACTTAAGTTAATAACGGGTAAATTATAATATTAAGATTATATTATCTTTACCCCGATAATTATAAATACGAAAAGTATAATTAAAGACCGAATAAAAATACGAAAGAGGCACGGAAAGTATTTAGGATAATATTAAGGCCGGAGTATACCTAAGTTATAAAAAAAGTAAAGGATATTATTCGTTTTAGAGATTAGGAGAAGATTTCGAAAGGGATAATATAAATTATCGAATCGGGAATATTTTTAAGGCCCCCTTTAAGTTAAGAGGAGATCGTATTATCGAATAAAGTTTTAAATATAAACGTAAAGGGTATATTTAATTATATATCTAAATATTTAATATAACTAGTTTATAAAACTTTTAGTCGTAATTATATTAATCTTTATATTAACTTTATTTGATTTATATTATATATCTTTATTCTTTATATCTCTTTTAACTCTTTTTATATTTTAAAGTTTTACTTATTTTTCTATAACCTTTTAAAAATTTTAAAATAAAACTAGATTCTTTATATAGTTTTAATAAAACTTATTTATTTTCTTATTTATCCTTTAATTCTTTAAACTTATTAATTACCTCCGGCTTAAAGAATAATCTTATATTCGATTTCTTCCTCTTTATTAAATAACTAGACGTAAAGTCTCGAGTAAAATATATATATTTTAAATTACTCCCGTTTATTCGGTGCCTAGAAACTTTAATTTTTAGGTTATTTTCCCGAGCCTTTTTACTATTAATATAGTTTTTACGCGTATTTATATTATTTTATAAACTTTTATTTAGAGGCTAGATTCTTTAACTCTTTCTTAATTATAAATTAAACTAATAATTAAGTCCTAAAATAATAGCTTTATCTATAAGATTATTATACCCGCCTTTATTTTTATTATTTATAAAGTCGTTATTATTTTTTATTATAATCTTATCCCGCCTTTATACCTTTATTTCGTATTCTTTAAGAATTATTATTTCTTCGTAGTCTAAATCCTATTAGGATACTACTACTGAGTTTTTTTTAAATTAAAAATAATTAAGAATTATAAGAATTAAGAATATCTCGGGACTATAGGATTTTTAGGCTATATATAATTAAATAATAATATTAAATACTCGCTCGTATTTAACGTTTATATAAAGTACGGCTAGGATATTACGGGCCGTATAAAAGAAATAATTAAATATTAGCGAGAGGTCCTTTTATTTATTAAATATAAATTTACCGTCGTCGTTATTAAATATTATATATAATTAATAGGTATATTTATCGATATAAAGATTAATATAAATAAAAGATTTACTCGTTTCCCGGTACTTTCGAAATTCTTTATTTTAACTTTTTAAGTTCGATAACGCCTTATTTTTACTTTTAATTAAATATTTAAAATTATCTACCTCGATATTTTTCTTAACGTAGATTTTTTTTTATTAAGTAACCTACGGGCGCCGGTCGAATTACTCTTTAAGTTATTTTTAATAAAAATCTTTTTACTTTTATCTAATCTCTTTATTCTATCCCTAGTCTTTAAATATAATTATCTTTCGAATTAGTTCTAAAAGAGTTATTGTACCGTATAACCCGCCTAAAGTTAATTAGGTCTAAAAATAATATTAATTAAATTTATCCTACGCCTTTTTTAAACTCTTTAATATAAACCTCTTTTAAGGCGTAGTCTTCTTTATAAATTTTTCTTCTTTATTTTTAAAATAATTAAATAACGCGTTATAAACCGAAAAAGTTATATAAATAATCGGCGTATATAATATACCTATTATATATATATATTAATAGAACGGTTTATAAAATTCGATAAAGTATTTTATTTAAATTTATTCATCCTTATCTAATTATAGTTATTCCGTTTATTTACGGAAAAATTCCTTTAACGCCGGCCTTAGCTTTAAGGCGCGGATTAATATATAATAAATTAAATCCTATCTAGTCGCTACGTCCTAGAAGAGTTTTAACGTCGTAAATTTACTTTAATATTTTTTATCGTATATTCTTTATATTTAATTCGGCCCGGTTAATTAATATTTCTCGTTATTTAACTATTTTTAGATATCCTGAAAACGCTCGCGCCGTTAACCGTTTTTATTAAAATAAGTAAAGGCTTTATGAATTTATATCCCTTAATATTAATAGAGAAATAGATATCGGTATAATAATTAGTATAATATTTAAAATACGGAAGTATCTTTATTAAAGTAAATAGGATCTTAAGTTCTTTCTTTATTTTAGAAAGTTTTTATTTATTTATTTTATCGTCTTAATTCTTCTAAAAGTCTTTATTTATTAATAAAATTTTAATTATTTTAAGAAGTTTCTTTAAGCCTAGTTAAATAATATATAAAAGATATAAGACGCGGTGAATTCCAGTATTCGTAAAAGTATTTTGATTATTATAGAAATCGTGGATTTTATTTTCTAGTTTCTTCCTTATAGTTAAAAACTAGGCTTTTTCCTCCGGTAATATAATTTCGAGGGTTTAATATATATTATTATTATTATTAAAGACGTTATCCGTAGTAATTAATATTATCCGATTCCTTAATTTATAACGATGAATAATAACGTTTAAGTACGAGGTTAGGTTAATATTATTATATTTTCTCTTTACGTATTTAAAAGCTAGGAGTACGTCGTAGTACTACTATCGTTAATCGATAAAGTATATATTTATAGTTATATAACTCTATCGGTTCTTAAAAGACTATAAGTCTAGCGTTATAATAACTTTCGTACCGTCGTTAAATAAATTCCGAAGGAGTTAATTTTAAATATCGTTATACTTCTTTATAATATGATTTTTAATTATAAATATAAAAGAGAGAGTAATTAACGAATTCGCGTATTTAAATACTCGTTATATATCGATATTATTAATAGATCGTAAGGAGAGTTTAAGCCCGATAATTATTTATATAAATAATTTAAAGAAGTCCTTAAATATTATTTCTCGGTTATTAAACCGTAATATATTAACCTTTCTTTTACTTCTCTATAATTAGGATTATAAATATTTATATTAATCTTTATATTTATATATTAAGCGGGTTAGAATATACCTAGTCTTTAAAGAATAATATAATCTAAATCGGTTTTATACCTAAATATAAAACTTTCCTTTTATATTAATTTAATATAAAATACGTTTTTATATTATTCTAGGTATTAATCCTTATAACTATTCGGTTATATCTTTTATAGATATTTCTCGGCTCCCTTATACCTACTATAATACTATTATAGAAGAACTCTTATTTTAGAGCTAGTTTAGGCGACGTCTAGGAGAAATTAAATATATAACTTTTATATTTCTAATTCTCTTACTTAATCTTTTAAGTACGATATTACTCTTATTTATAAAATTATTCGAGAAAGACGGTAACTATTTCTATTATATATATATAATAATATTTATTAGAATCTTTAGTCGTTAAGTTCCTTATAAAAGAAATATCTTAAATAACTAAATTAAAAGTAAAAGAATATTAATTATTAGATTTAAAATTATTAATAACGAAGTTACTACTTTAAGATATTCTAAATACGTATTTTAGAAACTAGTAAAGAAGGTAGGAAAATAAAAAAAATTATTAACTCTTTTATAATTATATAATCTATAGAGGTATATTATATATAGTAGTTATAATTTAGTTATATTAATACCGGATAAGACGATTATAAAGATAAATCTATATTTATTTTATATATTTTAGGTTAGTATCCCGCTAAAAAGTAATTTTAAATATATAGTAAATTAATATTCTAACCCTCCTTTAGAAATTCTTTTTAAGATTTAATTATATTTTTATTAATTTAGGTTAATAATTATACCTTTAACTATTAATAAAAGTATAGCCGATATTAATTTTAAATTACTCGATAGTCTTAATAATAACGCGAGAGTAAATTAAAGCCCTCGATTATTAAAAACATAATGAAATTTAAAAGTAGCGAGGAAAGTATTTAATATATAAAAAATATATATAAAGAAACCTTAGGTAAAGAAAATCGCGGTATAAAATAAAAAATTAAAGAATAATAATTAATAGGACCTTTATAATTAAAATACTATTTAATTTAACTCTTTAATTATTACTTTATAAGAAATTAGGTTTTTTTAGAAGATTATTAATCTTTTAATCCCGAAACTACCCTTTACGCGCTTTATACGCGAAATTATATATATCTTTTATAAACGTTATTTTCGTATATAATTTATAGGTCTAAACGCGTTATAAAAGGCCTCGGAGACGATATTAATTAAGAAACTCGTAAATAAATAATCTAATATTATCTTTATAAATATATAATATTAATTTTAATTATAGTAATTAATTTTTACGCGATTTATAACTAGCGGATTATTATAGCCCCGAAGGATATATAATTTATACGGCGATTAAAGGCTATATATACTAGGTAAGAATATATTATAATTAATATCCGAAGGTTAATACTTTATTATATTTATCTTAATCTTTATAGCGATTAAATTAATACCGTTATTTTTACTACGAAATTTAGACTTAATTATAAACTTTTAGACTTTCGATTTTATTTTAGAATAATTTATTAATCGTTTATAGCTACTACGATTAATATTATAGTTTATTAATACGAGATAAAATAAGAGATTATTTTAATATAAAAGTTATTACCGAAGGAGTATAATTTTTTATTATAAAACTAAAGTGAATAATAGTTAGGGATCCCGCTTTTAGTATTATAAATCCGATTATTTTATTTATTTATAACCTCGCTTTCCTTTATACCGAAATTATATTAACTACGCTATTAAAAAAGTCTTTATCTTGATTTAAAATACCGTATAGTATATTTATATATATAAGGCCGGTATATTTAACTATTAATAAACTAATTAATTATAATTTTCTTTATATTTATCCGTGTTTTAGTCTTTATAAATAAGGTAAAATTAAATAAAAATAAATTATAAATTAATAAGATATTAAGCTATTATAATCGTATAATCGTTAATATTTAAAATACTAAATAAGTATATTAGGATAAAGATTAAGATAATTAATATTAATTTAATTTATAAAAAATAGCTCCTCAGCCCCTAAATTATAAAATAATTAATTTATTATATAAAGGGGTAAGATTACTAGGATATAAATTAAAATAAATAATATTAATAAAGTTTATAATAGTCGCCTAAATACTAAGGCTTTAGAATAAAAGATATATAAAATAACCTTAACCTTCTAGTTAATCTTACGGTATAAATATTAAAATAAATGATTTTAATAAAATATACGAACTATAGTTATTCGGTCCTATATAAGAATAAATCGACTTCGACGATATTATTAATACGAATTAATTAAATATATTAGATTAATTCTCTTAATTTATTTACCCTAAATTAAAGAATATAATTTAACCGATATTTATTTAATTATATAAACTATCTATACCTAGGAATAAAGTAGAAGATAATAAATATAACTCGGGTAAAAACGTTAAGATTAAAGATAACGATAGTACTAGCGACGATAACGAGGCGACCGTCGATAATAATAATAACGTAACAAGGTTAAAAGGCTATATAAATTATATAAATAATAATAATATATACGAATAGGTTAAGGATAATCCTAAATATTAACGGTTATACTAAAAATATTAATATAATAGTTACGAATACGTTATTAAAAAGTAGGATTATGAAATAAGGAATATATATCTTTATTATCCTTATCCGGTTAATTTCTCGAATAATATCTAAATTTAATTAATAATACCCGAAGACTATTAAGAGAATAATGATTAGGATAAAGATTAAGATAATTCGGCCCTAAATAATTAAGATAAACCTAAATTCGATAGTATTAAATCTTATATAAATTATATAGAAGAGCGTATCCTATACTTTTATTTAAAAGA
>JAABUK010000157.1_pt1 | contig 160450 bp, 156 predicted proteins | sample 5559141 | NCBI WGS metagenome assembly JAABUK01 (sample SAMN10711869, study PRJNA513367) | rock metagenome | isolation source: Antarctica rocks | place: Antarctica: Victoria Land, Pudding Butte nord | collected 2016-01-03
TACCGGAGCACAACGAAGACGGTCGGCCCAGACCTCTGACACCTCCGCGTCGGATCGGCCAAAAACCCCGCAAGACCCAGATTCAGCCTTAAACGGCAGCTGCACTTGACACACAGAGGCGCTACGATGTTTGCGGGTGCTGGGCAGTGATGGTGTCACGCTCGACGCGTTGCTGGTCCGCGCTGTAGGAACAAGCTCGGCACCCACCGTGTTGTGACGATTGAATCTTCAACCGTCTCTCAGGAGGAACCGTCATGACCACCGCTACATCCACCCTCGCCGGGCTGCCCACCGGAACCTGGACCATCGACCCTGCGCACTCCCAGGTGTCCTTCAGCGTCCGCCACCTCATGGTCAGCAAGGTCCGCGGCTCGTTCAGAACCTTTACCGGCGCCATCGAGGTCCCCGCGAGCGGCGATCCGGTCGCGACCGTCGAGATCGTGCTCGATTCTTTTGATACCGGCAACGCCCAGCGCGACGGACACATCCGCTCCGCGGACTTCCTCGAGGTGGAGAAGTTCCCGACCATGACGTTCCGCTCGACCGCGCTTCGTTCGTCGGGCTCGGATTTCGTGCTCGAGGGCGAGCTCAGCCTGCACGGCGTCACCAAGACCGTCGAGCTGGAGCTTGAGTTCAACGGCGTGAACCCCGGCATGGGCCACGGTCCGGTCGCCGGGTTCGAGGCTCGCACGGCACTCAACCGGAGCGACTTCGGCATCGACATCAGCATGCCGCTGGAAGGTGGCGGCGTCGTCGTCGGCGAGAAGATAACCGTGACCCTGGAGATCGAGGCCGGACAGCAGTCCTGATCCCCCCGCTCCATATTGTGCGAATGCCGCATTCACCCGGGAAGCTGAGGTGGATGCGGCATTCGTACGACATAGCGCAGCACTGCAGCCCCCGCACTAGGCTCGGCGCATGTCGTTGACCCTCGGTATCGGCCCGCTTGCCCGTCCACCCCAAGGCCGGCTCAACGGGGACATCTGGTCGGCCCTGCCCGCGCACGCGCTCTACGCACACCCCGCACCGCGGCGCATCCGCGGCACGCTGAATGGCACCACTGTGCTGGACACCGACCAGGCGCTGATGCTGCACGAGACCGGGCTGTTGCCCGTCTGGTACCTGCCGGTGGACGACTTCGCCATCGGCGTGCTCGAGCGCAACGACACCCAGACGCACTGCCCGTTCAAGGGCGACGCCAGCTATTACGATCTCCGCGTCGGTGCCACCCTGGTCAAAGACGCCGTCTGGTTCTACGCAGACCCGCTGCCCAGCGCCGCCACCCTCGCCGGGCTGTGCTCCGTGCGGATGGACGCGCTGCAGGAATGGTTCGAGGAGGACCAGCAGGTGTACGGCCATCCCACCGATCCCTTCCACCGGGTCGACGTACGCCCGTCCTCACGCCACGTCGTGGTCACGGCGGGCGATATGGTGCTCGCGGACAGCCACGCCCCGCTCGCAGTGTTCGAGACCGGCCTGCCGACGCGGTACTATCTCCCCGAGTCCGACATCCGCACCGAGCTGCTGACCAACAGTGAGACCACCACCGTCTGCCCCTACAAAGGCACCGCGCACTACTGGAGTGCCGAAGGTATGGACGACGTATGCTTCGGCTACCCCGAGCCCCACGACGAGGTGCGCGCCGCGGCCGGGCTCCGTTGTTTCCTCGGCGAGGGCATCACCACGACCGTCGACGGCGTCCAGGTCTGACGCACGGCCGATGAGCGTCACAGAACGACTGGACGCCTTCCAGCAGCGTCATCCCGCGGCCGGGTATCCCCTGGCCGTGTTCTACAAGTTCTTCGACGATCAGGGCAATTACCTGGCCGCGCTCATCGCCTACTACGCCTTCATCTCCCTGTTCCCGCTGCTCTTCCTGCTGGCCACCATCCTCGGCTACGTGCTGACCGGTAACCACCAGTTGCAGGAACAGGTGCTGGACTCCGCGGTAGGCCAGCTCCCCGTGATCGGTGACCAGCTCAAGCATCCCGAACGCAGCGGCGGTGGCCCGGTCGCGCTGACCATCGGTGTGCTCGGCTCCCTCTACGGGGCATCGGGGGTGGGCCAAGCCACCCAGCACGCCATGAACACCGCGTGGCGGGTGCCGCGGAACAGTCGCCCCAATCCGCTCGCCGCCCGCGGGCGGAGCCTGCTGCTCATGGGCACAGTCGGCCTGGCGGTGCTGGGAATCACCGTCCTTTCTGTGCTCGGCCGCTACGCGCACGAGTTCGGCATCGACGGCCCCGGGTTGGGCACCTTGGTCTTCGTCGGCACCGTGGCTTTGTACACCGTGTCCTTCATCATGGCGTTCCGGCTGGCCTGCGCCCGCCCGGTCACCGTGCGCGACGTGGCACCTGGTGCACTGGGTGCCGCGGTCGCCCTGCAACTGCTGCAGATGTTCGGTGCCACCCTGGTGGGCCGCGTCGTGACCCGGGCCACCGCCATCAACGGCGTGTTCGCGGTGGTCCTCGGCCTCGTCGCCTTCCTCTACCTTGCCTCCGTCGCGCTTGTCTTCTGCGTCGAGTCCAACGTGGTGCGCGTAGACGCGCTCTACCCCCGCGCTCTGCTCACCCCGTTCACCGACAACGTCGACCTCACCGCAGGCGACCGGCGAGCGTATTCCACCCAAGCGGAGGCGCAACGCAGCAAGGGCTTCGAGCAGGTCGATGTCAGCTTCCACCCCGAGGAAGAGGGCTAACGCCTCGTGCGTGAATAGAGTTCACGCGCGGGCCTTTTTCACGCACAGTGCAGGAGCATCATGACCGAGCAGGCAGCACCGCTGACGTCTCCCGAACCGTCCGAGGCAGACTCGGGTCTGGACCTCGCCTCGCCCGGACCCGAGTCACGGCTGCGCGAGCCGCTGAGCTATCGGCTCAAGCGACGTCTGCTCGGGCCGGCCCTGACCAACGATCAGCTCGGTGACGAGCGGCTCACCAAGACCGTCGCGTTGGGCGTGCTGGCACCGGACTGCATTTCGTCCTCGGCCTACGGCACCGAGCAGATCCTGGTGGAGCTACTGCCCTACGCCGCGCTCGGCGCATTCACCCTGGTGCTGCCCATCACCGGGATCATCCTGGGCATCCTGATTCTGCTGACGCTGTCCTACCGCCAGGTGGTGATGGTCTACACCCGCGCCGGCGGCTCCTACGTGGTGGCCAGGGAAAACTTCGGGCCGAAGGTCGCCCAGATCGCCGCGGTGGCCCTGCTCATCGACTACGTGGTGACGGTGGCCGTCCAGGCCGCGGCAGGCACCGTCGCCGTAGCATCGGCCATTCCCGCCATCGGTCCCTACACCATGGAGATCACCATTGGTGTGGTGCTGCTGTTGGCCTACGGCAATCTGCGGGGCATCAAGGAAGCGGGCAAGGTGTTCGCCTTCCCCACCTACTTCTTCGCGCTCACCATGGGCGCGGTGATCACCGTGGGCATCGTCAAGGCGCTACTGCACTCCCTGCCACAGATCGACACCACCCAGCTGGTCGGCGCCGTCCCGATCGGCCACGCGGACGGGTTCGTCATGGGCGCCACGGTGCTCGTGTTGCTGCGCGCGTTCGCCAACGGCGGCAGCTCGCTTACCGGGCTGGAGGCGATCAGCAACGGGGTCAGCGCCTTCCAGAAGCCGCAGGGAGCCAACGCCCGTCGAGCGCTGGTGATCATGGCTTGCGTCCTCGGCTTTCTCGTCGCGGGCGTGTCCCTGTTGGCCTACCTCACCCACGCCGTGCCCTACACCGCCGGTTTTCCCTCGGTGATCAGCCAGGAGGCCAAACTGGTCTTCGGCGATGGACTTCTGGGCAGGGTGCTCTTCATCGTGGTGCAGACCGCGACGGCGCTGATCCTCTACACCGGCGCGAACACCAGCTTCAACGGCTTCCCGTTCCTGGCCAGCTTCGTAGCCGAGGACGCGTTTTTGCCCCGACAGCTCCGTAGACGCGGGCACCGGCTGGTGTTCTCCAACGCCATCATCGTGCTGACCGTCATCGCGGTGCTGCTGCTGCTGGTCACCCGCGCCCAGGTGACGGCGCTGGTGCCCTTCTACGCAATCGGCGTCTTCACCGGCTTCACCATGGCCGGCCTCGGCATGGCGCGGTACTACCAGAAGCTGCGGGAGGGGGCGTGGCGGCGCAACGTGGCGATCAACCTCGCGGCAGGGATCACCTCACTGATCGTGGTGCTGATCTTCGCCATCGCGAAGTTCACCGAGGGCGCCTGGGCGGTGGTGATCCTGTTCCCGATCATGGTGTTCGCGTTGATTCGGCTGAACAAGGAGTACCGCGACGAAGCCGCAGCTCTGCGCCAGCTCGACCCGAGCAAGGTCGACGACACGACCGTGTACGCCCACCACACCGTGCTGATCTTCGTCGACTCCTTGGACCTGGCGACGGTGGAGGCGTTCCGCTACGGACGCAGCCTTCGTCCGGGCCAACTCAGGGCGGTCCACTTCGTGCTGGACAGTGCGCGGGCCGAGCTGCTGCAGGCCGAGTGGGAAGCCGCGCACGCGCGAGTGCCGTTGGAACTGGTGGACTGCCCCGAGCGCAGGCTCGGCCACACCGCGATGCAGCTGGTCAGCCGGGCCACCGAGGATCAGACGCAGGTGACGGTGCTGCTACCGCGCCGCAGCTACTCGCACATTCTCGGCCGCTTGCTGCACGACAACACAGCCGACTACATCGCACGGTTCATCAGCCGGTTGCCGTCGGCGGCGGCCACGATCATTCCCTTCGACACCACGGCGCGACTGCACGGCGAGATGGTGCCTCGTGCTTCCCAACCCGCACCGACTACCGCGGAGCCCCGCACAGCCAAAACCGCCGAGGGTGCGAGTGCAGCGGCCCGTTCTGCTCCCGGCCAACCGTGCAGCGTCGAGGGCACCGTGCGCTCGGTGCAGGTCGCCTCGCTGGACGACGAACCGGTCTTCGCCTGCGAGGTGGTCGACGACAGCGGCGCAATCACGGCAGTGTTCTACGGCCGCAGGCACATTCGCGGTATCAGCCCGGGCACACGCATGCGCATGCACGGCCGTGTGGTGCAGAAGGAGGGCAAGGAGGTCATCAACAACCCGCGGTACGAGTTGCTGCCGAACGAGCCCCAGGAATCACAAGATTCCCCACAATCACATTAGTACCTCTAGTCTCACCGCATGCCCATTTCGTTTGCCTCGGCGCGTCGCCGTCCGCGTGCCACCATCGCGACGGTGATCGCCGCGCTCCTGCTGCTGGCCGCCGCGGGCGCCGCGGCCGCCGACATCACCGGACCGGACGTCTCCAGCCACCAGCACCCCTACGGGGTGAGCATCGACTGGAGCAAGGTCAAGAACTCCGGGCGTAACTTCGCCTTCGTCAAGTCCACCGAGGGCACCGGGTACGTCAACCCCTCCTTCACCTCGGACTGGCAGGCCATCAAGGCCAACGCGATGGTGCGGGGCAGCTACCACTACGCCAAGCCGGACGGCTCGTCCTCCTCGGCCGCCGAGCAGGCTCGCTATTTCGTCTCCGTCGCGGGCACCATGCGCGCCAGCGGCGACCTGGCCCCCATCCTCGACCTGGAGGAGACCGGCGGATTGTCGCCAGTACAACTGGTCACCTGGGTGCACAGCTGGTTGGACACCATCACCGCGCTCACCGGACGCAAGGCGATCATCTACACCTATCCGTACTTCTGGCGCAGCGCCATGGGCAACAACACCGGCTTCACCCAGTACCCACTGTGGATCGCCGACTACAACGGCGGTTCCGCTCCCAATACCCCGCTCATCGGCGGCTGGACGAGCTGGACCTTCTGGCAGTTCACCGACCGCGGGTCCATCCCCGGGATCAGCACCGGCGTGGACATCTCCACGTTCTCCGGCGACTCCGCCGCGTTGTCCGCATTGGCCAATGGTGCATCTGGGGTCATCACTGCGCCCCCCTCCGCAATTCTCGCGCACTACACCGACCTCGGCGGCTCCGACTCCTACCTCGGCCAGGTCAACGGTGCGGAGTATGCGGTGCCCGGCGGTCGTGCGCAGAACTTCACCGGCGGGCGCGTCTACTGGTCGCCAGCCACCGGGGCGCACGAGGTGCACGGCGCGGTCCTGGCGCACTACCTCGCCATCGGTGGTCCCGCGTCGAGCCTGGGCCTGCCCACCACCGACGAGTCGCCCAGCGCGGACGGTGTGGGGCGCTACAACAACTTTGCCAACGGCGGCGCGCTCTACTGGTCGCCCACGACGGGGGCGCACGAGGTGCACGGCGCCATCGACAGCAAGTGGGGGCAACTGGACTGGGAGACGGGCCCGCACGGGTACCCGGTTACCGACGAGCAGCCGACAGCCGACCAGATCGGGCGCTACAACGACTTCCAGGACGGCTCCATCTACTGGTCCCCGACGACGGGAGCTCAGTCCATCCATGGGGCGATCATGGCCAAGTGGGCGCAGTACCAGTGGGAGACCGGCGTCCTCGGCTATCCGGTGACCGACGAGCGGACCACCCCGGACGGCGCCGGTCGGTACAACCACCTGCAGGGCGGCTCCATCTACTGGACGGCCAGCACCGGAGCGCATACCGTGCAGGGCGCCATCCGCGACCGCTGGGCGGCCCAGGGCTGGGAGACCGGCTCGCTCGGATACCCGATCTCGGACGAGCGCGCGGTGGCCGGAGGCAGGCAGAGCGACTTCGAGGGTGGCTCCCTGTTCTGGGATGCCGGCACGGGGACGGTCACCACACGCTAGTTCTCCGGGGGCGGCAATGGTGCATCGCCGACGACGACGCTGTAGTGCGGCTTGGTTCCGTCGAGCCGGTCGATGCGCACGGTGACGGAATGGCGCTGCCCGCGGGTGAAGTCGGTTTCCGCGCACTGCTCGGTAGCCCCGGCGGCATCGGGTAGGTCGTTTGCGCAGTCGATGGTCGGTGCTGGCTCATGGGTCTGCTGACCCAGTTGCGCGCTGGCCCCTCTGGCGACGTCGAGCCTGTTGATGGTCGGGGGTGGCGCGCCGTGCCCGGCGGTGCCGCAGGCCGAGACCAGCGCTGCCCCCGCAGCCAGCGCCACCATGGTCGGCCGACAATCCATGGCGTCCAGTGTGGCAGAACGGCGACGCCATCGGTGGTGGGTCACAATAGGGGACTTATGAGCACCGAGGCCCGCACCGCACCGCCGCTGCAGGGAGGCCGCCAGCAGTGACCCACGGTTTGGCGGTCCTGGTGCTGAGCTTGGGCGCTGCCTTGGCCTTCGCGACCTCGTCGTCGCTGAAGCACGTGAGCGCAGGTCAGGTACCCGATGCCCAGGACCTCAGCCCCCGATCGGTGGGGCGTTTCGTTCGGGCGACGCTGGCACACCCGCTGTGGCTGGGCGGGGTCGTGGCCGATGTGCTGGGGCTGACCCTGCAGATCCTGGCGCTGCACTTCGGGGCGCTCGGCGTGGTGCAGCCACTACTCATCAGCGGGTTGCTGTTCGCGCTGATCCTGCGAAGGGGCACCCAGCTGCCCAGCAGCCGCGAGCTCGGCTGGGGCCTGTTGCTCACGTTGTCCTTGGCGGGTTTTCTGCTGCTGGCGGGCACTGCTCACCAACCGGTACACCCGGAGACCGCAGACCGGGGGCCTGCGGTGGCGGCTGCGATCGCCGGGGTCGTGCTGGCGGGCACCTGCGTGCTGCTCGGCCGTCGTTTCCGGCACGGGGGCCGCTCGGCGGCGCTGCTGGGCATCGCGGTCGGCGCGATCTACGCGGCGACCGCCGCCCTGTTGAAGTCGTTGACCGACATTGCGCTGCACGGTCCGATTCCCCTGTTCACCAGCTGGCAGCTGTACGCGGTGATCGTCACCGGCGCAGGCGGGCTGCTCCTCAACCAGCTGGCGTTTCAGGCGGGCCCGCTGGCGGCAAGCCTGCCCGCGATTTCCACTGTGGACCCACTGGCCAGCATCGTGCTTGGGGTAGTGGTCTACGACGAGCAGATTCGTCACCACTTGGCCCAGGGTTTCGGGCTCGGCGCCCTGCTGCTGGTGCTGGGCGTCGCCGTCATCCAGCTGTCCCGGCTGGAGAACGGAGCGCCGGCAGCATCACCGTGAGTGAGGTGGCTGATCAGGATTCGTCGAGGCGGGGATAGAGCAACTCCTGAACAAGGAGCTGTACGGCGGCCGCGATCGGGATTGCCACCAGCGCCCCGATGACGCCCAGCACGGCGCCGCCGACCAGTACCGCCACCACCGTCACCACCGCGGGAACATGCACGGCGCGACCGATGATGCGCGGTACCAGCAAGTAGTCCTCGATCAAGCGGTAGACGATGAAGAAGGCGACCGTGGCCAAGCTCACCGGCAGCGACACCGTCAACGCCACGGCCGCTACCACCACGCCTGCGACGGTGGACCCGACCACGGGGATCAGGTCGAACACCGCCACAAAGATGGCTAGCAGTAGCGGATAGGGCACGCCGAACACCTCGAGCCACAGGAAGGTGCCGATCGCCGCGATCACCGAGATGACCACGTTGCCCAGCACGTACGCACCCACCTTGGCGAAGATCTGGTCGCCGATGAGAATGGCGCGGGGTCGCCGTGTTCCGGGGACCAGCCGGTACAGGTTGGCCCGGATCTTGGGCATGTCGGCCAGGAAGAACACCGTCAGCACCGCGACCAGCACCAGCTTGGTCACCTCGTCGAAGATCAGCGTGACCGCGCTGACCAGGTGCTCGAGCAACGTGGAGCCGTTGACGGCGTCGGTGAGCTGCTGCTGCAGGTGAAAGCGGTCGTTCAGCCGCCCCAGCGTCGACGAGTGGTCCTGCGCCTCGCGCAGGTAGTCCGGCGCCTGGGAGACGAGCTGTGCGGCCTGCTGGGCCAGCGGCGGAATGGCGATGGCGAACAGCACCACCACCGCTGCCGTGGTGACGAGGAAGACCGTGGTGACCGCTGCCCAGCGCGGGAACCGATGCCGCACCAACCAGGACACCACCGGGTCGAGCCCGACGGCGAGAAACAGCGCGACCCCCACCAGGGTCAGCGCCTGGCGGGCGTCGGCCAGCGCCTGCACCACGGCGTAGGTGAGGGCCACCCCGGCGGCGGCGGTCATCCCCAGGTAGAAGGGCGACCGCCGACTGAACTTGTCCCCGAGCGCGCCCAGTGGCTGCGCTTTAGTGCTGATCTGGACTGCTTCGGCCTCGGCGGCGGCGAGTGGGTCCGTCACTGTTTCCTCATCACGCAGCGTTGCTCAGACGGTTGACGACCGGGTGCGCAACCCATCCTTGCACCGCGGCCGCCATCTTTACACCACGGCGGTGACCCAGCAGCGGATCAACGCCGCCGACGAAATCAGTTTTTCCGGCGGGTCCGCGCGGCGAGCTCGGGGTGCTCCTCCCACCACAACCGCGGCGCGGCCGCATCGGTGACGGGGGGCTGCTCGGCCGCAATGGCGTCGATGGCGTCGAGCTCGGCGTCGATCTCCACCGCCCGGTGCTCGTCCTCCTTGGTCATCCGGGCGATCACCGTTGCCAGGAAGGGCAGACCAATGATGTCACCACCGATCCACAGGATGCCTGCGCCGATGTCCTGATCGGTTCGCAGATCGGGACCCCAGACGCGGGCCACCCCCAGGTAGTAGGCGGTGGCGATGACCGGGCCCAGCCACAGCGTTAGGCCGAGGATCGCGTCCACCAACACCTCGACCAGGGTGATCCACATGGTCACCAGGTAGGAGCCCGGCCGCGGAACCGGGTCGACCCGCAGTCGCGACCAGTAGTAGACGAACCCGCCAAGCACCAGGCAGAAGCCGACGAGTCCACTGACCAGCTGATCGCGCAGGGTCTGCTCGTAGAGCGGGCTCAGGTAGAGCACCAGGGGCGGTATCACCAGCACCAAGGTCACCACGGGCGGAAAGGTGAGCGCCCTGGCGAGGCGACTGTGCAGCACGACCGCGGCGCTGGCCCGCGCAGGGGCGGACAGCAGCTCGCGGAGCAAGGACAGCGGCGCGCCCAGGGCAAGGAACATCGGGGTCAGCATCACCAGGATGAGGTTCTGCAGGGCACGCGCCCAGAACAGGATGTCGGCGTACACCGCCACCATCGAGAACCCCACCAGGGCGAGCGACCCCAGTCCACCTCCCACGAAACACCACGTCCGGGCGCGTGGCCAGCTGGTCCCGCGACGGCGCAGCGCCGAGATGCCGCCCAGGTACAACGCACCCAACACCAGGACCGTGCACAGCAGCGGTGGGTTCGGGGTCCAGGAGGTGAGCACCCGCGCAGGAGTCAGCGCAGGCAGGTCGGACCCGAGCGCCAGTGCGTGCACGGGCTCCAGGATGCACCTGTCGTGGCGCTCAGGTCTTGCCGACGTGCAAGTGGATGCGCGTAGCCAGCTCGGCACCGTCCAGGGCCTGCGCGATCTCGCCGCGTACCCGGGCGGACCCATCGCGCACCACGGCAAGGTCGGCCATCGGGTCGACAGTGGCAGTGAGCGCGATCGTGGGACGCCCACGGTCGGTGAACGAGCGCCCGCTGGCGGATTGCACGCCGTCCGCCGCGGCCAGCGACTCGGCCGCGGCACCGGCGATCGCAGTGGTGTCCGCCCGCAGGATGCCTGCGGCACCACTGCCCGGCAGCCGCACGGGGCCCAGCTTGCGCCGGGGGATGTGCGCCGCCAGCCACCACAGACCGAGCAGGATCAGGATCACGCCACCCGCGCCGGTCGCCCATGGCCACCAGTCCTGCGCGGTGGCCGTCCTCGTGCCCGGGCCGACCTGCTCGCGCGGCGTCCAGGACACCGTCCCGATCTGCCAGGCCATGGCGGCAAGCCCCAGCGCGATCAGTGCCACTCCGAGGACCAGTGCCACCAGGCGATCCAGTGCGGCCAGTGTCCGACTCACCGCCCGCCCCCGTCATGGCTGGTCTTGGTCTTCACCTTGACTGTGAACGTGCGCTCCAGGGGCGCCAGCCGCTCGGTCACAGCGTCGGTGACCGCGCTGCGCACCGCCTCCGCCTCCGCCTCCGCCTCCGCCTCCGTGGTGGTGATCGTGACGGTGACGCGCCTGCGGCCGGTGCGCGCCGAGGCAGTGGTGGTGCCGGCGACGCTGTCCGCGCAAGCGTGCGCCACCCGAGAGATATCGCTGCGGCGCACCCACACGACGTCCTCCCCTGCCACCTTTAGCTCGGTGCGCCGCCGAGGCTTGAGCGCGGCCCACACCCACCACAGTCCGACAAGGACCGCGACGATGCCGGCGGGAATCAGCCACACCGCCGGACGCAGGTTGTCCACCCAGGTTGCGGTGTTCGCCACCCACTCCGGTCCGCTGAACGCGTGTGCGCCGAGCAACATCTCCCGAATGGCCACCGCCCCGGCGGCAATGAGGACCAGTGCAATGAGTAAACCCACCGGCGCGGCGGCGGGCGCAGCAACGGGTGGACGAGCCTGCGGGCCGCCGGCGTCCGGCTTGCCGTCGCTCGCTTCGTGGGCGGACGCCGCGGTCATTGCAGCACCCTGGGCAAGTCGGCAGACGACTGACGCACGACCTCGTCGACGACGACGTCTACCCGGTCCACAATCAGCCCGGTGTAGGCCTGTAGCTGCTCGGCCACCCCCGCACGCACTGCCGCGCTCACCGCGGGTACCGAGCGGGGCCATGCGGTGGCGATGGCAACTCTGACTCGGACGCGCCCACCGCTGACGTTGCTGTCCACCCGTGGCAGGTCGCGGCCCATCATGCGGCCGAGACCGCTGGACTGGCGGACGACACCGTCGGTGTGGACTGCCGCATACTCCGCCACCCGGCTCACGGCCCGGTCGCGCACGGTCAGCGAACCACGGGCGCCGGGCGCGTCGTCTTCATCAGTGGGGTCCGCCACCCGGTGTTCAGCCACGATTACGCCCGCGCATCAGCTCACCCAGGTCGAGCTTCCCGTCGTAGTGCGCCCCCAACGCCGCCCCGACGATGGCTAGCAGCAACGCGACAAGGAACCCGACCCAACCCCCGGCCGCCGCAGCGACGCCGAGCAGCAGGCCTGCGAAGAGTCCGGTAGTGGTGACGTTCATGCTCTACTCCAAAGTGCTCAGGGGGTACGCGAGGGTTCCGCAGCAGGCAGGGCGAGAACAGCGAGCTCGACGTCCTCGATGACGACGTCCACCGGGCCGCCCACCAGCGGAGCTGCCGCCGCCCGTACCGCAGTGGCGACTAGCTGGACGTCCACGCCGAAACGTACGGCGATGTGTACCTCGGCGCCCGCGTCGTGCAGCGCCACACCGGCCACGCGGCGTCCCGGAAGGTAGGTGCCCACCTCACCGAACATGCCGCCGTGCAGCCCAGCGACACCATCGACGGCCAGCACTGCCGCCGCGAGAACGTCAGCCGGGTCTGGTTCGGCGGCAGCAGGAGTGGGCGCTGCGGGAGTTGTCGCTGCGGGAATGGTCATTGCACGCGCGTGGGGCTGGGCTCGGCGCTGTCGTCCTCGCCGCCATCGTTGAGGAACACGTCGTGGACGTCGATGTTGACCTCGGTGACCTGCAGCCCGGTCATCCGCTCCACCGCGGCGATGACGTTGCGGCGGATGCCCGCGGCAAGCTCGGCGATGGCCACCCCGTACTCGGCCACGATGTCGATGTCCACGGCCGCCTGCCGCTCACCGACCTCGACCGCAACACCCTGGGAGTGGTTGACGCGCGCGCCGGGGATGCGCTCGCGGAGTGCGCCGACCGCGCGGGAGGCACCACCACCGACGGCGTGCACCCCGTTCACCTCGCGGGTGGCAATACCCGCGATCTTGGACACCACCGTGTCGGCAATCGTGGTCTTGCCGGTGGAGGTCGTTAAGGGTGACGACTCGCGGGATGCCACCTGCGTGCTGCTGGCGCCCTCGGGGGAATCCTTCGTTTCGGCCATGGTCGTAGTCTCCTAAGTCGAGTGTGCCGATGTCCTTACCTACTAAGGAGAACACGTCTCGTCCGCTCGGCACGGATGAAAATCATTCAGCGGCCCGTACCATCCCGTTCAGTCCCAGCAGATCGCAGTACGGATGGGAGACAACCGATGAGACCTCGTACCGCTGCAGTACCCCTTGCGGTGCTCGGCACAGTTTTGCTCGTCGCTTGCTCCTCGAGCCCGACTGCAGCGGCGCCGCGGCCCCCGCTGCCTTCGGCGACGAACAGCAGCTCGGCACCACCGTCGTCTCCCAGCGTGGCCCCCAGCACCGACACATCGGTGGTCACCCCGGCACCGACGACCACAGCGTCCCGGACGGCCGTGGGTTGCGCACCCGCCGGCTCCGGAATTCCGACCGGGGCGAGCAGCAAGCCGATCATCGACGTGGACGGTGATGGACGGCCGGACGTCGGGTGGATCAAGGGTGGGACGAACTTCGGCATCACCACTGCCTCCGGCGCGACGTTCAGCATCCCGATAGAACTGGCCGGGGGCGGACCCCGTTCGGTCCTGGTGGCGAACACCGACGGCAAGGGCACCATCACCGCGCTGGCCAGCGACGGACGTACCGTCGAGCTGCTGGCGGTCAAAAACTGCGGACTGTTCCCCGTCACCAACCCGGAAGGCCAGCACTACGAATTTGACCTCGGCCTGCGCGGCACCGGCACCGGGGTGGGCTGCTCGCAGGTGGCTGGCACCTCGGGACGCAGCCTCGTCGGCTTGAACGTGCACGTCGACGACACCGGTCAGCCGCTGGACGTGCAGCGGACCCAGATCGTGCTGGACGGGACCGCAGCACGTAACGGAGCGACCGACAGCGTCCCCGCATCAGGGAACCCGGCCGCGGCGCAGTCCGGCAGGCAGATCAGCTGCGGGGACCTTACGATGACTCGCGATGGAGTCAGCGAGCGGAAGTGACGCTCAGCGCGAAACGGCGTGAGTGATTACGGTGGGACTGGCACGTTCATCCGCCACGCAGAACTACCGACATGACAGAGGAGGCCCGACATGGGACTGGGAGACAAGGCGCAGAACAAGGCCGACGAGATGGGCGGCAAGGCCAAGGAGGCCACCGGGAAGGCCACCGACGACCAGAGCCTCGAGAACGAGGGCAAGGGCGACCAGGCCAAAGGTAACCTGAAGCAGGCCGGCGAGAAGGTCAAGGACGTCTTCAAGAGCTGAGTATCACCGTCCACTGTGGCCCCCACCCGAGTACGGGTGGGGGCCACAGTGTTACCTCGGCGTGCCGTGTCCGTCAGTAGTAGTGCTTGCGCCCACCCACAGCACGTCCGGAGTTCCCCAGCGCGAACAGCACCAGGCCGATGACGAACACGACTGCCCCGATCCCGACGAGCGGGGGAAACAAGAAGAATCCAGCGATCATGAGGATGGTGCCCAGGACGATCATGACGCTCCTTGCTCAGGGGACTCAGCGGCTACCAGCACCGGTGCACCTCACGGATCGGTCAGAAGTAATGCTTGCGACCACCTACGGCCCTGCCCATCGCGCCCAGCGCGAACAGCACGATACCGATGATGAGCAGGATGATCCCGATATAGATGAGAAACTTCAGGCTACTGACAAATATGCCGACGAGCAGCAGAATGACGCCGAGGGTGATCATGGCACTCCCTAGCTAGGCGACAGGCGCACCGTGTCCTGTCGATGAGCGGAAGGTAACCCATCCCGCAAGCCCCCGCGCGTCGAAAGATCGGCGCGTCGCAATTATTGTCGCTCGACCGTGATGGTCATTCCGGCGGCGCGCAACCGCTCGGAGAGGGGCTCCGCCAGCACCGGCGCCGGGGTGAGCACCCCGGCCAAGGTCGACAGCCTGTCTCGGTCCAGGGCCAGGCACAGGCCCACTTCGCCGAGGATCACCGCGGTGGCCTTGTAACCCGGATCACCGTCCGCGGCGAAGGTGGCCCGGTAGGTGGCGCCACCCGAGGTCCGGGTGATGGTCCGCATGGAGAAGAAGCCCTGATTGCGGGCTGCCTCGCTCGGTCCGGTGCCCGCTTTCGGGACGATGCGATCGAGGACGGCCGACGCGGGACCCTTGTGAACCAACGGCCCGAGGACCTTCTGCGCCCACAAGGCACCGGCGATTCCGGTCGCGAGCACGGGCGCGACCGCCGAGCGCCCGGTACTCATCACCTCGCGGTAGCGGAAGTCCTTGCCATAGGCCCAGCCGAGCAGTGAGTTACTCCGCCGGACGATCCTGGTGTTGTGCGGCGCCATGACGAAGCTGGTGACCCAACCGCTCAGCGTGGGGTCGATGCTCGACGCGCGGGCAAGCACCGCATCGGACTGATCACCGAGATCCGACTCCAGCGACCGATCGACGCTGAACGCATAGGGGTCGTCGACGACCCCTTGCGACGTCTTGTCTTTGGCGATCGCCTTCATCTGTCCGCGCCCCGACGCGATGGTCCCACCGCTCATGCCGCCCTTCAGCGTGGCTATCAGGGTCGAGCTCGTCAGCTCGCCCGTCCCGTCCTGCAGTGCTTGCCGATAGGTCAGGTAGACACTCAGGTCAGACGGTACGGAGTCAAATCCGCAGGAGTGCACGATCCTGGCGGAGCTCGCGACGGCGCGGTCGTGAGCGGCTTCGATGCTGTCCCGGATGAACAGCGGCTCGCCGGTGAGGTCGGCGTAGTCGGTGCCCGCATCGGCGCAGGCCAGAACCAGCGGAAGGCCGAACTCGGCGTAGGGGCCAACGGTGGTAACCACCACCCGCGTCCGTTCGGCCATGTGGCGCAGGCTTTCCGGGTCGGCCGCGTCGGCGCAAACCACTCCCCACGAGTGAGCCGGGTCGGGCAGTTCCGCACGCACGGCCTCCACCCGGGCGGCGTCGCGGCCGGCCAGGGCGATTCGCGTGCCGGCGGGCGCCGCGGAGGCTACGTATCTCGCGAGTAGCTTCCCGACGAAACCCGTCGCCCCGTAGAGGATCAGGTCGAACTCGCGGGCACCGGTCTGTGCGGAAGGCATTGCACGCTTCTTTCGGCGAAGGGAGTTGCCCACGACGGTAGTTGACCACCGCGGTGCCGCCGCGCATCAGTGGTCCATCTCAACGCTGGCGAGCGTGCCGTGCGGCCGGTGCGTGCCCGCAGGCGCCACTGGGATGCCTGAGGTCGGATGCCCGGGCGACGAATCGAACGGTCCGCCGGTTCCCCCTGGCGGTTGGAGACGATGCTCGGTCCCACAACACCGCCCGTCCGGGTCCACCATTTCCGGCACGCGCCGACCCTGAGTACACCGCTTACAGCTTCGGCGAGTGCGGAGCCGGCACCGCGGTTGTGCATCACCCCCATCGCTGCGTCTTCGCTCGCAAGCCGAGCAGTGTTCGAAAACAGATACTTGACCTCGACATGCACTCGTACAATTGTTCGAGTTGTGGATCCAGACGTTGCGCTCTCTGCCCCCTGCGGGGTTCAGGTTGTGGCGGCTGTCCGAGCCCGCTCTGGTGACCACAACCCGGGCGGTGTGTCAGCGGATCACCGATCTGGAAGCCTTACGTGTGCGGTTGGTGGTAGACCAGCAAGCCCGCGGTACGGCCAAAACCCTGGGTGCGGGGTCGACGGCATCGTGGTTGTCCGGAGTGACGCGGATGGCACCAGGGGCGGCCACCCTGATCGTGCACCTCGGCCAAGCGTTGGCCGAGTGGGCGGGCACTGCGGCGGCGGTGGTGTCCGGGGCGATCAGTGTCGCCCACGCCAAAGTGATCGTCGGGTTTTTCGCCCACCTGCCCGACGGGGTACCCCCAGAAGCATTGCCCGAGTGCGAGAGCTACCTGTTGCAGGCGGCGGCGACGGAGAATCCGGTGGAGTCAACCCGGCGGGCCGCGGCGTTGCGGCACCTGCTCGAACCCGCCGAGCACAGCCTGCCCGACGCGGAGAACACCGACCTGAATGAGTTGTTCGCCGCCACCACCCTGGGCGGGCGTGGGACGGTGAAGGCCGACCTTGATGCGGAGACCGTGGAAATGCTGCACACCGCCCTATCCGGACTGTCCCAACCGAACCCGCCGCCGACGGCACCCGCGACACCCGCCCGGCGGCGTTACGACGGGCGGAGGCGTTCACCGAACTGCTGCGCCGCTACCTCAACAGTGGTCACAGCCCCACCGAAGGCTACGAACGCCCCAACCGTCGCTACTCATCCGCCACGAAGACCCGCCGCCGCCGGTGAGGACAACGAAAACGACACCACTGCCGATCAGGCACCCACCGCGGACACCGCCCCCCGCCCCGCCGCTGACCTGGATCGGACCGATCTCCGCGGCCAGCGCCCGACGCATCGCGTGTGACTGCGAACTCACCGCCATCCTCATCGACGGCGAGGGGGTACCGCTGAAACTGGGTCGCAACCAACGCCTTGTTTCCGCGCACCAACGGCGGGCGTTGATCGCCCGCGAACACGGATGCGCCTTCCCCGGCTGCAACCGTCCTCCCGCGTCGACCCAAGCCCACCACGTTCGGCACTGGATCAACGGTGGCACCACCGATTTAGCCAAGCTGAAACTTCGCTAAACTACCCCCATGACCTCAATGAAGGCGCCGGTGCGCTCAGCGGCAGTGTATGCCCGCATTTCCGCTGATCAGGGCGGTCAAGGGTTGGGTGTGCAGCGCCAGTTGGAGGACTGCCGCAAGCTCGCTACCGACCGCGGGTGGACGATCGGTGAGGAGTACGTGGACAACGACATCTCCGCCTACTCCGGCAAACCGAGACCGTCCTACGCCCGGATGATCGCCGACCTCAAAGCGGGCGCGCGGGACGGGTTGATCGTGTACAACCTCGACCGGCTGCACCGTCGCCCCGTGGAGCTGGAGGAGTTCGTCGAGCTGTGTGAGCGGGCCGGGGTTCGGGATGTGGCCACGGTGACCGCCGACATCGATCTCGGCAACGACGACGGACTGTTCATGGCCCGCATTTTCGCCGCGTTCGCGGCCAAGGAGTCGGGCCGCCGGTCGGCCCGTATTCGACGCAAGATGGACCAGAACGCTGCCAATGGCTTACCGCATGGCCCGGCACGCCCGTTCGGGTATGAGGCCGACAAGATTACCGTCCGCGAGGCCGAAGCGCTGATCATCCGTCAGTTGGTGGACAGGCTGCTCGCCGGGGAGTCGTTGCGGTCCCTCGCGTCGTGGTGCAACGCCACGGGGGTTCCGACGGCCATGGGTGCCGAGCATTGGCAGACCCCGACGTTGCGGCAGATGCTGTGCTCGGCGCGGTTGGCGGGGTTGCGGGAGCACCGTGGGGAGATCGTCGGTGCGGCGGTGTGGGAGCCGATCCTCACTGTGGAGAAGCGCGAACAGATCCTGGCGCATTTCGCTGCCCGGGCCAGCTCAGGTCGACGGGCACCGCGCACTCATCTGTTGTCGGGCATGTTGCGGTGCGGCAAGTGCGGGAACACGTTGTTCTCCTCCAGCCGGCAGACCAGCGCGGGAGAGCGGCGACTGCGGTATGTGTGCCTGTCCGGCCCCGATCACGGGGGTTGCGGGAAGCTGACCGTGGTCGCCGAGCCGGTCGAGGACTTGATCACAGAAGCCGTGCTCACCCGGCTGGACTCGATCGAGTTGGCCGACGCCCTGACCGGCAAAGTCCGCGACGACGACGCGCTCGGTGCCTTGGGCACTGCTTTGACGGCCGATCAGGCGCGGTTGGATGAGCTTGCCGGTTTGTATGCCGAGGGCGCAGTGTCGGCGCGGGAATGGATGGCTGCCCGAAATCCGATCGAGGCGCGCATCCGCGACACCCAGCGCCGTCTCGCGCATGCCACCGATACCAGCGCGCTCAACGGACTCACCGGCAATGGCGCCGTCGTCCGCGGGCAGTGGGGCAGCCTCGGTATCGACCGCCGCCAGGCCATCATCCGCGCCGTCCTCGACCACGCCATCACCGCACCTGGCACCCCCGGCGCCCGCACCCTCGACATCAACCGCGTGCAACCGCAGTGGCGCCTGTAGCGAGCTGACAGTCGTGACGAGAGGTGCTGCCGCGTAGCCGCTTCGCGCCAACTTGCCACCTGATATTGCGTAACCCAGGCGCGCTGAGGGTCCCATGGGCTCGGGTGGGCGACAGTGTCGCCTTAAGCTGCTCGCGGCACGATCTCCCGCGAATCAGTGCGGTTGTGGTGGGCGTCAAGCCTTCGGTCACGGTCGCCGCGACTGCGCTCGGCGAGGTGCTGTTCACCGGGTTGTGTTGCTGCAATTGGCATCTGGGTCGTGGTGGGTGCTGGGCAAATGCGACGTGCTCGCCGCTCGGCGGGTGCTCCCAGCAGGGTGGCGACTTGGGTGATTACGCCTGGGTCCCGGATGGTCAGCGGAACGCCTTGTTGGCGGCAGGAGGCGGTGAGCCACGCCGTGAATTCCTCGCCAGAGGGTGCACTGTCGGCGAGCGGATGCGCGCTCATGGCGCTTCTGCCTGTGCTCGCAGCTCGGTGAGGGCGTCACGGGCGGTGTGCCGTTGTTCGCGGGCGCGTAGGGCGGCGGTGATCGCCAACAGGCGTTCGCCGTCGCTGCGGTGCCCACAGTCGAGGAACTCCCATGTCATCGGCGCCGCGTCGAGGAGCTCGCCGTCGGCTGCGGTGTCCGGGCGAGCGATGTCGCCGTTGCGGCACTCGTGTTTCTGGCTCTGCTGTGCACGCCAGGTATGTCGGCGGGCGCGCAGGACGCCCATGGTGGTGGAATAGCGGCGGCTTTTGGTGGTGATGTGCCCGCGGTAACCAAGGCTGTGCAGCCTGCTGATCAGCTCGGCGTATCCAGGATGCTCGGCGAGGGTAGCGATGGTCCGCAGGATGCGCCGCACATGCTCGGTCACGTCGAGGGTGTCAATCGCCAGCGGGGACATCCGATGGTTGCCGAGCCCGAACTCGGCGACGGATTTGGTGACGTACTTGGCGAGGTAGCCGGCGACTCTGCGCGCGGACCACGACGCTGCCCCTTCCGCAGCCGCTGGCCCTGTTGATGCCTGGGTGGGGGTGATGGGTTGGACGTCGAGCTGCTCCCCGAATTTCAACACGCGGCTGTGCTCGTCACCGGCGGGGACGCTCAGGTGCGCGTCGTGGGCGGCGCGGACGATCAGGGCGGCGAGGTCGGCGGCGGTGACCGCCACCGAGGGCGGGGCGGGTGGCAGATGGGTGGGGATGGTGGCGTCGTCGAGCCGGATAACAGTGTGGAGGTGCGGGATTGCCCGGGCCTGCATTTCTACGATCTTGACGTAGCCCAGCCGCACCGCCTTCGGGTCCGCCCCGGATGCTGTGAGGTGGCGGGCAAGCAGGCGGCGCAGCGCGATGGTGAAGCGCTGCCACAGTGCGGGTGCGTGCCAGCTGAACAGCACGTGCCCCTGATAGTCGTAACACTCCGAACACAGGGGCTGACCCACCTCGGTGTCGGTGTCGGTGTCCGTATCGGTGTGGACGGTGGTGCACCACAACGGTTGCCCGTGCTTGCAGTACCGGCCTATCGCCTGGTTGTGGCAGCGTCGAGCTCCGCCGGTGGTCCCGCGGCGGATGGTGTGCACCGGCCCGAAGCTCGGGGCGGTGAGGGTGGCGAACACCATCGGATGCCCGGCGATGGTGTTCGGCAGGTTCAGGGTGGCTTCGCCGGTCACCCCGGCGGGCACGAGATGCCAGGTGTCCCCGGCGTAGAGGTCCGAGCATGACGGGCACACCGCGGCACGCCGGTTCTTGCACCGTCCCATCGCCGCCACGGGGCGTCCGGCGTGATCGCGTCCGGATAGGTGCACCGGGCGGGCGCAGTACCCGACGGAGGCGACCCGCGACCACCAGGTGTCGAACCGCGTCGAGCGGGCTCGCTCGATCACCTGCGCGGTGACTGGGGAGTGTGTGTAGTCCCGGTCGGCCGGCGGCCACAGTGGAGCGAGCATCACGGGCGGTGCGTTCATCGTCTCGTCTCCTCGAATGCGTTCGGATCCCGGGGTTTACGCGGCGTCGCCGAGTGCCCGGTCGGCATCTGCGCCCGGATCGGGTGCGTAGTGAGTGCTCAGATGGGCTATGTCGTCGTCGGTGACGTGGAATGCACGGACCCGGACCAGCTCGGTGCGGCCGTCTTCGGCGACGTAGCCCACACCCGGGAGCGTGTCGGGGATCAGGTCGCACAACGCCCCACGTTCGCGTGCCCCGGCGCCGAAGACCATGTTGACCTGGGTGGCTTCGGTCAACCGGAGCCCGACCCGGGTGGGGAACAGTTGCCGCAGCGCGAGGACCTCTTTGGAGGGGTCCTGCACGCAGGCGATCACCGACACCCCGACCGCGCGGCCTTGGGACAACAGCAGCCCGAGGAGTTGTTCGACTTCGGTCTTGATTTTGCGGTCGGTGAGGTAGGCGGTCAGCGACGCGAGCTCGTCGATCACGACCAGCACCAGGGGTTCGGTGGGGGTGGGGGTGTGCTGCCGAGTGACCCCGCGCAGCCGGTTCGCCCGGTCGGTCATGATCGCCGTGGCATCGCGCAGCAGGGTGAGGACCTGTTCGCCGGTGTCGTGGGCGAAGCGGGTGAACAGTGCTTGCCCGGCCCCAAACTCCATGCCGCCTTTAGGGTCGATCACCCACAGCGCGACCAGCCCGCCGCGGATGCCTGGGGCCAGGGCACTCAGGGTGGACCAGACGACGGAGCCTTTCCCAGAGCCGGTGGCCCCGGCGACAAGAAGGTGGCGCCCGAGAAGGCGCAGCAGCCACGGGTGACCGGACTCGCTGACCCCCACCGGCAAGCGGAGCAAGTCCACAGTTTCGTTGGGGGCTGGCACCGGGATTGGGATGGCGAGTGGGTCGCTGTGGTGCACGGTGATCTCGATCCAGCCGGGTTTGCCGCCGCGCACCTGCACGCTGCGGGCGCCGAAGGTGTGGGCCAGGGCGTCGGCCTGGGCTTGCCACATGCTCAGGGTTTGCCCGACGAGCATCCGCACCACTACGGTGTCGGCGACGTACCCGACCCGGACGCTCCGAAGTTCGGGTATGAGCACTATGTCGTTGAGGGTGGCGTTCAGACCGTGCAGCGCGCACACGTGGGGCCACGGTTTGCGGTAGGTGACCCAGCGGCGGCGGCGTTTCCAGATCCGGCCGGACACCAGCCGGTGAAACGATCCCGGATGACCCAGGCGCCATCCGAGCACTGCCAGCGCCCCTGCGGCTGCGGTCGCCACACCGGTCGGCCACCCGCATAGCCACCCGAGGTAGCCCGCGCCGGCGGCCGGGACGCTGAGCATCGGAAAGAGGATTGACCACCACAGCATCCGCAGCCCGCCGCGGATGATGGCCACCACCAGCCGGCCGAGGGCCTCTACGGCAACTTCGCCGCCCCGATCCCCGGCGCCAGCGCCGGTGGACGAGCGAGGGTTGTTTTCGCTACGCACCATGGTGAGTCATCTCCAAAGACGAAAAGGTGAGGGCGGACCCGCCCGACCGGACAGCCGGGCGGGTCCGGATGGGTCAGGCGGCTTGCTTGCCCGACCCGGTGGTGGTGGGGCGGGCAGTGGCCTGCTCGGTGGCTGGGGTGATGACCCCGGTGATCGGGGTGCCACTGGAGCGCAGCGACGCCGCCCGGTAGGCGACACCGGAGCGGTCGCCTTGCGCCCACGGGATCGCCACGAGGCCCTGCACCTGTACCGGTGAGCCGACGCTCACCTCGGGTTCGCCGGCGACAGTGATATTGAGGACTTCACCGCCGGAGGGGTCCAGCGCCGCGACCTGCACCTGCCACAGCGGCAACCCGGTTTCCTTGTCCATCCGGGCCGCACCCGTGTCGAACGCGGTCCGCGGTTCCGGTGCCCTGGTGCAGAAGAACTGCACACCCGCCGTGTTGATGATGAGTTTCATGGTGATTCCTTCTTGTGGTGGTGGCCGAGAAGTCGGCCACACACCAAGGACACCGCGAGGGAGGGGGCGGCCGTAAGTGCCGGGGGTTGACGGGGGTTGACGCACCCAGACCGTCACCGGGCGCGCCGAGGTACTGCTCCGCGTCGGGCAGGATGGTGGACCATGGACGGGGCTGAGGAGCTGCTAAGCGCCAGCGCCCTGCGCCAAGCCCGTCAGCAGCGGCAATGGAGCCAGCCACAGGCCGCGGTGCGATTCGTGCGTATCGCCCAACGGCTCAACATCGCCGTCGGCGGGCAGGAGTCGGTCAAGACCGCGTTGTCACGCTGGGAGAACGGCAAACGCCTGCCCGATGAGGCGAACCGGCGGGTGTTGCGGGAAATGTTCGGGCTCAGCGACACAGAGCTCGGTCTGGTCAACGACGAGAGGACGGCCGCACCGGGCGAGGCGTACCTGGAGCTGTCCGCCCGGCTGCGGAGCGCCGACGGGATCGATGATCAGCTCGTCGGGTTGCTGGATCTCCACACCCACGAGTTACGGCTGCTGGATCGCCGTCTGGGCGCTGCGGTGCTGCTCGACAAGATGGGCGCGCACGTCGAGGCGCTCAGTGGCCTGCTGACCCACAGCGTGACCACCGTGCATCGGGCGGCGTTGGGCCGGGTGCTCGCCGACGCTGGGGCACTCGCCGGTTGGCAGGCACTGGACGCCGGGGCGATACAGCGGGCCTGGGCGCACTTCGAGAACGCCCGCTCAGCCGGCCTGCAAGCTCAACACCCTGCGGTATTGGCGCACGCCATCGGAGAGCAGGCGTACGCGCTGACAGAGCTTGGGCGTCCCGCGCAAGCCCGCGAATTGATCGAGCAGGCCCACCAGGTCGGTCCGCTACCGGCGCTTCTGCGGGCGTGGCTTGCCGCCGCAGACGGGGAATTCCTCGCGCACCTCGGCGATACCGACGCCGCGCTGCGCGCCTTCGACAACGCCCACACCCTGCTGCCGACTGACACCCGCGACGATGTGCTGCCTTACCTCGCCCTCGACGAGTCGCATCTGATGCGGTGGCGCGGGAGTGCTCTCGCCCGCCTCGCCGCACCCGCTGCGATCGATGAGCTGAACAACGCGCTGACCCGCCTTGACCTGACGTTCGTCCGGGCACACTGCAGCCTGCGCACCGACCTCGCCCACGCCTACGCCGCCGCCGGACATCGCGACCAAGCCCGCGACCAAGCGCGGATAGCGCGGCAACTCGCCCTTCAGCTCGGCTCGCAACGCCTCCTACGGCGCTTGGGCACCCTGCGATTGCCCGACACCGCCAGCGATCACCTGCAATAGCCCCACGAGTGACCCTCCCCCAGCGATCAAACCCTGCGCGATCAGCGCTGGCACCTCAACCAGCGGCACCCAGCGCAGCACCGCCGCCTCTTCGGTGTCCGATGGTTCGCCCACATGGTCTGCTCCACGCGCGAGGAACACCTCGTGGGGGGTGTCCACCATGCCCGGCATCGGCTGAAACTCCACCAGCTTGTGCACCGAACGAGGACACCACCCCGTCTCCTCCACTGTTTCCCGTACAGCCGACTTCTCCGGGGCCTCGCCGTCCTCCACGATGCCGCCCGGCAGTTCCCAACCCCACGAATCCGTCACGAAACGGTGCCGCCAAAGCAGCAGCACCCGGTCCTGCTCATCCACCACGACAGCCATCGCCACCCGTTGTAGGCGAACCACGTGATGTTCGAAACGCTGACCGTTCGGCGGAGTGACATCGACCATGGTCAACCGCACCCACGGATTGTCGTACACCACCCGCTCACCATGCTGCCGCCACCGAAGCTCATCAGCCTCAGCCAGCCCACCGTCGGCCTGCATCGCACCGCCCACCGCTTCGGCCGTGTCAGAGTCCTGTTGCACACCGCCAGCGTAGCCGGGAACCACTGAGCGAAGCACCGCCAAGGACGGTCACGTCCCCGGGGCCGACGGACTCCGCTGGCGCTACGTCCTCTGGCCCCGGAAAAAGACCAGCGCAGGCGAACATTCGACCAGCACCACCACGACAACCAAGCGCCGTGTTCAAACTTTCTCTACTGCGTCAAGCGCGCTGGGCGTACGGCTCAGCCAAGGGCGGCGGCGATGCGGGGTTGTAGCTGGTCGGCCAGGTACTGGTGCCCCCCGTCGGTGAGGTGCACCCCGTCCGAGCCGACGAGTTTCCCGGTGTCGTTGACGAACCACTTGTCGGTCAAGGGGTCCACAAACACCGCGCCGGCCGCAGCAGCCTCGGCCAGCAGTGTGTCGCGCAGCCCTGTGACGTTGCTCGGTGGCTTGTCGCTGGTCCAGGACTGCCCGACGACGATCAATTTGGCGTTGGGAGCGGTCGACTTGATCTGGGAGTAGGCGGTGCGCGCCGCGGAGCGCACGGCGTCGCGCGACTGCTCGGAATCCGACGGGCTGGGGAACACGACGACCACCCGGTCGGCTGGCTTGACGGTCTGTGCCACCTGTTGGGCCAGCGCCACCCCTTCCCCTCCCGTCGGCTTGACGTAGCCGGCACTTCCCTGCGTAAACACCGAAAGGTCGATCGGCTTCCCGGCTGCCGCCAACGACTTGGCCACGAGCATCGTCCAGTTCGCTTCACCGAGGCCGCCGACGGCCGGGCCCCCGGAGTACGGATCCCCGAGGATCGCGACCAGGGCGGGTGCACCCGAACCACCCGGGGAGGCGGTCGGCGCCGGTATAGCGGGTGTGGCAGTCGCCTGCGCCGGTGCGGCGGGTGTGGCCTGCGCGGGAGTGTAGGACGAGCGGTAGCCCGTATCCGCGGGCCCGCGGGTAGTTGCCGTCCGGTACATGACGGCGCCAGCGACGACAGCCACGACGATGAACACCCAGAAGGCGATGGTGCCGCGGTCCCGCGTGCGGCCAGTGGAGGCTCGGGGTGGCATTTTCGGCATGTCACGCATTCTCCCCTGGTGTCTCCTCGCACGGTACTGCGACCTGGCCGGACCCGAATCCGCGAGTAGCGCCGTCTGTGGGTGGGGTCGTCAGCGTGTGATATGACGAAAGTGCCTGCCTCCGTCAGGAAATCATGGTTGCTGAGACCGGATCTGACCACGAGAGGAAGGCACCTTCCAGGTGAAGAAGTTACGCGCTCGTCGCGGTCTCGCGAAGTTGGCTCGCCGTCGGGCCCGCCGCCGGGCCCGGTTCGGGGCGCCGGACGCCTCGTTGACCGGGTCGGCGGGGGTGCTCGCAGTTGCTGAGCTGATGGACCGGCTCGGGGTGATCGAGGCCCTCGACACTGGAATCGGCCCGATCAAGGCCCGCGCCCGCGGGGTCACCGGGGGCGAGCTGGTGGCTGGTTTGGCGCAGTGTCAGCTGCTGGACGGCAAGTTCGTCGCTGCTCTGGACCGGCACCGGGCCGACGCTGCCGCACAGATGCTGTCGGCGGTGCCCGCGGTGGCCTCGACCACCGCGCGCGGGTGGACCCGCTGCTTCGGCCCGGACCGCGTCGCCGGCATCGAGGCCGGCAAGACCACCATCATCGCCCGCGGCTGGGCCCGGCTACCCGAGCAGCGGCGCACCGCGGTGCTGGCCGGGCGGGTGGGCATCGACCTAGACTCCACCGACGTGGAGGTCTACGGCCGCCGCAAACGCGGGGTGGCCTACAACTACCAGGGCCAACGCGCCGGGCGCCCGCACCTGGCCACCTGGGCGAACACCGGGCTCACGGTGGCCGCCGACCTGCTCACCGGGGTGCAGGACGTCCGCGCCCACAGCAGCGACCTGCTGCGTCGGGCGGTGGCCGCCCTCCCGGACGAGGTGCGGGCCGGGTTCAGCGACGCCAACCGCCCGGTGGTGCGCGCTGATGCCGGGTACTTCGCCGCCGAACTCGCCCACACCGCGATCGGGTTGGGGTGTGACTTCGCGGTCGCTGCGAAACGCAACCCCGCGATGTGGCGGGCCGCCGCCGCCATCGGCGAGCACGAGTGATCACCGGCGAACCGGATGAGCGGGGCGCAGGTCGCGGTGGCCGACTACGCCCCCGCCGGGTGGCCACCGGGCACCTACACCATCATCCGCCGGGTCCGCGTCGAGGCCGGGCAGATCAGCACCGATGCCCGGTCGCGGCGGCGGCGCACCATCGACCGCTACCAGCTCGCCCTCGTCCTGGACGGGGTCGCCGACCACGGGTGGGCCACCAGCTTCATCGTGACCAACCTGCCCACCGGCGGGGCCGGGTTTGACACCGCCACCGACGTCGAGGCGTGGTTTCGGATGCGCACCGACATCAAAGACCGCATCCGCGAAGCCAAGTTCGGGGCCGGCCTGATCCACCTGCTCTCGGGCTACCCCGAGACCAACACCGTGTGGATGTGGGCCGCACTGCTGGCCGGGAACCTGTCCACCCTGCTGCAAGCCCTCACCGGCATCGACACCGGCAAACAGGGCCGCGCCCACGGCGACCGGCTCCGCCACCAGCTGCTGCGAGTGCCCGCCCGCGTCATCCGCCACGCCCGCCGCCTCACCCTACGACTACCCCCCGGTCACGACCTCCTGCCCAAGGTCATGGCCGAACTGCGGGCGCTGCCCGCCCCCAGCGGCTGAACACCCAGAAACCCATTCCAGCGACCAGGACCCGGAAACCGCCGACCCGCGGGCGACACCCCGGGCGCCCAGCCACGCCCACACCCCGGAACGAAGGCAGAGAAGCCCCGGCCCCCAAGAGATCAAGTCGAGCCGGGCGCTACTCGCGGATTCGGGTCAGATTTGTGAGTACGTCGCCGTAGCCGCTGATCGCACGGCGTCGCGCGATTGTTCGGCGTCGCTGACACTGTCGAACGCCACCACAATTCGGTTGTCCGGCTTTACGGTCTGAGCGACCAGTTGCGGAAGTGGCGTCCCGGTCGCTCCCGGCAGTTTGACGTATCCGGAGCTGCCCTGGGTGGCCACCGCAAACTGGACCGGCCTCCCGGCGGCGGACAGTGTGCTTGCGGCGATCCTCGTCCAATTTGTGTCCCCGGCGCCCCCTACGCTGGGTCTGCCGGTGTACGGGTCGCCGAGGACCGCGACCGTCGCCGGCGCGGCCGGAGGAGTGGTTCCAGGGGCGGCCGATGCGGGAGTGGACTCCGCGGGTGTGTACGACGACCGGTACCCGGTATCGGCGGGGCCGCGGGTGGTGGCTGCGCGGTACATCAGTGCCCCGGCCACGACGGCAACCAGAATGAACACCCAGAATGCGACGTTGCTTCGATTGAGTGAACGGCCCAGCGAACCACGACCCGCTTTCTTTGCCATGCCCGGCATTCTGCCCTGTGCCGCGACCGGTGCAAGACTGCGCAGGGGGGCGGCGATCGGAACGAAGTCACCGCGGCAGGTTCAGTGATGTATGTGACATTCGCTGCGAGCGCCTACTTGGCGTGGCGAGGGAGTTGCTTATCGCTTGTACTGGTGAGCTCACTGTGTGATGCTGAGGCTTCGTCGTTCGGGGTCGACGACACCCATTCGCAACGAGGGGGAGCATCCATGGCTTTGTGGTGGTCACGCGGCACCAAGCGATGAGTCATGTAGTGCGGCGCGACCGGATGGTGCGTTGGACCTGGGCACTGTTCGACGCGTTGATCTGGTGCGGGGCAGTGTTTCTCGCCTCCCTGTTGCGCTTTGACTTTGACATCTCCGATGTCGCCATCCGTGGCACCCTGTGGTTCGCCCTCGTGGCGATGGCCGCGCAGCTGATCGGTGGCGGCCTTGTGGGCCCCTACGCCGTCGGCCACGAGCGCGGCTCGTTCGAGGAGATCGTCGACGTCGCCAAGACCGTTGCGGTGGTCGGTACCGGCCTGACCATCTGGGCGTTGCTGCTGACCCCGGCCATGGTGCCCCGCAGCGTCCCGATCTCCGCCGCCGCGCTCGCGCTGCTGTCGATGTTCGCCCTCCGCTACGCGGTCCGCGCCGTCAACACCCACCGGTATGCGACCCGCAAGAGTGACCGTCGCGTCATCGTCTTCGGCGCAGGTGAGGCCGGACGGCGGCTGACGCGGAACATGATCCATGACGGTGACGCCTCGTTCACCCCGGTGGCCGTGCTCGACGACGACAGGTCCAAGGCTCGGCTTCGCATCGACGGCATCAGGGTGCGCGGCACCCGGCGAGACCTCGCCAAAGTGGCGAGCGAGTACGACGCTACCGACCTGGTCATTGCGCTGCCCAACGCCGACGCCGCGCTTATCCGGGACATCACCGAGCGAGCTGAGGCGCTCGGCCTGCGCACCATGGTGTTGCCGCCGCTGCTGCAGATCATGGACGGCCGGCCCACCACCAGCGACCTCCGCGACGTCAACCTCGGCGATCTGCTGGGACGTCGTCCCGTCGAGCTCGATCAGGCGGCGATTGCCGAACAGATCAGCGGCCGTAGCGTGCTGGTCACTGGTGCCGGTGGTTCCATAGGCTCGGAGTTGTGCCGCCAGATCGCCAAGTTCGGGCCGGCCAAGTTGCTGCTACTCGACCGTGACGAGTCGGCGCTGCACGCGACGCAGCTCACCCTTGCCGGCCACGGCTTGCTCGACGGGGACGACACGCTGCTGGTCGATATCCGCGACCGGGAGGCGCTGGGCCACATCTTTCAGCAGCATCGGCCTGAGGTCGTGTTCCACGCGGCGGCGCTAAAGCACCTGCCATTGCTGGAGCGCTATCCGCTCGAGGCGTGGAAGACCAACGTCGTGGGCACGCTCAACGTGCTGGAGGCCGCCGAGGAGGCGGCTGTGGGCACCTTCGTCAACATCTCGACCGACAAGGCTGCCAACCCTACTTGTGTGCTCGGCTACAGCAAGCGGGTGGCTGAGCGGCTCACCGCAGACTTCGCTCGGCGCAGCATGGGGCGGTTTGTCAGCGTGCGATTTGGCAATGTGCTGGGCTCTCGCGGGTCCGTGGTGCCGGCGTTCACCGCGCAGATTGCCCAGGGTGGGCCGGTGACCGTGACCCACCCGGAGGTGAAGCGCTTCTTCATGCTCATCCCGGAGGCCTGCCAGCTCGTCCTGCAGTCCGCCGCCATCGGCTCGGACGGAGAAGTCATGGTGCTCGACATGGGCGAGCAGTTGAAGATCGTCGAGGTCGTCAACACGCTGGTCCGCTTGTCTGGCCGCACGGACATCGAGATCTCCTTCACCGGTCTGCGGCCGGGGGAGAAGCTCGCCGAGGAGCTGTTCTATCCGGGCGAGACCCGGGAGCAGACGGCGCACCCGTTGGTGTCCAGCGTCTTGGTGCCGATGATCGATACCGATATGGTGCGCGGCATGGTGCACTCCAGCCACGCTGATGCCGCGGACTGGATGCGTGAGCGCGCGATGCGCAGCATGGAGCCGGTCGGCTGATGGTGAATGCTCCTTGCTCCGCTAGTTGGCCGACGGCTGCCGTGCGGAGATGCCAGGTGTCCCTCGTGCTGGACGTATCGACGTGATTCCGTTCTTCGCGAGTTTGGTCGTCACAGCCGCGATGGCACCCTTCGTCCGCCATGTGATGCAAAGAGCTGGGATCATTGACATCCCGAACCACCGTTCATCTCATATTGCTGCCGTTCCGCGTGGCGGGGGGTTGGCCTGTTTGGGTGGGGTGCTTGTCGGGCTGGCGGTGGCACAACTGCAGGGGCGCCACGTGCCGTGGGTTGCAGTACTCGCGATTGTTTTGCTCGCGGGCGTCGGCTTCGCCGACGATCGTGTCGTTCTGGGCGCTACACCGCGGCTCGCGGCGCAACTTGCTAGCGGGGTGATTGCTGGCGCAGCCATTGGTGGCGTTTGTTTGGCCCTAGCGGCGGTGGTCGTAGTCCCAGCCGCAGTAAACGTCGTTAACTTTATGGACGGCATTAATGGCATTACGAGTCTAGTCATGACCTGTTGGGGCATCACTACGCTGCTTGTCGGCCGTGCCCATGGGCTGGAGCTTCTCTCAGTAGTGGGTGCCGTTTCAGCGGGGTCCGCCTTCGGGTTCCTGCCGTGGAATACTCCGGTCGCCAAGCTATTTCTTGGAGACGTGGGTAGTTATCTCTTCGGCGGCCTAGTTTCCATTGGCCTGCTTCTAGGATGGATTGGCGGCGTCAACAAGGTAGTACTGCTAGCGCCTTTGGCTCTGTATCTGGCAGATACCGGAACCACCCTTATTAAACGCGCCTTAAGAGGTTGTTCGCTCATCGAGGCACACCGAGAGCACGTCTATCAGCGTCTAGTTAGTGAGGCCGCGCTACCGCATGTCGCCGTCGCAGTCGCCGTTGCCGTTCTGAGTATGTGTATTACTGCGACCGTGGCCTTCGCGTCGGTTCCGATCGCGGTGGGCACCTCGGCTGCTGTTATCGCAGGATATTTGCTATCGGTCCCAATGCTCCGGGTTATACGCAACATATTTTCAGCAACAGGCAAGAGGATAATGTGACTGACGTAGGGATTTGCTGCGGAGGAGTCGTTGGCTTCTGAGGTCGGCTAGCATGGATCACGATTGGCGGGTCGATCAATTTGGTCGCGAAGTAGAGGAAACTAGGACAAACATCATCGCCAGGTCCGCGGCCGACGGTGAAGAAATCTATTCGCTTTGGGCGCGGCGAGAGGAACGGTCAAATTATGAAAGCTCGCCCTGGAAGTCCGCTACGTGCAATCGTGACGACGACGATTGCACGTACGGTCGATGGTTTCTACGGGCAAATCATCGATGCCTTGCAGGCCGACGGCTTTGAAGTGCACGTCGTCACGTCGGATGGGCCTGAAATTTTTCGACTTGCGCGACGCGCTGACCATGTGCACATCGTAGAGATGAACCGCCGAATCAGTCTTTACGCGGATATCCGCGCGCTGTTCGGCTGGCTCCGGATATTACTCAGAGTCCGTCCTGTGTTCGTCCTAGCAGGTACACCAAAGGCAGGGCTTTTGGGGATGATCGCTTCTTGGATGACCCGCGTGCCGCGTCGGGCCTACCTCCTACAGGGTATGCGACTTGAGGGCACTCAGGGGTGTCAACGAAAGATCCTCGCTAAGATGGAGTGGCTAACCAGCCGGTGCAGCCACGTCGTGATCGCGGTGTCTCCGTCTCTGGCGGACCGATACCGAGACCTGAGACTCGCGGCTGGTCGTCCACTGGTAGTTCCACACCATGGCAGCAGTCATGGTGTGGATACCTCCTATTTCACTCCTCGTCAGAAGACACTTGGAATGATGCACGAACTTGGCCTGGACCCGGATCTCCCGGTCGTGACCTTTATCGGGCGGCTGACGAAGGATAAGGGACCTGACACATTACTGGGGGCACTGCGGCGCCTCCGGTCTGAGAAGGGATCGGTTCAGCTGCTTGTGTTAGGCGCCCAAGACGAGGCCGACTCGGTCCATTATTTAAGCGAGATCGAACGCGAGCCCACACCGGTCACCGTCTTGCCGCACATCCAGGATGTGCGGCCGCACCTGGCGGTTTCAGACGTTGTCGTGCTCCCGACCCGCCGTGAGGGGATGCCCAACGTCGTACTGGAGGCCGCCGCCATGGGGATTCCGTCAGTTACGACGGATGCGACGGGGGCGGTTGACTCTGTCGTCCACGAACACACGGGGCTGATCGTGCCTGTCGGAGACGAGGGTGCACTTGCCGAGGCGGTGCTTCGATTGATCCAGAACCAAGCCTTGCGTGAGAGGATGGGGCGCGAGGCGCGAGAGCGTGTTGTTAAGGATTTCCAGCCCGAGGACGTTGCCAGCGCTATCGTGTCCATTGGCGTATGCGGACATATGAGTCACGCTAGTCGTTGCACGTTTGAGGTGACCCCTTGAGACCGACAACCTATGTAACCGGGGCCAGCGGCTTCGTCGGCCAGCATCTTGTTGCTGCGCTGCTCGAGGGAGGTCATACCGACGTCGTGCGCGCCGGACGATCGTCTGGGCATACTTCTTACGGTGAGTTGGTGCCCACTGCGTTGGTCAGCGGCTCAGCGGTCGTTCACTTGGCAGGAAAGGCTCATGATCTGCAGGGCTCTGCCAGCATGGATGAGTATGACGCCGCCAACTTCCAGTTGACCCAGCGCATTTATGACGCCTTCCGAGAATCTAATGCATCAACTTTCATATTCCTTAGCTCGGTCAAAGCTGTCGCAGACGACACGCTCGAGCCGATCACCGAAGAGACAGTTCCGCGACCAACGACCGCATACGGACGATCAAAGCTCAAGGCCGAAGAATATATTCGTAACCACCCCGGACAGGCGACGCAGAGCGTATACGTGCTTCGGCCGTGTGTAATACACGGTGCCGGTATGAAAGGGAACCTCAGGCTGCTTGAGCGTTTTGTTGACTCCGGCGTCCCGTACCCCCTGGGGGCTTTCGAAAATCAGCGCTCGCTGCTAAGCGTGGAAAATCTCGTGTACGTCATCCGTGCGTTGCTCGGGCGGAATGCACCCTCGGGCGTTTATAATGTAGCGGATGACGAGCCTCTTTCGACGATTGCGGTCGTGCGACTCATTGCAGGTGAACACGGTCGCTCGGCGAGGGTCATGAAGGTAAATCCGGCGTTGCTAACATTACTGGCACGGCTCGGAGATAGGATGCGCCTTCCGCTCAACTCCGAACGTTTGGAGAAACTCACGGGAAACTACGTTGTTTCAAACGAAGGCATAAAGGCTGCCCTCGGTCTGGAGCGTATGCCGGTCTCGGCACGTGAAGGGCTGCGAAGAGTCTGCCGGCCATAGATCCCGGATGGTCTGGTGGCCAAGAATAGCTGGGTGTTTCGATGCTACCTTGTCTGTTCCTGGGTGTCAGGTGGGTCCGAGCGCTAGTGTCGCGTGTTTGAAGTTGTTATACGGTGGGCTTTGGCGAGGATGTCGTCGGCTGTTTTGGTCCAGATGAACGGGGTGCAGCGGTCGTTCCAGCCGTCGATGAAGTTTTCGATGGCGGTGATGAGGTCTTTGACGCTGGTGAAGGTGCCGCGTCGGATGGCTTGGCGGGTGATGATGCCGAAGAAGATTTCGACCATATTCATCCACGATCCCGAGGTTGGGGTGAAGTGCATGGTGACCCGCGGATTCTTGGCGAGCCAGTTCTTGACCTTGGGGTGTTTGTGGGTGGCGTAGTTGTCGGCGACCACGTGTAGGCGCACCTGGGGGTAGGCCTTGGCTACCAGCTTGAGGAAGTCCAGGAACTCGGCGTGGGTGTGTCGCTGGTAGCAGGCGTCGGTCACTGTGCCGGTCGCGACCTCCAGTGCCGCGAACAGGCTCGTGGTGCCGTGGCGGAGGTAGTCGTGGGTCGCCTTCTCGGGCAGCCCAGCCCGCATCGGCAGGATCGGAGCGGTGCGGTCGAGCGCCTGGATCTGGGTTTTCTCGTCGATGCAGACCACGACCGCCTTCTCCGGCGGGTTCAGATACAAGCCGACGACGTCGCGGACCTTGGCATTCAACTCGGGGTCGGTGGAGAACTTGAACGTCTCCCGCTTCCACGGCTTCAGATCATGTTCCCGCCAGATCCGGGCGACCGAGGCGAAGGAAATCCCCAGGTGCTTGCCCAGCAACCGAGCCGACCAGTGCGTCACCCCCAAAGACTCCGGCGGGGCCGCCAACGTGGCCACCACGACCGCCAGGTCATCGATCACCGGCGGACGACCCGACCGATCAAGATCACCGAGCCCCGCGATGCCGGAGCGCTCATAGCGGCCACGCCAGGACAGCACCGTGGGCCGCGACACCCCGACCCGGCGACCGATCTCCGCATTCGACACACCCTCGGCAGCCAGCAGCACGATCCGGGCCCGTTGGGCCACACCAGCACCCGCAGTCGAGCACCGCAACACCGCTCTCAACTTCGACTCATCACCGGGACGCAACACAATCGGCGCAGCAACAGACATACCCCATTGTCCCGAACTCCGACCGTAAAGTCACTTACGACACGCGACACTAGAGACGTTAGGGAGTCATCTCGAATTCTCGTCGCGGTTCGTTAGCCGACTGGAGCGCATGTGACTTGTTCGGCGAGCCACGCCTGCAACATGAGGACGCTCCACAGTTCGTAGGTGCGGTCGGATCGTCCCGACAGATGGTCGGCCCACGCGCCGCGGACGACTTGAGCGTCCAGTAGGCCCTGGGATCGCAGCATGCTGGGGGACAGCAGGTCCTCCCCCCACTCGCGCAGCGGTCCGCGGAGCCAGGAGCCGACGGGAACCCCGAAGCCCATCTTGGGGCGTTCGAACATGGTGCGCGGGACGTATCGGTCGAGCACCTTGCGCAGCAGGTACTTGCCATGCCCGGGGCGGTTGCGTAGATCATCGGGCAGCCGCCATGCCATTTCGTAGATGCGGTGGTCGAGCAGCGGCACACGTGTCTCGAGGCTCGCGGCCATCGCCGCCCGGTCGACTTTCACGAGGATGTCGTCCGGGAGGTACGTGATCGCGTCGAGCTGCATAGCCCTCAAGCCGGCGTTCGTGAGCGGCGAGGGGGCGCCGCTCGTGAGCGCAGTCGGCGGTTCTTGGCCATCGAGGACCACGTGAGATGGGTCGCGCCACAACGATACGAGCTGAAGGTAGACATCCTCCGGCGTCTGGAAATGCAGTGCAGTGGCCAGCTTGTGGAGCTTCTCGCCCGGCCGTGAGACCCGTGCGCGGGACGGCAACATCGGCCCGGCCGTCTGAAATATCGCGTCCCACCGCCGGGCCGGAATGCCAGCGAGCATTCCCGCACCTGCCTTGCGAACGGGCAGTGGAATCCTTTGCAATCTGTGCCACATGTCGGCCAGGAGTGCATAGCGGGTGTAACCGCCAAACAGTTCATCGCCGCCGTCACCGGACAGGCTCACCGTCACGTCACGCCTGGCCAGTTGCGACACCAGGTAGGTCGGAACCTGCGAGGAGTCTGCGAACGGTTCGTCATACACGGTCGGCAATAGCGGCACAACAGCGAGGGCGTCCGCGGGAGTGACGTAGAGCTCCGTGTGATCCGTACCCAGGTGTGAGGCCACCTGCCTGGCGAACGTTGCTTCGTTGTAGTCCGCCTCGGTGAACCCGATGCTAAATGTCTTCACTGGGGTGGTGGACTGGGCCTGCATTAGCGCCACGACCAAAGATGAGTCGATGCCGCCAGACAGGAATGCTCCAAGGGGGACGTCGGCCTCCATGCGCGTGCCGACAGCATCGTATAGCAGCGCGTGGAGTCCCTCCTCAAGTGCCCTTTCACTACCAGTGAGGGTGCTACTGACGCCTGTCTCGGCCTGTTCAACGGCGGACCAGTACGGGATTGGGTCGCCGGGAATGCCATCCAAGACATCGAGGAGGCAACCCGGAGGAAGCTTGTGGACGCCGTCGTAGATGGTGTGCGGCGCAGGGATGCAGCCGTGCCGCATGAAGAGCGCCAAGGCACCGCGGTCAAGTGAGGCGTGGAAGCCTTCGACTGCTCGGAGCGCCTTGAGTTCGGAGCCAAAAAGGAATCGGCCAGCGACTCGCCCGTAGTAGAGCGGCTTCTCGCCGAAACGGTCTCGACCAAGCGTGAGCGTACGGGTGACGCGGTCCCAGACCGCGAACCCGAACATGCCGTTGAGCCGTTCGACCGTGGCCCGGATACCCCAGTGCGTGAATCCGCCGAGGACGACCTCGGTGTCGGAGTGACCGCGGAAGTTTATGTGCGGCTCGAGTTCCGCGCGGAGCAGCATGTGATTGTAGACTTCGCCGTTGTAAACGATGACGTAGCGCCCGCAGGCCGAGCTCATCGGCTGGTGGCCTGCCTCTGACAGGTCGATGATGGCGAGTCGTCGAAATGCGAGTACGAGTCCAGCACTTGGTTCTTCGAATGTGCCTGCGTCGTCGGGTCCGCGGTGGTAGAGGACGTCCGCCATGCGTTGGCCGGTGCGCCGCAACGCGTCAGCCTCTTCAGAGCCGCGCGAATCCCAGCAACCTGCGATCCCACACACTTGGCCTCCAGAGTGCGCCGCGTGTCGGCGCTGCAGTCTGCAACAATAGGCGCACGCCGGGTGACACACGCCGCGGGACACACCAGGATGGAGTTACAGGATGACTGCTGGCACTGCGCGTCACTCCCCTAGCGAGGACGAGCGCTTCGCGTTCGGGCGCAACTGGGAGAGCTTTAGCGGCCAGCTGGACCAGGAGCGCATCGCGGGGGCCCGCGCAGGTCTTGAGCGCCTGGTGCAGACCCCCAAGCTCAGCGGTAAGACTTTTCTCGACATCGGCTCCGGCTCTGGCCTTATGGCTCTAGCTGCGCATGAGATGGGTGCAAAGGTTCGCGCGTTCGACTACGACCCGGACTCGGTCCGCACCACCCAGGCTGTGCGTGACCGTTTCGCTGGGCATGGCGCCTACGAGGTGTCCCGCGGTTCGGCGCTCGACCGTGACTTCATGTCGTCGCTCGGCTCGTTTGACGTGGTCTACTCCTGGGGGGTACTGCATCACACCGGGGACATGTGGAGTGCATGTGACCTTGCTGCCCAGGCCGTTGCGCCTGGTGGGAAGCTTGCCATCGCGATCTACAACGACCAGGGCCTCGCGAGTCGGCTTTGGAAGCGGACCAAGAGGCGTTACGTCGAAAGTGGACCGAAAGGTCAGAAGATGCTCGTCGCCGGTGTCGGGGCGTACTTCACGGGCCTCAGATGTCTATCCAACGCCGTCACGGCCGCGAACTCGCTGGCCAGCGGTGATTCGACTCGTCGCCGGCGGGTGCGCGAGCCACGTGACCGAGGAATGGACCGGAAGCACGATCTGATTGATTGGGTGGGCGGCTATCCGTTCGAGGTCGCCAAGCCGGAGGAGGTCTTCGACTTTTATCGAAAGCGCGGGTTCTCACTCGAAGGTCTGGCGACGTGCGGCGGTAGCCTGGGTTGCAACGAGTTCCTCTTCTCCGATGCCTCGGTTGGCTGAGCGTCAGCAGTTGCACATCGCGCTAGCGATTGGGACGCTGAACCGTGGGGGCGCCGAGACCCAACTCGTCGGTGTCGCGCGCGAGTTGCATGCAATGGGACATCGGGTTGAGGTGCTGCTCGTAAACGACCGAGGACCCCTTCAGGAAGGACTCGACGAACTGGGTATTGATACGTGGTGCGCAGGCATGACGAGATTCCGCAAAGACTCTAGCCTGGAGGCGCTTCGGTACAACATTTGTAATGTGGGGCGCTTGCTGGCGCTCTACCGCCACGTCCATCGCGGCCGCTTTGATGTGTTACACGCGTACCTCTTTCATGCGTATGCTTCTCTAATTCCGTGGGCGTGGGCGGTGCGCATTCCCGTGCGAATTGCAGCGCGCCGTGGTCTGCATACGGGCCTTCGTGAGTCCGTGTTGATCCGACTGATGACGAGGCTGTCGACGGTCACCGCGACGGCCGTGCTGGCTAATTCAGACGCGGTTGCCAAAGACGCCCAAGTGAACGAAGCGGTGCCGCCGCGCAAACTCCACGTGATTCGCAACGGAGTTGCCCTACCGTCCGTGCAGGCCCATCCCAACATCGAGCCACCGACAGGTCTGCTGGTCGCCAACCTCATCCACTATAAGGGTCATCTCGACTTGTTGACGGCGGTCCAGCTTCTGCCGCCATCGATCCGAGATCAATTACGCGTGCGGTGTGTCGGGGAAGGGCCGATGCGAGACATGATTACGGCGGCGCGGAATGATGCGGGTTTGCAGCACCAGATGGTTTTAGAGGGCAAGCACGCTGCGGCTCCGTTCTATATTGAAGCACAGTACGCCCTGCTGGTTAGCCATGAGGAAGGGTTACCTAACGCGATAATGGAGGCCATGGCCGCCGGCCTGCCCGTGGTCGCGACGGACGTTGGGGGCTGCTCTGAACTCGTTCAGGACGGCATCACGGGTCTGCTCGTGCCAGCGCGCGACCCCGAAGCCCTCGCCATGGCTCTGACCCGCGTGGTCCGAGATGCAGCCTTTCGTGTCGAGGCAGGGCGCCGCGGCCGCGAGCGAGCCGCGGCGTTCTCGTGGGCCAAGAGCGCCGATTCCCACGAGGAACTCTACCGTTCGCTATTCCAGCGCTGCACAAAATGACCATCGGGCGAGGGGGCACGACTAACGCCCGCGCGACACACGGTCCTCGGTCGTTCGTCCGTACGACGTTGGCGCTCGTCGCAACGAGGGCCACGGTCCTTGTGAGCGGGTTAGTTGCAACCGTGCTCATGACTCGAATACTCGGCCCGGACGGTCGTGGTCAGTACGCCATAATCGTCGCTATGGTCGGGACTGCCGTGGCAATAGGACACTGCAGTGTCGAACAGGCGCAGGTATACCTCGCCGGCCGAGGCGCCAACATGAAGGCGCTCGCAGCGAACGCCATTGCCTTGGGCCTACTCCTGGGGGCGGCCGTCGCTGGTGTGACGGCCCTGGTAGCCGCGGTGTTCGCGTATCCCTACAACCGGGCGTTGGAGCAGCCGGCGTTACCGATCGCGCTGCTCGCGATTCCACTGACGATGATCGTGCTCTGGACCAACGGCTTGCTGATCCTCGAGGGGCGCACCCGGGTAATGAACCGCGCGGTGCTGCTGGGAGGAGCGGTGCAGGTGGTGATGTACATGGGGCTGGCGATCACCCACCGCCTTACGGTCACAAGCGTGCTGCTCGCCTGGACCTTGACTACCGCCGTCCCGCTGTTGCTGACGCTTCCGGCGTTGCGTCCTCGCCGCGTTGATATACGCGTCGAGCTAGCGCGGAAGGCGATCGGCTTCGGCCTCCGCTACCACCTTTCGCTGGTCAGCTTTTTCCTACTGCTGCGCGTCGATGTCCTGATGCTTGGAGCAATTAAGGACGACCACGCCGTCGGCCTTTACGCGCTGGCGGTCACCCTTATCGAGCTAACCAACCTGGTGACCGATGCGGTCTCGGCTGCCGTGCTTCAGCGCCAGACCAATCTGCCACTTGATGAGTCCGGCCGGTTCACCGCACGGGTGGTGGGCCTCAGCGGATTGCTCGCGGTGCTGGCCGCAACTGGACTCGTCGTGGCCTCACCTGCCCTAGTGCCGCTCGTATTTGGTGACGATTTTCGTGGGAGTCTGCCCGCGCTGTTCGCACTCGCGCCAGGAGTAGTGGCTCTCGCGATGGCCCGGAGTGCCGGAGGATATCTCCTGAGGCGCAACCGCCCGCTGGTTAACAGTCTTATTGCGCTCACAGCCCTCGGTGCCAACGTGATCCTGAATCTATGGCTTATTCCGTTGTGGGGAATTGCCGGCGCAGGTGTGGCCTCGTCAATCGCCTATATTCTATTGGCTGGGAGCTACCTCATGTGGTTGCGCCGCGCAGGGGGTTTAGCCCTACGCGAATTCCAGCCTGGCATAGTTGACCTCCTACGAACTTGAGCAGTGGGCTCGACCACCCCGATGGCGGGATGATGGTTTCCGTCGACCGCGCTACCGCATAGGAGAGCTGGGGGTTGTGTTATGGGCCGTCGTGACGCTGGCGGGAAGTGAATTCGCCGCGGTGTCGAATGAAACGAGCTCTTTGGTCACCTCAAGCTCCGATCATGAAGAGGCCAGGGTTGGCAGGATCCTCTGTCAACGGGCCACCCCCAGGGACCATAAAGAGGCCAGGGTTGGCAACGCCCTCGGTTAGCGGCGGTGTTGCGACGAACAAGCCAGGGTTGATGGTGTCCTCGATGATGGCGACCTTCGAGGCCGACAGCGCGGGCGAAGCACCCGCAAAGAACGTTGTGCCTACACCGAGGCCATACCACGCCCGTGGCCTTGAGAAGCGCCGCCGGTCCAGATGGTGCTTGGCAGTCCCGTTGAGGGCTGTCGCTACGAACGATCGATCACACATGCGCGCTCTCCGGCACTAGTTTCGGTCTCGCTGTAATGAGAGGACAGTGTCACATCGCGTCTGAGCAACCGCGTTGGGGCTGCCCGGAACGGTGGGCCCGGCGGTCTGGCGGCTTGTGCCGTCAGAAGTGTGGTGGTCTTCGACGCGCACCGCGCTCAGCATCCACTGCAGAGTACCGAAGCCGACGTCGTCGTGTTGCTCGATCCAGCGGCCAGAGGTCGCCATGGAGCCAACATCGGGGGCCCGGTGATGCAGCCCTCCAGAGAACTTGTCGGTAAGGCCGTCCAGAACGACACCACTGCGGCTACGTCCCAGCACACCCCGGTGCGGCTCATGGAGCGTACCGGTGCAATCTCTCGCTACGTCAGTCATGGGTGAGGCATGCTGTCCGCGAGGTCGGGACGCAGGTGGCCTGAGCTCGCCCACCGGAGCGTCCGTGTGCGCCCGTCAATTTTCCTCGCGGGCTGCCTCGTGCATCGACAGCCCCATTCCGAGCGCTAGCCAGAACGGATAGGCGGTAACGACGCTATTCAGGAAGTTTCCCGCCAGCATGGCCGCGGTCATGGCGAGTAGCACGGCAAGCACGTTCCGACTGTTCGCGCCGGTAGCAGATCGAATGGCAGAGAGGAGCGGCATCAGCAGTATCACCAGTCCCGTGATCCCAAGCTCTGCGCCAAAGCGGGTGTACTCATTGTGAGTGTTGACGTAATCCAACAGATCCGGTAGCCCCGCTGCCACTGATGGAAAGCGGCCATAGCCGACACCGAGCAGCGGGCGCTCGATCATGATCTTGACCGACGCAATGAGCGCGGCAATTCGTTCTTGGTTGCTGCTGGCGTAATCCAACTCCGTGCGGTGAGATAGGAACGGCGCTGAAAGGGTGTCAATCAGACCTGGAAAAGCAACGAGTGCAATGAGCGCGGCCACCACCAGGAACGCTAGTCGCCGATGTGCGAGAAGCTTTTTGCGCCGACGATCCAACAGAAACACACATAGTGCGACCGCAAGTGCTATAAATGCAGCACGTGATTGGGTTCTCGCCAGTGCGACGAATCCCACTGGCCAGACAGCGACAATAGCGATAACGGTGAGCGACGTAGACCGTCCTCCGACGAGCATGGCTGCGAGCATCAGCACAATTAGGGTCGCGAGATAATCGGGGTTAAGCCCGAGGGCGCGCACTCGCCCGTCCAAACCGATCGAGCCTTGGATGACCGACAATGAAACGAGAAGTGCGCCGGGGGCTGCAGCCAATGCTAGCTCTCGAGGTTGTACCGGGAAGAGCGTGGCGCCAACAGACACTGCTGCACCAACTAAGGGCTGGATGAGCTCCGACCGACTTATGCCCCCAATCGGTCCAGCTGGCGTAAGACCGACCGACATAGCCACCCAAAGTGCTAGCAAAGGCAGAGCAATGAATACATACGGTGGCCGCTGCGCGCTCCCCTCCAGGAGATGCCTCCCGCAGGAAAGTGCAAGCATCGCTACGAAAAGCAAAAGGGTGCTAGTCGCGTGCGGCGATGCCCCGGAGAGTGGCACCGCCACCATGCCTGCAAGCAGGACGGTCTGTGGACGCGCCAGCAGTACGGCGAACAATCCCCCGGCGAGCGCCGCGGCAGAAAGTGGCAACGGTCCGAGGATGACGCCGCACACGACGACTGCACCGAGCAACTCAGAGAGCAGATGAACAGAAATGCGCCTTGGAATGACCGGGCTGCGCACATCCGGTGCTCGCGTCGGCACCATGACGCCTACAGTCTCGATGCGTCGAGCGAGCGGAACCATGCGATTGTCTCGATCAGCGCCTCGCGCAGCGGGACCGGCGTAACCTTGGGGAACAGCGAGCGCAGCGTCGACGGGTCTGCCTGCGAGTCGCGCACATCGCCGGCGCGATTGGGCAGCGTGGCGGTGGCGAGCGGTTTTCCGAGCAGCTCCTCGAGCATCGCAATTAGCTCCAGCAGTGAGGTCCGAGTACCGAAGGCGAGATTGACGGGATGCGGATGGGCAACACCGCCCCGCAGGGCACTGGCGATCGTCTCAATAACCGTACCGACGAAGGTGAAATCCCGGGACTGTTGCCCGTCCCCTTGGAGAGGGAGCGGCTGGTCCTTTAGCGCGGCGTCGAGGAAGGCTGGAATCACGGCGGCGTATGCGTGTCCCGCCGTTTGAAGGGGACCGAACACGTTGAAGAACCGGAATGCGAGGACCGGCAGGTCGTAGCAACGGTGGTAAGCCGTCGCGTAGCTCTCGGTTGCAAGCTTCGAGACAGCGTACGGGGAAACAGGCATCTGACGCAGATCTTCAGACTTCGGCAGCGCAGGATTGTCACCGTAGACGCTGCTGGAAGAGGCTACGATGACCTGCTTTCCCCCCTCCCGTGCCGCTTCGAGGACGTGCAGCGTGCCCGTTGTGTTGACATGGTGGCTTCGCATAGGGTCAACGATCGACCGCGGCACACTCGGGACCGCAGCGAGATGCACGAACGCGTCGACGCGCCGCCCCGTCCGAGCAACTAGCTCAGCGTCAAGCACGCTGCCTTCTACAAGGTCCACGTCGAGCCCAGCGAGATTGGTCGCAGCACCCGACGACAGGTCATCAAGGGCGATGACCTCGTCGACGTCTCCGCCAGTCAGCAGGTGGCGGGCGAGGTTGCCACCAATGAAGCCGGCGCCGCCGGTAATGAGAACACGCATCACTCCACCTAGAGGATTTCGATATTGTCCGCGGGGGCAAGCACTCGACGAGTGTCAAGGACTGGTGCGCCGTCGAGGATGGACAGGTCAAAGTCGTCGTGGTCTACCAGTAGAAGGGTTAAGTCGGCCGCGTCCACCTCCGGTTGAGTTAGCGACACCTGGGTCGCGGGTAGCGGCTCGGGCAAATGCACGACAGTAAGGTCGACGTGGGGATCGATCACCCGCACGTCGGCTCCCAGGCCCGCAAGCAATTGGACAACCCGCGTGCTCGGCGACTCCCGCGCGTCGCTAGTGTTCTTCTTATAAGCGAGGCCAAGGATGAGCACGCGCGAGCCCTTTACCGCCTTCGAACGTTCATTGAGTGCCGATGTGACGCGCTGCACGACGTAGTTAGGCATATGTTCGTTGACATCGTTAGCTAGCTCAATGAAGCGGAAAGGCTGGCCGAGCTGGCGCTTGACTTGCCACGACAGGTAGGACGGGTCAACGGGTAGGCAGTGGCCACCTACACCCGGACCGGGCGTGAAGCGCATGTAGCCGAACGGTTTTGTCGAGGCAGCATCGATCGCCTCCCAAATGTTGATGCCCAGGTCGTGCGCAAACACTGCGAGCTCGTTAACCAGTGCGATATTGACGTGCCGAAATGTATTTTCTAGTAGTTTGGTCAGCTCCGCCTCTTTGGTGCCAGACACGCACACTGTCGTGTCGACGAGTGTGGTGTAAAGGCCTTGGACCGCGGTGAGGCAGGCAGGCGTGAGGCCAGAAATAACCTTGGGGGTGTTGGTGAGCCCGTAGATCGGATTGCCGGGGTCGATGCGCTCAGGGCTATAGCCCAAGTAGAAGTCGATACCAGCCTTAAGGCTGGAGCCGTCCTCGAGCAGGGGCTGAAGAAGTTCCTGTGTGGTACCCGGATAGGTCGTCGATTCTAAGACAACGGTCGCGCCTGGCGTGAGGTGCCCCGCGATCGCGTGCCCGGTCTGCTCGACGAAGCTGAGGTCAGGATTGCCCTCACGCAGCGGCGTGGGCACCGTGATAATTGCGAAGTCGAATCCGGCCGCTGCAGTGTAATCAGTCGTCGCGAGGTAGCGACCGGTGGCAATGGCCTTCTGGAGATCCTCCGAAGGGATGTCCTCGACATACGAGTCGCCATCCGTCAGTCGCTGGGTGCGTGCCGGGTCAATCTCGACTCCTACAACTTCGAATCCTGCCTCGACGGCGCGCATTGCGAGTGGCAGGCCGACGTAACCCTGACCGATAACCACAAGCTTTTTGTGTGACATCCTCATCCTTTCGAGTAGTCGGTCGATGCGACCAAATGCCGCATCCCCATCGCACCGCTCGGCCACGCCAACCGTATTCCCTGCTTCTCGGAAACGCCAGGGACAGCGCGCGATCGGCTTCGTTGCTGGAAGGCGTCGAATCTTCTCGGCCGACCGTACGATAGCGCACTGGACGCTCACTGCCAGCCGACTGACAAGCTGTAGGTGTGGCATGGCCAAGACCAAGCTGCAGGTGGGGCGGTGGCCAAGGCGTGTCGCCACCGGTGTTTTGCCGGGTGGCGAGTGTCATGCCGGCAGCATGGTTGGGCGCCAGCGCCGGACGCGAGGAGTCCACGTCGCATCTTCTCCGACCGATATCTGCGCGAAGGCCCAAGTGATTGCGTGGGCGTTGAAAGTCGCCGGCCGCAGGGGTACTCGGGGTTGCAGGGATCGATAGGCCAGCGTGTGCACGAGAGTACTGGTGCATCCGACGGCCTGATGCACGTAAACCTTCGCCGCGCCGCAGCGGTGGGGGTCTCCAGCCGGTTGTGTTTCATCACAGCCGTATCGAGATCATCACGCCAGAGACCTGGCGCTGACCGCACCGGCGAGTAAGCCCGATGCTGCGGCGCTCCGCAGTACCGCAAGGTCGAAGGCGCCGAGCTGCACGCGGTCGTGATTGACGAACCCCCACAACGCTTTCGGCGTACCCCGCGACTACATCCTCGATCGGCTCGTAGTTCCGCAGCCCGCATTGTCACTCATCCGCGACCGGGAGCGACTTATATCTCCGGCGCCCGATGCAGTGTTCGTTCAGCACAGCCTTGGGGATCTTGTCAGGTGCCACGCAGATGTACTCTCGGCGCCCGGGGCCGTCTGGGGCGAGGTAGGTACTCGGCTCAAGTTGAGCCTTGAGCACGCCTATCCCGATCCGCGTTTCGGCACCTCGGCCGCGCCCCTGCCGGTTGCGAAAGCACATGCAAGAGCGCTAGAGAGGGGGCGACTCCGATCCGGTGGGGCTACGAGTCTCACTGCCGCTATCCTTCCTCCGGGGGCTTCGATGCATGCACAGTCATCGAGTGAACACGGGGAGCGCTTCCCCTTTTGGGGGAGAAAGAAGGATGCCACGGTGGAGATCAGAGACTACCTCCGTACGCTGCGCAATCGGTGGAAGTTGATCATTGCCGTAACAGCGTTGACTATCCTTGCGGCGCTTGGTGCGTCGCTGCTGGCGATGCCGAAGTATGCGGCGTCCACGCAGCTCTTCGTCTCAACCACTGGACAGGGAGGCGCTACTACAGCGAACGCCTACGAAGGCGGGCTCTTCTCGCAGCAGCGCGTCACCTCCTACTCGCAGCTGATCCAGGGAGAACAGGTCGCGCAGCGAGTCGTCGACAGCCTCAAGCTGAACATGAGCGCGGCGCAGCTCGCTAGTGAGGTAAGCGTCAACGTGGTGCCAAACACTGTGATCCTCGGCGTGACCGTCACCGACCCTTCGCCCGAGCGTGCCCGCGACATCGCCAATGCGTTGTCCACCGAGTTTACGAAGCTTGCCGCGGAGCTCGAGACCCCGCAGGGCAGCGCCACGGCAGCGGCACGGGTCACCGTGGTGCAGCAGGCGGCCCTGCCCACCAGCCCGGCAACGCCCAATGCGCGGCGCAACCTCGAGCTCGGCGCACTTATTGGCTTCTTGCTGGGTATCGGCTTGGCGGTGTTGCGCGACCGCCTGGACAACACCGTGAAAGACCGGCGCGAGGTGGTGGAGGCGACGCAGGCGGCTGTCATCGGGACGGTGCCCTACGACTCCCAGCGTCCGGACCACCCGCTGGTGCCCTTTGGCGAGGGGCATTCCAGCAGTGCCGAGGCATTCCGGCAGGTACGCACCAACCTGCAATTTCTTGACGTCGACAATCCGCCGCGGGCCTTGGTGGTCACCAGCGCCGTGCCCAATGAGGGCAAGACCACTACCGCGCTGAACCTCGCCTTCGCGCTCGGGGAGTCTGGCCATCGGGTGATGTTGGTGGAGGCCGACCTCCGCCGGCCGCGGCTCGCCCGCTACCTGGGCATGGTGGAGAACGTTGGCATGACCAACGTGCTCTCCGGCGCGGCCGAGCTCGATGACGTGCTGCAGCCCACCGCCAACCCTGCGGTGACCGTGCTTGCGGCCGGCCCGCACCCGCCCAATCCCAGCGAGCTGCTGGGCTCGAGCCGCCTGCAGGCCCTGCTGGTCACCCTGCGCAGCCGCTACGACTACATCGTCTTCGACGCGCCGCCACTGCTCCCGGTCACGGACGGCGCCGTGCTCACCGCGCACGCCGACGGAGCCATCCTGGTCGCCCGTCACGGGCACACCGAGCGGGACAAACTCGGGCGAGCAGCCGAGAGTCTGCGCAGCGTGGACGGACGGGTGCTGGGCACCATTTTGAACATGGTGCCGGCGAAGTCCAGCGGTTACGACTACTCGTACTACTACGAGACCGACGCTGCGCCGAAAGCTCAACGCGCCACAGAACAACCCGCGGGGCCGAATGGCGAGACGATCGTCGACTCCGCGGTACGCCCTGCCGAGTTGACGTCGGAGGAGTCTGCCTCGTCAGCCCAGGGTCGACACTGGTGACGGCGCCTCCGGAGAATCCCGAGGGCGGGGCGGCAGAAGATGCGATACCAACACCCCCATCGGTGCGTCGCGTGCGCCGCCGACGGCACATTCCCTGGCGCCGACGCCACCGCACTTCACTCGCTGTCTCCGGAGTGGTGCTGCTGGTCCTGATCGGTCTCGGCGTCTGGTTCGCCGTCACTGCATTCTCTGCCAAGTCGGACCTGCAGGCCGCGCGAGCTCATGTACAGGCGGCACGGTCAGCACTCGCCAAAGGCGACAGTGCGGCCGCGCAACGCGAGGTCAACCTCGCCGCGAACAACACCTCCGACGCACGCGCGTCCACCTCTGCGCTGCCCTGGGACCTGCTGGCCCCCATCCCGGTTGTCGGCAACCCGCTGCGTACCACGCGGGACATCTCTGCGGCCGTGGACGACCTGGTGGTTCAGGTGTTACAGCCGGCGGCCAGAGAAGGCACGGCGCTGGCGCCGGACAAACTGCGTATCTCCGGCTCCCAGATCGATCTGGCCGCGCTTTCCCGCGCGCGTCTCCCGCTCCAGCAGGCGGCGGCCAATTCCGTCGCCGTGCAGCACCGCATCGATGCGATCCCGGCCGGCGGCTGGCTCGGCTCGGTGGAGGACGCCCGGACCAGCCTGCAACAGCAGTCGGCGGAGCTGACCAGCTTGTTGCGCAACGCCTCGACGGCGGCCACGCTGCTGCCGCCGATGTTGGGCGGCGAAGGGCCGCGCAACTACTTCCTCGCCTTCCAGACCAACGCCGAGGCGCGCGGTACCGGGGGGCTCGTCGGCGCCTACGGCATCCTCACCGCGAACCAGGGCAAGCTCGCGTTGGATACCTTGGCCAGCAACCGCGACCTGAAGTTCAACGGCAAGCCGATCGACTTGGGGTCCGACTTCGCCGCACTGTATGGCGACTACAAGAGCACCACCTCCTGGTCGAACAGCAACATCAGCCCGAACATCCCCTACGCCGGGCAGATCTGGAAGTCGCTGTGGCAGCAGCAGAGTGGACAGCAGATCGATGGCGTCATCGCGACCGACCCGGTGGCGTTGAGCTACATCCTGGGGGCCGTCGGGCCGGTGGCACTTCCCGGTGGGGAGGTGATCGACGCAAACAACGTCGTGCGCATCACCGAGTCGGACGTTTACTTGCGCTATCCCGAGGACAACCAGGCCCGCAAAGACTTCCTGCAGTCCATCGCCGAGGCCGTCGTCACCAAAACCCTCGGTGGCAAGGGAGGTTCCACGGTCAAAGTGGTGCAGGCGCTGGCCAAAGCGGCGGGGGAGGGCAGGTTGGGCGTGTGGAGCGATGTGCCAGGCGAGGAAGCCGTACTAGCTGACACGCCCCTGGGTCGCGTCGTGCCCGACGACGCCGCGCCCTACGCCAACGTGGTGGTGAACAACGCCTCGGGCAACAAGATCGACTACTACCTCGACCGGAAGGTGCGCTACAGCGCCGACAACTGTGTGGGGCCGCTGCGCAGCACCGCCGTGGCCGTCACGCTGACCAACAATCTCCCCCCGGGCAACTACCCGCCCTACATCGACAACCGTTCCGACCCCAACCCGACCGGACCACCCGGCACCTCACGCTCACTGGTGTCGCTCTACGCTACCCAAGGAGCGCAGTTGCGCAGCGTGACGCTCGACGGTGCGCCCATCGCCGTCACCACGGGCAGCGAGCTGGGCCATCCGGTGTACACCGCCAACGTGCAGCTGCCGCCCGGCGTGCCCAAGGTGCTGCTGTTGTCGATGGTCGAGCCCACCGCGCCCGGGGTAGCGCGGGTTCCCGTGCAGCCCTTGGTCCGGCCGATGGCGACGTCGGCCAACGTCCCCACCTGCGGAGTGAAAAGACCGTGAGGAAATGAGGCACCGTGCGTACGGGAATCGTGACGCGGGGTTTCCCGTCTGGCCCTCGTTAGGTTATGCTCCCCGACAAGGGGAGTCAGCCGACTCGCTAACGATGACGAGCCAGTGAGGCACCACATGAGTAAGACATCACTCGTGCGAGCGACTTCCGCCGCAATTGTTCTGGGTGCTGGCGTCACGCTAGCTCCTCTCGCGCTCGCGGCACCCGCGTCGGCGCAGTCTATCTGCGCTCCCGGGAGCGCCGCCTACCCGCCGGGTTCATGCACGGTCAACATCACCTTCAACATCAATGTGATGTTCTCCGGCAACGAGATCGTTCTGGTCTTCGGTAACCCACCCGGATTAACCGTGGGCTTTAGTGACCAGTTCTTCTTCTTCTTCGGTAGCAAGCCGGTCACCCCGGTGTCCACGGGCACCAACGGGCAGGGGCAGCACACAGCGACCTTCCCCGCGGGCTCCGTACCCTCGGGCGCTCAGACGGTGACTGTCCGTAGCAACACTGGAGCAGCCGGGCGTGCTCAGCTTCCCTCCGGCGGTGCCTCATCCGCGCAGTTTGCGTCGGTGCCGAACAGCAACGCGGTGGCTCACGATGCGGTCAGCGGAACGGGCACGAATTCCTCATCGGGTACGAGCTTTCCGTCGGGTACGAGCTTCTCCTCGTCACCTTCCAGCATTGACACCGGCCAGCCCGGTGCAAGCAGTGGCCCGAACGCCGCGCTGATTGGCGGAGGCGCTGCCCTTGTTATCGTGGCCCTCGGGGGTGGGGTCTTCATGGCCCGCCGTCGCCACGAGAGCTAGAACGGTTCGCACCGCTGACTGAGCACGACTGCGTAGGTGGGGCCTCGTTTGGCCTCACGGACGGGAGGGGCCAGTGACCGACGAGCGTGAGCTGGCCATTCCCCAGCGGCGCCCTCGGGGGGGGCCGCGACTCGGCCAGCTTGGCGTGCTGCTCGTTGTCGTGGTGGCCTTGGTGGGCGGCATCGTGCTCATCGCCGCGGGCTCGCAGTCGCACGAACCCGCGGCAGCCCCATTGCCCCGCACTACTTTCGACGTGCAACCCGGCCGGCTCCCCCCGATAGCTCTGCCGCCGCTGATCTCCGGTCAGCTGCCTACGGTCAGCAGAAGCCCGACGGCCGCCGGAACCGCTACGGCGAGCGGACGCGCCCCGGATGCGACCACCGCAGTCCTAGGTCCCGGCACCGCAGCTTCAGGCGGCGGTGTGACGGACATGTGTACATTGTCCGTGCAGCCCGCGCACGTCGTCATCGGGTCCCTGTGCGTGAACGGACCGATCGTCACCACTGCCGTGACCCCCGAAGGGGCCCTAGTCATTCCGCAGGACGTGCACCAGATAGGGATGTGGGACAAGGGTGCCCCGATCACGGGCGCTGACCAGCAACTGCTCACCCAGGGGACGACGTTGCTCGCAGGACATGTCAACGCGTTCGACCAGGGGAGCGGGACGTTCTACGACCTTTACAAGATCGAGCCCGGCGCGGTCATCTACGTCTCCGACCCCGCTGGCAGCGTCACCCGGTGGCGGGTTATCGGGTTGGACGTAGTCGTCAAGGCTGCGCTGCCGAAATGGGTTTTCGCTGGCCCAACCGGTTCCCGAAAGCTGGCCTTGGTCACCTGCGGTGGTCCGATCGAGCATCTCCCCGGTGTCGGCAACACGTACCGCGACAACGTGATCGTGTCGGCGACGCCGGCCTGACTTGAAGCGGCGAACACCAACGACCAGTGGACCTGTTGACCACACCGGCAGCCGCCGCAGCCCCTCGGCGTCCATGCCACCGTGAGGGACCTGCATGGGGTGCCGTGGATGCGGCGGAACACCGGCTCAATGCTGCTGAATGCCAACACTGAAATGACGGGCGAGCGGGTTAACAGGGCTGCGTCATACAGCTCGAACAGAGCCTGTCCAAGAATTTCTACGTAAGCCAGAGTGGGTTGCTTACGTTGGTAGCCCGTCATGCGGAAAGGCGTGCCGGGTGATGACCCGCGACAGCTCGGCACCGAGACGGGGACTTGACGCATCGGTCCCGACGCGTCCACGTTTCCAGACGAGCGTGTCAGCGCAGCGCAGGATACTCGGCAAGCGCGTCCAGCAGGGCCCTGAGCGCCCCGGCCACCTGAGCGCCGATGGCCTCGAAGTCGGCGTAGTCCCGACCGATGGGGTCGGCGATGTCGTCGACGCGCTCGCCGGGCGCTTGCTGTCCCCGGGCCTGCGCTAGCCGCTGGACCAGGGTCTCCTCCTCTACCGGGATGGCGAGGAGCCGCTCGGCCTCCAGCAGGGTGAAGGTGCGTCGCATGGCCCGGGGATCTTCTGCCAGCACCTTATTCCGGTGCCAGGTGGTCATAGTCAAGACGAGGTCGGCGGCGTCGACAATGGCAGGGGACAGCTGCCGCGCCCGGAACCCCTTCGGGTTGCCGCCCATGCTGCGCAACACCTCCGCCGCCGTAGGTTCCATGCCGTACCCGACTACCGCCCGGGTGCCCGCGCTGCTCGCCGTCAACCCGCGCAGGCCACGCTCCTCGGCGAAGGCGCGGGTGAGCCGCTCGGCGGTGGGCGAGCGGCAAATGTTGCCGGTGCAGACGAACAGCTGACGCACGTCGCGACTCCCGTCATCGATGATGAGCCCCTCAGGGTTGAGCGGCCCGACCAGCGTACGGAGAGAATAGCCGACCGGCGTGGCGGGCTGGGCAGCTCTTCTTGCTCGGCCTGCGAATAACCTATGCTGCAGGGATAGCTCACATGTAACACGTCAGCAAGTGCAGGTCACAGCCCCGATCCTCCAGGAGACTCCAGATAACCCAGGATCTCCTTCAACGCCGCCTTCTCCAGCTCGGCATCGGCCAGCAGCCGCTTCAGGGTGGAGTTCTCCCGCTCGAGATCCTTCAACCTCTTGGCGTCGTCGGCCTTCAACCCGCCGAACTGGTTGCGGCACCGGTGATACGTCGGCTCGGACACCCCGAGCTCGCGGCAGACCGCCGCGATGTCCTTGCCTTCGGCCAGCAACCGATCGGCCGTGCCCAGCTTCCGCAAGACCTGCTCCGGGCTGTTCCGCTTTCTCGTTGCCATGATCATTGAGCCTTCCTGCCCACATCGGGGCATTCAGACTCTCACTCCACCCGGACCGACGAACCGGGGTCAGGCCAAGGGCGCATTAACAACTTGTCAGCAAGCTCAAACCACTCTGTCGCTTTGGGAGCTACCGAATCTGAAACATGTTGAGGCATAACGGAGATGCGACAGGGGTGTCTCTCGGGGTGGATGAGGGGCCTTACGTGCCTTGGCCCCCTGCTTCACAGGCCGGCGAGCCGGGCATGCGCCGTGCCGTGCCGTCGACCCCGGATAGACTGGTCGCATGTCACACCTCGGCCGTATTACGTCAGACCCGGCGATTTGTCATGGTCAGCCGGTCGTTCGCGGATTGAGGTATCCGGTCGAAACTCTGCTCGAACTGCTCGCCTCCGGGATGACGGTCGAGGACATCGTCGCCGACTATCCCGACCTTGAGCGGGCGGACCTGCTGGCCGCTCTGGAGTTCGGGGCACTCGCGACCGGGCAGCGTCGGGTCCTCCCGTTCGACGCCGCGTGAAGTTCCTGGTTGACGCACAACTGCCCAGCTCACTGGCCACCTTGCTGCGTGCAGCAGGACACGACGCGGTTCATGTATCCACATTGCCGTCCGGCAACCGAACCCCGGACTCTGAGATAGCGCGCCGCGCCGACAGCGACCAGCGGGTCGTCGTCACCAAGGATCGAGACTTCCGAGACAGCCACCTACTCAGCGGCACTCCGCGTTCGCTACTCATCGTCACCACCGGCAACATCCAGAACCGCGACCTGCTCGCCCTGTTCGAACGTCACATCGATGTCATCGCGGAGTACCTGACAGATTCCCCACTCGTCGAACTTTCGCGAGATCGCCTTGTCGCTCACTCCTCGAACGACACCAAGTAGCAACCAATTCGCCACGTACGCAACGTGATCCGGTACCTCTATCGACCTGTGAGCCGTGTTTTCGAAGGGGTGACCTTAAGGACTTGCTAGTAACCTCAGATCAGTCTGTAGATTCAGGTAGGGGTAAAATCGAACGTCGTTGCGCCACAGTCGTATTGATTCTGGGGTGTAATTTGGAAGATCTGAGCATCCTTGCGTTCGTTGTGCCGCTGACACCCGTCGCCGCCCGTCCGCGCGGTTACTGTGGCGACGGAGAAGTTGATGACGTTCGCTTGCGGCGAAGTCGCTTTTGGCAATTAGAACTGGTCCCCGGCGCAATCGAGACCAAGTCCGTTTACGTGCTTAATGTCCGTTACCTCACGTTGGACACGTCATTCCCGAACGATCGTCAAACGTGGCCTCAGTGTCCGTCGGGGGTCGTTGGGTAGGTGTTCCCATAGCTGGTCCTCTGCTGCTCGGGCTGGGCGCTCGGCCGATGGCAGTGCATCACTGAACAGCGCGAGGGTGTCCCCGATTTGTGTCGCTGCGGGCGCAAGCACCCCGTGGAACCCCAGCTGGTGGGCAACTTGCGCCACCTCCTGGCACGCCGCGTAGGCATCACGCCGATTGGTGTCGCTCTGGAGAACATCGAGACCAAGGCCAAGCTGCATTCGTGTTGCGGCGCTTCGGAGGTCCAAGATGTTGGTGACATTGACTGCGACGGTGACGAGCATCCGGGGTTGAACCTGCGCGGCAATCGCGGCTGCTTGAGTGGGGTCCTCCATCGGGTCGACGAAGTGCCGGTAGGCCTCTACGACCACTGAGTCGTGCGGCCGACCGAGGTAGAGCACGGGGAACCCGTCCTTGGTGCCCCAACGTCCGTACCCGCGGCGGCCGTCCAGCGCTGTCGCGGCGTGCCGGACGCCGATATGGCGTTGCCACTGTCCATCGACTGAGCTAGTTGCGCCAGCGGCAACCAGCTGGGGCAGCTCGTCCACTCGCTACATCTCCCCCGAGAGCCGCTGGGCTTCGTCGACGACCTCGTCAACGTTGCCTGCGGTAAGGAGCTCGATCGGCCGTTGACCGCCGAGGTTGCGGTTACGGGAGTGCAACCAAATGTCAACCCCTTCGCGCGTGTAGACCTCTTGAAGCTCGTCCACGATGTACTTGACGTCCAGCAATCGTTTGCGGCTGCGCGACCGCGGTGCCGCCTCACCCGAAACCCAGTTCTGGACGGATCGTGGACTCGCGCCCACTGCGGAGCCCAACTCCTTCTGAGATATCCCTGAGCTGGTGACCTGTTCCACGATACGTAGGTAAGTCAGGTTATCCCGCGTCGAATCGATGGGCGCACGGCTCCTGTTGCCGCCTCCGTTGGTCGTGTCGGCCCCACCGGGTGTTCTTACTTTGGCCAATGTGTCCTCCTGCCTGTCCACATGCACATCGTGCTGCGGCATCAGTTGCGTGTCAACCTGCAGATGCCGATGCTAGGCTGACTGTAGAATGCAACGAGTGGAGGCATCCATGGCCGAGTTGATTACGCGGATTGGCGCCGGCGATGCAGCGCTGCTCACTCGCCTGGTCACCCCTGGGGCGCGTGGGCTCATGCCCGCACGGCCAGACCGGGTGGTCGTCGATGCCCATACCGCCCAGGCGCACCCGGAGATCGCCAGCACCGCCCGCCACGCTGGATTGCCGATGCTCATCGACCCGCAGACCTTTTACCTGCAGGGGGAGCAGTACCCGGGCGATCCGTGGGCCCGGTTGCCGTTCGCCGAGGAAGTACCCCTGACGGTCGCAGACCTCCTCGACGCCGGACGGGCAAGCCGGCTAGCAGCGGAGTCCCTTGAGTTCCAACTTGCCCACAGTGCTACGGCCCTTATCGCTCCCTACGTTCATGTCGAGCGTGCAGGTGACGGCTGGGCTGAGGTCCAGGTTCATCTGTACAGGCAGACGCGGCAATATCTGGACTCTCAGGGCCTCGACTTGCCGGTCATCGCGCCGATCGCCATGAGTTGGAGACTGGTTGGGCGCACAACATGGCCACAGGCAATGGACCGGATCCTCATCGGACTGCACGATTTGGCGCCGACGGAGGTGGCGCTCGCGGCGTCGAAGATCGATCACGGTGCCCATCCTGAGCAGCGCCTGGCTGACCTGTTCGCCGCGATTGGCCGCCTAAGCCGTCGGTGGCCGGTCCTTGCCTGGCAGCAGGGGGTTATAGGTGAGGCATGTGTGGTTGCCGGCGCTCACGGCTACGAGACAGGAATCGGGTGGAATGAGCGATGCGACCTTCGGGCCAAAATGTTCAGCCACCGATCTGCGCCGGCGCCCGAAAGCGGCTTCGGCGCGAGGCCGGTGTTCATCCCGGCGATAGGTCGTAGCATCCCCAAGCGGACGGTACTCGCGCTGCTCGACGAATCTACGTTCCGGCCCAGCGTGATCTGTCCAGATCCCGGCTGCTGTCCGAGCGGCGCACACGCGCTTACCCGCGATGCTCGCGCACACGCGGTCAATCGTCGGCGAACCCAGCTCACGGCTTTGGCGGACACCGCGCATCCACGCTGGGCGTGGCAGCAGCTTGGACGCCACGCGAGTCAGGGGCTCCGCCTCGCTCGGCGCATCAACGCGCTAGCGGAAACACCCCTAGGTCAAACCGCCGGCCTTACCAAGATTGACCTCCGCGCCCTCCACGCAATCCAGGTCACCGCCGACGTGCGTCGACGGACAGCCCCCCGCCGCCGTGCTGCTTAGGTACGAGTAGTTACACGGGTATACCCTGCCGGCTCCGCGATGAGCGTGAACAGTGCCGCCGTTGCTCCGTGCTGCGGTGCAGTCGCGAGCAACGCGTGAGTCGCGACAAAGCCCTCCATTGTTAACGGACGATGCTCTCGAGTACACAAGTGCTTTGGGCGATCAGCAAGAGGGCATATTTGGGACTTGTAAGCAACCTCAAACCACTCTGTCGCTTTGGAGCTACCGAATCTGAAATATGTTGAGGCATAACGGAGATGCGGCAGGGGTGTCTCTCGGGATGGATGAGGGGCCTTATGTGCCTTGGCCCGCTGCTTCACAGGCCGGCGAGGCGGGCATGCGCCGTGACGTGCCGTCGACCCCGGATAGACTGGTCGCATGTCACACCTCGACCGTATTACGTCAGACCCGGCGATTTGTCATGGTCAGCCGGTCGTTCGCGGATTGAGGTATCCGGTCGAAACTCTGCTCGAACTGCTCGCCTCCGGGATGACGGTCGAGGACATCGTCGCCGACTATCCCGACCTTGAGCGGGCGGACCTGCTGGCCGCTCTGGAGTTCGGGGCACTCGCGACCGGGCAGCGTCGGGTCCTCCCGTTCGACGCCGCGTGAAGTTCCTGGTTGACGCACAACTGCCCAGCTCACTGGCCACCTTGCTGCGTGCAGCAGGACACGACGCGGTTCATGTATCCACATTGCCGTCCGGCAACCGAACCCCGGACTCTGAGATAGCGCGCCGCGCCGACAGCGACCAGCGGGTCGTCGTCACCAAGGATCGAGACTTCCGAGACAGCCACCTACTCAGCGGCACTCCGCGTTCGCTACTCATCGTCACCACCGGCAACATCCAGAACCGCGACCTGCTCGCCCTGTTCGAACGTCACATCGATGTCATCGCGGAGTACCTGACAGATTCCCCACTCGTCGAACTTTCGCGAGATCGCCTTGTCGCTCACTCCTCGAACGACACCAAGTAGCAACCAATGCGCCACGTACGCAACGTGATCCGGTACCTCTATCGACCTGTGAGTCGTGTTTTCGAAGGGGTGACCTTAAGGACTTGCTAGCAACCTGATACTCCTTTGTGGACACCATCACCGCGTCATCCACCACGACGGGTGGGACATCCACATCGGCAACGACGGCCACCCCTGGTTCCACCCACTCCAATGGATGGACCCGCTCCGAGAACCCAGACCAGCACAACACCGCCAACACCACACCGCCGCATAAGCCCCGGTCTGCCATGCGCCGAGTTATGCGAAGGTGGCGACTGCCGGAATGTCAGCCGAGTCCGCAGCAGGCACTGCGTGATAGTTCTGGAGATCGAAGCGGGACAGCCGACGGCGAAGCGAGCCCGTCGAAAACGGCCACGCGGCACAATTCTTTCCGCGGGCGTCGAGATAGTAGCTACTGCACCCGCCGTTGTTGAACACCGTAGGCGCCAAACCGGCCTGCACCTCCTCATTGAAGATGTGGAACGGCTCGTCGCGGATCTCGATCACCTCGATACCGGCCCGCTCAGTAGTCACCAGCGCATCGACTACGTAGTCGAGCTGGGCCTCCGCCAGCGCCAGGAAAGAGTTGTACACCAAGATGTTCGGGCCTAGGAGCACGTACGCGTTGGGCACATCGGGCACGGTGGTGGCTAGGTACGCCTCGGGGCTCACCGCCCACTTCTCGGACAACAACTGCCCATCGCAGCACCGGATCTTGCTGGCGATCGGCGGGTGGCTGACGTCGAACCCCGTGCCGAAGATGATCACATCGACCTCGCGGCGGGTGCTGTCGGCCGCGAGGACACCGTGCTCGTCCACCGCCACCAGCGCGTGCGGAATGAGCTCGACGTTCGGCTTGCTCAGTGCGGGCAGGTAGGTGTTGGACAACAACAGGCGTTTGCAGCCGAGGGTGAAGTCCGGGGTGAGCGCCGCTCGCAGCGTGGTGTCCGGCACCTGCGCCTTGAGCAGTGCAGTGCCCACCGAGTTGAGCAGACGTGCGGTCTGCTCGCGGCGCATCAGCATGCTCAGCGTCCGCAGGATCACATCGACCGCTTCCCGAAGGCCACGCTGCACCGCCGGCAACCGACGGAACAGGGCCTGCGCCGCCGTGGGAAACGGGAAGTCGAGCCGCGGCACCACCCAGGACGGGGTCCGCTGAAACACGTGCAGCTGCGCCACGTCGGGTGCGATCTCGGGCACGAACTGCACCGCCGAGGCGCCGGTACCGATGACGGCGACCTTCTTGCCCGTCAGGTCCAGCTCGTGATCCCATCGCGCGGAGTGGAACACCTCGCCCTGGAAGCTCTCGATTCCGGGAATCGCCGGGATGCTCGGCTCGGTGATCGGACCGGCCGCGAAGATGACGTGCTGCGCGACGTAGCTTCCGGCGGTCGTGTCCAGCACCCATCGCTCGTCCGACCACGCCGCCTCGATCAGCTCCGTGGACAGCCGGATCTTCGGCTGGAGTGCGAACTTGTCGACAGTGTCGTTGATGTATGCGAGGATCTCCGGCTGCAGCGCGAAGTTCTTGCGCCACTGCGGGTTCGGGTTGAACGAGAAGGAGTACATCGGAGCGGGGATGTCGCAACCACATCCCGGGTAAGTGTTCTCGCGCCAGGTCCCGCCCACCCGATCTGCCTTCTCCAACACCACATAATCGGTGATCCCCGCCTGCTTCAGCTTGACGGCCGCAGCGATCCCGGCGAGTCCGGCGCCCACCACCACCACGCGGAGGTGCGTCGCCTCGTCGCCGGTTGCAGGGGGTACGGACGGGTCGATGGTCGCAGTCATCGGATCTCCCGGTGTTGATGTGTCATCGAATAACGGATACCTATTGTGTCAATGTACGTTGAGACGATAGCCTGGTGTCAAATTCCTCGGACCAGGGCAACAACGAACTCTCAGGGAGCCACGATGAGGCCCGACGAGCCGCCCGCCGGCTCAGGTGTGCCGTTTCCTTTGCGTAGCAGCGACTTCGATCCCTCCCACCACGCCAACAATGCGGTGTACCTCGCGGCGATCGAGGACCAGCTGGCCACGCGCCCGGCGCTGCTTGCTCAGCTGCACCGGACCACCATCGAGTACCTCACGCCGATCCTGCCCGGTGCGCAGCTGAACGTGCACACCCGCGACGACCCCCATGGGTTCACGGCGTGGTTCGTGGTCGACTCCGTCACGCAGGCGATGTCCCGCGTCGCCGTTCACCCCTCGCGGTAGCAGCCCAGGGCACGCAGAGCCCGGCGAAAACCCCCTAGACCGCGCCTTCGGTTCTCTCGGATGCAGACTCCAACACCGCCTTGAGCCTGCCGAGGGTGCTGCGGATGTTCCCGCGCTGGAAGTCGGCAAACGTCTGGCCTCTGGTCACCACGGTGTCGAAGACGCGGGACAGGCCATCCGGCCAGCGTCGACGATCGTCCGTCCACGTCTCGGTCACCCGGGTTCCACCGTCAACTTGCTCGAACCGGTACTCCCAGCTGACAATCGGTCCTCGGATCCGCGGTGTGCGCAGCCCGATTGCGCCCACCCGAAAGGCAAAGCGCTCGCCGGGCTCCGCTACGGTCACCTCGCACCGCGTGGTCCATCGCACGGCTCCGCGCTTGTTGCGACCGTCGAAGACCATGCCGACGTAGGCGCCGTCCCGGGCGTCGGCCACGGTGGCGCCCAAGTTCTCCGGGCTCGACTGCCCCATCCGCGTCGGATCACTGACGTGTGCGTAGGCCGTCGTCGGGTCGGTGGCGATCACCACGGTGTCGGACACGGTCATCGTTCGCGTCATGCGCATAACCCTTCGGTGACGGCTCCTCGGTCGAGATGCACCATACGGTCGTTGCGGGTCAACCGCGCGGCTGCGCCACCGGGTCAACCGCGCGGCTCCGCCACCGGGTCAACCGCGCGGCTCCGCCACCGGGTCAACCGCGCGGCTCCGCCACCGGGTCAACCGCGCGGCTCCGCCACGTACACCCGGAGATCCTCGGGGACGCCCTTGACCCGGGTCCAGCGGAACGTCTTCTTGGTTCGCGACGAGATGCGCTCGGTGTCCAGCCCGGCCAGCGTCGGCTCCGACACCAGGATCTCGTTCGCCGATGCCTTCTCCACCAGACGTGCCGCCACGTTCACGTCCACTCCGAGGTAGTCGCCACCGATGGCGCGCGGATGTCCGGTGTGCACCCCCGCCCGCAGCCGTAGGCGATAACCATCGGTCGGCACCGTGGCCAGCTGCTCCCGCGCAGCGAGCGGCGTCGAAGGCCAGCTGCGGCGTGGGAAAGGCGGCCATCACGCCGTCACCGAGCCGCTTGACCACCCGGCCCCGACGGGCGAGCATCGGCGGTTCCACCGCCGCCGCGACCTCGCGTAGCAGCTGCAGGGCCTGCTCGTCACCGGCACGTAGCGCCCACGAGGAGAAGCCAACGAGATCGGTGAACAGCAAGGTCACCTCGCGCTCCCCGCGCCCGCGGCCGGCCCGTTCGGCCAGCGACTGCCACAGCTGCAGCACCCCCAACCCGGCTTCCCTCGACGCCCGCGGTTGCTCGTCGAAGAGCCGATCGGCGATGCGCGCGACGGTGGACGCTCCGTCCGCACCGGCCACGGAGAGCGGATCGCCGAAACCGGGGTCGCCGGGCATCGCCCGTCGGAAGCGCTGTAGCAGGCTCACGGTTCTCGGGTGACGGTCCACGCCCCGAATACCCAGCACAAAGCGAGCCGCTGCGCTGGGCGGGCTGCTTGCTGGTGGCTCCACAACAGGAAACCTATCCGATCCGACGCCGGGGGCGAGAGCGATTCTCAGGCCATGAACCGGCACTGCCGGGCGATATAGTCGCCTGGTGACCGAGTACCGCATCGACGAGCTGGCCCGACTCGCCGGGACGACGGTGCGCAATGTGCGGGTATATCAGGACCGCGGGCTGCTGCCTGCACCCCGCAAGCAGGGTCGCACGGGCTGGTACTCCGAGTCGCATCTGGGTCGGTTGCGACTGATCGGCCGCCTGCTCGACCGGGGCTACACCTTCGCCACCATCGCCGAGCTCTTACTGGCCGTGCAGCAGGGCTGGCGGGTGGAGGATCTTCTCGGTCTCGAGGAAGAGATTGCCCAGCCGTGGACCGACGAGCGGCCGGTGAAGATGTCACTCGCCGAACTGCGCCGCATGTTCGGCAAACAGACCAGCAAGGCGGTGCTCAAGCGGGGGTCCGAGATCGGCCTGCTCACCCGGGCGGGCGCGTCCTTCATGGTGAACAGTCCGCGCCTGCTCGCCGCGGGCAAGGACCTGGTTGCGGCGGGCATTCCGATCTCCTCGGTGCTGGACATCGCCGAGGCGCTGCAGACCGACATGGCAATCGTGGCCAATCGCTTCGTCGAGCTGGTCTACGCCCACGTACTACCCGCGGACGATGGCCCACTGCCGTCCACGGAGCAGATCAGCGAGATCGCCGCGTTGATCCACCACCTGCGCCCGCACGCGGCGCAAGCCGTCGACGCGACCTTCGGCCGGGCCATGAGCGACGCGATGTCCCTTGCGTTCGATCGGGCAACAACCCGGCTGACGGAGACCCGCGCGGGCCGCACGTCCAAAGGGCGCTAAACCGCCGCTAACGGGGAACCCTTCACCAGTTGCTCGTTCACGGTCTGCAGCTGGTCCACCACGGCGACCATTCGCTCGCCGTTGAGCTGGCGGAGCTCCGTCAGCACCGCTTCCAGCAGTTCGTTGGTGTGGGCCAGCGAGTCCTTCATGTCTTCGATCGAGTTCTTCAGCTGGCCGATACCTGTGACATCACCGAGCATGAGGTTGGTCTCCCTCGTCGTCGACACGCTGCGGAGTGCAGTCGGCGTCCGGGCGAGATTAGACCCGCACCCCGAACGATGTCCGCACAGAGTGTCACGTTCAATGGTGACAGGTCGGTACTGTGGCCGAGGATCGCACGCCAGCACAGCAACGATGGGACGCACACGATGGGCAAGACGTTGGCCGTGGCCGCCACCGCGGGCGGTGCGCTCACCGGCGCGCTGTGGCTCTCCACGGCCCGAGCCGACGCCGCCGCGGTACGAGCGGACCCCGTCGCACCGTCGTTGACCGATCCCGACGTGCCCGGTGAGCAGCGCTGGGTGGGCTCCGCCGACGGGACGCGGCTCAACGTGCAACTGCACGGCCCCAAGGACGCCCCCGCCGTGGTGTTCTCGCATGGCTGGACGTGCTCGACGCGGTACTGGAACCCGCAGGTGCGCGCCCTGGGCGCCGACTATCGAGTGATCACCTACGACCAACGCGGCCACGGGGCCAGTGCCAACAGCCGGGCGAAGTACGGCCCCGACGTGCTCGCCGACGACCTGTCCGCTGTCCTCGACGCCACGCTGGAGCCGGGGCAGCAGGCAGTGCTGGTCGGACACAGCATGGGTGCGATGAGCATCGTGGCCTGGGCCGGGCGCTACCCGGAGGAGGTCGCCACCCGGGCCGGTGCCGCGCTGCTGGCCAGCACGGGAGTCGATGGTCTGCTCGCGGAGTCGCTCGTTGTGCGCCTGCCCACCCGGTGGCCGCGCGCGGTCGAGCTGGTCGGCCGCAGCGCCCTGGGCATGCCGACCCCATTGGGCAGGCCATCCCCGCTCGCCTACCGCGGCGTGCAGTACGTGGCCTTGTCACCACAGGCATCGCCGGCGCAGGTCGCGTTCTGCCAGGAGATAGTGCTCGGGTGCCGGGCGCGGGCCCGCGGCAAATGGGGCTCGGCGCTGTCCCGGCTGAACCTCCGCGACTCGCTGACTCATCTGCGGGTGCCGACCACGGTGCTGGTGGGCAGCGCCGATCGGCTCACCCCACCCGGACACGCTCGTCGGCTCGCCGAGGCACTCGAGCACGACGGGCACCTCGACGAGCTGATCGAGCTGCCCGGTGTCGGACATATGTCCACAGTGGAGGACGCACCGCGGGTCAACGCTGAGATCCGCCGACTGCTCGACCGGACGTGAGCCGGGGCCGCGTCGCAGCGATTGCCGTATGGCTGCGGGCGTGGTCATCACCCGGCGAGTCGCAACGGTGCCACGAAAGCAGCGTCGGCCTGGCTCGCGGTCAGCGTGCCGGTGGCCACCAGCTGGTCCAGCACGTGGCGCTGGCGTCGGCGGGCCAAGTCCAGGTGAGCGTAGGGGTCATACGCCGAGGGTGCCTGCACCAGCCCGGCGAGCATGCTGGCCTGCGCCCAGCTCAGGTCCGCCGGGGCAGTGGTGAAGTAACCACGGGCTGCGGCGGGCAGACCGTAGAAACCATGACCGAAGTACACGGCAGAGAGGTACATCTCCAGGATCTGGTCCTTGGTGTAGTGCACGTCGAGCTTCAACGCGAGGGTCCCGTCCTCGACGCGGGCCGTGAAGTCTTGGCGTTCCGGGGTGTAGAGCACCTTCGCCAGCTGCTGTTCCAGGGTGGCACTTCCTTGGTCGCCGATCACCGGGCTGAGGGCGAAGCGGGCCACCCCGGCCGCGGAGATGCCCGGGTTGTCGCGGAAGCGGGCGTCCTCGGTGGCGATGAGCGCCACCCCGACCGGGTTCGGTACCGGCAGCGCGCCGGGGTCTTGGGCGCCATGGGCGGCCAGGCGGGTCGCGATGCGGGTCTCCGCATCCCCAACCGATGGGGTAACCGCCCACAGCACGGCAAGCACGGTGGTGAGGGTGGCGACTGCGGTGAGGACTACCGCTACCAGGCGGCGCACCCAACGTCGGTGCGGTCGGACCGGGGGTCGAGGGGGTACTGAATCCGCCGCGGCGCCCGGCCGCGCACGGTAGCTGCGTTGGTCGGCGCCAGCGTCGATCAGGTCGCGTCTCATGGTGCGCCGTCAGCGCCCCGATGAGCGCGGTGACCGCCGTACCTCAGGCACTCGCCGTGGGTGCAGGCGAGCGTCCAGCGCGGCGCCATCCTGATCGCCGCACCCATCTGCACCCCGGCCACGCGTGTTCGCTCTGCTGCCCATTTCTGTAAACCCTTTACGCTCGGCTCGACTGCCACCAGCGTGCACCACGCTCGCTGAACGTCCGCTGAGGAGCGATCCGCGCGGCTGTGGCGCCGATACCCGCCGGCACAAGGTGCTCACCGGAGTGCTCGTCGCACTGACACTTGCTGCAGGGTGCTGACCGCCGCACCCCCCGCCCGCCCGTAGCCTGGATGCCGGTGGATGTACCCACCAGACGTCGAAAGGTGCTGCACCATGAGGGTCCTGGTGGTGGAGGACGAGTCCCGGCTGGCCGAGATGGTGCGCCGCGGCCTACTCGCCGAGGGCTTCGTGGTGGAGGTCTCGCCTACCGGGCCGGAAGGCCTGCACCGTGGCACTTATGGCGCCTTCGACGTGATCCTGCTGGACATCATGCTGCCCGGACTCAACGGCTATGACGTGCTCCGCCAGCTGCGCCGGCGCGAGGTGTGGACGCCGGTGTTGATGCTCACCGCCAAGGACGGCGAGTACGACCAGGCGGATGCGTTCGACCTGGGGGCAGACGACTACCTCACCAAGCCGTTCTCCTTCATCGTGCTCATTGCCCGGCTGCGGGCCCTGCAGCGGCGGGGTGCGCCCGCACGGCCTGCCGTCCTCACCGCAGGCGAGCTGGCGCTGGATCCCGCACGGCGACGCGTCACAGTGGCCGGCGACGAGCTGGCGCTCACCCCCCGCGAATACGGACTGCTGGAGTTTCTGTTGCGGCACAAGGACAGTGCGATGACCAAGGCGGAGATTCTGCGCGGGGTGTGGGATGCGCACTACGAGGGCGATGACAACGTGGTCGAGGTCTATGTCGGCTATCTTCGGCGCAAGTTGGACGCACCGCTGGGTCGCACCAGGATCGAGCACAGCAGCATCGAGACCGTGCGTGGCATCGGGTACCGGCTGCGCAGCGAGGCGCACTAGCCGCGCAGATTCTCAGTCGACACACGGGACGCCACTGCCGTCGACCGGCAGACCTTGCGGGCCGGCCGGGTCGGTCGTCGTGGTCGCTGCGGCGGGCGGCGGGTTCTTCAGCGCCGCGGCACGCTGCGCCAGGTCCGCGGCGGGGACGAATTCCTTGCCGAGCACCACACTCACCCGGTCGGCAGGCAGTGCGGGATCCGGTGCAGCCACCACGCCCCCCAACAGCGAAGCGATAGCCGCCGCGTCGAGCTGCGCGCCCGGCCCGTAGCTCACTGCGGTGGTGACCGCGGTGCTGCCGCCGATGGTTCCCGCCGGAAGGCCAGCCCCCACCAACGCCTCCGAGACCCCGGTCGCCAGCCCCGGCCGTCCGTCGCCGTCGAGCACATCGACGGTGGAGGTGAGTGCAGGCGCTGCCGCCGGGATCGGCGGCGCAGCCGGCTCCAGGCCGAACGCCACGCGTACCTCCTTCTGGACCTTGGCGACGTCCACGATATTGACGTCCTGACCGTCCTTTGTGCCGTAGCGCTCGATGGGCAGCGTCGCAAACTGCACGTTGCCGCCCGTGAGGTTGGTCGCCTGTTGGATAAACGTGCTGATGTCCCAGCCTGCCGAGATGACCACGTCGCGCTTGGCGACGTCGAGCAGGCCCTGGAGCTTGCCGATGTTGGTGAAGGTTCCCGCACTGCTGAGCTTGTGCGTGACGGAGGCGAGGAACGCCTGCTGGCGATGGGTGCGGTCCAGGTCGCCGTTGGTCAGCCCGTGGCGTTGGCGGACGAAGGCCAGCGCCTGCGCGGCGTTGAGGGTCTGGTGCCCCGCAGGGAAGTCCGCCCCCGAGTAACTGTCCTGCACCGGATGGTTGAGGCACACTTCGACGCCGTCCAGCGCGGAGGCCATGTCGTAGAAGCCGGCCAGGTTCACCTCGGCGAAGTGGTCGATCGAGATGCCGAGGAAGTCCTGCACCGTCTGCACGGTCTCCGTCCGACCGGCCTCCCGCCCCGCATTTTCCAGGGTCTTCCGATCCGTGACGCCTTGCTTGCTCATCGCATCTTCGGTGGCGGCCTTTTTCAGTCCGTACGCTTCTTTGACCTTGACGTGGTCGTTGTTCGGGATGTCGCGCACGGGGACGTAGTCATCGCGGGGGATGGAAAACGCGGACACGGTGCTGCCGTCGTTCGGGATGTGCATGACGATGAGCGTGTTGGTGTTGTAGCCGCCCTCGCTGCCGTCACCGGCGTGTAGCTGATCGAGAATCGCCGGGGGCAGATCGTTGCCACTCTGGTCCTTCCGTGAGTCCAGGCCGACCAGCAAGATATTGACCGAGCCGTCCTTGGATCGCGATGTTCCGGTCGGGGCACCGGTAAGGGCATTGGACGTGGTGATGCCCGCCGTCAGGTCGCGCAGCGTCGCCCAGGCCACGCCCGTCGAGGCCACCACCGCGAAGGACGCCACCACCGCCACCACGCGCCCGAGCGCCACCCACACGCGCGAATGCGAGCGGCGCACCCGCCGCCGATGCTGGGGCGCACGAGGGCTCGAGCTGGGGGGCATGCATAGAACCTTTCCGGGACGGAGCACCCATTATCGGGGAGATCACTGTGATTTTCCTGAGACCGATCCGTGAACGGCATCTTCGACAATCTGCCCGGGCAGGCGCAGGAGGAACTCGGCACCGCCCGTCGAGGAGTTCCGCACCCCGATGCTTCCGTGGTGCGCCGTGACGATTTCCGCGACAATGGCGAGGCCCAAGCCCGATCCGCCCGCCGAACGGGCGCGGTCGGTGTCCAGTCGCACAAAGCGCTCGAACACCCGGATGCGCTCGCTCGGCGCGATGCCGGGGCCGTCGTCGGAGACAACCAGCACCCCATGACTGCCCTCCTGGAGCACCTGCAGATGCACCGTGCTGCGCGCGTAACAGGCGGCGTTGTCCGCGAGGTTGCGCACCACCCTGGCCAGTCGCGCGGCGTCGCCGTACACCCGCACCGGATGAATCGACGCCGTCACGCGCAGCTCGGAGCCGGCGCGCAGCCGGCGGAACTCCGCGTCGACGACATCGTCCAGGTCCACATCGCCCAGGTGCAGTGACAAGCCCCGCTCATCGGCACTGGCGAGCAGCAGCAGGTCCTCCACCAGGTGCCGCATCCGCACCGCTTCCGGCAGCAGAGTCTCCGACACCAGTGCGGCGTCGAGCACCTCCGGGCGGTCGCGGGCCAACTCCAACGCGGCGGTCACCGTCGCCAGCGGGCTGCGCAGCTCGTGCGAGGCGTCCCCCACAAAGCGACGTTGGGCAGCATGGGCGACCTCGATCCGGGTGAGCATGGCGTTCATCGTCTCCGCGAGGCGGGAGATCTCATCGCGCGCGGCGGGGACGGGGACCCGTTCGGAGAGATCGGCACTGGTGATCGCTGCGACCCGGGTGCGAATCCGCTCTACCGACAGTAGTGAGCGCCCCACCAGCGCGTACGTCGCCACGCCCACGACGAGCACGAGCAGCGGGATGCCCCCACCCAACAGCAGTGCGACGACGGTCAGGGTGTGCTCCGTGGTCTGCTGTCCGGCGGCCACCAGCACCGTGAGCTGCCCAGACGGCCCGGTGACTCCGCGGGCCGTCATCCGGTAGTCCTCCGAGCTGCCCACCACGTCGTAGCGGCCGAGCTGTTGCTCGACCCCCGGGCCAAGACGGGTACCGGCCAAGGGGCTCTGCGGTGCACCCGGCGAGGCAGCGCTGACCCGACCGGCGGCGTCTACCACCTGGATGAGCGTGCTGCGTCCGTCAGTGGCCAGCAGCACCGGATCCAGCTCGGCCGGTGCGTCGGTGACCAGCTGTCGGCTGATGTCCCTGGTGCGGGTAGCCGATGCGCTGTCCGAGGACGACTCCAGCGAGCTCTTGAGCAACAGGAGCAGGGCGGCAGCCGCGATGACCATCGCGACCGCCACCACCATCGCGGCAGCCAATGCGGACCGCGTGCGCACCCCCCAGCTGGTCGGCCGCAGCTTTACTCGCACGTTCCCGACCTCCTCGCCCTGCAGTTCCGCACGGATGCACCCCGCGGCGCGCCTGTCAGCATTGTCTCAGTCGGTGCACAGCCACGGGCCCCATAATGGGACGCGATGAGTACCGCACCCGCCCCCACTCGGCGCCCACCGCTACGCACCGCGGTGGCGGTCCGTGCCGGGCGCGCCACCGCCTGGCTCTCCCGGCGCACCGGACGGGGCGCAGGCGGGATCATCGGCGGACGTGTCACGCTCGTCCTCGACCCGGACGCGCTGCGTAGGCTCACTGCGGGCCGTCGGGTGGTCGTCGTCACCGGCACCAACGGCAAGACCACCACCACGGCGATGACGGCACTCCTGCTGCACCCCCTCGGCGACGTGGCCACCAACGCCGACGGCGCGAACATGCCCGACGGCCTCGTCGCGGCTCTCTGTGCCGCACCAGCAGCGCCGTTCGCCGTGCTGGAGGTGGACGAGCCCTACGTCCCTGCGGTGATCGACGCGACCGATCCAGCCGTGCTCATCCTGCTGAACTTCAGCCGCGACCAGCTCGACCGGGTCGGTGAGGTGAGCCACCTGGACGCGAAGCTGCGCGCCGCGCTGGGCCGCCACCCGCAGTGCACCGTGATTGCCAACGCCGACGACCCCGTGGTGGTGTCCGCGGCCGGTGAGGTGAACCCGACGGAGTGGGTGAGCGGCGACGCGTTGTGGTTGCACGACTCCACCACCTGCCCGCGCTGCGCCCGGGTGCTGGCGCGCGACGGACGCCAGTGGCGCTGCGAGTGCGGACTGGCGCGGCCCGAGCCGGGCTGGACGGTGAACGACACCGAGCTACACCACGGCCACAGCGCGGTGACCATGACGGTGCAGCTGCCGGGGCGATTCAACCGGTTCAACGCGGTCACCGCCATCGCCGCGGCGGGTGTGCTCGGCGCCGACCTGGACACCTCGATGACGGTGCTCGCCTCGATGGCGCCCGTCGGGGGCCGGTTTTCCACCGTGTCCTTCGCCGAGCGCGAGCTGCGCTTCCTGCTGGCCAAAAACCCCGCAGGCGCCACCGAGAACCTGATCATGCTCAGCGCCACCGAAACTCCGGTGGTGGTGGCGATCAATGGCCGCGAGGCGGACGGACGCGACCTATCCTGGCTGTGGGACGTGCCGTTCGAGGAACTCGCCGGGCGCACCGTCATCGCGACCGGCGAGCGCTGCCACGACCTCTCGGTGCGGTTGAGCTACGCCGGGGTGGAGCACGAGACGGTCCCGCGACCCCTGGATGCCCTCCGCGCCGCCCCGCTCGGCGAGGTCGAGGTGTTTGCCAATTACACCGCGTTCCGCGATCTGATCGGCCAGGTGCGCGATGCCGTCTGAGATCACCATCGCGTCGCTCTACCCGAGCCTGCTGGGCACCTACGGTGACCGTGGCAACGCCCAGGTGCTGGCGCGGCGCCTGCAGTGGCGCGACATTCCAGCCCGCGTACTGGAGGTCGGGCTGGACGAGACGATCCCCGAGCAGTGCGACATCTACCTGCTCGGCGGTGGGGAGGACGGGCCCGGCCGCACCGCGGCGGCGCTGTTGGCCGGGCAGAGCGCGCTGCCGCGGGCCATCGACGCGGGGCGACCGGTGCTGGCGGTGTGTGCAGGAATGCAGCTGCTCGGCCACCACGTCGGTGAACTCGAGGGCGGCTACCAGGGGCTGGGGTTGCTGGACGTGACCACCACGATCACCGCGCCCACCCGCACCATCGGCGAGCTGACCATCCGTCCCGGCGGGGACTGGTCGGACGAGCTGATCACCGGCTTCGAGAATCACCGCGGCTCGACCAGCCTCGGGCCTGACGCGCAACCGCTGGGCGCGGTGGTGCACGGCGTCGGCAACGGAGCCGGCGCGCCGGTGGAGGGCGCCTGCGCGGGGCACATCATTGCGACGTACATGCACGGTCCGGTATTGGCCCGAAACCCCGCGCTGGCCGACCGGCTGCTGGGGTGGGCCGTCGGCGGCGAGCTGGCCCCGCTGCCGATGCCCGACGTCGACGCGCTGCGTCGGGAGCGGCTGGCCGCCGCCCGGTAGCGCGCCGCTTACGGCTGCCCGAGTGCTTCGTGGAGCACTCGGGTTCGGCTGACGACGCGGCCACGACGGATCACCACCCGGTCCTCGGTGGCCGTAGCCATGGCCTCGCGCAGTGACGACCCCGCGATGGCCACGAGGTCGGCCGGGGCGCCGGGTTCGATCTGAACGCAGGGCAGACCCAGCACCGTGCGTGCCCCGGAACTGACGAGCTCGAGAGCCTCGTGCGGGTCGAGGTGAGCGGCGAGGACGAGCAGTTGCGCAGTACCGATCGGATCTGCTCGACCGAGCGGATTGAACGGATCCTGCACGTTGTCCTCGCCGGCGGCCACCGTGACCCCGGCCCGCAACGACGCCCGAACAGCCGTGAGTCCGCGCGGGGACGCGCACGCCCGTTCACGACTCTGCAGATACAGGTTAGTCATCGGCAGCGTGATCACCGAGATGCCCGCCCGGGCCACGGCCGCCGCGACTTCGTCCTGCACGGTCACCGGCGCCATGCCCAGGCTGACGCAATGGCTTGCCGTCACCGGTTGGGCGAAACCGTCGCTCACCATCCGGGCCAGCTCGGCGAGGTCGAGACGCTCTCCGAGGTTCTCGTCCATGTGCAGGTCGACCGGCAATCCCGCGGACTCTGCAAGCCGCAAGCAGTACGCCAGGCTCTCGGCAGGGTCGGGGTCCAGGTGGGGTGCTCCCCCGACGAGATCGGCACCAGCCTCGACGGCCGCCTCCAGCAAGCGCCGGTTCTGCGTGCCTCCCGGACCGCTGAGCGGATGGGAGAACGCGACCACCTGGATATCCAGCACGGCGCTGAGGTCCTCGCGGACCTTCACCAGCGCTTCCACCCCGCGGGTCCCGATCCCCTCGGCGACGTCGGTGTGGGTGCGGATCGCGGTGACCCCGTGCGCCAATGCCCGTAGCGCGGCGGCGCGAGCCCGTGCGGCGATCTCGTCGATGCCGAGCTGGCGCCGGTAGGACCGCCACGCCGTGATCGCGCCGGCCAGCGTCCCGTCGAGGCTCCCGACGTCCTCGGTGGTGTAGGCCTTGTCCAGGTGGGCATGGGGCTCGGCGAAGGCGGGCAACAGCACGTAGCCGGTGAGGTCCAGAACCTGCTCACCGCTGTCGGGGTTGGCCGCGCCAGCGGGGCGAACAGACGCGATGACCTCCCCGGTGAGGGCAAGGTCCGCCACCGACCCGTCGGCAAGGGTGGCTCCGGTCAACAGCATGTCAGCGGGACAGTTCCAGCTCGGGCGACCGGCAGGACTGCAATGCGCGGGTGAGCTCCGTACGGTCCAGGTCACGGCCGATGAACACGATCTTGCTGGTCCGGCGGTCGCGGCCCCACGGGGCACTGGGCGCTAGGTCGAACATCCGGTGAATCCCCTGCAGGACGAAGCGGCGGTCGTCCCCGTCCACGGCGAGCACCCCCTTGAGTCGGTAGAGGTCATCACCGTGGGACTCGACGTAGCCCGTCAGCCAGCCCTGCAGCGCGGCACCGTCCAGGTCGCCGTCCAGTTCGATCCCCACCGAGGTCAGCGAGGGTTCATGGAGGTGTTCGCTGTCGTCGAGCCAGGCGGGGTCGGCGGCCACGGTCCGGGTGAGGTCGAAGGCACCGATGCCGAGGATCTGCTCCAGGTCCACCGCGGAGTAGCTGGAGGTGATGATCTCGGCGGTGGCGTTGATGCCGCGGATCCGTTGCTCCAGGCGCCCCAGCTGCTGCTCGGTGACCAGGTCCACCTTGTTGACGACGATCCGGTCGGCGAAGGCGATCTGGTCCGCCGCCTGCGTACCCACCCCGTTGTGGTCCACCTCGTCCAGGTGGGCATCGATGTGCTTGGAGTCGACCAGGGTCACGATGGCGTCCAGGGCGAAGCGGGACGAGATCTCCTCGTCCACGAAGAAGGTCTGCGCCACCGGGTTCGGGTCGGCCATGCCGCTGGTCTCGATGAGGATGCGGTCGAACTTCTCCGCGCGCTCCAGCAGCGAATGCAAGATGTCGATGAGGTCGGTGCGCGCCGTGCAGCACAGGCAGCAGCCGTTGCTCATCTCGATGATCTTCTCCTCGCCGCCCAGCACCAGTGCGTTGTCGATGGGGATCTCGCCGAACTCGTTCTCGATGACGGCGATGCGGTGCCCGTGGTTGGCGGTGAGGATGTGGTTCACCAGCGTCGTCTTGCCGGAGCCGAGAAAGCCGGTGAGCACGGTGACGGGGATCTTGCTGGCAGTACTCATGTTCGTGGTTCCTATCGGTCGAGGGCGGCGAGTAGCTTCTGCGCGTTGGCGCGCGCGTTGTCCGAGACGACGATGCGCTTCCCGTCGAAGTCGGGTCCCCGGGTCGCGTCGAGTGCCATCCGGGAGGTGGTGCCGTCGCTGCCCGAGGAGGGGTCCAGCGGGGAGCCGGGCAGCCCGTCGACGGTGAAGATGTCCCGGTGCGGCTGGAAGTGGGTGGCCAGCGCCCACAGCACGTCGCTGTCCCGGGTGACATCGACGTCGTCGTCGACGGCGATCACCGTCTTGAGGTAGGGGTCCCAGCCGAGCAGTCCCAGCATCACCTGCCTGGCTTGGCCTGCCCGGCGCTGGCGCAGCGCCACGTAGCAGTGGAAGTGGGTGCCCGACGTCGGGTAGTGCACGGCGGTGACGTCGGGGAAGCGGGACTTGAGCTTCGCGGCCATCTCCGACTCGCGGGGGATGCGGGCCAGGTTGAGGTGCTCGGCGGTATTGCCGCCCTCCACGTCGATGAGCAGCGCGTCGTTGCGGCGCAGGATCGCATCGACGTGCAGCAGGTTGTTCGTGGAGCGGTTGGAGGAGTAGCCGGAGAACTCGCCGAAGGGGCCTTCCTCGGCGTAAGCCCCCGCGTCGATGGTGCCCTCGAGGACGAAGTCGGCCCACGCCGGGACGCCGATGCCGTGCACGGGTGTCCGGATCAGCTCGAGGGGCTCCCCGAACAGGCCGCCGGCGACGGCCCGTTCGTCCACGTCGTAGCCGACCCGCGCCGAGGCGGCGAGCATGAACAAGGGGTGCCCACCGATCACCATGGCCACCGGCATCGCCTCGCCCCGGTCGGCATAGCGCTGCAGCATCCGCCACAGATCGCCCCGCGAGTGCAGGCTGGTCGCGAGCTCGGTGGCCGAGTGCGCCATCGACCGGTGGTAGCTCATGTTGCCGACGCCGGTGTCGGGGTCTTCGGCGATGATGATGCCGCTGGTGATGTAGGCGGCACGGTCGGAGGCGAAGTGCCGCAGCATCGGCACCGCGGCCAGGTCGACGTCTGCGCCTCGGGTGACCCGTTCGAGGATGGGGCCGTCGCCGACGATCCGCGGTTCCAGCGGCCGCTCGGCCCGGTCCTGGTAGGCCTGGTGCAAGCCGTCCGGCGTGGCGTCGAGCAGCCGGGCGATGCGGGTCCGGGAGGCGAACACGTTGCTGAGCACCGGCACGTCGACGCCGTCGACCTTGGGACACAGCAACATCTGTTCGCTGCCGCGGTCGGTGAGCTCGTAGATCAGTCCGGTGATGCCTTCGTCGGCGGGCACCCCTTCCTCGATCACGACGACGTCCTCGGGGTGCGCGGTGCGGTAGTCCGCGGCGAACGCGTGCGGGTCTTGCCGGCGGGACAGGCCCGGGTAGGTCATGCGATTGCTCCTTGCAGATGGGACGCGGGTGCGCCCTGCCAGCGTGCGAACAGGTCGTGCTCGATCCCGAACTGGTCCAGCACCTTGCCGGTGAAATGGGCCAGCAGGTCGTCGATGGTTTCGGGTTGGTGATAGAACGCGGGCATCGGGGGCAGCACGGTGGCGCCGGCCTCGGTGACGGCGACCATGTTGCGCAGATGGATCAGACTCAGCGGGGTCTCGCGGGCGACCAGCACCAACCTGCGCCGTTCCTTCAGGCACACATCGGCGGCCCTGGTCAGTAGGTCATCGCTGTAGCCATGGGCGATCCCGGCCAGGGTCTTCATCGAGCAGGGCACCACCACCATGCCCATGGTGAGGAACGATCCTGACGCGATCGGCGCGGCGATGTCACCGCGCTGATGACACACCGTGGCAAGGTCTGCCACCTCGGCCGGGCGCAGGCCGGTCTCCAGCTCGATGGTGCGGTGCGCGGCCCGGGAGATCACCAGATGGGTCTCCACAGTGCCCAGCGCGCGCAGGGCGGTGAGCAGGTGGATGGCCAGGTGCGGGGCGCTGGCGCCGGTGAGGCCGACGATCAAGCGAGCGGGAGGCATCAGTCGACCACCTGTGTGGAGGGCACCTGGTGGGCCTGCAGCCGGTGCTGCAGCGGACCACGCTCGAAGGGCGGCGGCTTCTGGTCCGGGTCGCGCCGACCGTAGACGTGGAAGATCAGGTTGAGCACGATGGCGATGACGGTGCCGGTGGCAACGCCGCTCTTGAAGAAGATCTGCGCGGTGGGGGGCATCTGCTTGTAGAAGTCCGGGGCGCCGGCGGGTACCAGTCCCACTCCCAACGCCAGCATGACGATGATCAGGTTGCTGGACTTGCCGAAGTCCACCTGCGACAGCAGCTGGATGCCGGAGACGGTCAGCGCCGCGAAGGTCACCACAGCGGCCGCGCCGATCACCGGTTGCGGGATGGCAGCAACCAGGCGTCCGATGGGTTGAATGACGCCGAACAGGATGAGGATCACGCCGCCGGCCGCGACCGGGTACCGGCTCTTGACCTTGGTCAGGGCGATCAATCCGATGTTCTGGCCAAAGGTGGTGTAGGCGAAGCCATTGAAGATCCCACTCAGCGCCGTCATCAAGCCGTCGACCCGCAACAGCCGAGTGATCTCCTTCGGCCCGACGTCCTTGCCGACCACCTGTCCGACGGCCAGGCCCTGCCCGGAGCCTTCCACCATCAGCACGAAGACGATGACCAGAAACAGCAGGATCGACGGGATATCGAAGCGCAGGGCGCCGTAGTTGAAAGGCTTGAGCAGGCCGATGACCGGACCGGTACCAACGGTGGAGAGGCTGCCAATGCCGGTGGACCAGCCCACGATGGCGCCGATGATCAGCGACAGCAGAATGGAGAGCTGGCCGAGCAGGCCGCTGAACACCCGGTAGAAGATCACCATCAGGGCCATGGTGAAGGCGGCGAGGGCAATGTGACTCAGCTGCCCGTAGTTGGCTGCGGATGGATTCGACCCGACGATGAGCCGCAGTCCGACGGGGATGAGGGTGAGGCCGATCAGCGCGATGACCGTCCCGGTGACAACAGCGGGGAAGAACTTCAGCAGCCTGCTGAAGAACGGAGCGATGAGTACCCAGATCACCCCGACGACCAGCAGCGAGCCGTACACGGTGGGCAGGCCCTTGGTCTGCCCAACCAACACCATCGGAATGATGCCGTTGGAGGCAGCGCCGACGACCAATGGCATCCGGATGCCGAACTTCCACATACCCAACGACTGCAGCAACGTGCCGACGCCGGCCAAGACGAGGTCGATGCTGACCAGGCCGGCAATCTGGTCCTGGCTCAGCCCGAGTCCGGCGCCGATGACGATCGGGACCACGATGACGCCGGCGTACATCACCAGCACGTGCTGCAGCCCGAGCAGCACCATCGGGCCGAAGCGCAGTCGTTCATCGCACGGAGCGACTGCGGCTCTTGTTGCCGAGTCGTGTGCAGTGGATTCCCGTGATAGGTGTTTGAACATGATTCCCTCACCTCGCTGCAGGGGCCGTCGGATCGGTATCCGGTCGGTGACCCCCGGCCGCGCGGGCCGTTTCCGGCCACTGCACCTACGGGGCTATCGGTCAGCAGCTGGTCAGCCGCTGACCCACATATTGCATGTAATCTAGATCACGGTCAAGGGTTTGTGGTAATTGATCGCCTCGACTTCAGGAGGTGGCCTGCATTCCCCGTCGAGAGCGACCTTGATCCGGTTCGGGCTCGCGAGACGTCGCCTGCGCCAGCCGGATCCGGAGCCGGGCAATGTGTGACCGAGCCGCGGCCTCGGCCAGTTCCGGGTCCCCGGTCACCATCGCATCGACGATCCGCCGGTGCTCGTCTAGCGCCAGCCGCGGGGCATCAGGACTCCGCCACAACGAGTGCAGCGCGAAATGCGAACGCCCGGTGATGGGTTCAAGGGCCGCGGTCAGATGGGGATTTGCCGCGAGTTCGCGTAGCGCCCGGTGGAAGCGGGTGTCCAGCTCGATGTGGGCGACGTTGTCGGCCTCGTTGGCCAAGGCCTCTTCGTGCTCGGCGAGCGTGGCCCTGAGCTCCGTCAGACTGTCCACATCGAGCCGTTCAGTGGCCAACCGGGCCGCGAGGCCCTCGAGCTGTTCCCGGACCACGTAAAGCTGTTGCAGGTCAGGAATATCGACGCGGCTCACCTCCGCGCCGCGGTGCGGAACGTGCGTGGCCAGGCCGTCATAGATCAGGCGTTGTACGGCTTCACGCACCGGGCTTCGGCTCACATCGAGCTGTCGGGCCAGCTCCGGCACGCTCAGCGGCGTACCGGGAGGCAGCTGGTTGGCGAGCACTGCCGCCTTGAGCGCCTCGTAGGTGCGGTTGGCGAGCAGTGAACCAGGCGTGAGTCGCTCGAGGGGCTGGTGTTTCGACATAGTCTCCCTCCCTCGTCATCGCGCGAACCTCCGGATACTACATGCAATCGCCCTCTTCGGACATCCACGTGTAGCTGGCGCTCAGAGCCGGGGCTCCGGGAGGTTGAGCACGATCAGTACGGCGGAGAGATAGTTGCAGAGCCGCACCGCATCGGGCAGACCGTTCCAGTGCTCGTTCTTCCACATGCCGAACCACTCGCCCGCGACTCCCTGGAAACCAAAGAACCACAGCCCGAGCCCGGCGGTACAGCCGAGGATGGCCTCGTTCTTCGCCTCTCCGAATGTTCGATCGTCGGCCCGGCGGGCTCGGAGCATCCGCCACGATGACCGCAGGCAGCTGGCGGCGATGAAGGTCTCCGTCGCGGAACGCCGTTGTACGCAAGGTGGTGTGCCCAGCCAGCCTTGATGGCGCGGTAGTCGATACGACTCACCGCCGCCAGCTCCGGTCGCTGGTCGTCCATGGACAGCACGTGTCGGACGAAGCTGAGATTCGTCCCGTAGTCCGTCAGGTTGCCGAAGGCAGCCAAGGCCCCGAACCCCCCGACCGTCGCGGCGAGCGCGGCCTTGGACAGACGGACCGTCGCGATGGCGGGCAAGGACATGTCTGGAGCCCTTCGGGAATTCGGGCACCGTGCGGCGCTACCAGCCGGAAACTAACGCAGCCGCAAACTAGCGAACCGGGACAGCACTGAGTGCGTCCTCCTCGGCCCAGGCCGACGGGGTGTAGCCCGAGTAGTGGTCGGCGTGCGAGTTCGTCGCCGACGCCTGGGTGACGTCGCCGCGCAGGTAGGCCTGCGCCTCAGCTTCATCCTTCGGCGGCGGTGTCGGGGCAAGCCCGAGCAGCTTGGCCATGTTGTTGCCCAGGTATCCCTCGAGGTCGTCCTCGGAGAGGTTCAGGCCCTGCGGCGGCTCGTGGCAGAGAACTTCCAGCTCACGGGCCCACATGCCGGGCTCGTTGGGCGGCGAGTCGGTGCCGAAGACCATCTTGCTCTTCTTCATCTCCTTCGCGAATTCCACGATCCGCGACTGCAGCAGCCACCCGGACTCGCCGATCACGTTCTGCGAGTCCTGGATCATCCAGAACGCCTCGAAGCAATAGACGCCGCCGGTCTGGATTCCGAAGTGCCCGAGGATGAAGTTGACGTTCGGGAACTCCCGGATGATGGGGTAGAACTGTGTGGGAATCGAGTACGGGCCGTCACCGGTGTGGATAAGCACGGTGACACCCAGCTCGTCGCAGACACGCATCGCGGGGCGCAGCCAGTCCAGCGCCCGGTCGGGCCGGTAGGAGTGCATGTTCGCGTGCAGCTTGAGCATCTTGTAGCCGTGTTCCTGGACGTGGAATCCCAACTCCTCCGCCCCGTTCTCCGGCCCGAACCGTGGGTTGTAGATGAAGTTCCCGACGAAGCGGTCCGGGTAGCGCTGCACCAACGAGGTCACGTAGGACATGTAGTCCCGGATTCCCTCACGGCCACTGCGGTTGCCCTCCCGCCACGCGGTGTTGCCGGGCGGCGGCATTATGCAGCTGACGTCCACTCGGCGGGGTTTGCCGTTGATCCAGAACGGGCCGTCCATCATCTTCAGCGTGCGCTCACCGGTGAAGGGCTCACCGGTGTGGCGCCACGCCTCGTCGACCAAGTTGGTTGGATGCACGTGAGTATCGATGATCATCCTGTTGACTCCTTAGGGGGTCGGTCGTACTGACTTCCCCGGCCGCGGATCACCGCACCTACGGGCCGACTCAGCGATCAAGCGCTGGTCCCGCAGCGAGTCCAGCACCCTCGTCGGCGCAAGTCAAGAAATTTGCATGTAATTATTGTCCCCGCGGGGACACAATCGAAGGTCGGCACGTCGGGACCCGCGTCACTGCCCCAACTGTCGCGCACGGCGTCAAGTGTAAATATCCTTGACGCATAGGCGGTCTCGTGGTCAGCAAGGGAACTTCTGATCGAAACCCTTGACAGGCGTGCCCCGATAGGATTACATGTTGCCGGTAGGTGATGATTGTCACAGTCACACCTCAACCCGCCGGTTGACCTCCCGTCCTGGGCAAACCGTTCGGCGACCTTCGTCCCCGCCGGGGGTGGAGATAGCTCGATCCATACGGGTTGGGGCGGCACGCCGCCCGGGAAGAGGGGCTCCATGCCCACCACAGACACCAAGCACTGCGACCTGCTGCTCCGCAGCGGAACGGTCGTCACCGTCGACGATGCGCGTGCCGTGCATCAGTCCGGCTCGGTGGCGATCCGCGGCGATCGCATCGTCGCCGTCGGACCAGCAGACGAGCTCGCCGACTGGCAGGCGAAGACCGTAATCGACTGCCGGGGCAAGGCGGTCCTGCCTGGCTTCGTGGACGGCCACAACCACCTTTACCAGGCGCTCGCCCGCGGCCTCGGCGAGGGCATGTCCATCGTGCCCTGGCTGTGCGAGTTCATGTAGCCCTACTCCATCGCGATCAGTGGTCCCGACGCCATCGCCGGCGCCCGCCTCGGCGCGGTGGAAGCGCTGCGCACCGGCATCACCACGGTGGTCGACAACCACTACGCGCCCAGCGACCTCACCACCACCCTCGCCGTCGCCGACGTCATCGAGCAGGTCGGCCTGCGCGGCGCCGTGGCCCGCGGGGTGGTCGGTGAACGGACCGCAGTGTCCGCCCACCGGGGCCAACCCGATGCGCTGTTCCGCTACTCCGCCGCCGATGAGCTGGCGATGGCCCGGGAGGCGATCCAACACCGCCAGCCAGGGTCGAAGGTGGAGATCTGGCCCGCTCCGCTCAACCTCACCTATGTCGACCAGGACCTCGTGCGCGCCAGCATCGAGCTGGCCCGCGAGCTCGGCACCCGCTGGCACACGCATTGCTGCGAGAGCAGCACCGACCCGGAGAGCTACGTCGACGCCTACGGTGTCCGCCCGGTGCAATGGCTCGCCAAGGAGGGCCTGCTCGACGAGCGCGCCACCTTGGCCCACGCCATCTGGATCGACGACGACGAGATCGACCAGATCGCCGAGGCCGGCGCCGCCATCGCGCACAACCCGACCTCGAACGCCTACCTGGCCTCGGGAACCCTGCGGCTTCCCGAGCTGCGCGGGCGAGGCGTCACCGTTTCCCTCGGCACGGACGGCCCCAGCTGCGGGCACCGCCAGGACATGTTCGAGTGCATGAAGCAATCCATCTTCGCGCAGCGCCTGGCCATCCTGGACCCGACCGCCAACGGGGCAGAGCAGGCGCTGGAGCTGGCCACTCGGGAAGGGGCCCGCTACGCCGGGGTCGACGCCGGGACTCTCGAGCCTGGTCGCTTGGCCGACATCGTCGTGGTGGACCTCAACCAGCCCCACCTGCGCCCGCTGCACCGAGTCGTCAGCACATTGGCGTATTCCGCTCGGGGCTCCGACGTCGACTGCACCATCGTCGGCGGCGAAATCGTCTACCAGCACGGCCGCTGCCTGCGGGTCGACGAGCAGGCAGTGATGGACGACGCCCAGGAGCGGGCCGAACGCCTGCTTCACGGGGCAGGCATGAGCGGCCTGCTCGTGCCGTGGACGCGCTGAACCAGCGCCGCACCCCCGAGACCGTCGAGCACACAAACAGGTGCTCGCCCGACACCCAAATCAGGGCCCGGACATCGACTGATCGTCAGCCCCATCCCGTACGGAGGAGCTATGCGTTTCCACCCGCGAAACCACACGACCACCCCGCGTCATGTCGTCGACACCGTCGGCCCCATCCGCACCCTCGTCCCCCTCGGCCTTCAGCACGTGATGGTGGGTTACGCCGGCATGGTCACCGTGCCGTTGCTCATCGGCCTGGGGATCGGGCTGTCGACGGCACAGATCGCCACCCTGGTCACGGCCAACGTACTGGTCAGCGGCGTTGCGACGTTGCGACGTTGCTGCAGACCCTCGGGCTGTTCAATACCGGTGTTCGACTGCCGATCTTGATGGGCTCCACCTTCACCGGCATCACCCCGGCGATCATCGTCGGCAAGGAGGGTGGCTTGCCTGCGGTGTTCGGCGCCACCATCGTCGCTGGGGTCCTCACCTGGGTTGTCGCCCCGTACTTCTCCAAGTTGCTGCGCTTCTTCCCGCCCATTGTCACCGGGACGATCATCGCGATCATCGGCTTCTCGCTGCTGCCGTCGACGTCCAACCTGATCGCCGGTTCCAATCCTTCGGCCGCCGACTTCGGCTCACCGAAACGGCTCCTGCTGGCGTTCGGCACCATCGTCCTGGTGGTGGTGCTGGAGCGCTTCGCCCGGCCTGCCCTCGGCCGATTCGCGATCCTCATCTCCCTCGGGCTGGGCACGCTCGTCGCGTGGCCGCTCGGCATGACCGATTTCTCCTCGGCCGCCAAGTTCCCGCTGTTCGGTGTGGTCCACCCCTTCGCCTTTGGGGCGCCGACCTTCGCCGTCGCCGCGATCCTGCCCATGCTCGTGGTGCAGCTGGTGAACATGGTCGAGTCGACCGGGGACACCCTGGCGATCGGCCAGATCGTGGACAAGCCCATCGGTCCCCGCGAAGTGGCCCGGGCGCTGCGCGCCGACGGCGCCGGCACCGCGCTGGCCGGCGTCTTCAACTCCTTCACCATCGTCACCTTCGGCGAGAACGTCGGACTGGTCAGCATCACCAAGGTGATGAGCAGGTTTGTGGTCGCCGCCGCGGGCTTGATCCTCCTCATCCTGGGACTCATGCCCAAGCTGGGCGCGATCGTCGCGGCGCTGCCCGGACCGGTGCTGGGCGGTATCGGCGTGGTCATGTTCGGGACCGTCGGCGCGGTGGGCGTGAAGATCATGATGCAGGCCGACCTGGGCCAGGGCCGCAACATCCTGATCGTCGCGATTTCCTTCGGTTTCGGGCTGATGCCCGTCGGTGCCCCGGAGTTCTACACGCACCTGCCCACCGCTCTGCAGACCATCCTGTCCAGTGGTATCGCGGCCGGCGGCATCGTCGCGTTCTCGCTCAATCTGCTGCTCAACCACGGTGCCCAAGGCGCACAGGCCGACTCGGTGCCGGAACAGGGCGTGGCCGCGGAGCCGGGTGCGGCGGCCGCAGGCGGGGATTATGCGCATCACCACGATGCCCAGCATTCCCCGGAACTCCACGTTGAGCCCAAATTCTTGACGACCGATCACCCGCACGTGTAGACCTCTGGTTTCGAAGGTTCCCGGGTTGTGGAATGGCCGATGGTCGCTGCTGACGTGGCCACGGCGGGGAGAACTCGTAGCCTGCGGACCCAATTTGACGCTACGCGACAGGACGCGCTCTTCCCAGCTCGTCCTGGCGCATCGCAGGCAAGGAGCCACACCATGTTTAGCCAGTTCCCAACCCAGCCGACCGTAGCCGTCGCGTCACCGCGGAGCGCGCGATGACGGCGCTGCTGCAGGGCGCCGAAACCCGTCAGGCCGGCGGGGTCGGGACGAGCGTGCCTCGGCCGGACGGCAACCTCAAGGTCACGGGCCAGTTCGCATACTCCTCGGATCTGTGGGTCGACGGGATGGTGTTCGCCACCACCTTGCGCAGCCCGCATGCCGCCGCGCGCATCCGCTCCGTCGACACGAGCCAGGCCCGCGCCATGCCCGGCGTGCATGCGGTGCTCACGCATGAGGACGTGCCCGGAGCCAAGACCTACGGCATGAAGGTGGCCGACCAACCGGTGCTGGCGTTCGACGAGGTCCGCTACCAGGGCGAGCCGATCGCCCTGGTCGCTGCCGATCATCCGGAGACCGCCCGGCAAGCCGCCAAGCTGATCAGGGTGGACTACGAGCTGCTGGTCCCGGTCACCGACTCACTGCGGGTGCTCGACGAGGGCGTGCGGGGGGTGCACCCGAACGGCAATCTGGTGCGGCACGTCAAGATCCGGCACGGTGACATGGCCGCGGCCCGCGAGCAGGCCGAGGTGGTGGTCGTCGGCGACTACGAGCTGGGGATGCAGGACCATGCGTTCCTCGGACCCGAGTCGGGCCTGGCGATTCCCGCGGAGGATGGCGGTGTCGAGCTGTACGTCTCCTCGCAGTGGCTGCACATGGACCTCTCCCAGCTCGCGCCGTGCCTGGCGCTGCCGGTGGAGAAGGTGCGGCTCACCCTCGCCGGGGTCGGCGGCGCCTTCGGCGGACGCGAGGACCTGTCGGTACACGTCCATGCCTGCATGCTCGCGCTGCACCTGGGCAAGCCGGTGCGAATGGTCTATAACCGCTATGAGTCGTTCTTCGGCCACGTGCACCGCCACCCCGCGAAGATGCGCTTCGAGCATGGCGCCACCCGTGAGGGCAAGCTGGTCTACGTCAAGGCGCGCCTGGTGCTCGACGGCGGCGCCTACACCTCGACGTCCCCGGTCGTGATCGCCAACGCCTCGTACTTCGTGGCCGGCGCCTACGAGGTGCCGCACGCGGAAATCGACGGCCTGGCGGTGTTCAGCAACAACCCGCCGTGCGGGGCGATGCGCGGATTCGGGGCGGTGCAGTCGGCCTACGGCTGCGAGTCCAACATGGACAAACTGGCCCGCGCGCTGGACATGGACCCGCTGACGCTGCGGATGCGCAACGCCATGACCACCGGGACGGTGCTGCCCACCGGACAGGCGATCGACGGGCCCGCCCCGGTGCGCGAGCTGCTGCAGAGCCGGCGTCGCCGGCCGATGCCGGAGGCGGCACCGGCGCAGCGAGATCTGCGGGACCAACCGGGCGGCGTCGCCAACGTCACGCATGGCGAAGGCGTGCGTCGTGGCGTCGGTTACGCCGTCGGAGTGAAGGCCATCGGCTACTCCGGCGGAGTGGACGACATCTCGACCGCACGGATCGCCTTGTCGATCACTGCGGGCGAACCGGTCGTCGCGGTGCACACGGCCGCCGCGGAGTGCGGCCAGGGCGTGACCACCGTGCAGTCGCAGATCGCCCACACCGAGCTCGGTGTCTCGCGGGTGGTGGTCCTGCCCGCCGACACCCAGGTGGGGGATGCGGGATCGGCGTCGGCGTCGCGGATGACCTGGATGTCCAGCGGTGCCGTGCAGGGCGCCTGCAAACAGGTGGCCGGCGAGGTGCTCCGGCGGGCCGCTGCCCACACAGGAGGCCCCGCAAGCGCCCTGGCCCTCGGCGCGGACGCGGTGATCGACGTGCTCACCGGTGCGCCCGTGACCACTCTCGCCGCGCTCGTCGGGTCCGACACCATCGAACGGACCTTCGAGTACCACCACCGCCCTACGCAGAGCATCGACCCGGACACCGGTCAGGGCGACGCGCACATTGCGTTCGCCTTCGCGGCACACCGAGCGGTAGTCGACGTGGACGTCGACCTCGGGTTGGTCAAGGTGGTTGAGCTGGCCACCGCCCAGGACGTCGGCAAGGCGATGAACCCGATCGCCGTGGAAGGCCAGATCGAGGGCGGCAACGCGCAGGGACTCGGCCTGGCGTTGATGGAGGAAATCGTCGTCGACGATCAGGGGCTGGTCCGCAACCCCTCCTTCACCGACTACCTGATCCCCACCATCCTGGACGTGCCGTCGATGCCGATCGAGCTGTTCGAGTTCCCCCACCCGGACTCGCCCTACGGGCTCAACGGTGTCGGCGAACCACCGACCCTGTCCTCGACGCCCGCCATCCTGAACGCCCTCCGGGATGCCACGGGGCTCAGCCTTTCGCGGGCTCCCGTTCGCCCGGACGACATCGCTCTCGCCGAACCACGCTAGGCCTCCGGCGCCTGTGCCTGTGTGATCGCACAAACGCAGGCGCCGGGCAGGGGCTGCACTTTGGCGGTTCACGGGGTAGTTCAACCGGGTGCTCAGCGCCCAGAGTGTGGAATGGGTCACAGCGGCGCGCAGCCGCGGCGCACCCGCACCCGCTCTCCCAAACACCCCAGAAGGTGCCCCATGACTGACCAAGTAGTCGCACCCCGCAAACACTCCGTCAAACATCCCGTCGATCAGGTGCTTCCCGCGCACAAGCTCGCCGTCTATGGCATCCAGCATGTCCTGGCGTTCTACGCCGGAGCGGTGATCGTCCCCATCCTGCTCGCCAGCGCCATCGGGTTAGACGAGCGCCAGTTGGTCCACCTCATCAACGCGGACCTGTTTACCTGCGGGATTGCGTCCATCATCCAGTCGGTCGGGTTCTGGAAGATCGGGGTGCGACTACCCTTGTTGCAGGGTGTCACGTTCACCGCCGTCTCGCCGATGATCGCGATCGGGCTCGCCGCAGGCGGTGGCACCGACGGCCTGCTGGCCATCTACGGCTCGGTCATCGTGGCCGGGTTGTTCACGCTTTTGGTGATCGCACCGTTATTCAGCAAGATCATCCGTTTCTTTCCGCCGGTGGTCACCGGATCGGTGATCACCATCATCGGGTTGGCGTTGCTGCCGGTTGCGGCGGCCGACGCGGTGGGCGGTGCCGCCTCCGCCAACCCGGCCAGCGGCAGGAACCTGCTCTACGCCGTGGGCACGCTCGCACTCATTGTGGTGATCCAACGGATCTTCAAGGGCTTTATGGCCACCGTCGCCGTCCTCGCGGGCCTGGTGATCGGCACCTTGGTGGCCTGGGCGATGGGTGACGCGCAGTTCACCTCGGTGGCCGACTCCTCGTGGGTCGGCGTGACCACGCCCTTCTACTTCGAGTGGCCCCGCTTCGGCGGTGCGGCCATCGTCTCGATGATCGTGGTCATGCTCATCACCGCGGTCGAGACCACCGGTGACGTCTTCGCCACCGCGGAGATCGTGGAAAAGCGGGTCGCCAAGAACGACGTCTCTCGCGCGTTGGGCGCAGACGGCCTGGCAACGCTCCTCGGCGGCATACTGAACTCATTTCCGTACACCTGCTTCGCCGAGAACGTCGGGCTGGTGCGCTTGACCCGGATCAAGAGCCGGTACGTGGTCGCCACGGCCGGCTTGTTCATGATCATCCTCGGGTTGCTGCCCAAGGCAGGAGCCATCGTCGCCGGCATTCCGCACCCGGTGCTCGGCGGCGCGGCCCTGGCCATGTTCGCAACCGTGGCCGTAGTCGGCATCCAGACCTTGTCCCGGGTCGACTTCCATGATCACCGCAACGTGATCATCGTCGGTACCAGCCTCGCCCTTGCCATCTTCGTCACCTCCCAACCCGATGTCGCGAAGGCGGTACCCGGGTGGGCGCAGGTCATCTTCGGCTCCGGGATCACGCTGGGCAGCATCGCCGCCATCGTCCTGAACGTCGTCTTCCACCACATTGGCAAGGACTTCGGGCCGGCCGTCGCTGGGTCGCCGGGGGGCGCGGGGGTCATCCGGCTCGACCAGGTCAACGCGATGAGCCGGGAGGACTTCGTCAGTACCTTCGGTCGTCTGTTCCAGGGTCCCTCGTGGGCGGCCGAGCGCGCATACGACCAGCGCCCTTTCGCCGACACCCATGAGCTGCGAGTCGCCTTCCAGGAGGCGCTGTTCTCCGGATCGCACACCGAACAGCAGGATCTGATGTCTTTCTACCCCGACCTGGGTAGCGACCTGGACACCGACGGAGAGCACGAGGACTCGGTACGCGACCAGTCGACGATCGGGCTGACCCGCCTCAACGACGAGGACCACGCCGCGTTCGGCTCGCTGGCCGCGGCCTACCGCGAACAGTTCGACATCCCGCTCATCACTTGCGTCCGGGAGATCGACAAGCGCGACCGCCTGCTGTCCAACGGATGGGACCGGATGGAGAACTCTCCGGCGCAGGAACACGCAACGGCCCTGATCGAGATCGCCAAGATCGCCAATCACCGGTTCGAGGACCTGGTGGCCGAGGCGAACCCGATCGCCACTTCACACACCCAACGGTTCGACCTATCCAAGGAGCGGGCATGACACGCGAGACCACGAATAACAGTGAACAGGACGCGTACTGGCTGGCCGAGTCCGTAGCCCGGGCCACCCAGAACGTCGTCGACGGCGGTGGCCCGTTCGGAGCGCTGATCGTGGCGGCCGGTGAGATTCTGGCCACCGGAGTGAACCGGGTGACCAGGGACAACGACCCGACGGCCCACGCCGAGGTGACCGCCATCCGGCAGGCCTGCCGGCAGCGCGGCGACTTCCGGTTGAGCGGAGCCGTGCTCTACACCTCGTGCGAGCCGTGTCCGCTGTGCCTGTCCGCGGCCCTGTGGGCCCGGCTCGATCGGGTGGTCTTCGCCGCCGACCGCTACGATGCTGCCCGGGGCGGGTTCGACGACCTCGAATTCTACGAGCTCTTCGCCACCGAACGCGCCCTGTGGCCGACCGAGGTCGTCGGCGTCACCATGCCGACGGCAGTAGCACCGTTCGACGCGTGGCTGGCCAACGAAGACAGGGTCAGCTACTGATGGGCCAGGCGACTCGAGAAGTCCGGTCCGACGTGCTGCGGTGGTGGCAGTCGCCGGAACCGGCCGACCGCATCACCCCGACCCGCACGTCGCAGGCCAGCCATCCCGCCACCAGCTCAGCCGTGGGTCGTCGAGCGAAGATTGTGTGCACGTTGGGTCCGGCTACTGCTGGTGCGGAGAAGGTGCGGCGGTTGGTGGAGTGTGGGATGGATGTGGCTCGGCTGAATTTCAGTCATGGCACGCATGCTGATCACCAGCAGATGTATTCCTATGTGCGGGCCGCTTCCGACAGCACGAGTAAGGCGGTGGGGGTGCTGGCGGATTTGCAGGGCCCGAAGATTCGGCTCGGTAACTTCGTCAATGGTGTGGAGTTGTGGGCCACGGGTGAGGAGGTGCGGATCACGGTGGCCGATGTGGTGGGTTCCCATGATCGGGTGTCCACCACCTACGGGCAACTCGCGGCGGACGCGAAGGCGGGTGATCGGTTGTTGGTCGATGACGGCAACATTGAGCTGCAGGTGACCGCGGTCGATGGGCAGGACGTGGTGTGCCGGGTCATCGAAGGCGGGAAGGTCTCCAACCACAAGGGGTTGTCGTTGCCGGGGATGAACGTGTCGGTGCCGGCGATGTCGGGCAAGGACATCGCTGATTTGGAGTTCGCCCTGGATTTGGGGGTGGATTTCATCGCGTTGTCCTTTGTGCGTTCCCCGGCGGATATTGATTTGGTGCATGCGGTGATGGACCGCAGGGGGGTGGCCCGGTTGCCGGTGGTGGCGAAGTTGGAGAAACCCGAAGCCGTGGACAACTTGGAGGCGATCGTGTTGGCCTTCGATGGGGTGATGGTGGCCCGCGGTGATTTGGGGGTGGAGTTGCCGTTGGAGCATGTGCCGTTGGTGCAGAAGCGGGCCATCCAGATCGCCAGGGAGAACGCGAAGCCGGTGATCGTGGCCACCCAAATGTTGGAGTCGATGATCACCAACTCCCGTCCTACCCGGGCGGAGGCCTCGGATGTGGCCAACGCGGTGTTGGACGGGGCGGATGCGGTGATGTTGTCCGGGGAGACGTCGGTGGGGGCGTTCCCGATGGAAACGGTGGCCACCATGGCGCGCATCGTGTCCGCGGTGGAAGCGGAGTCCACGGTGGTGCCCCCGCTGAACCATGTGCCCCGCACCAAACGGGGGGTGTTGTCCTACGCCGCCCGCGACATCGGGGAACGCCTGAACGCCACCGCCCTGGTGGCGTTCACCCAGTCCGGGGACACCGTGCGCCGCCTGGCCCGGTTGCACACCCCGCTACCGTTGCTGGCGTTCACCCCCGCCCACGAAGTCCGCTCCCAACTGGCCATGACCTGGGGCACCGAAACATTCATCGTCCCCATGGTCGAGACCACCGACGAAATGGTCGGCCTCGTCGACAAAGCCATGCTCTCCCTCGGCCGCTACCAACGCGGCGACCTCGTCGTCATCGTCGCCGGCTCACCCCCCAACACCATCGGCACCACCAACCTCATCCGCGTCCACCGACTCGGCGAAGACGACGTCTAGTGAGGACGTGTCCAATCGTGTGCAGCTAAGCAGCGCACAACGGCGTACCCGCTCGGCTAGTCCGCAGGCCTCCGCATCCACCGCACCAGGGGCAGGCTGAGGGCGATGAGCACTGCCGACAATCCGAAAGCACCGGGCACGCCGACACCGGCCGCCGCGGTAACTCCAACGGCGACCGCGCCGATACCGGTGCCGGAGTCGAAGGCGGCATTCCACACGGCACTCGCCGTGGCCGTGCGCCGCGGGCCCGCCTGGACAAAGGCGATCACCAGGGTCAGGTTCTGCACCGCTCCGTAGCCGGCCCCGGCCACAGCTGCGCCCACCAGGGCCGGCGTGTCGGTCGACGGTCCGGTGGCCAATGCGGCAGCGATGATCGCCATACCAGCCACCGCAGCGAGCATCGAGCCCGGCAGCAGCCAGCGGATGCCGATCCGATCGGCCATCGACCCGACGCGCCACCGGGTGAATGCGGCACTGGCACCGAATACGAGCAGGCCTGCGGTGGCGAACAGGCCGGAGGGCCGTTGCATGGGCAAATAGGTGATCACTCCACCGCCGGCCAGGGTCACCACGAACAACACCAGGGACGGGACGGCAGCGGCCGAGACTGCGCGTCGTTGGGATCGAACCGGCGCCGCCCCGGCAGTCGAGTCCATGCGGTTGTCCGCTGCGCTGCGGCCCAAAGACAGCGCGAGCGGTACGGCCAACACCGGGCTCACCGCGAGGGCGGCCACCCAACCGAAGTGGCCGACTTGAGTGAGCGCCACCCCCGCCGGAATCCCGACCAGATTAGGGATGGCGATAGCCAGTCCGTACAGCCCGACCGACTCGCCGTGCCTGCCCGGTGGTGCCACCGTGGCGGTCAACGCGGCGCCCACGACCGTGAGCACGGCAAAACCGCAGCCTCGTACAGCAGCGATGGGAAGCAGTACCACGAGCTGATGGCTCAGCGCAAAGAACGGGGCTGGCACTCCCAACAGGATCAGGCCTGCGGCCAAGGTGCGGCCGACACCGAAGCGGGCAACCAGTTGCGGAACAATCGCTTGGGTCAGCACGGTGCTCGCCAGCATCACCGTCGTCGGCAGTCCCGCAGCGCCGTCGCCGACGCCACCGGCATGGGCCCAGGTCGGAACAGCGGCCAGGGTGAGGCAGAAGCTGGCGAACCCGGGCAAACTGATCAGGACCAGTTGGCGCATGCCCGGTTCCCGCCACAGCGGCCCGACCTTCACCGGGGCAACCGAGCTGTGCACACCTGCCTCAATCCGTGGTGTCGGGCAGCCAGTCGGCGGCGATCGTCGCGGCTAGCCGGTGCAGCAGCGGACCGGGATCGGCGATACACCGCTGCACGTCGGGCTCGATGTCGGTGAGTGCGTAGGCACCGAGGATGCCTGCCGTCTCGAGCGTCTCGTGGTCCAGGCGCTGCTGGCCGCAGACGGCGACGACTGGTACTCCCGCGGCCCGCGCGGCCGTGGCCACGCCGACCGCCGCCTTGCCGTGCAGGGTCTGCTCATCCAACGACCCCTCGCCCGTGATGACCAACCGCGCTCCCCTCAGCTGCTCGGCGAATCCGACGAGGCCGAGCACCACATCAATGCCCGGTTCCCGCCGCGCGGCCAGCACGGCGAGCGCGCCGTAGCCGACCCCACCGGCCGCGCCTGCCCCCGGCAGGTCGGCAAAGCCGGGGCCGACCGCCTCCGCCCACCGCTGCAACCCACTTTCCAACAGCGCGACGTCATCCGGCGACGCACCCTTTTGCGGCGCGTACACACACGCCGCGCCGCGCGGTCCGAGCAAGGGATTGTCCACGTCGCTGGCGAGCACGAAACGAGTACGCCCCAACCGCCCATCGAGTGTCTGCAGGTTTAGCCGGTCCAACATGACCAGCGCCGCACCGCCGGCCGCCAGTTCCTCCCCCGCGGCGTCCTGCAGCCGAGCACCGAGCGCCTGCAGCAGCCCCGCTCCCCCATCGGTGCAGGCGCTACCCCCGATCCCGAGGATCACTTCGGTGCAGTCGTGGTCCAAGGCGGCGGTGATCAGCTCACCGGTACCCCGACTGCTCGCACGGAGCGGGTCCGGGCGCCCGTGGGGCAGCAGGTCCAGCCCGGACGCCGCCGCCAGCTCCACCACTGCCTGCAACCCGCGGACCGCGATCGCCGACTGCACGCGTTCCCCGGTGGGACCGGTGACCTTCACCGGCACGCGGAGATAGCCGGCCGCGGCCGCAGCGTCCACCGTCCCCTCGCCGCCGTCGGCCACCGGTGTGCTGAGCACCCGCACGTGCGGCCGCACCGCGCTCAGCCCGGCTGCCAGTTGTGCCGCGACACCGGACGCGGACAGCGACCCTTTGAACTTGTCGGGGGCGATCAACACGTGCCCGGTACTCACTGCTGCACCCCCACGTCGCTCCACTCGCTCACGACGCCTCCTGGTCAGTCGGGCATCGAGATCGCGGTCGGGGCGTGCTCGCCCAGAGTCGCCAGCTCTTCGAACTCGGTGACGTTGTCCAGCTCGGTGCCCATCGAGATATTCGTGACCCGTTCGAGCATCACCTCGAGGACGACCGGAACCTGGAACTCGGCCATCAACTTCTGGGCTTGCTCGAAGGCGGTGGGCAGCTCGTCGGGCTCGAACACGCGGATCGACTTGCAGCCCAGGCCTTCGGCAACCTTGGTGTGGTCGACGCCGTAGCCGTTGAGTTCGGGCGAATTCACGTTGTCGAGGGCCAACTGCACGCAGTAGTCCATGTCGAAACCCCGTTGGGACTGACGGATCAGCCCGAGGTAGGAGTTGTTCACCACCACCTGCAGATACGGGATGTTGAACTGTGCGCCGACCGCCAGCTCCTCGAGCATGAACTGGAAGTCGTAGTCACCGGACAGCGCGACGACCGTGGCGTCCGGGTCGGCGACGGCCACGCCCAGAGCGGCAGGCACCGTCCAGCCCAGCGGGCCGGCCTGCCCGGCGTTGATCCAGTGCCGCGGCGCGTAGACGTGCAGGAACTGGCCGCCGGCGATCTGGGACAGCCCGATGGTGCTGACGTAGCGGACGTGCCGGTCGAACGCCTTGTTCATCTCCTCATAGACCCGCTGCGGCTTCACCGGCACATCGGCGAAGTGGGTCCGCCGCTGCATGGACGCCTTGCGCCCGGCGCAGTCGCCGACCCAGCTGCTGCGGTCCGGCAGCTGCCCAGCCGTCTTGCCTTCGGTAGCGATCTCCACGAACAACTCGAGCGCCAGCTTCGCATCCGAGGCGATTCCGAGATCCGGGCCGAACACCCGGCCGATCTGCGTCGGCTCGATGTCGACGTGCACGAAGGTGCGGCCCTTGCGGTAGGTGTCCAGACCCCCGGTGTGCCGGTTGGCCCAGCGGTTCCCGATGCCCAGCACGAAGTCCGACGCCAACAGGGTGGCGTTGCCGTAGCGCTGCGCGGTCTGCAACCCGGCCATCCCGGCCATCAAGCGGTGGTCGTCGGGAATGGCACCCCAGCCCATCAACGTGGGGACCACCGGAACGTCGAGCAGCTCGGCCAGCGCCACCAGCAGCTCGCTGGCGTCGGCGTTGATGATGCCGCCGCCGGCGACGATCAGGGGCCGTTTCGCGGCCTGGAGCATGTCCAGGGCCTTCTCGGCCTGCGCGCGACTGGCCGCCGGCTTGTACACCGGCAGCGGCTGGTAGGTGGCGACGTCGAACTCGATCTCCGCCATCTGTACGTCGAAGGGCAGGTCGATCAGGACAGGTCCAGGGCGCCCGGAGCGCATCAGGTGAAAGGCCTGCTGGAAGACCCCGGGAACCTGCGCGGGCTCCAGGACCGTCGTCACCGCCTTGGTCACCGGCGCCGCGATGGCCGCGATGTCCACGCCCTGGAAGTCCTCCTTGTGCAGCTTCGCCGTCGGCGCCTGCCCGGTGATGCACAGAATCGGGATCGAGTCACCCGAGGCCGCGTACAGACCGGTGATCATGTCGGTACCGGCCGGCCCGCTGGTGCCGACGCACACACCGATGTTGCCGGCCTTGGCCCGGGTGTAGCCCTCGGCCATGTGTGAAGCGCCCTCGACGTGGCGGGCCAGGATGTGGGTGATGGATCCGTTCGCCTGAAGCGCCGAGTAGAACGGGTTGATGGCCGCACCGGGCAGTCCGAAGCAATGGGTGACGCCTTCGGCCTGCAGGATGGCCACAGCCGCATCGATCGCGCGCATACGTGTCATGTCAGTTCCTTGCTGAGGTGGTGGGGGTACGGCCGGAGAGCTGCTCGACCAGCAGCAGCAACGCGCTGTGGTCGAGGCCGCCGTGGCCCTGGGCGCGCAGCGAGCCGATGAGTTGCGCGACGTGCGCGCCGAGCGGAATGACCACGCCCGCCTCCCGTGCGGCGGCGGTCACGATGCCCATGTCCTTGTGGTGCAGGTCGATGCGGAAGCCGGGCTCGAACTCGCGGGCGCGCATGCCTGCGGCCTTGCGCTCGAGGATCTGGTTGCCGGCCAGCCCGCCGGCCAGGACCCGCACCGCCGCCTCACGGATGTGGCCAAACGCGTCGCCGAGGAGGGCACGGTTCGCGGCTTCCTGGTCGTCGACGCGCCCGTCAGCGGTGGTCAGAGTGGCGCGGTGCAGGCCAGCCTGTCGATCATGGTCGGCGGTGCGGCGGAAGACGTGGAAGCGGCGCGGCCGATTCTGGAGACGATGGGCAAGACCGTGGTGCACGTCGGTCCGGCCGGTTCCGGCCAGACCGTCAAGGCGGCCAACCAGCTGATCGTCGCGGGCACCGCTCGTTGCCGACCTGCGGGTGCGGTGCGTGCCCGCTGACCGGTTCGTAGACCTTGCGGAGCCAGTGGAACCGCGCGGGTGCAGCATCGTCGTTGTGCACACTCCACTCGGTGCCCGGCGGGAGGAACGCGAAACCGCCAGGGGTCAATACATGACGCTGACCAGCAATGGTGACCGACAGCGCACCGTCCAGGAGGAACAGGAAACCCTCGACACCGGGCTCCGGCTCGGGGGCCTGCGCGCCACCACCGGGCGCCACCTCGAGGATCAGCTGCGCGAAGGTGGTCGAAAAACCGGCGATGGGGCGGGCAAGGACCCACGCCCGGGTGTGCGTCCACTCGGGCAGCACGCTGGTCACGATGTCCCGCAACACCCCGCGGGGGATGACGGTGTAGGCCTCGGTGACCATAGCGCGATCGGTGAGCAGCTGAGTTTGCGGCGGCAGTCCGCCGGGCGGCGCGTAATAGTTGACCATCTATTCCCCTCCTCGGACCAGCAGGCGCCCACGGGGCACGTCGCCGGCGATCTCGCCGCGCAGCCAGGTGGTACGGACGGTCCCGGTGAGCGTGGCACCGGCGTAGGGCGTGCAGGGATGCCGGTGGTGCAGCCGAGCGGGATCGATGACGAGGTGCTCGTCGGGTGCGAAGATCACCAGGTCGGCGTCCATTCCGGGCGTAATTCGGCCCTTGCGGGTCAACCCGACCAACTCTGCTGGTCGCTGCGCCATCCAGGTGACCACGTCAGCCAGGCAGTGCCCGCGGGCACGTGCCTGCGACCAGACCAACGGCAGCCCGATCTGCAGCGAGGACACCCCGCCCCAGGCAGCACCGAAGTCGCCCTCGTCGAGCATCTTCAACTCGGGGATGCAGGGTGAGTGATCGGTGACGACCATGTCGATGGTGCCGGCGGCGAGCCCGGCCCACAGCGCATCCTGGTTCGCGGTCTCCCGGATCGGTGGGCAGCACTTGAACAGGGTGGCGCCGTCGGGGACGTCCTCGGCGGCCAAGGTCAGGTAGTGGGGGCAGGTCTCGACGGTGACCCGGCCGTGGCGCGCTCGGGCGGCGCGTAGCGCGGGCAGCGCGGCGGCGCTGGCCAGATGCAGGATGTGCGCGCGGGCGCCGGTCAGCTGGGCCGCATCGAGCACGTGGTTGATCGCGGTCTGCTCAGCGGCGGGTGGGCGAGAGGCGAGGAAGTCGGCGTAATCCCGTCCGGCGGCAGGCGCCGCGTGATCGATGGTCTCCGCGTCTTCGGCGTGCACGATGAGCAGGCCGTCGAACGGCGCCAGTTCCTGCATGGCTGCGAGCAGCTGTTGCCGGGTCAGCGGCGGGAACTCCGGCACCCCGGAATCCAGCAAGAACGCCTTGTACCCGAAGACCCCGGCGTCGTGCAGCTCCCGCAGCGAACCCAAGCTGGCGGGAACGGCACCGCCCCAGAAGCCGACGTCGACGAAGCAGTGGTTCTGTGCGGCTTCCTGCTTGGCCCGCAGAGCCGGTACGTCGACGGTGGGTGGGATGCAGTTCAGCGGCATGTCGATGAGGGTGGTGACCCCGCCTGCGGCAGCCGCCCTGGTAGCCGTGGCAAAACCCTCCCAGTCGGTGCGGCCGGGTTCGTTGATGTGCACATGCGTGTCCACCAGGCCGGGCAACAGCACCTCATCGTCGGCGAGCTCCACAGTCTGGGCACTGTCCGCTGCGGTGTCGTAGCCGAGCACGTCGGCAATCTGACCGTCGCGGACCGCTACCGAACAGCTCCGCTCGAGGCCGTCGACGATGGCCCGCGGCGCCCGGATGAGCAGGTCGTAGATGCTCACTATCGAACCCCCACGTCGCTTCGCTCGCTCACTGTCGAACCCCCACGTCGCTTCGCTCGCTCACTGGTGCGCCTGGTACGCCCGCCACGACCCCAGCTCGCTGATGTCGCGGGTGCTCGAGGCGTCGTGAGCACGGCGGAGCACCATCGCCAACGCACCGGTACCGTCAGCCAGTTCGATAACACCCAGCTCCAGCCCCGCCGGTTCGCCGGGCAGCAGCACCTCGCGCAGCTGGTCGTAACTCATCTCGTACACCTCGCCCTGCACGGCTGCCCCGCCGGCGCCGACATCCTGCAGGGCCGGGTAGGCATCGGCGACCGCGTGGAACCGGTAGCGCGGAGCGGTGGTGATGGCCCCGACCAGCGAAGAGTCGCCAACCAAATGATGGTCGGCGCCGCCGGCCATGGCAGTGCCGTTGAGGAACATGCGTGGCATCGTCGACCTACCTTCAGCTCTCGGTGATGTGCTCAGGCCGGATGGGCACCCGGCGCAATGCTTTGCCGGTCGCCTGCCGGATCGCGGCGGCCACGGCGGGACCCGAGGAGATGGTCGGCGACTCGCCCACCCCGCGGACGCCGTAAGGCGCATGCGGGTCGGCGTACTCGAGGACCTCGATCTTCATCGGCGGCATGTCGAGAATCGTCGGGATGAGGTAGTCGGTGAATGACGGGTTGCGTACCTTGCCGTCGGTGACGATGACCTCCTCCATCAGCGCGAGCCCCATTCCCTGGGCGGTGCCACCCTGGATCTGACCGATGACGGCGTCCGGGTTGATCGCCTTGCCGACGTCCTGGGCGGTGTCCAGCGCGATCACCTTCACCAGACCCAGCTCGACATCGACATCGACGACGGCGCGGTGCGCGGAGAACGCGTACTGCACGTGCGCGTTTCCCTGCCCGGTGTCCGGGTCGATCGGGTGCGTCGCCCGGTGCGACCACTTCACCGTCTCGTCGACGGCACCGGTCCCGAGGACCTCGGCCAGACCGGCCACGACCTCACCGCCGGCGGTCACAATCTTGGCCCCGTCCAGGCGCAGCTGCGTTACCGGCTGCCCGACGAACTCCGCGGCGCGCTCGAGCACGGTGGCGCGTACCGCCTCGCAGGCAGCCTTGACCGCGCCACCGGTGACGTAGGTCTGGCGGGAGGCGGAGGTGGACCCGCCGGAGCCGACCTGCGTGTCGCACGGGTGCACGACGACCCTGTTCACCCCGAGCTCGGTACGGCAGATCTGTTGCTGCACTGTGATGAGGCCCTGACCGACCTCGGCCGCTGCCGTGTGCACGGTGACCGTCGGCTCGCCGGCGGTGATCTCCAATCGCACCCGGGCGCTGGAGTGGTCGTCGAACCCTTCCGAGAAGGCGGTGTTCTTCAGCGTGACGCCGTAGCCGATGCCCCGCACGACTCCCTCGCCATGGGTGGTGTTGGACACGCCACCCGGACCGCCCCGCAGGTCTACCTTGTCTTCCGCGGACCGTTCGGGGGGCAGCGGCATGTCCTGCACCCGTTGCATCAGTTCGGCCACCGGGGCTGCAGAGTCGACGAGCTGCCCGGTGATGTTTTCGTCGCCCTCGCGCATGCCGTTGAGCTGGCGGATGGCGACCCGGTCCATGCCGAGTTTATCGGCCAACTCATCCATCAGGGCTTCGTAGGCGAACGCCGCCTGTACGCAGCCGAATCCGCGCATCGCACCGCACGGCGGGTTGTTGGTGTAGACCCCGTAGCAGTCGACATGGACGTTGGGAATGCTGTACGGACCCAGGCCCAGGGTGCCGCCGTTGCCGACCACCGCGCCGGTGGAGGAGGCGTACGCCCCGCCGTCGAAGAGCAGCTCCGCCTTGCCGTACTGCAAGCGGCCGTCGGTGTCCGCGCCGAACTCGTAGCGCAACGACGCGGGATGCCGGTGCACGTGGCCGAAGAAGGACTCTTCGCGGTTGTACACCATCTTGATCGGCTTGCCGGTGTGCAGGGCCAGCAGACAGGCGTGCACGTGGATGGACAGGTCCTCCCGTCCCCCGAAGGCGCCACCAACCCCGGCCAGCGTCAGGCGCACCTGCTCCGGCGGGATGCCGAGAGCGTCACAAATCTGCCGCTGGTCGGCGTGCAGCCACTGGGTGGCGACGTAGAGGTCCACGCCGCCCTCGCCGTCGGGGACGGCCAGCCCGGACTCGGGTCCGAGGAACGCCTGGTCCTGCATGCCGACTTCGAAGTCCACCGCGACGACCACCGGGGCCGACGGGTTCGGGTCGCCTTTGCGGACCTTGAGGTGGCGCACCAGGTTTCCGTCCGCGTGCACCCGGGGGGCGTCGGGGTCCAAGGCCGCCCGCCCGTCGGTGACCGCAGGCAGCTCCTCGTAGACGACCTTGATCTTCTTCGCCGCCTGACGGGCGATCTCGGGGTGGTCGGCGGCGACGAGTGCCACCGGTTCGCCCTGGTAGCGCACCACGCCGTCGGCCAGCGCGGGCTGGTCGGGATGCTCCAGGCCGACCTTGCCGCCGGGGACGTCGTCGGCGGTGAGCACGGCGTATACCCCGGCGGTGGCCAGGGCGGGCCCGATGTCGATGGACACGATCTTGGCGTGCACATGCGGGCTGCGCAGCGTGACGCCCCAGATCATGTCCTCCATCCAGAGGTCACTGGCGTAGGCGAACTCACCCTTGACCTTCAGGGTGCCGTCCGGTCGCAAGGCGTTGGCGCCGATACCGCCGTCGGCAGAGGAAGCGGTACCCGCAGGCGCCCCGGTGGGCACCTTGGTGGGAGTGGGGGTCATGACATCACCCGGCTTTACGTAGAAGGGTCGTGTGGACTGTGGCGGCCTGGGCCGCCACGGTGTTTTCGTCGACCGTGACCACGGTGTCGTGTTCGACCACCGGGCGGCCGTTGACCAGGAGGAGCTCCAGCGGTGGCGGCGCGCCGAGGACCAACGCCGCCACCGGGTCGGTGATGTCGGCGTGGGCCAAGGTGTCCATCCGCCACAACGCCAGGTCGGCGAGCTTTCCCGGCTCCAGGGAGCCGATCTCGGACTCCCGGCCGAGCACGGCTGCCCCGCCGAGGGTGGCCATCTCAAGGGCGCCGCGCACGGTCATCGCCCGTGGTCCGCCGCGGGCCCGAGCGAACAGCACCGCGTGCCGCACCTCCTCGATCAGGCTGGCGGCTTCGTTGCTGGCGGCGCCGTCCACGCCGAGACCGACCGGTCCGCCCGCCGCGCGCAGGTCGGCGGCGCGCGCGATGCCGGAGCCGAGCCGGGCGTTGGAGGAGGGGCAGTGGGCGACGCCGGTGGAGGTGGCGCCGATGCGCTTCACCGCCGCGTCGTCGAGGTGCACGGCGTGCGCGAACCAGACGTCCGGACCGGTCCACCCGAGCTCGTCAGCGTAGTCCAGCGGTGAGCCGCCGAAGTGCTCGCGGCAGTAGTCCTCCTCGTCGGCGGTTTCCGCGAGGTGGGTGTGCAGCCGTACCCCGGTGCGCCGTGCCAGCTCGGCTGCTTCCCGCATCAGCTCGCCGGTCACCGAAAATGGTGAACAGGGAGCGACCGCCACGCGCAGCATCGAGTCCGGTGCCGGATCGTGCCAGCGATTGATGGCGTCTTCGGTGGCCTGCAGCACCGCATCCCGGTCCTCGACCACGTTGTCCGGTGGTAGCCCCCCGGCGCTGCGGCCGAGGTCCATCGAGCCGCGGCAGGGGTGGAACCGCAGCCCGACCTGCTGCGCGGCGGTGACCTCCGCGGCGAAGACGTCGCCGCCTTCGCGTGGGAAGACGTAGTGGTGATCGCTGGTGGTGGTGCACCCCGTGCGGGCAAGCCAGGCGGAGGCGCCTTGGGCCCCCACGTGCACCGCCTCGGCGTCGATCCCGGCCCAGACCGGGTAGAGCGTCTGCAGCCAGCCGAACAAGGTGTCGTCGGCGGCCAGACCCCGGGTGACCCACTGGTAGAGGTGGTGGTGGGTGTTCACCAACCCCGGGGTGAGCAGACAGCCACGGCCATCGACCACTCGCGCGGAGGCAGGTCGCGGCGCGGGGCCGCTGCCCACGGCGAGGATTGTGTTCCCCTCGATGACCACGTGCCCGCTCGTGTACTCATTGCGGGCGGCGTCCATGGTGACGACGGCACACCCCTCGATGACGGTGACCGCGCGCGCAGGAAGGTCGTCCATCCGCTTACTCCCCCGCCGTGACCGGATCGAGCCGGTCGGCGGCGAGGCGGACCGCGTCGAGGATCTTCTCGTACCCGGTGCAGCGGCAGAGGTTGCCGGCCAACGCTTCCCGGATCTCCGGGTCGGAGGGGTGTTCGCTGCGGGCAAGGAGATCATGGGCAGCGACGACGAGCCCGGGAGTGCAGAACCCGCACTGCACCGCCCCGCACTCGACGAAGGCCTGTTGCACCGGATGCAGGGTCTCCTGCTCGGCGAGGCCCTCGACCGTGACGATGTCGCGGTCCTGCGCCTGCCCGGCCGCCACCAGGCACGCACACACCGGCGTCTCGTCGAGATAGACCGTGCACGAACCGCACTCGCCCTGCTCGCACGCGTTCTTGCTGCCGGGCAGCCCCAGCCGTTCCCGCAGCACGTAGAGCAGGCTCTCGCCCTCCCACACGTCGTCCGCTTCGTGCCGCTCACCGTTGATCGTGGTCGTGATCCGCATTGCTCAGGCCGCCTTCCGGTAGTCGTTCCAGGCCCAGGTCAGGGTGCGGCGGGCCATCACCGCCAGGGAGTGCAGCCGGTAGGCGGTGGTGCCGCGCACGTCGTCGATGGGCGACGCCGCCGCCCGCACCTGCGCACCGAACTCGCGCGCCACGGTGTCGGGCAGCTCGCCGCGGGTGTCCCACAACCCGGCCTCGGTCAGGGCCTGGGCCAGGAACTTCTCCGCGTCATAGGCGCGCCGTGGGGTGGGTGCGGCCGATCCGATGCCGGTACCGACGGTCTGGCCCGCAGGGTGCAGCGCGAGCCCAAAGGCGGACACCGAGATCACCATCGCGTTGCGGGTGCCGATCTTGGAGAACTGCTGCGGGCCGGACGGGGGCGTGATCACGATCGCGGCGATCAACTCGTCGGCGCCCAGCGCGCTGCGCTTGACCCCGGTGTAGAAATCGGTCAACGGCTGCCGCCGCACCCCGCGCACCGAGGCGAGCTCCACCTCGGCGTAGGCAGCGAGCAGCGCCGGATGCGAGTCGCCGGCCGGTGAGGCCGCGCCCAGGTTGCCGCCGACCGTGCCCCGGTTACGGATCTGCGGGGAGCCGACGGTGCGCGAGGCCATGGCCAGCCCGGGCAGCACCCCGGCCAGTTCGGCGATCACCCGCGTGTAAGTCACCCCGGCGCCCAGGCGCACGGCACCGGACTCCATCGACCAGTCGGTGAGCTCGTCCACCCGGGTCAGGTCCAGCAGGTATTGCGGCCGGTGCTTGTCGAAGTTGAGCTCCACCATCACGTCGGTGCCACCGGAGATGGCGACCGCCTCCGGATGTTCGGCCTTGATCTGCAGGGCCTCGGACCAGCTAGCCGGCTGGAGAAAATCCATAACGCTCTCCCTGCTGTGGAACAGAATGTGGCGGGTGTCTCATTCATGGTGGTCGCACCGGCCCGCCGGCAATACCGTCACGGCCCACTAATTCGTGGCGGCGCAACCCGTGGGGTGTTGTACTTTCCTCTAAGTACCGAGGAGGTAAGGCATGCTGCTGCGCGACCTGTTTGCCGTCGGCGAACTGCGACTGCGCTTCGTCTACGAGCCACCCGGCGCGCTGGATCGCACCGTGCGGCGGGTCTGCACCACCGACCTGCTCGAACCCAGCCGTTACCTCTCCGGGGACGAGTTGGTGATCAGCGGCCTGATGTGGCGCCGCAGCCCCGCCGACAGTGAGGTGTTCGTGCGGGCGTTGACCGCACGCGGCGTGGCCGCCCTCGCTGCCGGTGACGCGCTGCTCGGTTCGGTACCAGAGGACCTGGTGGCGGCCTGCCGACGCCAGGAACTGCCCTTGATCGGCGTGCCCACCGAGGTGGCGTTCGCCGATGTGGCCGAACACCTCATGAACGCGGTCAGCGCGGAACGGGGCGCCCGACTCTCGGCCACCGTCGGCCGGCAACGACAACTGCTGTCCGCCGTCGCCGCGGGCCAGAGTCTGACCGAGCTCGCCGCCCGGGTCTCCGCGGAGACCGGACACCTGTGTCGAGTGCTCACCGCCACCGGCCGGCAAGTGGTCGCCGGGCCGACGCCGATGAACGCCGATGACGTGGATAGCGTGACGCGGGCGTTTCTCACTGCTGACCGCTTGCCCGTCGTCACGAACGGCCGCGCCGACACACCGCACAGCGTGTTCACGGTCGGCCCGGCCCTGGAGAACCGACTGACGAGCTGGTTGGTGGTCGTCGAGGGCAGCTCACCGGAATGGCAGCCGGAGACGGTGGAAGCCGTCGGCGAGCTGGCCGCGATCGCCGCGTTGGACCGGGTCCGCCACGACGAGGGCCTGCGTTCGGTCCGGCACATCACCGAGGAGGCGCTGGCGATGGCCGACGCCGGCGGCAGCCAGGTCGAGATCGGGGTCCGGCTCCGTCAGGCCGGCCTCGAGCCGTCGGCACCCGTGGTCGCCGTGGTCGCTGACTTCCCCGGACGCCCCGATCTGCTCGACACGGCGCGCATCGTCCTCGACGACCTCGCGGCCTCCTTCGGTCCTCCCGTGGTGGCCACCAGCGCGGACCGTCGAGCCATCGCCCTACTGCCGGCCGAGGATCCCGAACTCACCACGAAGATCCGGACCATCCTGGCCCGGCTAGCTCCGGGCGTCCACCGCGCCCGGCTCAGCGTCGGCATCAGCGCGCCCTCCGCACCGGGAGCCCTGTCCGGCGCCCTTGAAGAGGCACGCCACGCCCGGCGCCTCGCCGAGCTCCGCACCGGCGCGGTATCGATCGTCACCAGCGACGAGGTCGCCTCCTACGTCCTGCTACTGGCGACCGTCCCCGACGACGTCCGCCGCACCTTTGCCACCCGCGTCCTGGGACCCGTCGTCGACTACGACCAGCGCACCAACGCCGGCCTGCTGCACACCCTCGACGCCTTCCTGGCCAGCTCCGGATCGTGGAGCCGTGCCGCCGGCGCCCTGCACCTGCACGTCAACACCGTGCGATACCGGATCAACCGGATCGAGGAGCTCACGAACCGCGATCTGAGCCGGCTCGAGGACCGGGTCGACATCTTCCTCGCCCTGCGCTCCCTCTGAAGCCCGAACGTGACTGTGCAATCACACAAGCGCGACAACCCGCTGAAGCGCACACTTTGGCGAATCGACGGGTAGCCGGGCCTCGGGTCTCCGCGCCAACCTTGGTGCTAAGCCGACCGCGGCTCGTCATCGGGCCGCGGTCGGCTACTCCACTCATTGCAGAAGGTGCCCATGACCATCACTGAGACGCTTGATCTCACCGCATTCAATGCTTTGTCTCCAGCGGCGGCCGAGCGCACCCTGTTGCGCTGCTGCTCGGCGATACCCTGGGCTCGTCGGGTTGCGGCTGGTCGGCCGTATCACAACGTCGAAGCCCTCTGCGCGGCAGCAGATGCCGCGCTGAGTGCGTTGGCGGAGCAGGACCTGGACCAGGCCATGGCCGGCCACCCCAGGATCGGTGCGCAAGCAGCCGGGGAATCCCAGCGCGAACAGGCCGCCATGCAAGGATCCTCGATCCGCACGGCGACCGCGCTTACTGAAGGCAACGCCGAGTACGAGGCGCGTTTCGGGCACGTTTACTTGGTCTGCGCCGATGGCCGCAGCGGTGACGAGCTGCTGAGCTCGCTCACCCGACGCCTGCGCAACGACCCCGCGACGGAGCGCGCGCAGGTACGCGCGGAGCTGGGCAAGATCAATCGCATCCGCCTGCAGCGTCTTATCGGCGCGGAGATCCCGGCATGACCGGCGTGAGCACCCACGTCCTGGATACCGCCAAGGGCACACCAGCCGCCGGCGTCGAGGTGCGGTTGCACACACGTGACGGCGTCCTCGTCGGTGCCGGCAGTACCGACGAGGACGGGCGGGTCCCGGGCCTGACCGCCGGGACGCTGGACGCGGGCATCTACCGGCTCGTCTTTGACACCGCACGGTACTTCGCCAAAACGGGCCAGCAGGGCTTTTACCCCGAGGTGACGATCACGTTCACCCTGGCCGATCCGAGGCAGCACCACCACGTGCCGTTGCTGCTTTCTCCGTTTGCCTATTCCACCTACCGCGGGAGCTGACCGTGAACATCATTCTTGGCGAAAACCAGTACGGCAAAGCCGAAAATCGCGTCGTACGGATCTACCGCGACGGCCCCCGGCACGAAATTCGCGATGTCAACGTCACCACATCCCTGCGGGGCGACTTCGCGGACGCCTACCTGACGGGCGACCAATCCCGGGTGCTGCCGACCGACACCCAGAAGAACACCTGCTTCGCCTTCGCGAAGCAGAAGGGCATCGACCGGATCGAGGACTACGCGATCGAACTGGCACGGCACTTCGTCGATGACGTGGCGCCGGTGACCGGGGCGCGGATCGAACTGGAGGAATACGCCTGGGAACGCGTGGCGATCGACGGGCAGGAACACGAGCACACCTGGACGCGGCGGGGCCCCGAAGTACGGACCGCCCTGGTCACGGTGGATGGCCCCGGCCCCGACCAGCAGACCTGGGTCGTGTCCGGACTCAAGGACCTGGTGTTGCTGAAGTCAACCGGATCCGAGTTCGCCGGCTTCCTCAAGGACGAATACACCACCTTGGCCGAGACCCACGACCGCATGATGGCCACGTCGCTGACTGCCCGGTGGCGCTATGTCGGCACCGAGATCAGTTGGGATGCCGTCTATGCCGACGTGCACCGGTTGCTGCTCACCCGCTTTGCGCAAGTGCACTCGCTGGCGCTGCAGCAGACGCTGTGGGAGATGGGGAAAGCCGTCCTCGATGCGCATCCCGAGATCGCGGAGATCAAGCTGTCCGCGCCGAACATCCACAACTTCCTCTCCGATCTGTCGCCGTTCGACACCGCGAACAATGGTGAGGTCTATTACGCCTCCGATCGACCGTACGGGCTGATCCAGTGCGCGGTCACCCGCGATGACGTAGCCGAGGCGGCGCTGGCATGGCACACCCCGTCGGCGTTCGTCTGAGCGCTGGCCCGCGGTCAGCAGCTGAGCTGGCGGCGCCCAACGGAGGGTCGGCGACGGTGAGCGCCTACCCCATCGCCGACCTCACGCCCGGAGACGTTGTCCTCCTCCCCGTGGGTCCAGCCAACGACCGAACGGGTCCACTCACCGTCACCTGGGTGCGGGAGGAGCGCGACGGAGCGGTGTCGGTCGGCTGGCACCGCAACGGTCGGCCCCATGCGCTTCGGGTGCCGCTGCACCTGGCCGCGCTGGGCGTGGACTTGGTCGTGCGCCACGTTTCAGGTGACTAACCGCCCGGTACTGCGTCTGCCCGACCCGCCACCCACCTGCGTACGATCTGCATGCATGCGCAGCTGTGCCCCTGGTGGAGGCAAGGACGCCCACCGAGGACGCCCCCGTGGCTGAGTCTCACGGCGGCCACAACCACACGGTGTCCGCCGAAGCCGACCAGCGATACCTGGCCACCGCGCTCGGGCTGATCGTGGCGTTCATGCTCGTCGAGGTCGTGGTGGCCGTGGCGTCGGGCTCGCTCGCACTGCTGGCCGACGCCGGACACATGCTCACCGACGCGGGCGCTATCGCGGCGTCGATCTGGGCGTTGCGCCTGGCCGCCCGGCCGGCGCGGGACGCGTGGACCTACGGCTTCAAGCGGGCGGAGATCCTCTCCGCCGCGGTCAACGGCGTCACCCTGTTGGTGGTGGCCGTGCTGGTGGCGGTGGAATCCCTCGGTCGGCTCGTCGACCCCCCGCCGGTGTCCGGTCTGCCGGTGTTGCTGGTGGCGCTGCTCGGCGTGGCGGACAACGTGGCGGCCACCTGGGTGCTGGCCAAGGCCAACCGGTCCAGCCTCAACATCGAGGGCGCTTTCCAGCACATCGTGACCGACCTCTACGCGTTCGCGGCCACCGTCGTCGCCGGCATCGTCATCCTGGCCACGGGCTTCGTCCGCGCCGACGCCATTGCCTCGCTGGTGGTCGTGGTGCTCATGCTGCGTGCGGCGTGGGGTTTGCTGCGCGCATCGGGGCGGGTACTGCTGGAGGCCGCGCCCGAGCACGTGGACCTGCTCGAGCTGCGCGAGCACATGCTCGGGGTTGCGCACGTCACCGATGTGCACGATCTGCACGCCTGGAGCCTCACCTCCGACCTGCCCGCGCTGAGCGCCCACGTGGTGGTGGCCGACGGGTGCTTCGGCGACGGGCACTGCCCGCAGATCCTGGATCAGCTGCAGGCCTGCCTGCGCGGCCACTTCGACGTCGAGCACTCCACGTTCCAGCTGGAACCGGCCGGGCATGCCGAGCACGAGAGCGGCGCGCACCACTGATCACGCTCGTCGTGGTGCGAATGCACCGGAGCGATCACAGCGTGTTGAGGTCTACGGTGGCCAGCTTGCGCGCGAGCCCTGGGGTGAACCGGGAGATAGCGTGGAACGCCTTGGACTCGGCGGTGATCGCAGCCAACGGCCGGTCGCGATAGGTCGCGTCCACGATGTGGCGGGCCGCCCGCGCCGCGGTGTAGTGGCGCCGACCGTAGGACTGCACCGCGTGCGCGCGCCGCTTGTCCTGCGCGGCGGCGCTGAGACCCACGTGCTGCGTGGTCTTGGAGATGTCGGTGTCGATGAACCCGGGGCAGATGGCGATGGCCCCGATGCCCTCTCGCCCCAGCTCCGCGCGTAAGCACTGGGTGAGCATCAGGACCGCGGCCTTGGTCGTGGCGTAGGCCGGGTAGGTGAGCGAGGGCGAGTAGGCCGCCGCCGAGGCGATGTTCACGATGCGTCCGCCTTGGCCGCGCGCCACCATCTGGGCGCCGAACAGCCGCGATCCGTGGATGACGCTCCACAGGTTGACGTCGATGATGCGACTCCAGTCCGCCTCGGAGGTGTCCAAGAACGAGCCGGCCATGCCAATGCCCGCGTTGTTCACCACCACGTCCGGCACGTCGTGCTCGGTACGCACCATTGCAGCAAACCGAGTGAACGCCGCCGGATCGGCCACGTCGAGGTGATAGGCGTGCGCCGTCGCCCCTCCCCTCTCGGCCAGGTGCACCGTCTCTGCGGCGGCCTCGTCGTTGATGTCGGCGACGATGATCTCGGCGCCCTGCGCCGCGAAGGTCAGCGCCGTCTCGCGGCCCATGCCGCGACCACCACCGGTGACCACCACGAGCTGCCCTTCGAAACGCCTCCGGTCCGCGGTGGTGACCCGGGCCGCCGCCAACGCACGGGGCTCAGCGCCGCCTTCGACGTGGTCGATCAGCTCCCGCGTGCACCGCGCGATGACGTCCGGTCGGCTGCTGACCACCCAGTGCCCACCCTCGATGGAGCGCGTGCGCAGATCGCTGGCCCATCGCGCGGGGGCCTCGGTCTGCAGAGCGGCGGTCACGTACACGTCGCGGGTGGGGGCGAGGATTTGCACCGGGACCTCGGTGTGCTGCTCGCTGGGCGCGCCCATGCGGGAAAACATGTTCGCGCGGTAGAGCTGCAGGCCGTTGATCATGTCGGCCAACGGACGCTTGTGCGCCCCGCCCTCGACCAACGCGCCCAGTACTCCTGAGCGACAGGCCAGCTCGGGGACCACGGGTAGCTGGAAGAATCCGATGTAGCTGGAGTGCGCCAGCTGGGTGAGCGCGGCACGCCATGCCCGTGGGTGCGGGCCCAACCCGGCGCGCAGCCAGGCGCCTGCGTGGTCGAGGCTGGGCCCGGACACCGAGGTGAACGACGCGATGCGGCCGTGCAGCGCCTGCCCGGTCACCGAGTGCCAGGTCTGGATGGACCCCCAGTCGTGTGCCAACAGGTGCACCGGGCGGTCCGGGCTGAGGGCATCCACCACGGCGGTGAGGTCGTCGGCCAGCTGATCCATCCGGTACGCGCGGCGTTGCTTCGGCTTGTCCGACGCGCCCGCCCCGCGGACGTCGTAGGCCACCACGCGGTAGTCGCTGCCCAGCTCGCTGACCACGCCATCCCACACGGAGCTGTTGTCCGGGTAGCCGTGCACGCAGATGACGGTGGGCGCGTCGGGATGGGCGCCGTAGCAGTGCACGGCCAGACCCACGCCGTCACTGGACACCACCCGGCTGGTGGTGGCGGGACGCGGTCTTCTGGTCATCGTGATGCCCTTCGCCGAATACGTGACTGCGGTATGTGTGATTGCGGCCAACAGTAACCGGGGCGGGCATACCTCAGGCAGAAGTAGAGGTACTCCCCCCGTCCGACAGCCGTCGAGTCAGGTAGTCCACGAGTCGGCAGGGGTGCATCGGCTTGCGCTCGAGTGGTCGTTCGTCGTGACTACTACCCGGCAGCCGGCGCTGGTCGGGCGTCGTCACAGATAGCGAAGAGTAGGCCACCGAGCATGGCCATATTCTTGTGGAACTGGGTGCGCTGCATCTTTCGCGCGAGCGGATCCTCGATGTTCCAGAAGGCGTGACCGGCCACGGTGGTGGGGATCAGGGAGGCGATCAGCGCGAGCGCGGCCAGCCTTTGCGCCATCCCCGAGACGAGGACTGCTCCAGCGACCGCCTGGACAGCGGCGTTGACACGGACGATCTGTTCATCCTCGGAAGGCAACGGCACGACCTTGCGGATCGCGGCCAACGTCGAGGCCGCCATATCTATGCGAGGGCCTGGGCTGCGGACGGCGTCCAACCCGAGTATGGCGTAGGTCGAGCCGGTCGTCATGCGGGCGGCGACACGCAAGGAGCGGATCAGCATGGAGTCAGCTCCGTCCGACTGTGGTGGCTGACGCTGAGCGCGACCCGGACGTGGCGTCGGCATACGCCGAGCGCACTGCCGGAAGCAGTTCCATCGCTCGGGCAGGATCGGATTGCTCAAGCCGAAGCTTCAGGATGTCTCCGGCACGTCGGTCTGGGGGCACCTGCGCACCTCGGGCTGTGATCAACACATGGAAATGGGTGTAGTTTTCGCCGAACATGAGCATGTACGTGGCCTCTGCGTTGGTGGCTTGCGTCACCGCGGCGACCATGTTCCTGGCTCGGTGGCCGAAGGTGTCGAGTTCGGCGTCGTTCAGGCCGGTGATGCGATCAGCATGTCGGCGTGCGCGCAAAAAGAACCACCCGGGGACCTCGTAACCAGGCACGATCTCCGCGGCCCAAAGATCATCGCGGAACACCACTTTGGCGTCATCGGCGTTTTCCAGGTCGCACATCAGGCAGTTTGATGTCATGTGATTGCCATCCATTTCAGATTTGGGGTGATTGGGTCGCACAGTTGAGTGTGGCGGTTGCGGTCAGGGCTCTCGGGGTCCGGCGGTGAACCGGGTACGAATCGAGCCGATGGTCTCGATACTGGTGACGAGCTCGTCGTGCGGCTGTAGCAGCACCTTCGGTTCGCGGGCGAATCCGATACCCGCCGGCGTGCCAGTGAAGATGACGTCGCCAGGAGACAGCGGCACGGTCGCGGACAACCGAGCGATGATCTCGGGCACTGGGAAAATCATGAGCTTTGTGCGCGAGAGCTGCATCGGTGTGCCGTTGAGCGTGCAGCCGATCTCCAGGTCGTCCGGGTCGTTGAACTCGTCAACAGTGATCAACGCTGGCCCCATCGGCGCAAATCCCGGAAAGGACTTGCCCATGTTGAACTGCGGAGTGGGCGGCCGGAGCTGCATCTCTCGCTCCGAGAGGTCCTGCCCGATCGTCAACACTGCGACATGGTTCCAGGCGTCGGCCGCCGCAATTCGATGGGCGCGCTTGCCCATCACCACCACCAATTCCGCTTCGAAGTCGACCGAGCCCTCCGGCAGTTCCACGGTGGCGAAGGGGCCCGTGATCGAGGACGGGAACTTGGTGAATACGACCATCGCGTCGGTCGAGGCATCCAACCTGCCTCCTCGGCGTGATCGAGGTAGTTCAACCCGATTGCGAACACCTGCCGCGGCTGCGGCGCGGGCGAACCAAGTCGCGCCTCGTCAAGTGGCTCCGCCTGCCCGTCGCTCACGCCCGCAGCCCACGCGCAGAAGTCTGACCAATGGCCATAGACGTCCTGAACCTCGGATGGGAACCGGTTACCGCTCGCCGTAGCGACGTCGACAACCCCGTCAGCGGTGACCAGACCAAGCCGGCCCGCTGCATTGACGATCCGCATTCGTTCTCCTCGCTTCCAGCCGTTCTCTGGTCCAGCGCCAGGTTGTCGGCATTCTTAGCCAGACGTACGTACGTTACCTAATATATGTGATAACAACAAGCTCGGTGGCAACGGAAGATTTCGGCGCGCCGCGGTCACCGGACGCTTCGTTCGTCGGAAGCACAGCCCCGCGCGTTCGCGCCGTCCGGTGGCGTGGCTCTGCGAGTCTGTCCGGTCTGAACGGCGCTCAAGCGTCTGCCATCGGATGTGGCAATTCCGGGCTGGTGGTGAGGGCCCATTGCCTCGTTTGCAGCTCGGCGACAGACACACCCGCCCGGCGTGCCTCGACCATCAGCTCGGGCCGGTACATGACCCCGATGGGATCCGCGTCGTACTCCGGGCCTTCCATGTAGGCGGTGGCCTCCGCGGCGGTCTCGAAGTTGTCGACCTGCATCTCGACTTGGTTGCCATCGGGGTCGTCGTAGTACAGCGAGGTCGTCACGCCGTGTTGGACAGGCTTCCACGGTTCGATGCCCTTGGCCTTGAGGTCGAGGTACTTGTCCAGCAGGACGTCAAGTGAGGGGAAGGTGTAGGCCACGTGGTTCACGTACGCCGCGTTCGGTGCCTTGCGCTCCAGGTCGGGTATGTACGCCAACGCGATTCGGTGGTGCTCGTCGTCGAAGGTGAGGAAGGACAGGCCATGTCCTTCGTAGACGACGTGTGCGTCCAGCAGCGTGCAGTACCAGTCGCGCATCCCGTCCAGGTTGGACGTTTGGAATACGACGTGGGCGAACGTCGGCGTAACAGTCATGCTTTGGTCTCCTCTGTGTTCTGGTCAGGACGTGGCGTTGGTGGTGAAGCGGTGGCGCATCGCTCCGTCAGCTGGTGATCGCGTTGAGCTCGGCGACGGCGTCGTCCGGCAAGTTCAGGGCGATACCGGCGACGTTCTCGCGCAGGTGCTGGACCGAGGACGTGCCCGGGATAAGCAGGATGTTCGGTGAGCGTTGCAGGAGCCAGGCCAGAGCGACAGTCTTGGGGGTGGACTCCAGCCGTGCTGCCACGTTGTCGAGAACGCCGGACTGCACGGGGTTGAAGCCGCCGAGCGGGAAGTAGGGAACGTACGCGATGCCCTGCTCCGCCAGGGTGTCGATCATGCTGTCGTCGTTGCGATTCGCGATGTTGTACAGGTTCTGCACGCACACCACCGGCGCGATCGACTGCCCCTCGACGAGCTGCTCGGCGGTGACCGTGCTCAGCTCGAGGTGCTTGATGAGTCCTTGCTGTTGCATCTCGGCGAGGGCTGTGAACGGCTCGGTCACCGATTCGCCGGGGCCGCCCAACCGAAGGTTCACTACGTCCAAGCATTCCAGGCCCAGGTTGATCAGGTTGTCCCGGACGGCCTGCCGCAGCTGATCGGGAGCGGCCGCCTGGGGCCAGCCGCCGAAGGCGTCGCGCAGGAAGCCGACCTTGGTGACGATGTTCAGGTCGCCGGGGTAGGGGTGCAGCGCCTCGCGAATAATCTGGTTCGTCACCTGCGGGCCGTAGTAGTCGCTGGTGTCAATGTGGGTGATCCCCAGTTGAGCCACCTCCCGCACGACGGTGACCGCGGCCGCCACATCGGTTGGGGGGCCAAACGCCTGAGATCCGGTGAGCTGCATGGCACCGTAACCCATTCGAGTCACGGTCAGGTCGCCACCGAGGAGGTACGTGCCTCCGGGGAGTGTGTTCGGCATGTCAGGTTCTCCTCATTGCGGTCAGCCTCGTGGAGTATGCCGGGGACTCAGCTCACACCCCAGATTTGCTTGTAGGTCGAGCGGAACTGACCATCAGAAAACCATGCTCCGCTCTTGAAGGCGTCCACCGTAAGGTCGCCGACGGATGAGACGTTGGTGCTGTTGAAGATTCTCCGGGGAAGCGTGTAGGCGGATTCGGCAGGGACCGGCGTCTTCGTTACCGTCCGCAGCAGCCTGTCGGTGTTGTTCCACGCGCCGAGCCCCGAGTCGGTAGCGACATCCGCCAGCTGCGTTCCATTCTTAATCCTTTGCAACGCGGCTGGATCCGCGCCGTACCCGACGAGCTTCAACGAGGACCCTTGCTTGGAAAGCTGCATACCCTGGAGGACGAGCGGTCCCGCTGGCGTATCGTACTGGGTATAGACGTAATTGATCTTGGGGTCGGCATTGAGGCCCACACTGACGGCCGTCGGGATTTTCTGGACGGACGTTGGTTCCCAGGTCGCCGTGGACACGACGCAGCCGGGGCAATAGGTTTTAAACTCGTCCTGCACGGCTGCGGAGACCTGCTTCGCCGAATTGTTTGAGGTGCTGTTGACGAACAGCACGTGGGCGGATCCGCCAGAATCAGCGATGATGGCGTCCGCCATTAGTCGGCCCCCCACGTCTTGGCCGGTAGTTGAAGTCACGACTTTTCCGGTCAACGATGCCGGCACCGGCTCGTTGGCGTCAGAGGCGAGAATAGGGATGTTGGCCGCAGCGGCAGCATCAAACGCATTTTGTGCCAACGCGAACGGAATGGAATCGGTAATGATGCCGATTGACTTTGCCGCGACAGCCTGGTTGATGCATTGGGTAGCCACGGTCGGCTGCGACTTGGCGTCGCAAGACTGGACCTTGATGCCTAGCGGTGCGGCGGCCTGGGAGATCTGTTCGTACTGGGCCTGGAAGAAGGTTGCCTGCAGTGTGATCGGGATGTAGGTGATCGTGCCACCCTTGAGCGCATCGAGTCCGCAAATCGGCCCGCCCGGAGCCTTGAACGACGACAGGGCCGCCAGGTGGGACTCGACCTCCGACTTGGCGTGGTCGACGCCACTCGAGCCGGTCGACGCGGCTCCTGACGTGGTGCCCGACGAGCCAGACCCGTTCGAGCTGCCGCACGCGGTGAGGGTAACTGCGGCCAACACCGCGATCGTGCCAGCTACCAAGGTAGTGAGGCGAGACGATCTGTGGTTCATCACTGCTCCATTCGATGCGCTTGGAAGGTGTGGAAGGTGCGCTGCCACACCGCGGTGTGACTGCTGGATTTGCATGATCAGGACCGTGTGCGATCCCGGCGGAACAAAGTGGACAGCACGATGGCGATGATGAGTGCCGACCCGTAGAAAACGTCGCTGATCCAGCCGGCGAAGCCAAGCAGCTGAAGCCCGACGATTCCCGTTGCGAGGAAGTAGATAGCGATCATGCTTCCGGCAGGATTGAATCTCCCCGGTTGTATTACGGCTGTGCCAAGGAACGTCGCCGAGAGCGCAGGCAGAAGAAACGACGACGAACTCGAAGGGTCGAAACCTCCCACCGTCCCTACGAGGAGGAGACCCCCGATCCCACACAGCAGAGACGACGTCATGTAGGCGCCGACCCGAATTCTATTGACACGAACCATTGCCAGTCGTGCGACCGACCGATTGGAGCCTACGAAAAGCATGTGCCGCCCCAGGGGTGTGCGGCTCATGATGTAGGTGAAGATGATGGCCACGAGCAGACCGTAGAAGAAGTTGATCGGCAGGCCGAACACGTCCACGCTGGAAATCTTGTGGAGCCCCGGACTGTTTAATGAGACAATCCCCCCGTCCGAGAGTCGGGATGAGATTCCGGTGAGTAGAGTTGCCACGCCGAGCGTCGTCACGATCGGGTTGATCCCGATCCGGATGATGAGGAGCGCATTGAATGCGCCGACCCCTACCGCGACCGCCACCGCCACGATGCTTGCGAGCCAGACGCTCATATGTTGGTTGCTGACGAGTACGGCAGCAACGGTTGCCGACAATCCGGCGACCGCCGCGACGGAGAAGTCGAATTCCCCGACTGCGAATGCGCAGAGCGCACCGAGGGCGATGAAGACGAGCGCTTGTTGCGAACCGAAGATGGTTTGCAGGGTGCCGCTGGTCAGGAACGTGTCGGGCATCAGTGCGGCGAAGGTGATAAAGATGGCTATCCAGACCAGGATGAGGCTGCCCCGGCGGAATGCGTCCACCGCCACGTTTCGTAGGTGAGCCGACCTGTTGGTGTTGGGCGTCTCGTCTGGAGCAGCGGTGGGCGGGCTCGTTATGCCCGATTCGACGCTGAGTTCGGCGTCTTCGATCTGGTTCACGGTGGTGCCTCCTACCTCGTTTGTCGGGGAGCGGCGTGCCGGATCAGGCATAGGTCGCCTCGGTTATCGCTTCTGCCGTCACGTGGTCTGATAGTTCAACGGGGTCTCGCTCGGCCCGCAGCACCATGACCCTGTCGCACACGGCGGCAAGGTCTTGCACCTCAATCGAACAGATCACGACTGCCTTCCCCTCGTTCGCGGCCGAGCGGAGAGCACGCAAGATGTCAAGACGTGCGCCGACGTCAACCGCTTGAGTCGGTTCGTAAGCGATCAGGACCTTCGGGGAGTTGAGAAGCCACTTGGAAATCAGCAGCTTCTGCTGGTTCCCCCCGCTGAATGACGCCGCCGCGGCGTGCGGAAGCGCCGGCGTGATGCCAAACGCGCGCACCGCTGACCTGAACTCGCGCTGCTGCCACCCGCGTCTGAGAAAGAGCCGGCTCCGACGGGTCAGCCGCGGAAGTGTCACATTCTCCATCGCGCTGAGTTCGCCGGCGAGCCCGTCCTGCATGCGGTTCTGCGGGATGACCGCAAGACCGGCACTTTGCAACGCCGCAGGTTTACCCATGGGCAACGCAAACACCTGGTCGCCGACCGTTAGCTGTCCGCTGCAGTTCTGGGCACGCCCAGCTATGACGTCTGGTATCTCGTCCATTCCACAATCGCCCGCACCGGTAATGCCGACGACCTCGCCGCCACGAACTTCCAGACTGAGAGCTCGAAGAACACGACCGCTTAGCTTGGTTGCCACGAAGGCGACTTCCCGCTGCTCTGTCTCGGGACCGACGGCTGCGCCGATACGGCCACTCGCGAGCTCTCGGCCCAAGATCAGCTGACTAAGCCGGGCTTCGCTCAGCTCGGAGACAGCAATGCCCTTCGCGGCAAGCTCGCCATCGCGCAGCACGGTCACCCGGTCAGCCAGACTCATGACTTCCTCGAGACGGTGACTGACGATCAAAATCCCGGTCCCGGATCGTGCGATGGCACGGAGGATGTCGTAGAACTCCGGCAACGTCTCACGCGGTAACGACTGGGTCGACTCATCGAAAACGATGCAGCCCGTGCCCGGATGTTGACCCTGCAGCGCGCGCGCAATGGCAACGACCGCGCGTTGCCCAGCCTGCAGCGAGCCGACCTGACCGTCCAGCTGGATCGCGGCGTTGAGTCTCTTGAACGTTTCCTCGGCACGCCGGCGCTCCCGGGACCACGAAATGTTCCGGCTGACGTGACCAGGCTCGTACTGTCCGACCCGGACGTTCTCTACGACGGTTAGATCGTCGACCAAGCCGAGGTCTTGATGGACGAATGCCAGGTTGTGGTGTCGGAGATCGGCGGGGCGGACCGGATTCGGGAATACCTGTCCGCCGACGCTCACTTCGCCGGCATCTGCGGCGTAGACCCCGGACAGGATCTTGATCAGTGTCGATTTCCCCGAGCCATTCTGGCCAACAAGCGCGTGAATTTCACCGGGCGAGATAGTCAGGTCGACGTTGCTTAACACCGTTGCTCGCCCGAAGCGCTTGGTGAGGCCGCGGATCTCGACTGCTTCCTGACTTGGACCGTCGGTCGAGAGGGCGACGGCACCCGCTGACGCAGCGCTTTCGGTCACGTTTGCCTCTCCTTGGGTCGCGGACTGACGTTGTGGCATACACCACATTAGCCCTGATATGTGATAACAGCAAGAATCGGACGAGCATGTCCTTGCGGCAAATGAAGGCTGCTCAGAGCATTGGGGTGATCTGGCCGTCGCGGGCGAGCAGCGCGGTGCCGTACATCTCGAGGGCAACCGCGGGGACGATATATGCATGCCGGGCTGCGACCGCTGAGTCACGCCAAAGCCGCTGGATCTCGTTGTTTTCGGCGAAGCCGGCCGCCCCGTGGGCGAAGAGGAGGAGGTTGATGGCCTTGGTGATGTTTTCGACCACCCAGCCGGCGTCGGCGCGCGCCCGGGCGCGCTGAAGCTCGTCGGGGAAGGTGCCTGCGCGAGCCGCTCGATCGAGTTCGTCGGCGCCCCGGTAGGCGTGTAGATGCGCGGTGTCGATCAGCATTGCGGCTTCGGCGATTTGGTGCCGGAAGACCGCCGAATCTGCCTGTACCGCGTAGAACGTGAACGTGAGCGGTTTCGTGGCCGCCTTGGCGGTCACCAGCTCGAGCACCCTGCGGCCCATGCCCAACTGGGGGGCGGCGACGCCCAAGGCGAGAAGCGGCGTGAACGCGCTGCGGTAGAGCGTTTCGTCGGTGTGCTCCGTAGGCACTGTCCCTTGCCACGCGAGCGGCGCTGAGATAACTCGGTAGTCGGGGACGAACACGTCTCTTGCGATGAGGCAGTTGGAGCCTGACGATTTCATCCCGGTGACGAACCAGGTTTCTTCCAAGTCGAGATCGGTCCTCGGGATCAGGGCTATTCCGTGGTCGATGGCCTCGCCGGCCTCGTTGACGATCGGGATGCCCAGCACCGCCCAGTCGGCGTGCCAGGAGCCGGAGTTGTAGTACCAGCGACCGTTCACTCGGAAGCCGCCATCAACCTTGACTGACGTGGAGCTGGGAGTAACGACACCGGAGAGCTTGGCGTCGGGAGTGGTCTTCCAGACGTCGTCCTGCGCCCGCTCGGGGAACAGCCCAGTCATCCATGCTGCCTGGTTGCAAATGGTCACGACCCACGCGGTGCCGCCGTCCGCCTCGGCGATAGCCGCGAAGACGTCGAGCTGCGTACGCACCGTCATCTCGTAGCCGCCGTACCGCTTGGGCTGGGCGATTCTGAAGATGCCGGCCTCGGTAAGGGCAGTGATGCTCTTCTCCACCACTCGGCGGTCCTGCTCCCCCTGCGCCGAATTCTTGGCCAGTAGCGGCTGCAGCTCCCTGATCCGGGTGACCATCTCCTCGCTGGTGGGCGTGGTCCTGGCGTTCGGGATGTCAGTGATTGCTGTTGTCATATCGCTTGTTCCTTCCGTGAGCAGTGGTCATCGACGGGCCAATGCCGCGATGGAGTCGACGATCAGGGGGCGGGGGCGCTCGTCGTAGCGCGAGTGGGTGCCAAAGGTGCGGTGGGCGTAGACCAGCGGCGGGAGCTCCGCCCGGCTGGCGCCGACGACGTGGCCGAACAGCAGCATGTGGTCACCGCCGGCCAGGGCTTCATACAACTCGCACTTCAACCAGCCGGCAGCCCCGTCCAGACGGGGCAGCCCGTCGTCGAAGTGCCACTCGATCTGTCCGAAGCGGTCCACATCGCGCTTGGCGAACAGCATCGCGAGATCGGCCTGATTGTGGCCGAGCAGGTTCACTCCGAACCGCTGCTCGGCCAGGATCTGGGCGAGCACCGCCGATCCGCGGTCGAAGGCGACCGTGACCAATGGCGGGTTCAGCGACAGCGACGCGAACGAGCTCACCGTCGCTCCACACGGTTTGCCGTCGTTGAGCGTCGTGACCACGGTGACCGGCGCGCAGACGCCTGCCATCATGTCGCGGAAGATCTGCGGTTCAACGCTATGGGCCTCGGTCATCAGCCTGTTCTCCTTACCTTTGGCTTTGCGGTCGAGTGATCGGTGCGGGGATGCGCAACCCGACGTCGGGTCAGCTATAAGTGAGACCCTCGAGCTCCCGCAGGCCGACGTCATCAATGATGCGGGTCAGGGCGGTGATCGCGTGCTCCCCGAGGTCGCAGTATGGTTTGCGGGCGTAGCCACCGGCGAGACCCAGGATGCCCAGCACCGCCTTGTAGACAACAACCCTCGGTGCCGAGAACTCGGTCGAGAAGCGCGCTATGCTGGCCCACAGTCTGGTCACATTGCGGTAAATCTCGCTCGCGGCCGGGAGGTCCTGGCGGTGCAGGGCGTCGTGCAGGCTGCGGCACAGTCGGGGGGCGATGTTCTGCAGGTTGTCAAGCTCGGCGGTGGCGCCCACTGCGAAGGAGAACATCAGCCGTTGGGTCATGGTCAGCACCGTCGTGCGTGAGGAGAACCGTGCGACGAACTCGGCGACGTTCTGCTGGTCGGAATGGTGCTTGAACAGCCCGATTACGTTGGGGTATGCGGCGACGGGCCGCTCGAATACCGGCGCCGGGACCTCGAAGCCGGTCGTGAGGTTGCTGGAGAGGATTACTGGCATGTCCACCGCCGAAAGGAACTCGTCGTAGAACCGCTCGAACATGTCGACGCTCGGGATGGACGAGTGTCCCATCGTCGGCGGGTAGAGCTGGATCGCGTCCATCCCACGCGCCTTTGCTTCGTGGGCGAAGCGAATATTCTGCGCCGCCGTCGGGAACTCACGGTTACCGGCGACCACCGGAATCCGTCCGGCCATCTCTTCGACGGCGATATCCCACGTTCGAAACACCTCGGCGTCGCTCATGAGTGAGCCTTCACCGGTGGCGGGGCTGGCCGGCCAGAAACCGACGTTCTCGCGAGCCATCCACTGCACGTTGGCGCGCAGCGCGCCTTCGTCGAGATCACCGTTGCGGTTGAACGGGGTCAGTCCCATGACATAGGAGCCGGGTGGCAAAACTGTCTCGTCCATTGTGTCCTCTTCCTGGCGAAGCGGTCGGGGCCGGCCGCAGGTGTCCGTCGATCTGCTGTGGGTCTGGCGTCAGCTGGCGCCCATGAGGACCGGCATCGGGTCGGGAAGATCGGACTTGAGCGCCCACGCACGGTCGGAGAGCTCCTCGGTGGTGGCGCCGTTGCGTCGGGCCTGCAGCAGTGCGTCCGGGTCGAATGCCGGCCCGACCGAATCGGCGGCGTACTCCGGGCCGTTCATGTAGCCGGTGGCGTCGGCAGGTTCGGCGAACCGGTCGATCTGCATCTCGACCATGTTCCCGTCCGGGTCTTGGTAGTACATCGACGTGGTGACGCCGTGGGCGATGCAGACAGCCGGCTGGATGCCTTGGTCGCGCAACAGGACGTACCTGTCCAGCAGGTCATCGATGGTGTCGAAGGTGTACGCGACGTGGTGCATCGCGGCGGTGGTGGGGCTCTTGCGCTCCAGCGGTACCGGCGGGTGGATCAGGGCGACCCGATGGTGTTCGTCATCGAAGGTGATGAACGACAGCGCGGCGTCCTTGTAGACAACTTGACCGTCGAGGATTGTGCAGTACCAGTCGCGCATCTCCTGCGGCTGGGCCGTCTGGAACACGACATGAGCAAACTTCGGCTTTGCGGACATGTGCAGGTCTCCTTGGATGCTGTGGCGGATGGCGCGCCCGGTGACCATGTCGTCGGCCCCTAAGCACCGTTCGGGCGACTATGGCGTGCACCACACTAGCAATGATATGTGATAACAGCAAGACTCTTGCTAATTTTTGCAGTGACGTGCTCACTGCTTACAGGGTGTAGCGTGCCGAACTGCTATACTTGATATCAACCTAAAGACCTGCTGTCCGAGAGCGAGGCGAAATCGTGGCATCTCCTCCTGCGGCAGTTCGCGCCATCGAGTCCCGCTCGGTCGCCGCGCTGGTGACCGCGGAACTTCGCCGATCGATCTTGTCCGGCACCTTGGCTCCAGGACAGACCTTCTCCCTTCGCGAGATCGCGGGCATGCTCGACGTCAGCTTCATCCCAGTTCGGGACGCGCTGCGCACCCTGGAGAGCGAAGGCCTCGTCATCACCCGGCCAGGCCGCAGCGCCACCGTGGCTCCGTTGGACCTGAACGACCTGCACGCGATCTATCGCCTACGCCGGCTACTCGAGCCGGACATCGCCCGACGCTCCTGCATGCTGATCTCCGACAGAGAACTCGACTGGCTCGATGGCAAGACCGCCGACTTCGGCGACGAGTACCAGAGCATGGATGCGATTTACGACGCTCACCACGAGTTTCATCTGGCGCTGTTCGCGCCAGCGGCCACGGCCTGGGACACCCGCATTCTCAGCACACTCTGGCGAGCAGGAGAGCGCTACATCCGCATCGGCTTCGGTCTGCTCGACCCCGACCCGAGCGACCACAAGCGCCGTCGACATGCGCACGTGGATCTGGTGAAAGTGTTCCGCCTGCGCGATCCCGACGCCGCCGCTCGAGCCGTCTATGACCATCTCGCCCACAACGAACAGACCGCGCTCAGCGCATTGGGCCCGGCGGTCGACGACAACGGCTTGACGAGTTCGTCGCGGTAATCCACCAGAGTTGGACGGAGATCGGAATGGGGACTGAGATGACGACGGTAGATGGTGGCAGCGGCACGCACGGGTCGAATTCCGGCGACAGCGGCAACGACATCTCGCTCGTCACGCAGGTTGTCCTGGCCGAGCGCCAGGGGCGCGACCGGGGGTGGTGGGATCAGATGGGCGCCCTTTACTGGCCCGACTCGACGGTTCACCTGAGCTGGTACAACGGTGACGGCGCCGGTTTCGTGGCGGGGTCCGAGGCGATGGCCAAGCGTGGCGCGGTGGCCTTGCATCACATGTTCGCGCCGGTCGTTCACGTGCGAGGTGCCAAAGCGTACGTCGAGGTGTCCGTGGCGATGCGGTTCACGATCGACGTCGGCAACCTGTCTGGCGACCTGGTCTCGTACACCCGACTGAATTACCGGCTCGAGCAACGCGACGATCGGTGGCGCATCCTGTCGCTCAACGCCATCTACGAGTACACGACGCTGACCCCGTCCGTGCCCGGGCAGATCATTGAGGTTCCCGCCGACGAGCTCGCCCCGTTCCGGTCGAGCTACGCGATACTCGCATGGAATATTGCCCGAGGCGGGATTCCCCCGAGCGCCGACGAGCTCGGTGACGACCGGCCTGAGGGTGTGGCCGCCTTTTATGCCAACGTATGGGAGTGGCTGAACGCTTAGCCCGGATCCACCGAAGAGGTTTACGTGGTGAACGCGTCGAATGACCAAATGTCGTTCGGACCCCGCGGGCATGACCATTCGATCGGCCTCAATGAGGCGGGCTGGTACTCCTGTCCTGCTACCAAGGCAAGGCGCCCTTGTTGTCGAAATAGCCACCGGTGGGGCCGTCGGGGCCGACTTTGGCCATCCGGACGATGATCTCTGCGCCCTGCTCGGCGGTTTGAAAGCCAGTGTGGCCGTTGAGATCCGTGGCGGTGTAGCCGGGCTCGACGGCGTTGATCCGCATGGTGGGGAAGGCCTTGGCGTACTGCACAGTGATCCTGTTGACCGCCGTCTTGGACGCCGGATAGGCGAGCCCAGGGTAGGCGTAGAACGGTGTGCCCTCTTCTGTCGCCTGTGTCACGGACGCCAGGCCGCTGCTGAGGTTGACCACGACCGGAGCGGCCGAGCGCTGCAAGAGCGGCAGGAACGCATGGGTGACGCGGACCATGCCGAAGACGTTGGTCTCGAACACCTCTTGCATCATGGCGGCGGTGGTCTGCCCGGCACCAACGGGCCGCCCGTCGGCGGCTATGCGTCCCTCGATGCCGGCGTTGTTCACGAGCACGTCTAGGCCGCCGTGGTCCTCGATTGTCTGGGCTGCTGCAGCCACGGAGGCGTCCTCGGTGACGTCGAGCAGGAGCATCCGCGCGCCCAGCTGCTCGGCGGCGCGGCGGCCGCGCTCGGCGTCCCGGGCGCCGATATAGACGGTGTGTCCGTCCTCGACGAGCTGCCGGGCGGTCTCGAATCCGACTCCCTTGTTCGCCCCCGTGATCAATGTGGTCGTCATGGCTCCAGCCTGCGGGCCGGTGGCATGGTCAGCCAGTGTCTCGGCCTTCCTGGGACTGCCGGTACCACCCTTGGTGCGGTCTGCGGAGCAGACTGGCGGCATGGTTTCCTCCGAGTTCGGGCAGGCAGTGCGCCGTTTCCGCGACCGGGTCTCCCCCGACGCGGCCGGGTTGTCCGCAGCCGGACAGCGGCGCGCCGCCGGGTTGCGCCGCGAGGAGCTGGCCCTGCTGGCAGGGATATCGATGGACTACGTCACCAGGCTTGAGCAGGGTCGCGCGACCCATCCGTCGGGGCAAGTGGTCGAGTCTTTGGCCCGGGCGCTGCGGCTGTCCGCGGCCGAACGGGCGCATCTGTTCGCGCTGGCTGGGTTGGCACCGCCCGGCCCCGACACTGTTCCCGGGTTCATCAGCCCGGGCGTGCAGCGGCTGCTGGACAGGCTGACCCAGACTCCGGTCGCGGTGTATGACGCGGCCTGGACCCTGCTGATGGCGAATCCGCCGTACGCCGCGCTGATGGGCGACCCGTCCCGACTGACCAGCAACGAGCGCAACGCCGTGTGGCTTAACCTGCTCGGCCCGCCCGGGCGGGTCCGCTACACCGCGCAGGCGCGGAACGCTTTTGAGGCCGCCCTGGTGGCCGACCTACGCGCTGCTGCCGCCCGATACCGCGCCGACCAGCGCCTGCAGCGGCTAATCGCGGACCTACAAGCGCACAGTGACCGCTTCGTCCAGCTGTGGGACTCCGGGACTATCGGTCACTACGAATCCACCCGCAAGACGATCGATCACCCCCAGGCCGGCCCAGTGAGCTTGTACTGCGACATCCACACTGTTGCCAATTCCGACCTGCGCATCATGATCTACACAGCCGAACCCAACACCAAGGACGCGGACCACCTCAAACTACTCACCGTGATCGGCACCCAATCCCTGGTCGAGTAGCCCGTCGGGTGAATCATCGCCGGGCGGCAGGATCGTCGACCGGTGTTCGGCGGCCGCCCGGCGGTGAGGGATTACGCGGACAGCGCCACGTCGCGCAGTGCTGTCGGCTGTCGACCGGTCAGGTCGGCGACGGCCGTGCTCACGTTCGCGAAGAAACCGTCGCGGACGGCCGCCCCGAGCGACGTCACAAACTCCGTAACCGCGACCGGCATGCCGGCGGCCCGCAGCCCGGCGCTGTAGGCCGCATCGTCGACGAGCACGAGTTCAACCTCTCGTCCACTGCTCTCGCGGGCGAGCGCGACGAGGTCGGCTGCGGTCAGGGCGGCCGGTCCGGTGACGTCGTAGACCCGACCTTCGTGGCCGCCGTTCGCCAGGACGGCGGCGGCCGCAGCCGCACAGTCCTCGCGGGTAACGTACGCCGCCGCGCCGCTGCCGCCGTTGGTGACGAATCGGCCGGAGCCGATCGCCTGTTTGATGCCAGGTACCCGCATGTGGGTGTAAAGGTTGTTGCGCAGCATCGTCCACAGCAGCCCGCTGTCGCGCAGGGCCTGCTCGGTGCCGGCGTGGTCCGGGGCGGCGAGCGCCGGGTTCTCCGGCACGGGCTCGGGCACCGATGTGTAGATGATGTGCCGGACGCCGGCCGCGGCCGCCGCCGAGATGGCGTCCCGCTGCAGGTCGAGCCTGCTCATATCGATCGACGTGTCGGTCGATATGAGCAGGAGCCGATCTACTCCGGCGAACGCGGCGTTCAGCGACGCCGGCTCGGCGAAGTCAGCCCGACGGACGTCCACGCCGCGCGCGGTGAACTCGGCGAGAGCGTCGGGACGGCGCGTGGTGAGCACAACCTCGCTCGGCCGGGCGGTCTGCAACACGAACTCGACAGTGGCTCGTCCCAGGCCGCCGGACGCTCCGGTGATGGCGATGGTCATGAGAGTCTCCGATTCATACCCGGACGGTCGAACAGCGTTTCAAACAAGTCGGATTCCTCACTTGAAGTGGTGAGCAGTCGCGGCCGAAACCGCGGCCAGCCCGCGACCGATAGCAAATGGATGGTGGATCTGCGTGAAGCAGGCGTTGCGCGGCCGCATGGCGGGCCGGTCTAGGGGACCGCGATGTGCGTCTGGTCGTACCCAGTCGGCGTGCGAAATAATCGGTTGCTGACGATCAAGACGGACGCGCTGTCCGGTCGGAGAAGAGCGTCCTGGCGTTGAGGTGGCTGATGGCTGCCCGCTCGGCTTCGGAGACAAGGGGGGTCGTGTCGAGAGTCGCGGTGACCTCGGCCGACATGCCTACCGCGTAGGGGTAGTCGCTGCCGAAGACGATGTGGGCGGGGTCCGCGAACGCTTTCAGGCTCGGGATCGTCGTCGGGCTCGATGAGACGGCCGTGTCGAGGTAGAAGCGGCGGAACGTGTCCATCAAGGCGTCGATGCTCGGCGATCCGGGGCGCTTGCTTCCTCCCATCGCGATCCGGTATGCCGTGTACGGCAGGAACCCGCCGGCGTGCGAGAGGATCACCCGCACGTTCTGGTGCCGGTCGAGCACGCCCTTCAGCACGATGTCGACCGCGGTGCGGGTGGTGGCGAACGGGAAGTCGACCACCGGTGCCGGGATGCCGTCGAGGTCGGGCAGTGCTGTGGCGGTCGGGTGAATCAGGACCACCGCCGCGCGCCGGTCGAGCTCGTCCCAGAGCGGTTCGAACAGCGGATCCCCGAGGTACTGATCGCCGTAGTGGGAGAACAAGAGCACGCCGTCGGCGCCGAGCGCGTCGAGTGCGTACGCTGCCTCGCGGACAGCGCCGTCCACGTCTGGCAGCGGCAGGGTGGCGAGGTTTCCGAACCGCGTGGGCCACTTGGCCCCAAGCTCCGCTGTGTATTCGTTGACCTTGCGTGCGACATCACGATGCTCGCCCGAAGGCCAGGACGAGAGGCCTGGGTCGGTGAGCGAGAGCATTCCCTTCGCGATTCCCTGAGCATCCATGCTCGCCATCGCGACTTCTGGTGACCAATCCGGCAGCCGATAGCCCGGCTTTTCCTGGCGCAGGTGTTCCACCCAGAACGGCGGCTGGACGTGCTGGTGCACGTCAATCTTCATCGGCGTCTTCATCGACATCTCTCCTCCTTCGTGGACGCCCGACATGTTCCCGAAAGCCCACTGCCAATCCGGATCACCTCGGCCTTAGCCGCTAAATCCGTACTGGGACGAGGACGCGGAGAAGCTGCGGGGTGCTAGATGATCGGGGTGATCCGTTCCTCGGAGCCGACCAGAGCCTTGCCGTAGATCTCGTAGCAGACCATCGGCAGAATGCCCGCATGCCGCGAGGCGACCTCCGAGTCCCGCCAAATCCGTTGCAGCGGATTGTTCTCCGCGAAACTGCCCGCGCCGTGCGCAGACAGCAGAATATCGATCGACTTGACGATATGCTCGATGGCCCAGCCGATGTCCGCACGAATCCGAGCCCGGGCGGGGAAGTCCAGTTTTTCACCCCGCGCCGCGGCGGAATCCATGTCCTCGGTCACTCGGTAGGCGTGGAAATGCGCGGTGTCGATCATCATCGTGGCCTGCGCCAATTGAAGCTGGAAGGCTACCGAGTCGGCTGCGCGATTGTAGACGGTGTTGGCTATCGGCTTTGTGGTCGCCTTTTCCTTCACGATCTCCAGCGCGGCACGCCCCATACCCAGCTGTGGTCCGACCATGCCCACCGCAAAGAACGGCCCCAGCGGCGACTGGTACAACAACTCTTCGGTGTGCTCGGTCGGAAAGTTGCCCTCGAGCGCGGGCGGTACAGGCATCAGCCGGTGTTCGGGAACGAACACGTCTTCGGCGATCAGGCAGTTGGAGCCCGAGGCCCGCATGCCGGCCACGAACCAGGTCTCCTTGAACTCAAGTTCGCTGCGGGGGACGAGCGCCATGGCCATATCGATCATCTCGCCGGCGTCGTTGGTGACCGGGATGCTCAGCACAGACCACTCCGCGTGCCACGATCCAGAGTTGTAGAACCACTGGCCGGTGACCTGGAAGCCACCGGGTACCTTCTTGGATTCCACGCGGGGCGAGAACACGCCGGACACCAGCGCGCCGGGGTTCGTCCCCCAGACGTCGTCTTGGGCGCGCTCGGAGAAGCACCCGGCTAGCCATGCGCCGGAATTGAGTAGCGACACCACCCAGGCTGTGCCGCCGTCGGCCTCACCCACCGCCGCGGAGACGTCCACCAACGTGCGCATCGAGGTTTCGTACCCGCCGTACCGCTTGGGTTGCAAAAGCTTGAAGGCCCCCGCAGCCCGCAAGGCTTGGATGCTTTCCTCGACCACGCGGCGGTCCTGCTCCCCTTGCGCCGCGTTCTTGCGCAGCAGCGGATGCAATCGCTGGACACGGGCGACGAGCTCGGCCGTGTCGGGGGCGTCCGTGACAGCGTAAGGGTCTGTCAGAGTAGTCATGCGGTCTCCTCGAAGGTCGGCGCGCGCCGCCATGGCGCGGGGTTGGTCGGCGAAGGTGGGAGTGCGTACCAAACGTGTGCTGCGTCGGATGCGAACCGACCACCGCTCGTCGCAGCGACGTCGATCAGCCTGTTCGCGATGACCAAACCAGGCCGGCCCGCCGCGTTGATGATCCGCATTCGTCCTCCTCGCTTCCAGCCGTTTCCTGGTCCCGCGCGATGTCGTTGCTGCTATGCGCCGTTAGGGCGACTATGGCGTTCACCACACTAGCAATGATATGTGATAACATAAAGCTCTAGTGCCGATCCCGACCGGCTTGAGCCTGAAGCCACCGATTTCGGGGGCGTGGACAGCAGCACTGTGCGGGCCACGATGACCGCGCAATGCGATTCCCATCGTCGGTTCTGCGCGTCAACCTATCGAGACGTGGCTTCGAGCTGTCGTTGGACGTACTCGCGCAGCGTTGTCGGTGGCCGGCCGAGCAGCCAGCTCAGCACGTTCGGGTTACCGGTGATCCCGTAGCGGCTGTAGTGCCCCCACAGTCGATACATCGCGTCGTAAGGGAACTCATCTTCCGCGCGCCGTTGGCGCTCGCCGCTCGCGAAGTCGCTCAACGGCTGGCGCTCGACGGTGAGGGAGCGCCCGGACAGCTCGCCGATGAGGGCCGCAATCTCGTGACCATTCACGTAGTCGGACCCGCACAGCTCGTAGGTCGCATAGTGGTGGCCCGGATCGCCGACCACTCGGGCAGCGACCTCGGTGACGTCTTCGAGATCGACTTGGGCCAGGCGCGAGTCCGGCGAGAAGGGCTTGCGGTGGACACCGGACTGCACCGTCTCCGCGACGTCGATGTTCTGCATGTAATGCATCGGCTGAAGGATCGTGAACGGGATCGGCGACTCGATCACTGCCCGTTCGACAGCGAGTTTGGCCTGGTGGTTGAGCAGCGCCTCGATTTGCGGGTGCACAACGGAGAACTGCACGAAGTGCTGCACCTCGACTCGTCGCGCGGCCGCCACGACTGCACGACCGATGTCCGCCTCCCGGTGGTGGAACAGCGGCCCGATGTGCACGGCCGCCTCGACACCGTCCATCGCCTTACGCAGGTCAGTTGGCTCGAGCAGGTCCGCCACGATGGTCTCTGCGGCGCCGTGGTCACGAAGCTCGTTCACAGCTGGGGCAATGTCCGCGGCCCGGACCGCCTTGCCTTGGCCGGCCAGCGCCCGCACCAGGCTCCGGCCGGTTCGGCCGCTCGCCGCAGTTACCAGGATCATGAGACCTCCAGACCGCATCCCGCCGCCGCACCTGAGGCCACGTTTCACGGCAGAACTGCTTTGAGTGCGGTATGTTATCACATATCACTACCGCTGGCGGATACGAAGGTTACCCGTCTGGTCGCTGCAGGCCCTCGAACCGTGCTTTCGTTCGGCCGCCTCAGCGGCCGAGAAGTTGCCGTCGCAGCAGCGGTGTGAGGCGGTAGTCGACGAGTTGGCGCATGACCAGTGCGGTGGTTGTCTTCTTGACCCCACCGATGTCGAGGATGCGTCCGGCGATGCGATACAGATCGTCGGCGTCGCGGGCAACGACGTGGACCAGGAGGTCGGTCACTCCGCTGAGCCCGTGCACCTCGAGAACCTCCGGAATGTCGTCGAGCGCGCCGGCGACCTCGGCGAGCTTGCGTTGGGTGACGCTGGTCAAAACGAATGCGGTCAACGGGTAGCCGAGCGCCCCGGGGTCGATCCGCCGCTCGAGCGGCCGCAGGACATGCTGCTCCTCGAGCCTGCCCAGTCGCGCTTGGACGGTGTTTCGGGACAGGCCCGTCTGCACCGCCAATGCGATCACGGTGGCGCGCGGCTCCTCGTTGAGCGCCCCGAGTATGCGGGCATCGATCTGGTCGAGCTGGTATGTGCTGGACATAATGGCAACCTCTCACGGCTCGGCACACCCCGCCGCGTGCAGAATGCTCAGTCCAGGCGTCGTCTATTGCCCAGGCTGTACGACGATGTTGGACTAGTCCTCAGGTTCTGCACAAGGGGACCATGATGCGAGTGGCCTCGCGGCCACTGCGCGGCAGCCGCGGTTCCAGAAGGTCCGCCTGCCGGGCACGCCGATCCGAGCTCGTCCACAACCTGGGCGGCCCGGGTCGTGCTCAGTACCAGAATTTGCAGGCGAGGACGGAAACTCATGAATGACACGGGCATGATCGAGCAGCGCCAGACGGCAAAGTCGTCTACCTCGATGGTCCCTCCGCACGACGCCCTCAGAGAAGTTGAGCAGCGGGTGTTGTGGTTGTCGACCTCGATCATTCATCACGCCAACCGGGTCCGGCCGAACGAGTCCGGGTTGAAGGTGGGTGGTCATCAGGCGTCGTGTGCGTCGATGGTGTCGATCATGACGTCGTTGTGGTTCGAGCACCTGCAGCCGGGCGATCGAGTGTCGGTGAAGCCCCACGCCTCTCCGGTGTTGCACGCCGTGAACTATCTGCTGGGTGAGCTGGATGCGTCGTACTTGACGACGTTGCGGGCGTTCGGTGGTTTGCAGTCCTACCCCAGCCGCTCCAAGGACCCCGACCCGGTGGACTACTCGACCGGGTCCGTCGGCATCGGCGCCACCGCACCCATCTGGGGTGCCATGGCCCGGCGATATGTGCAGACCACCACCGGTGGTGCCGGCACCGGACGGCAGTACTCACTGGTCGGTGACGCCGAACTCGACGAGGGCGCGGTGTGGGAGGCGATCCTCGACCCCGGCATCACCGACCTCGGTGAGATCGTGTGGATCGTCGATCTCAACCGCCAGTCCCTGGACCGGGTCATTCCCAACATCGCCGCCACCCGGCTGGAAAAAATGTTCGACGCCGCCGGGTGGCAGGTCATTACCGTCAAGTTCGGTCACCTCCTCGAGGACCTGTTCGCCCGGCCCGGCGGTGACGCACTGCGCACCCGGATCCTGGACATGCCCAACCCGGAATACCAACGGCTGCTGCGTTGTGACGCCGAGCAAGTGCGGGTCCGGCTGCCGGGTGAGGGTGCCGGCGGCGACGCGATCGCCACCCTGATCGCCGACCTCGACGACCACACCTTGACCGAGGCCATCCGCAACCTTGGCGGGCACGACCTCGCCGCCCTGGGCGAGGCCTACCGGCAAATCGACGACACCCGCCCCACGGTGATCATCGCCTACACCGTCAAAGGCCATGGTCTGCCCACACAAGGCCACCCCCAAAACCACTCCTCGCTGCTCACCGTCGCTGAGTACGCCACGCTCGCCAAGGAGCTCGGATCAGATCCCCAGAGCCCGTGGGCCACCTTCGACGCCGACAGTGGTGCTGGGCAGCTCTGCGCGAGCACCGCCGCCCGGCTGCGCCGCGAGCCCATTCCCACCAGCGCACCACCGGTCATCCCGACCGACATCGGCCGGACCCCCAAAGGCACCGCCACCACCCAAGCCGCCCTCGGGCGGACATTGCTCGACCTGACGCGGGAAGCGCCCGAGGCCGCCAGGCGGGTCGTGACCGTCAGCCCCGACGTCAGCTCCTCGACCAACCTCGGTGGCTGGGTCAACAAGGTCGGCGTCTGGTCGGCGGCGGAGCGGCGCAACTGGTTCGACGACGACGCCGAAACCATCATGCACTGGCGGGAGAAGCCCACCGGGCAGCACATGGAGCTCGGGATCGCCGAAACCAACCTCGTCGGTCTGATGGGTGAGCTCGGCGCCACCTGGTCGCGCTGGGGCCAACCACTGTTCCCCATCGGCGTGATGTATGACCCCTTCGTCGAGCGCGCTTTGGAACCCTGGTCCTACGGCATCTACGCCGGCGGCCAGTCCATCCTCGTCGGCACCCCCTCCGGCGTGAGCCTCGCCGCCGAAGGGGGTGCGCACCAATCCATCACCACCCCCTCCATCGGCCTCGAGCAACCCGGGTGCATCAGCTACGAACCCGCCTTCGCCCTCGACGTGGAATGGACCCTGCTCGCGAGCATCGCCCGCCTCGGCAAACCCGACGGCACCTCGGCTTACCTCCGGTTGTCCACCCGCCCCGTCGACCAAACCCTCGCCGACGTTCCCACCGACCCCGCCGCCCGCGAACGCCGCCGCCGCCACGTCGTCGCCGGTGCCTACCCCCTCATCCGACGGGAGCACCCGACCGTCACGATCGTCGCGATGGGCGCCATGATGACCGAAGCACTCAACGCCGCCGACCGTCTCGACCAAGCCGGCGTCGCCGCCGACGTCGTGTGCGTGACCAGCCCCGGCCAGCTATTCGAAGCACTGCAAGCCCGTCAAGGCCGGGCAGAGGGTTCGAGCTGGATCCTGGAACAGGTATTTCCGGCTGCTCGGGCCACCCCCATGGTCACCGTCCTGGACGGCCACCCACACACCCTCGCGTTCTTGTCCACCATCAACCACGTCCCCAGTACCGCGTTGGGCGTGAGTCGTTTCGGGCAAGTCGGTGCCCTCGACGAGGTGTATCGCTACCACCACATCGACACCGACAGCATCGTCTCCGCCGCCCTCGACATCCTCCCCTGAAGGAAAACATGACCAACGCGCAACTCACCGCGGTCACCGTGTCGATGCCCTCTCTTGGTGAGAACGTCACCGAAGGAACGGTCACTCGGTGGCTCAAACAACCGGGCGACCACGTCGACGCCGACGAGCCACTCCTCGAGGTCGCCACCGACAAGGTCGACACCGAAATCCCCTCTCCCCACTCCGGCACCCTGCGCGAAGTCTTCGCCGAAGAAGACACCACCGTGGCTATCGGGGACGCACTGGCCTCCATCGACACCCACAGCGAATCCACCGACACCGCACCACCCCAGGCGGCACCACCCAGGATTGAACCGGTCGCGGCACCACCGAAAACTGACGCCAGCAAGCTCAGTTCGATCGCCGCGCCCGGTGCTGGACTGTCAGTAAAGCCCTTGCCGCCAGCTCCCGCACCACCACGGAAGCAGCCGGTATCCCCACTGAGGCAGTACGCCGATGGGGACACCGAGAAGCTGCCGCGCATTCGGCAGACGATCGCCCGCCGGATGGTCGAATCTCTGCAAACCTCCGCGCAGCTGACCACCGTCGTCGAGGTCGACGTCACCAACATCGCCCGCCTGCGCGCCCAGCACAAAGACGACTTCCTCCGGCGCACCGGGGTCAAGCTTTCGTATCTGCCCTTCTTCGCCAAGGCTGCCGTCGAGGCACTTGCTGCGCACCGCAAGCTCAACGCGTCCCTGAATGCCGACTGCACCGAGGTCACCTACCACCACGGCTGTCACCTCGGCATGGCCGTCGACAGCGACAAAGGCCTCATGGTTCCGGTGATCCGCGACGCCCAAGACCTGGGCATCAGCGGACTCGCTCGCGCGATCTCCGACGTTGCCGAACGCGTTCGGACCGGGAAGGTCACCGCCGACGAGCTCGGCGGCGGGACGTTCACCCTGACCAACACCGGCAGCCGCGGCGCGCTGTTCGACACGCCCATCATCAACCAGCCCCAGACCGGGATCCTCGGCACCGGCGCCGTCATCGACCGCGTCGTCCCCCTCCGCGATCCCGACAGCACCTGGCGCATCAGCGTCCGCTCGATGGCCTACCTCTCCATCTCCTACGACCACCGCATCGTCGACGGCGCCGACGCGGCACGCTTCCTCGGGGCAGTCAAACACCGGCTCGAAACGGGGTTCACCCACAGCGACCTGCCGTAAGCAGATAACCGGGCCTTATGAAGTAACGCAGCGCCGAAACCCCTACCGCCATTCAACGCCGTTCACCGGGCCACGCCACCATCCGTACCATGGAACCGTGCCGAGATGAACGAGGATCCGCGATGCTCAAATTGCCCGAAAGCGCGTTAACCGACGGAGCCGTCGAGCTGCGGCGGGGCGTTGTATGTGCGACTGATGACTTCGACGTGTATCGCAGCAGCATCCTCGACGCCGACTATCCAGCCCGGCTCGAGATTGTCGGTGCACACCGGCACCTGTCGAAAGCACGGATGTCTGCGGTGCGGCTGACCGATATGACCATCGGCGTTGTCAGATTCGGCGCCGACGTTCTCATCGACCCCGGGGACGTTCGGGGCTATCACGTCGACTTGCCCTTGGCGGGGTCCTTGGCCACGAGTTGCGGCTCGCAACAGCTCGTCGCCACACCCGAGCGGGCCGCGGTGTATACACCGAACGAGCACACCTTCCTCTCACGGTGGGGAGCCGACACCACGCAGGTCAGCCTCAAGATCGATCGACCTGCTCTGGAGTGGAACTCGCTCGGATTCTCGGGCGCCCGGTGAACCAGCGCATCAAGTTCGACATCGGCTTCGACATGACAAGCCCCGCGGGGAGGCGGTGGTGGTCGACGCTGCAGCTTCTGCTCGACACGATCGCCAACCCGGGACCGCTTCCCGATTCCGCACTCGCCGCTCAGGTCTCGGGCCTGGAGCGGTCCCTGATCGTGGGGTTACTAGTCGCTCAGGCACACTCGATGAGCGAGGCGCTCTACGAGGACGCGGCAGCCTCCGACAACCACGCGGCGGTGCGTAACGTTGTTGACCTCGTCGCCGCAGCACCCGGAGCCCAGTACGCGATCTCCGACCTCGCCGCGGCCGCCGGTGTCGGCGCGCGCCAACTCCAGAAACTGTTCCACGACCGTTTCGGCATGGGCCCGTCGGAATACGTGCGCAATGTCCGCCTCGACGGTTCCCGGTCGGACCTTCTTCGGCGGGATCCAGTCGCCACGGTCAGTGATATCGCCTTCCGATGGGGTTTCAATCATCTCGGCCGCTTCGCCCGGTACTACGAGCAGAAGTTCGGTGAAACACCGTCGCGCACGCTGGGCGTCCGCTAGGCCTGCATCGGCTGGTACGTCTGCTGGCATTACCGGGCGGACCCACCTCCCTAGCCCACTAGTTCGCGAGGTGGACTATCCATCTCGCAAAGTGGATATTGTTCGGCGGTGGCCGCATCTAACGTGAGTGGCACCCGAAGTGAGCTGCGAAACATCCGCATCCGATTGTAGCGGCGGCGCCGCATCCTCGTGTCCAGGAGAGTGAAAATATGTCGGCCACCCCCAAGTTCGCCCATGCCGTGTTTCAGACGGCCCAGCCTACGCAGATGACCGACTGGTATTGCACGGTCCTCGACGGGCACGTGGTGTATCAAGACAATGCATTATGTTTCATCACCTTTGACAACGAGCATCACCGGGTAGCCCTGTTGACCCCGCCGGTGCCGCTGGAGCGCAAGAGCCCCACCACCACCGCCGCGATGCACCACGTCGATGTACTACCAAGACCCCGACGGGAACATGGTCGAGATGCAGACCGACCGGTTCGCCGAACCCGCCGGCTACGTGAGGCATCAAGGAAGGAGTTGCCATGACCGCCGATACCAGCATCGAACCCCAGCGTTTTCGTGATCTCATGGCGGCCGTGTGCGCCCCTGTCACGGTGGTGACCACCCGCGATAACGACCGGCCGCACGGTGCGACGGTGAGTTCGTTCGGATCACTGTCCCTCGAGCCGCCGCTGATCACCGTCGCGTTCGATCACCGCTCGGCCATGCTCGCCCACATTCAGGCCGTCGGGAAGTTCGGGGTGAACCTGCTCGGGCACAACCAGGACGAGCTGGCCATGCTGTTCGCGCAACGCGACGCGGACCGCTTCGCCGACACCGCCTGGCACTACGACCACGAGCTGCCGCGCCTGGACGGAGCGGCCGGGTGGCTGGTCTGCGAGCTGTACGACTCGGTCGCCGGCGGTGATCACCAGTTGCTCTTTGGCCGCGTGACCGCGTCCAGCCGCGCCGAACTGCCGCCGCTGGTCTACGCGCACCGCACCTTCGGCACCCATTCCCGCTACGACGAGCGCCCCCGCGCGCTCATCGTGGATCAGATCGCTGCCTGCGCCCGCTGACCTGCTCCGCCGACCTGCCCCCCATGAAAGGACCCCTGCCATGACCACCACCGAAAGCCCCGCCACCGGGACTGTTCCCACATCGGAGGAACTCCTCCGCCGGGTAGGTGAACTACAGCCGCTCCTCGCGAAGAATTCCGCGCAGGGAGAGCACGACCGACGGGTCGTCGAGGACAGCATCCAGGCGCTCACCGAGGCCGGTGTCTTCAAGATCGCCCAGCCGAAGCGCTACGGCGGCTATCAGACTTCGATGCGCACCATGCTGGACGTCTCCGCTGCGGTAGCCGAGGCCGACGGGGGCACATCCTGGGTCGTCACGCTGTGCAACGTGTGCGCCTGGATGACCGGTCTGTATTCCGAACAAGCCCAGAATGACGTCTGGGGCACCAACCCGGACGCCAAGGTCTCGGGCGTCCTCGCGCCGACCGCGGAGTCCGTCAAGGTCGACGGGGGCTTCCGGGTCACCGGACGCTGGTTCTACAACTCCGGCTCCTGGCACGCGGACTGGGCGGTGCTGGGCATTCCCATCACCGACGAGAGCGGTGAGATGGTCGACCAAGGCCTGGCACTCATGTCGCGGGAGGACCTCGAACTCGACGAGACCTGGTTCGTCGCCGGCATGAAGTCCTCCGGGTCGAACTGCTTGATCGCCAACGATGTGTTCGTCCCCGCGCACCGAATCGTCTCCGTACCCCCGGCCATCGAGGGACACTACGCCACCGAGCACACGGAAGAGGAGCTGTACCGCTCGGCGTTCGTACCACTGCTCGCACTCGTCCTGGCCGGCCCGCAACTGGGCATGGGGCGCAAAGCACTGGAACTGGTGACAGCCAAGGCAGACAAGAAGGCCATCTCCTACACCTTCTACACAGCGCAGTCCGATTCCGTGGCGTTCCAGTTGCAGATCGCCGAAGCGGCCATGATGATCGACACCGCGCACCTACACGCCTACCGGGCCGCGGACGACCTCGACCGCGCCGCACAGGCCGGCGTCTACCCCGATGTTCTGGTGCGCACCCGAGTACGCGCCGACACCGCCTGGGTCCTCGAACACATCACCAAGGCCATCGACCTGCTCCTGTTCGCGCACGGAGCAGGCAGCTTCGCCGATGCGAATCCGCTGCAACGCCTCTGGCGCGACTCGGCCGTCGCCGCACGCCACGCCGTAACCCTGCCGGCCGTCAACTACGAGGTGTACGGCAAGGCACTACTTGGCCGCGAGGACCAGATCACGCCACTGATCTGAAGCGCCGAGAACCACCGGGACACCTGCTCGCTTTGCACGGTACTGCCGGTCAAACACCGTCGTCCGCGAGTCGCGCATGGTCGACGTACCCCAGCTCGGCCGAGATCGCCGATGCAGTACGCAGAAGTTCGGCGCCGACGTCGGCCACCACGGTGTCAGTGGCTTGGCGGGACGGCAAGGCGATGGCGATGACCAGCGGCAATGAGTCGGCCGCGCTGAACACCGGAGCCGCGATCGAGGTGACTCCCGGAGCCACCCGACCGGAGGTGAGGGCACAGCCGTCTCGCAACACCGCTTGTTTGATGCCGTCGATTTCGGCTCTCGACGATTCGGCCTGGTCGTCGGTCTCGGACTGAGTGCGCAGTACCGGTTCGGTCAACGTCTCGGGCAGGTACGCCAGGTACACTCGCCCGATTGAGGACGAGAGCATCGACATGGTCGCGCCGATCCGGACGGTGATGGGTAAGGCGTAGGAGCCGTAGTCCCAGCGGACGACGACGGGCCCATGGTCTCCCCACACCGCCAGGTTGACTGCGTGCGCGGTGCGATCCCGCAGGCCGGGTAGATGCTCCGACGCCAGACCGACCTCATCCATCCGACGCAGCGACTCGATGCCGAGCCGGCGCATCGCCGGACCCAGGTCATACAGTCCAGATCTGGGTGATCGCGCCACCAACCCGACCCGCCCCAAGCTGACCAGGTAGCGGTGCGCCTTACTCGGCTGCATCCCGCTGTCCAGTGCGATCTGCGTCAGGCTCATCGGCCCCAGGCCCCGCTCCATCGCCTGCAAGACCGTCGCGGCGAGCTCGACGGATTGAATACCCTGCTGCTGGGTGGACGTACCCGCCTCGCGCTGCTCGTCGGATTGACTCAGCGCCTGGATTCCACCCACTCCGTCACTATACGAAGCGGATACTGTCATCCCGTACAGGCCGGGGAACTACCGTCGCTTTGAGGGGCGCCTGGCGGGCAGTCGGTACCAGGGCGGCCAGTGCCGCGCCCAGCACACCCGGAACGGCGAACAGGTAGAAGTTCCAGTGGACTCCCAGACCGGAGGACAGGATCCAGGCTCCCATCGTCGGCCCAAATATCGCGCCGAGGCGGCCCACCGACAGGGCCCACCCGATGCCGGGGCCGCGCAGCTCGGCGGTATATCTGGTCACGATGAACGCGTTGAGCAGGCCTTGGGAACCGATGAAACCCAATCCGCTGAAGAACATCAGCATGAACAACAGCCCGATGGCCGGGTTCGTACTCATCACCAGCAGGCTGACCGACCCGGTGAGGAAGGCGACCACCACTACCGGTTTGATGCCGACTTTGTCCCCGATACGGCCTCCTGCCACCATTCCCACTCCGGCGCCGACCCACATCACCGCGGTCTGCAGCAGTGATGATCCCAGCGAGTAGCCACTGGCCTGCATGATGGTGGGCAGCCAGGTGCTGATGTGCAGATCAGCATGCCCACGGAGAATAGGGTGGCGCCGCCGATGAGCAGCCGTCGACTGCCTGTCCGCCGAATGAGGGCCGCCGCGAGTGCCGCACCGACCATCATCCCGACGGCGACCAGCGATCCGGCAGTGCCTGCTGCCGCCTTGCTCACGCCGAGCGAGGAGTCCTTCAACAGGGATGGGACGGTGACGCCGTAACAGGCGAGGTCGTAACCCTCCAGTGCGGTGAACAGCGCGGCCAGTGTCAGTACAGTCGGCTCCAGAGTTCGGCTCATCACGGGAGCTTGGGTGGAACTAGTGAGCCACATGATTTCCTGCCCTATTCAGTCAGCGGCCGAGGCCACGTAGCGATCGGAGGCATTGGCGGTACCGTCCTCGAGGCGATCACCGACGATGTCCAACAATTCGGTGAGCAGGACACGCAGCTCGGGAGCACCATCGGCTGCCCCGAACACATAGAAGTCCGGCCGAACGACAACTGCCGACCAGCCCTGCTCGGAGAACCATTTGCGGTAGGTGCCGTCCACATCGGTCACCACGTCCGCATGGGGGTGATACCAGGGGTTATCGCCGAGAACGACGACGCGGACGCCGGCCCGCCGCAGCGCTTGCGTCTGGTGGACCGCCAGATGAGGAAGCAACTCGGCCTCCATCAGGACGCAGAAGCCAGCTCCGACCACCTGGTCGAGCCGGTCCACACCCGCACCGTCGTCGACGGTGCCCTGGACGGACAGTTGGCCGCGGCCAGGGCGCGACTGCTGAGCGAGCAGCCCCTCTTCGAGGTCCGGGAATCGGAGCTTCTCCGGGGCCGTGGCCGCTGCCCGTCGCGCTAGCAACTCCCGATCACGTTGCGCAGCCCGTTCCGGGTCTCGGGTCGTCTGCACTTGTCCCAGCTTTACGCCCATCTCGGTCACGGCGCGTACGTGGGGCTCGCGTTCGAGTTGGTAGGTGTCAAGGATGTCCTGTCCCTGTGCGCCCCGCAGGATCAGGTCGAGCTTGAAAGCCAGATTCTGTGCGTCCCGAATCCCGGAGCACATGCCCTGGCCGAGGAACGGCGGCATCTGGTGGGCCGCATCGCCGGCCAGCACCGTGCGGCCGATCCGCCACCGGTGGGCAATCAGGGATCGGAAGGTGTACGTGGCCACCCGAATGAGCTCGGCATCGTCTGGATGGAGGTATTTGGCCACGCGTGCCCATACCAGCTCGGGATCCCGCTGGATCTCGAAGTCGGCCTCCGAATCAAGCATGAAACTGACGCGGTGATGGTCAGGCCCTAACGAGATGATCGATGTCGGTTGCTTGGGGTCACACAACTGCAGGGCCATCGGTACGTCGGTGAGACGGCGAAACCGGAAGTCGCAGACCATCCACGGTTCGGCGAAGCCGTAGTCGTCCTGACCCACGCCCATCGCGCGACGCACCAAGCTGTTCCCACCGTCGCAGGCCACCACATAGCGGGCGGTGACCGTTGACGAGCCGTCGACGCCGGTACCACCCACGGTGAGCGTGACGGCGTCAGTTGACTGTTCGATACCTTCGACCGGCGCCCCGAAGCAGACCTGAACGTTGGCCGATGCACGACAGGCCCGGTCAAGCGCATCCTCCAAATCGGGCTGATACATCATGTACCACTCGGCCCAGCCACTGCGGCCCACCTCGGCGTACGCATGCTCGGTGAGCAGCTCGCCCTGGCCGTTGCGCCACTCATAGTTCGGTTGCACGCGCAACTTCGGCAGCAGCGCCTCCGCCAGACCCATCTTTGCGAGCGTTCGCATGGTCTCGTCGTCGAAAGTGGCCGCACGCGGCAGGTTGTACAGACCCTCGTACCGCTCGAGAACGACGACGCGATGTCCGGCGGCGCCCAGCAGCTCCGCCACCGCCATCCCTGCCGGCCCGTACCCGACCACCACCACATCGGTGTCCGGCTGGACCATCACCTCACCCATGCGCTGCTCCTCCAAGACGTGGTTGACATCACACACCGTAGGATCCATGATAGAGAAAGTCAATGCATAGTTGTGAATTAGCTGAGGAGCGTGGGATGCGAACGATCGGGCTGGAAGAGCACTTCGTGACGTCTGAGTTGGCGGCCTACGGCGCCGGGTCGGCATCGATCGCGCAGCCGCAAGCCTGGGCCGAGGCGTCGCGGCGGCTGCTGGACATCACCGGCGAGCGCCTGGCCGGGATGGACGCCGCCGGGCTCGACGTGCAGGTGCTTTCGCTCAACTCCCCTGGCATTCAGGCCGAAGCGGACCCCTCTGTCGCGGTGGCCCAGGCGGCGGCGGTCAACGATCTGCTGGCCAACACCATTGCCGAGAACCCGTCACGGTTCTCGGGTTTCGCCGCGCTGCCCTTGCAGGACCCTGAAGCGGCCGCCAAGGAACTCGAACGCGCGGTCACCCAGCTCGGCCTGCACGGCGCGCTCGTCAACGCCCATACCCAGGGCACCTACCTGGACGACCCAAAGCTGCGGGTGGTCTGGGAGTACGCCACCGGCCTCGACGTACCGCTCTATCTGCACCCGGCCAACGGCGTAGACACCGCCCACGTGCTCTCCGGGCATCCCGAGTTGATCGGTCCGATGTGGAGCTGGGGCACCGACACCGCGTCCCACGTGCTGCGGCTGATCTTCGGGGGCGTGTTCGACGACTTCCCGGGCGCCAAGCTGCTCCTCGGACACATGGGCGAAGGACTTCCGTATGTGTTGTGGCGCCTGGACTCTCGCTGGGGTTTCCACAACCACCACGGCGTCGAACTCGCGCGCGGCAACCCCGCCGAGTACATCCGGCACAACCTTTACATCACCACCAGTGGCGTCTGCGACGACCCACCGCTGCTGTGTGCGCTGGCCGCGCTCGGCGCCGACCACATCTTATTCGGCACGGACTACCCCTTCGAGGACATGGCCACGGCGACGGCATTCCTGGACAACGCGGCGATCAGCGAGGCCGACCGGGCCAAGATCAGCCACCTGAACGCAGAACAACTACTCGGTATCTGAAGTACCCGCCCCGTGTCACCTGCATAGAAGGAGAAACGAATCATGACCACTGGAACCGGCACGATCGCGTCGGCGAACACGACGGCTGAGCAACGCACGGCCCAACACTGGATCGGCGGCAAGTGGATCAGCTCGCCCAACGAGGGGGACAGCATCAACCCCGCCACCGGCGAGGTGATCGGCACCTTCTGTGACGGCGACGCCGAGGTTGCCCAGGCCGCCATCGACGCCGCCGCCGCGGCCTTCCACGAGGAAACCTGGCGGTCCGACGCCATGGTGCGGTCCGCCGCCCTCAGCCACCTCGCCGACGCCTACGAGGCGCGCCTCGACGAGGTCATCACGACCCTGTGTCTGGAGAACGGCAAGCTCGGGTACGAGGCGGCCTTCGAGGCGGCCTTCATCCCCCGTGCCCTGCGCTTTGCCGCCGGCCTCGCTGTACAGAACTTCGGCCGCGTAGTCGGAACCCGGCCAGGTCAGCAGTCCATGTCGATCCGCCAACCTATCGGGGTGGCCGGGCTGATCGTGCCCTGGAACTCTCCCGCCTACCTGTGCATTCGCGCGCTGGCACCGGCTTTGGCCGCCGGCTGCACCGCAGTGGTGAAGATGCCGCATCAGGCGGCCCAGAGCGCGGCCCTGACCAGCGACATCATCAGCAGCATTGCAGAGCTGGGAAATGGTGTCGTCAATGTCTTCACCGAGTCCGGTGCCGACGGCGCTCGGTTGCTGGTGGACTCGCCGCAGGTTCCGGTGATCAGCTTCACCGGAAGCACCCACACCGGCCGCCAGATCGCGCAGGCGGCAGCGGCACGCCTGAAGCGGGTGGGCCTGGAACTCGGCGGTAAGACCCCGCACCTGGTGTTCAACGACGCCGACCTCAATGTCGTGCTACCGACGCTGGAGAAGTCATCGACGATCTTCGCCGGCCAGTTCTGCATGACCGGGAGCCGGATCCTGGTGCAACGAGGGATCGCCGACCAGGTCCGAGACGGTCTCGCAGCGCGGCTGAACAACGTTCGCCCTGGCCCCGCCGCCGACCCCGACAGCGACATGGGCCCGATGATCGACAAAGCATCCGTCGCGCGCGTCGACGCAGCGATCGACGAGGCCATCGCAGCGGGCGCGAAGGTCATCGTGCGCGGCGGCGCCAGCACCGATCCCGCCCTCGCCGGCGGTGCCTTCTTCCATCCGACGCTGCTCGAGGTGACGGACACCTCCCTGCCCATCGTGCAGCAGGAGACCTTCGGTCCGGTGCAGACGCTCCAGGTGTTCGACACCGAAGAGGAGGCGATCGCGCTAGCCAATGACAGCGAGTACGGTCTGAGCGCCTGCGTGTGGAGCCGCGATGTCGATACGCCGATCCGGGTGGCGCGGCAGCTCGATTCCGGCCTGATCTCCATCAACAGCTGGGGCAACCTGGCGGTCGAGTTCGAGGAGGGCGGCTTCAAGTCCAGCGGCCTCGGCCGCCTCGGCGGCGTCGCCTCCCTGGAGGACTTCCTGGAATACAAGCAGATCACCCAGGACTACGCAGGCGGCGGCCACTGACGGCGGCCCGGTGGGCATGCAGGTGAGCGGTGGGGACGGAGAATGGCGGATCGGTCAGAGGCCGAGAATCTGTTCGGCGGTGGCGTGCGCAATCTTCTCTTTCGCTTTGGTGGGCAGGTTGGCGTTGTGAAGGAAGGCTGTAGCGCCTTCGTTGCCGACGAACGGGTAGTCGACGGCATACAGGATGCGGTCGACTCCAAGGGTTTCCACGCAGAACTGCAGTTGTGCCTGGCTGAACATGCCGCTGGGAGTGATGTAGACGTTGTTTCGGAAATATTCGCCGACCGTGCGGTCCAGTTTGGTGCATGCCTTCGGAAGGGTCTCCTCGATGCGGTCGACATAGAAGGGAATCATCTCGCCCCAGTGACCGAGGATGACTTGCAAGGTCGGGTAGCGGTCGAAAACCCCGGACAGCATCATGTGCAGAAAGTGCACGGCGGTTTCCTGATGCCATCCCCACGCGGCGGTCTGAAAACGTGCGGAGACCAGTGGATCGAGGCCGGCGTAGCTGGAGTCGGTGATCGCCCGGGGTGGCGGCGAGGGATGTAGGTAAAGCGGAACGTCGAGTTCGGCGGCCTTGCTCAAGATCGGGTCGAACCGGGGCGCGTCGAGGAACTCGTCTTCGGTTCTGCCCATGATCATGGTGCCGACGAACCCGAGCTCGGTGACGCAGCGGTCGAGCTCGCGTGCCGCGGCCTCGGGCACGGCGGTGGGCAGGGCGGCGAACGCGGCGAACCGATCGGGGTGTGCGCGCACGGCAGCGGCAGCGGTGTCGTTCGCGTTTCGGACGAGTTCCGGGGCGGAATCGGACGGTACCTGCTGGGCGCCCAGGCAGGACAGCACTTGCACAGTGATTCCGTTTCGGTCCATATCGGACAGGCGTGCTTCACCGAGATCCTTGAGGACGTCGGCGGACGGCGAATAAGGCAGACCGCTTGCTGGGTCGTACGCCGCGGCAAAATCAGGGCTCAGTTCGTGGGCGTTGTGCGCCCCCGCAGCGGAAACACCCGGATCGACGAAGTGCTCTTCTAAAGTGATGATCTTCATGCTCCTGCTCCCTTGTTGAGATCGCCGGACTGGGCCACAAACTGCGAGCAGACTCGGCCGGTGCGCTGTTCTCGCCCGCGGTGACTTAGGCGTGACCGAGAGTGCAGTCGGTTTCGGCCTGCCGGTAGCCGGCGACGCGGCGTAGCAGCGCGGCCGCATCCGCTGGGGCGGAGGCGCCGTGCCAGGCGATGTATTGATCTGGCCGGACGAGAACCAGCTCAGCACCCAGCTTGGCGCTCAGCCCATACTGTTGCAGGTCCACAATGGTCATGCCCATACCCGCCTGATCCGCTGCGCGGACGAGGGGTGCGGAATCGGCTGGACCCAGTTGTAGCAGCGTGAAGGTGGGTCCTACGCAGTCCAACGTCGACTGGCCGGGTTCGAGCCACACGTGCGGCAGTCGGCCGCCCGACCGGATGGTGGTGGCCCATAGGGCGTCTGGGGCGAGAGGTCCGCGGGCCTCCGAATCGCAGATGACGGGAGAGTTCGTGTAACGATGCCCGAGCACGAGATCGAGGGTGAAGTATTCCGCAGCCTTCGCCGCGTGAATTTTGCTGCGGATCTCCGCGCGCACAGCCTCAGCGGAAGAGACCGGCGCATGGGCTGGTACGCGGATCAAATCTGCGGAGAGAACGGCGTTGTTGGCCGTCGCCGCTTCGATGACCCGCTCGTGCAGCGGCCGGCGTTCGCTGATATAGGAGTCGAGTAAGGCATCACCACCCCAGCCCTGTAGCCGTGCCGCGATCTTCCACCCGAGATCCACCGCATCGCCGAGTCCCGTATTCAGCCCGTGTCCACCGAACGGCGGGTTCAGATGCGCCGCGTCTCCCAACAGAAAGACCCGGCCAGCTCTGCTTCGATCTACCAGCTCCATCCGGGCCGTCCACGGATCGGTACTGAGTACGGTTGCCGTCAGTCGCTTGCCTACAGCTCCGGCGATAATGCGGTCTGGATCGATAGCGCCGTCGGTGCTGTCCACCCCAAATGCGATCAGCCACCAGGTGCCGTGCAAATCGATGGGCCCCATCAGGCCAGGGGTCTGCTCGTTCAGCAGCCAATACTGGACGGCTGGTCGCTCAGTCAGCACTTCGTCGAGATCAGGTGTCTGAAAGACCATACCCAGGTTCGGCGCCAAGGATCGCGATCCCACATAGGTGGAGCCGATAGCTTTCCGGACAGCACTGTTGGCGCCATCGGCTCCCAACACGTACTCCGCAGTGATCTCGGTGGCAGCCCCACCAGTCTCCTGGATGTGCACCCGCACATCATCTGGGCTCTGCCGAAGCTCCTCGACGCGGGCGCCCAGCATCATTGTGCAGCTGGGTAGCTCGTCGACGACCTCCCGGAGCATCTCCTCGAGGATGTATTGGGGCAGCTGCTGTCCGAGCTCGGGCGAGCAGTCTGCGTCATCTGCGAGACCGAGCACTCCGGTGAACCGCGCGAGTTCGTCGCCGAGCAACGACGTGCAGAAGGAAATGTCTTGCGACCATGAGGTCGGTAACGGGGCGCGCTCGCGGAGGCGCTCTGCGAGACCGATTCGGCGTAGGTGTTCCATGGTCCGGGTGTTAAGGGTCTTGGCACGTGGTCGGGCTCGGGTGACCGCAGGACGTGGTTCCACGACAACGCAGTTCACTCCTCGTCGCCCGAGCTCGACGGCGGCGAACAGGCCCACCGGCCCGGCTCCGGAAATCAGGACCTGCGTGGCGCGGGGCAGGGTCTCAGTCTTCCCGGACAACCGCCGCTCCCTGCCTTGCTGACGAGGTCATTATTCTCCTTGATGACGCGGCCGAGCATTGCCGGCGTGGATGGTCAGGCGGTGTCGGCCTGCCTGATCCATAGGGGGTGGGTGTCAGGCGTGGCGATGGAATGCATCGCGTCCAGGGTTTGGGACAGGTTGGTTTCCAGGTGTCGGCGTAGCTCGTGCCGGATCTCCTCGGGATCTCGGCTGCTCGCGGCGGTGATCAGCGCATCGCGCGCGTGCTTGCGTTCGGCTGTCGTTTCGGCGGAGGCTGCGATCGTGTCGTACACCAGCCGGGTGTAGCGCTCAGCGGCGTCCCACAACGGCACCAGCAGGCGGAAATCCCAGGCACTGGCCGCTGGGCTGATGAGTGCGGTGTGGAACTTGCGGTGGTTATCCCAGTGAGCGTCTTCTCCGGCGGTGCCAACGTATGCGGCTCGGAGCAACTCTTCGAACTCGGCGATGTCACGCTCGGTGCGCTCGGCGGCGGAGTCGGCGGCGAGTGCGGGTTCGAGACGGAGCCGGATCCGGTAGATGGACCGCAGGTCGTCCGGGTCCAGCGGGGTGACGATGGCGCTACGGGATGGGCTGAGCATCACCAAGCCCTGGCCCTCGAGCTTGCGCAGCGCCTCACGCACCGGAACATGGCTGACGCCGAGGCGCTCGGTCAAAGCCGGCACCGTGAACGGCTGTCCAGGAGGGAGATCTCCAGACAGAATTGAGCGGCGAATCTCGTGCAGAACGAGGTCAACCGCCGACTTCTGGCGGTCGACCACCGACTGCACCTTTCGCCGATCTTCCTGCGCCACGGGCGTCTCCTTTGCCTCGATCGCCGACTCGGCCGAATGCGAACTTAGCGTCGTTGCGGCTGCGCGCTCAGCACTGCCGCCACTCGCCGACGCGCAGCGTCCAACCTTGACGACTTATAACGTAGAGCATAGCGTCGAGGCGACCACAAATCGATCTGTACAACACCGCGAGATGGAGGCGGTTGATGGCTGCGATACCCCGCATCGTGCACGTTGTCCTGCAGACGGTGCGCACATCGTCCACGCCGGGTCCGCGTTGACGTTCCTGACCTTCGACGAGAAGCACCATCGGATCCCGCTGCTGGAGTCGCCCGGCGACGAACTCACCACCTGGTGCAGCGGCATCGGCGAGATGCGCTACACCTTCGTCCGCCCATGACAGGAACCAAAGGACAATGTGATGACCAAGACGGCGATTATCAACGCGCGCGTGTTCGACGGCCGGGAGATGCTCGAATCAGCCACCGTGGTCATCGACGGCGACCACCTCGGCACCGATCCCACCGGAGCCGAAGTGATCGACGGTTCCGGCGCGACCCTAATGCCCGGCCTGATCGACGCCCACGTTCACCTGCACGGACCAGACACCCTGGAGCAGCTGGCGGGTTACGGTGTCACCACCGCGCTCGACATGGCCACGTGGCCACCGGCACTCGTGGATTCCCTTCGTGGGCGCCCTGGCGTCACCGACATCCGAAGCGCCGGCATCCCGGCGAGCGCAACCGGAAGTGCCCACAGCAGAATCCCCGGGTTCCCCGCGGCGGGGTTGGTGGACAACCCCGCCGCGGCGCCGCAATTCGTCGCCGACCGGGTGGCCGAAGGATCTGACTACATCAAGATCATCGCGGACATCCCCGGCCCCGACCAGGCCACCCTCAACGCCCTGGTCACCGCGGCACACGAACACGGCAAACTCACCGTTGCCCACGCGGTCTCCTCGGCAGCGTTCGCGATGGCGCTCGAATCGCGGGCCGACATCATCACCCACGCACCGCTCGACAACGCTGCCGTGGCGACCATGGACACCGAAGACCGCGTCTTCATCCCCACCCTGTCCATGATGGAAGGCGTTGTTCAGCAAGGACAAAAGCCGGGTGCTGACTACGGTGCAGCGCGTGCGTGCGTCACTGCTCTGTACCGGGCAGGGGCGTCGATCCTCGCCGGCACCGACGCCAACGCTGCGCCCGGCGTCCCCGCGGCGATCAAGCACGGTGAAAGCCTGCACCACGAACTAGAACTTCTCGTCGACGCGGGACTGTCCAACCTCGACGCTCTGCGCGCCGCCACCTCCCTGCCCGCCAACCATTTCGGACTGCTCGACCGCGGCGTCATCGAACCCGGGCGTCGCGCCGACCTGCTCCTCATCGGCGGCGACCCCACGGAGAATGTCCGCGCCACCCGCGACATCCGTCGGATCTGGTGCAACGGGGTCGAGCACACAATGACCATGCCTGAGGTCGAAAGGGGCACGCGATGACCGGGATCGAGGAACGAGTGGCGAACGCCACTGGTCGACCGCTCGTCGACCAGTTGAGCCCGTAAGCAGACGGTCCTGAGGTTCAGCGCGCATCTCGATGCCGCCAAGTACTGGTCATCGCGGACCACGAAGTTCGTCTGGATATCGAATGACACCGACGCGCACGTAAAGCACCCTCCCAAGGAGAGACATGACCCCGTACTCCGTGACAGTGGACAGCACAACTATCTCCGCAGTCCTGCACCAGGGACCTGATCGAAATTCCGGCTACCCCCTTCTCGTAGCGCTGCATGGCGGCACCTACACCAGCGAGTATTTCAACGTCGCCGGATCTGGCGCTGGGTCCTTTGTGACGGTCGCGGTCCGCAACGGCTTTCCGGTCCTGACGATCGACCGCCCCGGATACGGAGCGAGCGACCAGCTGCCAGATGCGGAAAACACTTTCGCACGGCATGCCGAATTGCTCGACGGCGTGATCGCCGACCTGTTGCCACGATCCGGTGCCGATACTGCCGTGCTGGTCGGGCACTCGATCGGCGGCATGATCAGCCTGGAAATCGCTGCACGAAATCCATCCTGGCGTCTGGTCGGCGTCTCCGCGACCGGCATGGGCGCGCGCCTTTCAGGCAGTGGCGCGGCCGATCAACTCGCCGCGCTTCCGCTCACCGGACTGGTCGACCTCCCGGAAGCCGAGCGCGACAAGGTGATGTTCGGACCGCCCGGCAGCTACACCCACGATGCCATGCAGGCTGCCCATCTTTCCTACGCCCCCGTCCCGGCAGTGGAGTTGTCCAACGCGCCCGCCTGGCCGCGACAACACGTTGCCGCCGTGGCAGCCAAGGTCAGCGTTCCCGTGCATAACATGGTCGGCGAGTTCGACGCGCTGTGGGACAGCTCAGCCGAGGCGCGGGCACTGTTTACCGAGATGTTCGACGGCACGGTCGCGGTTGAGTCGGAAGTTGTTCCCGGAGCGGGACACGCCATTGACCATCACGTGCTCGGAGCTGCCGTACACCTTAAGCAACTCTCCTTCGCGCACAAGTGTGCATGGCTGGCAAGTCGCGAAACCGCAGCAGTTTCGGCGAGTTGAGCACCGTCGCCACGAAACCACCCGCCCGGCCTCAACTGATCGGCAGGACCGACTTCAGTAGAGCTGCGGCAGGAAGATGTCTTCGGGCACGTGGTCGGGCACGTACTCCCCGGCCCGGGCCCGGCGGTGGATTTCCTGGAATGACAGGCCCTGCTCTCGGGCCTCAACGAGCTTCTCGGGGTCGAAGAAGGTCCCGATCGGGTTGGTTGCGAACTCCAGCGACGAGGAGATCCACTGCTTGGAGTCGGCCCAGTCACCGAAGCCGTCGACCTGGATCTCGACGCCGTTGCCGTCGGGGTCCTGGTAGTAGACGGACATCGTGATGCCGTGGTCCAGCGTGAGGAACGGCAGGATCCCGTGGTTGCGGAGTCGGATGAAGTTGTCGAGCCACTGATCGAAGGTCGCGAACTCGAACGCCGTGTGATGGATACCGGTCGAGTGGCTTTTGTCCTCCGGATGTTTCAGCCCGGGAGGTGACAACAGTGCGATGCGGTGGTTGGCCTCATCATTGGTCAGCCAGGCCGCTTCCTCGCCGTAGAACGCAGGGACGAGGCCCACTGCTCTCTCATACCATGCCACCATTTCATCAAGACGCAGGGTGGTGAACGTCGTATGGTGCAGCTTCGGCGCGATGATCGGCCGGTTCGTCGCCCGGTTCGGCGATACCTGCGGTTCACGGGTCGGGGCAAAGGTTTCCTCGTCCACCTTCGCGGCGGTCGCGGCGTCGTTGGTCATCATCGTCTCCTTTGTTGTTGAGTCAGCAGTCGTTCGGTGCCGACGTGCCGGCGAACCGATCGGCGATGTAGTTCAGCGCGGTCGGGAAGCCAAGCAGAACGTAGATGATGTGCTCACCGAACGGCGAGGTGGCGACGTTCACTGGGAGGCCTTCGCCGCAGTAGCGGGCGGCCAGTTCGCGCATGAACCCGATGGGCGCGAATTCGTCCGCGAGCGCGTGGTAGAAGAGGATCGGTGTGCGCGGCTTTCCGGGATAGTCCAGCGGACTGATGCTGGCGTACAGCGGGTCGATGCGCGGATTGTTGAACAGGGCGCCCGGATACGCTTCGTAAGTCGTGGGGTCGACGGCGTCGTTTTTGATGAGCGCATCGATCAGGCAGTCCTGCTGACTGTTCGCGACCGCGGTTCGGCCCGCGGCGCTGAGGTACTGCTCGATGTGCCACTGTGGATAGGAGCGCTGCATCGCTGCCAGGAGCAGCGGAACCGCGCCGCGGCCGATCGGATTGGTTGCGAACGCGGCGATGGAGCCCTTGAGGCTGGCTGGGGTGCCCCCGAGCGCTGTGCCCACGAAACGCAGCTCGGGTGCGTAGGCAGGTTGCATTTGCATGGCCCAGTCGGTCGCGAGCGCTCCCCCCGAATAGCCGGCGAGTCCGATTGGCGCAGAGTTACGAACGTCTGCCGGTTGGAAGTTCCGGACCGCGCGGATGCCATCGAGCACGCCACGCGCCGCACCTTCCGCCCCGAGCCATTCTGCTTTCGGCCCTTCCCAGTCGGGCACCGCAACGGTGAAACCGCGTTGCACGGCCTGCACGATGTTGATCGTTTCGGTAGTGGCGTTGCTCAGCAGCACTGTGAGTCCGGCGGTCGCTGCGGCGCCGAGCCCGGCTCGCATCACGAACGAGGGGGCGCACTTGGTGGATAGCGCATCCATGGCGACTTGGTAGGACAGCAACGGACGCGCCCCGCCGCCCTGCCACGGTGTTAGCGGCACCAGCACAGTTGTCACAAATGCACTCGGCCGTCCGCGCTGGTCGATCGTCTTGTACTTCACCTGCCAGGCGTTGGCCGGAATGGGTACGACCAGCGCGATCGCCGCAACACGTCGAGAGGCGAGCACCGTCCCGTCCGGTACCTGGCCGAGGTCGGCCGGGACAGCATAGAAGGGATCCTGATCCGGCGGTGGAACGAGCGCGGTGGGGTTGGTCGCCGCGGTGGGCGCGGAGGGGGCGGCCGCTGCGGCGGGAGCGGAGGGGGCGGCCGCTGCGGCGGGAGCGGAGGGGGCGGCCGCTGCGGCGGGAGCGAAGAAGAGCGCGGACAGAACGGCGCACAGGGCTGCGACCATCCAGCGAGTGGAGCGTGGCCGGCGCGCGCGGGCGCCGGGCCGCTGGACGAATTCGCGAGATGGTGGCATGGTGCGGTCCCCGTCACTGGCTTGCACGATGCTGGCCCTGTTCAGCCGGATGCTGTTCACGGCGGTAAGCGATGTCGTGATATGCCACCTCCCTCCCGGCAAGTCCGTGCAGTTGTGATGTCCGACACGCTAGCACCTATATGTGATAACTATAACCATTAAGGTTCGCGCGGCCGGTGACCACGTCATCGCCGTCGACGCGTGCACGAGCTGGCTGTCGAGCGGTCCACGCTGCCACTGCTGTTCTGAGCTGGTCGCTTTCGATCGCAATTCGGATGGCCGGACTGCCAGGCTCGGTCCCGTCGGAGCAGATCGTGATCCGCCTCCCGGACCCAACGGACTTGCCGCTCAGATTGCTCGGAGGATGTCCTCGACGCGGTCCTTTGCGTCGCCGAAGAGCATGGCGGTGTTGTCGCGGTAAAACAGAGGATTCTGTACGCCGGCGTACCCAGACGCCATGGAGCGCTTGAACACGATGACGTTGTCGGCGTTCCAGACGGTGAGGACGGGCATACCGGCGATCGGGCTGGCGGGGTCCTCGGCGGCAGCGGGGTTGACCGTGTCGTTGGCGCCGATGACGAGGACGACGGCGGTGTCGTCGAAGTCGTCGTTGATCTCGTCCATCTCCAGCACGATGTCGTAGGGGACCTTGGCCTCGGCGAGCAGGACGTTCATGTGGCCCGGGAGGCGACCGGCGACGGGGTGGATGCCGAAGCGCACGTCGACCCCCCGGTCTCGTAGCTTGCGGGTCAGCTCGGCGGTTCCGTACTGCGCCTGGGCCACCGCCATGCCGTAGCCCGGGGTGATGATCACGGTGTCGGCCTCACCGAGCAGTTCGGCGACGCCGGCGGCGGTGATCTCGCGGTGCTCGCCGTAGTCCTTGTCCTCGGCCGGGCCGGCTTCGATGCCGAAGCCGCCGGCGATGACCGAGATGAAGGAGCGGTTCATCGCCCGGCACATGATGTAGGACAAGTAGGCACCCGACGAACCGACGAGGGCGCCGGTGATGATCAGCAGGTCGTTCTCCAGCAGGAAGCCTGATGCGGCGGCCGCCCACCCGGAGTAGCTGTTGAGCATCGACACGACGACGGGCATGTCACCGCCGCCGATCGAGGCGACCAGGTGCAAGCCGAGCAGGAGAGCGATAACCAGGACAACGATCAGCAACCACAGCTGCGGGTCGATCACGAACCACGTCGTGAACGCCGCGAACGCGACCAGGGCGCCCAAGTTGAGGATGTTCTTGCCGGGCAGCATCAACGGCTTGGACCTGATCCGTGCGGACAGCTTGAGGAAGGCCACGATCGAGCCCGTGAACGTCACCGCCCCGATGAAGACGCCGATGAAGACCTCGGCATGGTGGATGCCTAGCGTCCCCAGGTCCCCTAGATGCCTCGCCTCGAGGCCCTCGCGGTCGGCCTCGACGTGGAGGTAGCCGTTCCAGCCGACGAGTACCGCGGCGAGACCCACGAAGCTGTGCAGCAGGGCGATCAGCTCGGGCATGCCGGTCATCTCGACCACGCGGGCGCGGTAGATCCCGATGGCCGCCCCGATCACAGCGGCGCCCAGTAGCAGGGCGAGGCTGCTGGACTCGATGCCCCGATCGACGGCCAGGACGGCGGTCGCGACCAGGGCGATCACCATCCCGGCCATGCCGAATGTGTTGCCTGCCTTCGCGGTCTCGTGCCGGGACAGGCCGGCCAGCGCCAGGATGAACAGCAGGGCGGCAACGATGTACGCCGCCTGCGCGGTGATTTCGACGGTCATCCGGGTCAGCTCCTCGAGAACATGGCGAGCATTCGACGGGTTACCGCGAAGCCACCGAACACGTTGATGCTGGCCAGCAGGATCGCCACCGCCGACAGCACGGTGATCGCGTTGTTTCCCAGTCCGATCTGCAGCACCGCGCCGACCACGATGATCCCGGAGATCGCATTGGTCACCGACATCAGCGGGGTGTGCAGCGCGTGGTGCACATGTCCGATCACGTAGTAGCCGATCACGATCGCGAGTGCGAACACGCTCAGGTGGCCGAGCAACGCCTGCGGCGAGATCGCCGCGAGCAGGAACAGGAGCGCCGCACCAATGCCGACGACAGCGAACCGTCTGCCGGGCGAGGCCGGCTTCTTGATGGGCGACTCGGCAGGCTTGGGCTCCGCGGCCGGCTGGACCGGTGCGGCGGAGACCGGCACGGGCGGGGGCGGCCAAGCCAGCTCGCCACGGCGTACGACCGTCATCGAGCGCTGCACGACGTCCTCCCAGTCAAGGACGAGCTGACCGTCCTTGTTGGGTGTCATCAGCTTCATCAGGTTGACCAGGTTGGTGCCGTAGAGCTGCGACGCCTGCGCCGGTAGACGCCCGGCCAGGTCGGTGTAGCCAATGATCGTCACACCGTTCGCGGTGGTGACCGCCGCACCGGCCACGTTGCCCTCGACATTGCCACCGTTGGACGCGGCCATGTCCACGATGACGCTGCCGGGCTTCATGCTGGCCACCATCTCGCCAGTGATCAGCCGAGGCGCCGGGCGCCCCGGGATCAGGGCCGTGGTGATGATGATGTCGACGTCCGCGGCCTGGTCGGCATACAGCTGCGCCGCCCGCTCGCTGTAGTCCTCCGACATCTCCTTGGCGTAACCGGTGGCACTGACCTCGACATCCTGAGCCTCCACGGAGAGATATTCGCCACCGAGCGACTTCACCTGATCGGCGACCTCGGGACGTGGGTCGGTCGCCCGCACAATGGCGCCCATGCTGCCCGCAGCACCGATCGCAGACAGACCAGCGACACCGACTCCCGCGACAAGCACCTTGGCCGGCGGGACCTTGCCCGCGGCCGTGACCTGACCAGTGAAAAACCTCCCGAACACGTGAGCAGCCTCGACGACGGCACGGTAACCGGCGATGTTGGCCATCGAGCTGAGTACGTCCAGGGATTGGGCGCGCGAGATGCGCGGCACCGCGTCCATCGCCAGCACGGTGATCGGGCGGCCCACCAGATCCTCGACCAGCTTAGGGTTCAGGCCCGGGCTCACGATGCTGATCAGCGTGGCCCCCTCACTCAATCCGTCGAGCTGCTCGGTCGAGGGAGCATTGACGCCAAACACGATGGCGGCCGCTAACGCGTCACCGACTGTGGCCCCCGCCTCGACGTACGCAGCATCGGAGAAGGTCGACAAGACACCAGCACCAGAATCCACCACCACCTCGTAACCGAGGGCACGGAGCTGCGCCACAGTCGTGGGCGTCGCCGCCACCCGGGTTTCACCAGGTTTGGATTCCCTGCAGATGCCGATGATCACGGCGTCCTCCGTTCCATGATTGATTCGGCTCGCATGTTTTCCGATCGTGGTCATCCCGGAGAAGTGGTGGCCGTGCGGCCCGTCGAATACTAGCGATTACTTCCGCGAGCCCCTGACCGCCTGGCGAACACCCTCGCGCGGATCAGCCGAGCGGTACTTCGGTCGAGCGCGTTGGGACGGCATCGAGTGTGACGAGGGTCGCGTCGTCGATCGTGATCGCTCCTGCGGCGGCGTTCGCCTCAAGGTGGCCGATGTCTGCAGTGCCGGGGATGAGCAGCACGTTCGGGGCATGGTGAAGCAGCCAAGCGAGGCCAACCTGCGAAGGAGTGCTGCCGAGGGCCTGTGCCGCAGCGCCGACCGCCGGCTCGTCTGTGACCTTCGGCATCCGGGGGAATGCACTGCCGAGCGGGAAGTATGGCACCCAGGCGATTCCCTCGGCCACGCACAGTGCCAGCATGTCCTCGTCCTCGCGCGCCACGAGGCTGTACGCGTTCTGCACGCAGGCGATGCCCGCGGGGATTGCTCGACTCAGCCCCTCCAGCGTCACGCTGCTCAGTCCGACGGCGCCGATCTTGCCCTCGTCACGCATCGCCGTCATCATCGCGAGCTGGTCGTCGATGTCGACCGCCTGGTCGCCCTTGGCCCGAAGTCCGGGCCCGGCATCAAGGCGCCGAAGGTTGACGACCGGGATCTGGTCGACACCGAGACTTCTGAGGTTGTCCTCGACGCTTGCCCGAAGCTCTTCGGGTCGCTGCGCGGGACGAAGGGGGAGGGGGCCATCCGAGTTGGGGTCGGCACCGACCTTGCTCACGACGAGGACGCCATCCTCCGGGCGTAGAGCCTCACGAATGAGCCCGTTGACAAGACCATCGCCGTAGAACTGGGCGGTGTCGATGTGGTCAATGCCGAGCTCGATCGCGCGGCGCAAGAGTGCGATCGCTGCTCCGCGGTCGCCGTGCAGACGCTCGAGCTGCATCGCGCCGTAACCGATGCGCGACACGGTGTGACGCGCGAGCCGGCCGGGACCGCCGGGGCGTGCAACGCCTGTGACCGTGGTCTTCAGCGAGGAGGTGTCGGAGGGGGTCATCGAACTTCCGTCCATATGAGATCATGATGAAACGGAGGACCCTCCGTTCAGCCGAACTGTAGCATTATCGGAGGTGCCTCCGCTTTGAGTCCGCCGAGACCGACGCTCACCAGCGTGCACACCGCCCTCTCTGCTCGCGCCGGACGCCCGCTCCGAGCGGATGCGCGGCGCAACCGCGACCACCTCATCACCGTCGCTCGGGCCGCCTTCGCCGCCGCTGACGACACCGTCCCGCTCGAGGGCATCGCTCGCGACGCCGGGGTCGGAATCGGCACGCTCTACCGCCACTTCCCCACTCGCGAATCACTCGTCGAGGCCGTCTATGCCGCCGAACTCGACGATGTTGCTACGAGCGCTCAAACCCTGCTCGACCAGTACCCGCCCGACGTTGCGCTGCACGCCTGGATCAACCGCTACGCGGAGTTCACCGCGACGAAACGGGGAATGATCGACACTCTCCGCGCCGGCTGGGCGTCGGGACGGATCACGACACCGACGACGCGAGAACGCATCACCGCGGCGATCGGGACGATCATGACGGCCGGAGTACGAGCAGGTTCGCTCCGCACGGATGTCGACCCTGAGGACGTCACCGCGATTCTCCTCGGAGTGTTCCTATCAACGGCAACCAACAACACTTCGGAGCAGACCGGGCGATTGCTCGACCTCGTGGTCGACGCGCTGCGCCCACGGACGCACCCAACAATGGCTACGAGGACCGGGCCCGACCGTCGACCCTCAGACCGCCCCTAGTGAGGTCGGCTCGCGCTTAGCCCGCGAACGCTGTCGCGATCGGATTGTGCCGGTGAGCACCTCCTGCGGGATCAGCGCTCGCTGTCGAGATGCGCAAGCTGGGGCGCCGGGTAACGCTCGCCTGCGACCCCGGTCACGGGCACCGCCCGCTCGATCGCGGTCAGATCGTCGGCTGTCAGGGTCAGCTCGGCCCCGGGAAGCGTCTCGGCGAGGCGCTGCGGGGTGCGGGCGCCGACGAGCGCGACGATGTCGCCCCGCTGCTGGCCTTGGGCGAGCACCCAGGCGATCGCCAGCTGCCCCACCGTGACCCCGCGGGCGTTGGCGATCGTGCGTAGCGCCTCGACCAGCGCGAGGTTGGCCTCGACGTTGCCCTGCTGGAACCGCGGCAAACGCGCTCGGGGGCCGGTGCCACCGAGCTGCGCCGTCCAGTTGCCCGACAGCAACCCGCGGGCGAGCACCCCGTACGCGGTGATGCCGATGCCCAGCTCCCGGCAAGTGGCCAGGATGCCGTCCTCGATGCCCCGGCTGAACAGTGAGTACTCGATCTGCAGGTCGGTGATTGGGTGCACGGCGTGCGCCCGGCGGATCGTCTCTGAACCGACCTCGGACAGGCCGATACCACGGACGTGCCCGGCCTGCACCAGCTCCGCGATGGCGCCGATCGTGTCCTCGATCGGGACAGTCGGGTCGAGGCGCGCGGGCCGGTAGATGTCCACGTGGTCGGCGCCGAGGCGCTGCAGCGAGTAGGTCAAAAAGGTTTTGACGGCGGCGGGACGCCCGTCGACGCCGAGCATGCCGCCGTCGGGGTCACGCAGCACGCCGAACTTCACGCTCAACGCAACCTTCTCCCGGTCGCCGGCGCGCAAGGCTCGGCGAATCAACCACTCGTTGTGGCCCATTCCGTAGAAATCACCTGTGTCCAGCAACGTCACGCCGGCATCGATCGCGGAGTGGACCGTCGCGATACCCTCCGCGTCGTCCGCCGGACTGTACGTGCCCGACATCCCCATGCACCCCAGCCCAAAAGCCGTGACCTGCGGGCCGTCAGCGCCCAATTGCCGCGTTTCCATGACACCTAATCCTTTTGTTAGTGGATTGACAGATTTCAGGGGTCCACGAGGACCTGCCCGTCGGAGCGGCGCCTCAATCGGTCGAGGTAGCGGCTTATCGCGAAGGGCGTGATTCCGTGACTGCCCGGAGCGTTCGGTACACGACCCTGCCAAGCTTCCACGAAGAGCTCGTGGGTGTTGCCGTGCTAGGTCGCTGCGTCGCAGTCCGCATTCGACTTTCATCCCGGCTGGACAACCCCTTCCATACTTACGCGGAGACGAAGGTGTGGTGCATCTCGCCGATTCCGCTGCACCAGGTGGTGAGTTCGTCGCCGGGCTGCAGGAAACGGGGGGGCTTTTGGCCGACGCCGACCCCGGAGGGGGTTCCGGTGAAGATGATGTCGCCGGGTAGCAGGCCCACGATGGCGGACAGCTTCGCGACCAGCGTCGGGATGGAGAAGACCATGTCGTTGGTGCGGGTCTTCTGCATGGTCTCGCCATTGACCCGGCACCCGATCTCAAGATCGTTGGGATCACCGAACTCGTCGACGGTGACCAGGTGCGGGCCGATCGGCGCGAAGCCGGCGTAGGACTTGCCCAGATTGAACTGGGGAGGCGAGGACACGAACTGGGCTGTGCGGTCGGAGATGTCCTGACCCAATGTCAGACCGGCGACGTGGTTCCAGGCATCGCTCTCGGCGATGTTGCGGCCACCGGTGCCGATGACGGCGACGAGCTCGACCTCCCAGTCCACGTTGCCGGGTGACAACGTGATGCGACCGCTCGGACCGGTCAGGCTGGATGCAAACTTGGTGAACACCATGGGCTCCGTGGGCAGGTCCAGACCGGACTCAAGAGCATGGTCGCGGTAGTTCAACCCCACAGCCATTACCTGCGGCGGCCGCGGCACGACCGCCTGCAGGGTCGCGGGGTCGACCGGCGCCCCCTCGTTTACGGGGGCGGTCGCGGCCCATTCTCGAAACCGCTCCCACTGCTCGAAGACCGCCTGTGGATCCGGACCGAACCGTCCGTCGCTGGCAGTTTCCACGTCCGTGGCCCGGCCGTCGGTGCCGAGCACGTTCAGTCGTCCCGCGACGTTGGCGATACGCACCGTGACATCTCCTTCATACGAACGAACGGGTGTGGGGGTGACTCAGCCCAGGGGTCGAGCCTGCGACGCGCCAGCTGCGCAGCTCAGGCGCCTTTGAGAACCAGCATCGGGTCGGGAAGCTTGGGACCTGAGAGAGCCCATGCCCGGGTGGTCAGCTCGGCCGTGGAGGCACCGTCGGCGCGTGCGGCGATCATGCGGTTGACTTCGAAGGCCGGTCCGACGGCATCCTCGCCGTATTCCTTGCCGCGCATGTAGTCGGTCGCTTCGTCCGAGGTGGCGAAGTTGTCGATCTGCATCTCGACGAAGTTGCCGTCCGGGTCGCGGTAGTACAGCGATGTGGTGACCCCGTGCTGGATGGGCACTGCCGGCTCGATCCCGTGCTCGGCCAGGTTGCGGTAGCGGTCAAGCAGGTCGTCGATGCCGTCGAAAGTCCAGGCCGTGTGGTGCATTCCCGCCGCCGTCGGCGACTTGCGCTCCGCGACCTCCGCGGGCATCTCCAGCAGCGCGATCCGATGGTGCTCCTCGTCGAAGGTCAGGAACGTCAGTCCGGACCCGGCGTGGACGACATGCGCGTTGAGCACTGTGCAGTACCAGTCCCGCATTGCGTCGACCTGCGCTGTCTGGAGCACAACGTGCACGAGGCGGGGTAGTGCAGCCATGAAATCGACTCCATCTCTCGGTATGAGGCAAATCTCTCTACGGTCATCTTGACTCTACGTGCTAACTTATAAGTCGTCAAGCGAGCGCGTGCACGATGCGCTGATCACTGCCGCCAGCAACCGAGACCGGAGGAGATTTGGCACGAGCCACACAAGCACCTGGAATCCAAAGTGTCCCAAACCCTGGACGCGATGCATTCCATCGGCCGCCTGACACCCACCCCTTATAGAGCAGGCAGGCCCACACCGCCTGATCGTCTGCTTCGGTAATGCCTACCGCTGCGATCGCGCTGGACGTTTACTAAGACATGGCAGGCCTTCGCGCACCATTTCCCTGATGCGAGCGAGGATGTGCCGCGGCGGATTTTGCGCTGGGTGCGGTGTCGGATGCGATGGTCTCGTCCGCCATGGCTACCAGCGCCTGCGCCAGCTGACGAATGATTTCGTGCGCGGACGTCGTGCCCGCTTGCGCCGCGAGGAAGGAGCCCTCGAACGTGGCCCGAGCGAAATGCACCAATCCGTCGGCCACCAAGGAGGCGCGGTGGCTGCCGAGGTCGGAGTACGCGTAGGCGAGGGCTTCGCGGAGCCCTTCCCTCTCCTGCGTCCGTGACCGCGCAACCGAGTCGTCGACGACACCAGCCGGCGCATTGAGAAGAAGGATTAACTCCAGGCGGATGAACTCCGGGTGCGCCGCGACGGCCTCGGCGCCGCGTTCCAAGATCGCCGTCACCTTCTCCAGGCGTGATCCGTTCGCGGGGATGTCGGCCAACGAGCTGGACGCCATGAAGCCGGCGCTGCCGCGCTCCATCACCGCGCTGAGAACCCCCGCCTTCGAGGAGAAGTGCCAGTAGATCGAGCTGGCCGATAACCCCGATTCCTTGGCGAGGGCGGAGATACTGGTGCCCTCATAACCACGGGCCGACATCATCCGGGTGGCCACGTCGAGGATCTCCTCCTTCGAGCGATCGCCTTGCTCGAGCCGCTTGCTTCGCGGAGTCGCACTCGGATCCATGGGTTAAGCCTCTCGCTGTGACCTCGCCGCCCCGGACCGGACCGGAAGTTCAGATCGTCCTCTTGACATCCTCGCGTCCCACTGTAACGCTCGTCACCATACCCTATCTGGAACGCTCGATATAGTGGCGCTCGCCGGCAGCCGCTCCGAGTGGGACCGGAAGTCATCGATAGGCCAGTCGCACCCGGGGCGGCCCTTGCACGTCGTACCCCAGTCGCGATCTACGGTCGGCGAACTCGACAAGGAGCATCGGATGGTTTTTGGCAAGCTCGTAGCGGGATGGCACCGCGGCACGGATCAGGCTCAGCCGGCGACGGAGGACGCCGCCCGAAGACGACCTGTGCGGCTTCGTTCTGGTTCGCGCGGCGTGGCCGCGGCCGGTGCGACGCTTGTGCTGGCTTTGGCGGTCGCGGCGTGTGGGTCCTCGTCGGGGTCGTCGTCAGGTTCGTCCTCGGCGGCACCCGGTCAGGCCGATACTGCTGCTGCGCAGGCGGCGATTGCGCCATACACGGGCAATCCGAGCGCTTTCCCGGTGACCGAACCCCTGGGCAACAAGTTGCCGGCGGGCACGAAGTTTGCCTTCCTGCAGTGCTCTACTACCGTCTGTGGGCTGTCCGCACAGTTGATTGCAGGGGCGGTACGAGCGATCGGGGGGACGTTGTCCGTCGTTAACTCCGGCGCAACCGCATCCTCATCGCAGGCTGCTGCGTCGAGCTTGCTCGCCTTGAAGCCGGATGTCGTGCTGATCTCCGGGATCGACCCGTCACAGTTCGGGGGTGGCCTGAAGCAGCTGTCCGATGCCGGCATCAAGGTTGTGTCGATTTCCGTCACCCAGGACACGAAGCCATTTGGAATCACGTTCAACTACATCGGTTTGCCGACCCTGCAACTGGGAGGCAGGCTGATGGCGGACTGGGTGATCGCCCATAAGGGGCCAACCGCTGATGTCGTGTTCTACGGCGTCCCGGAGCTCACCTACTCAAAGCCCATGCAAGATGCCTTCGAGCAGGAGTTCGCGAAGAACTGTCCTTTCTGCAAGGTGCGTTCAGCGCCCATCGCCGTTGCAACGCTCGGAAGCACGGCGCCGAAGACCGTCGTCACTGATCTTCAGTCACACCCGAACACCAGCACAGCTGTATTCGCTAGCTCGGAGGTGGCGTCGGGACTCCCTGCTGCGCTGAAGGCGGCGGGCCTCTCCCCCACGACCATCGGTTACGCGCCAACCCCGGGAAGTCTGCAAGACATCAAAGACGGCAAAATCACCGCGGGTCTTGGCGTTGATTTTCCCGTCGCGCTGTGGACGGCGGTCGACGTAGCGGCGCGTCTGGTCCTAGGTGAGGCGTTGACGCCGGGAGAACAGGCCGGGAGTGCTCCGGAGCAGCTCCTGGAGCAGAAAGACATCACGTTCGACCCGAGCAAGGGCTGGACCGGATACCCTGCCTTCGCCCAGAAGTTTGCGGCGCTATGGCAGTAAGCCCCGCCGCCTTCAGGGTCGGTTCTTGGGTCGCGGTCGGCACGGCCGCGTCGGGTACTAAGCGGTCGACTGGGCGTTGGCGCTGCTGCTGGGCCCTGCGAGGCACCGGATTACCGTCCGCGAGCGCCAACCAGATGATTGTTCGCAGTTCCCTGGTGAGCATGGCTTGCGAGGCGGTCCGCCTAGGGACAGCACCCGCTGATGCGGTGCGCGTCCACGCCGGGGCGGCACCGCCGGATTCAACCTTCTCGGCCCGGTAGCCCAGCTGGTCCCCGCTCGCCTCGCAGACAGGAACCGTCATGCCCACCAGCTCCGCACCACCGCGCAGTCGCGGCAGAAAGGATCAACAGTGAACACCGACGAAATCGTCTGCCCGGAGGCATTCCGACCGGACGACCCGACTATCCAGATCGACCCATATCCGTATTATTCCGTGCTGCGGGATCAGAAGCCGGTTCTCGCGAGCACATTTGGCGAACAACCCTGCTGGATCGTGAGTCGCCGCAAGGACGTCGCCCAAATCTTGATGGACCCCGCGACATTCTCCAGTAATACCACGCCGATACCGAGTATGCTGCACACGGATCCTCCAGATCACCGGCGTCTGCGTAGAATGGTCGCGGCCATGTTTACCCGCAAGGCGGTGGCACCGTACGGCCCCCGCATTTCACAGATCGCAGAGGAACTGCTCGATGCCGCGATGGAAAGAGGCCGCTGCGACATTATTGATGATTTCGCTGGACCGCTGACGGTGGCGACAATCGCACTCCTTTTAGGGATTCCGGTTGAAGATGTTGAGCGACTGCGCCAGCTTACGCGGCAATCGCAAGACTACGTGCTGGCGATTCGGCTAGGTAAGGAACCAACCGTCGAAGCGCGCTCAGCGAACCAAGCGCTGCTCACCTTCATGAGTGAGTTAGCGCGGGCCGAGACGTACACCAACGGCGGAGTTGTCTCGGTACTGGCCGAGCAACTCGCCCAAGGGGAACTAAACGAGGAAGAGTACGCCAACTTCGCGGTGCTCCTGTTCGTCGCCGGCCATACGACAACGACAAACTTGATCGGAAACGCGATCTATATGCTGGCAGACCGCCCCGCCGATCTGCATCGGATGCGTGCAGACGAGTCCTTTATCAGGCCGTTCCTGGACGAAGTGCTCCGTACGCGGCCCTCGTTCCACCGGATCATACGCGTCACGACCCGCGAAGTCGTCGTCGCTGGCGAGACCATTCCGCGAGGCGCGGTCGTGCGCCTTTTGCTCGGCTCCGTCAACCGTGATCCCGAGTTTTTCGATAACCCCGAGATGTTCGATCCCGGCAGGCAACGCGCAACGCACTTCGCTTTCGGGCACGGGATTCACACTTGCTTAGGCAACTGGCTGTCGCTACTCGAGGCGTCACAAGCGCTCACCGTGTTGGCCCGGCGTATCACCACAGTTGCTTTGGATGTGGTAAACCCGCCGGTACCATTGTCCGGAGGTACATACAACGAATTCGGATTCGACCACCTCCCGGTGCAACTGGCCTAAGCAGCGTCGCGTGCGCCGATGCGTCGCAGGTATCTCGCGTCCGCTTCAGGGGAAGCGCGGGCCGAGCGGTCAAGTGAGTCGAGCCACCGCTCAGCATCGTCGACAGCATTCAACCGGTGCTCTTTGGTGTATGTCATTGCAGTCTTGAAGTAGTGAGCGCTACGCACAGATGGTCAGGCGGTGTCGGCCTGCCTGATCCATAGGGGGTGGGTGTCAGGCGTGGCGATGGAATGCATCGCGTCCAGGGTTTGGGACAGGTTGGTTTCCAGGTGTCGGCGTAGCTCGTGCCGGATCT